>Ga0316208_1000314_pt1 | contig 63588 bp, 55 predicted proteins | sample 3monopyrite_MG_FD_204944 | JGI IMG/M metagenome (GOLD analysis project Ga0316208, IMG submission 204944) | Microbial mat bacterial communities from mineral coupon in-situ incubated in ocean water Damariscotta River, Maine, United States -... | ecosystem: Environmental > Aquatic > Marine >... | reverse complement strand
TTTCAGTGCTGCGTTGGTGTGGCATGGTGAAACTCCTTGCTAAATTAATAGTCTATACGATGTGTGGTTTTACAACTAATGTTATCGGCAGCTTGCGCTTGTGCATAAGATTGCATACCCTAAAATTCAGAGATTATTGTAAATGAAAAGGAAAATGAGAAAAATGAAATTTAAAGTATTTGTGGCTATTTTATTATCTGGGTTGTTGAGCAATGTCACTTTTGCTGCCATCGACGAAGGGATTGAATATAAGCTTATTTCTCCGGCACAGTCCACAATCACGAAAAATAAAATAGAAGTGGTTGAGTTGTTTTGGTATGGCTGTCCGCATTGCTATTATTTTGAGCCCGAATTAAAAAAATGGTTAGCAAAGAAGCCCGATAATGTGGTTTTTTATCGTGTACCGGCAATATTTAATGCGAGCTGGGCGTTACATGCACGTGCATTTTATACGGCGAAATCACTGGGTCTTTTCGATCAGGGGAAAACAGCATTCCATGAGGCATTTTTTGATGCTATTCATAAAAATAACAAGCGCCTGAACGATAAGGAATCGATACAAGCTTTTTTTGCCGGCTTTAACGTTTCGGCAGAAGATTTTAATAACACTTTTGATTCCTTTGCGGTGAATACTAAGGTGAACCGTGCCGCGACATTATCAAAGCGGTATCAAGTAGAAGGTGTACCAACGATTATTGTTAATGGGAAATACCGTACTGACGGACCAATGGCGGGTGGTCGAAAAGGGATTATTAAAGTTTTAGATTTTTTAATCAAAAAAGAAACAAAAAAATAAATTATAGCCTAAAATAAATTTTTAATTTGATGAAACTCCTGAGTGAAAACCGATAAATGAAAGCCGCAGAGTTATTTGTAAAGTGTTTAGAGAACGAAGGTGTGGAATACATTTTCGGTCTTCCTGGTGAAGAAAATTTAGATGTGATGGATGCCTTGCTCGATTCTTCTATAACTTTTGTCACGGTGCGGCACGAACAGGGCGCGGCTTTTATGGCAGATGTGTATGGCCGTTTAACAGGGCGTGCAGGTGTTTGTATGGCAACGCTAGGGCCCGGGGCGACCAACCTGATAACGGGTGTGGCAGACGCAAATATGGACCATGCGCCTGTCATCGCGATTGCCGGGCAGGCGAGTACGCATCGTTTGCACAAAGAATCTCATCAGGTTTTAGATTTGGAACTGATGTTTCAACACATTACAAAATATTCTTCACGCTTATTAACGCCGGACATTATTACAGAAGTTGTACGTAAAGCCTTTAAGGTTGCACAAACAGAAAAAACCGGTGCCTGTTTTATTGAGTTTCCGGAAAACATTGCAGAAATGGAAGTTGATGATGTGCCTTTGCGGGTGAAGTATGCACATATGTCAGAGCCACCAAGTGAACGCGTTGATCGTGCTGCTGAACTTATTTCCAATGCTAAAAACCCTATGATATTAGCAGGAAACGGGGTTGTACGTGGCAAAGCCTGGAAACAGCTTGATGAGTTTGCAGAAACACTGCGCATACCTGTCGCCAATACGTTTATGGCAAAAGGAGTTATTCCCTTTAAACATGAGATGGCATTAGGCAGTGCCGGCTTGCAGGCCAATGACTATGTGAGTTGTGGTTTTAGTAAAGCCGATGTCATTATCTGTATCGGCTATGATTTAGTGGAGTACCACCCTTATCTTTGGCATCCCACTAAAGACCGCACCATTATTCACATTGATCATGCGCCTGCCGAAGTAGATGCGTACTATCCTGTTTGTTGCGGTGTGGTGGGTGATATCAAACACTCCTTATTGCGCATTATGAAGTTAGCAAGCCCGAACACAGGCACACATATGCGCGCTTTAAGAAAAGCATTGATTGAAGATATGAATCAGCACAAAGATGATAATTCTGTGCCGATGAAACCACAAAAAATTATCTGGGATTTACGTACCGCGATGGAGATGGAAGACATTGCGATTTCTGATGTGGGTGCGCATAAAATGTGGATGTCGCGTATGTTCCGCTGCGAGTTCCCAAACACCTGCATTATTTCAAACGGATTTGCCAGTATGGGCATTGCTGTTCCCGGTGCGATTGGGGCGAAGCTGGCTTATCCCGATCGCGGCATTGTTGCGGTGACTGGCGACGCCGGTTTTATGATGAACTCTCAGGAAATAGAAACCGCATTACGCATGAAGACACCGATTGTTATTTTAATCTGGAATGATGCCGCTTATGGCCTTATTGAGTGGAAACAAATTAATCAATTTGGGCGTAAATCAAATATTGATTTTAATAATCCTGATTTCGTAAAGTATGCTGAAGCCTTTGGTGCAAAAGGTTATAGGATTGAAAAAGGTGAAGACTTGCTGCCAACTTTAAAAAAAGCCCTGGCAGATAAAACCGTGAGCATTATTGATTGCCCTGTTGATTATAGTGAAAACCTGAAGCTCACCGGCAAGTTAGGCGAAATGGTTTGCCCGATATAACAGCAGACAATATTCTACGTATTCTGAGTTATAATTTACAAGTTGGTATTAAAACCAGTCGGCTCAGTCACTATTTTACGGGTAGCTGGAAGCACTTAGTGCCCCATTCTCAGCGCATAGAAAACCTGGATAATACCCTGCAGTTTTTAAAAACCTATGATCTCGTTGGCTTACAGGAAACGGATGGCGGTAGTTTACGTAGTAACTATATCAACCTCACCGAATATTTGGCCTATAAAGCGGGTTTCCCGCATTGGCACCATCAAGTTAATCGAAATTTAGGGCATATCGCTAAACACAGTAATGGTTTATTGAGCCGCATTAAACCCTATGATATTGAAGACATACGCTTGCCCGGCTTAATACCCGGGCGACAGGCGATACTGGCTAAGTACGGTAACAAAAATGAGACCCTCGCTGTTTTTGTGCTTCATCTTGCCTTGAGTAAACGGGCACGATTGCGACAATTGTCTATAATTAGAGATAAGGTAAATCAATACGAACACGCAATTGTAATGGGCGATTTAAATTGCAAGATTGAAAGTGAAGAAATGAGTTTGTTGTTTAAGCAAACAGCATTACATCAGCCAATAGAAGAGCTTTGTACTTTTCCGAGTTGGCGTCCACAACATCATATTGATCACATTTTAGTGACATCAGAGCTTGAAGTAGTAAATGCAAAACCGATAAACCATGTTTGCTCGGATCATCTCCCCATTATGATGGAAGTAAAATTACCGGGCACGTTAAATTTTTAAAAACGACTAATAAAATTACCACTGATTGCAAAATATGGCTAAAAATAAATATACCGACATTGATGATGTTTCAGGGCAGGATGGCTGGAAGAATAAATATTTATCAAGCCTGAAGAGTTTAGAAAAAAAAGAAATTGAGTGGCAAGAAAGTGAAAAAAATTTACGCGCATTAATTACACACCTGACCAATGCAGCAGACACCTCTTCAGAAAAACTCAACAGGCAACTCAGTGTATTACGCAACGCAATTAACGAAGGTATAGAGGCGAGAAAATTAAAAAAAGCCATTGCAGAGGTTGCAGACAGCGTCTCGAGCCTGGAGGCAATTCGAGGTAAAAATAAAAAAGATGCAAGTCAGAATCTAATCGATTTAATTGATCAAATAAAACCTGCCGGAAAGATAGAAAAAAAACTGCACAAAATTTCTAATAAAATATCCAAGACGTCAAGAAATAAAGACGTTATTCCTCTTATAAATGAAATGGCGAAATTGTTAGTCAAAGGCCTTTCTTTAACTGAAAAAAATTCAAACAACAGTGGATTTTTTTCCGGCATTCTAAACAAAAAGAAAGGCGCAAGTCATGAAGAAGAATTAACTGATGAAAAAGATATAACAGAAGATGATGTGCCAGTTGAAGATGAATATGTCGGAACATTTGAAAAAACAGATGCTTTTTCTGAGCGCTATGAATCTGAAAAAGATGAGGTAGTTAATTATGTTGCTATAGATTTAGATAGCGCGGTTTCCAGTTTAAAAACTTTGTTAGAGAAAATGATATTGCCTAAAGGTCTTCAGCTTTCAGCAGATCAAATTAAACAACAATTAAATGATGAGGTAGATGAAAAAATATTTTTAAAGTCGCTGGAAAAAACGGTGGTTATTGTTGCCGCAGTCCTGATTAAAATAAAAAAAGAAAAAAAAGACATTGAAGATTTTTTAAAACAATTAACCGGACGGTTACAGGAGTTAGACAGCGATATAAGAGATACGGCGAGACTGCGAGAATTAACGCACCGCTATGGCGTTGATATGGCAGGTGAAATGCAAGCTGAAATGAAAACCATGGAACAAGGCTTAAAAGATATTAATAATATCGACGAATTAAAAACATCATTACAGTCCCGCGTTATTATGTTACGAAATCATGTGGATAAGTTTTTACTCGATGAAGGTGATAAAGATAAGCAAGCCTCGATACTTATTCAGCAGTTGGTAGAAAAAGTCGCAAAAATGGAAAAGGAAACAGAAGAACTTAGGGAACAGCTTGAAAAAGAACGTGAACAAACCATGCAGGATGCTTTAACTGGTATACCAAATCGCATGGCTTATGATGAACGTTTAGAGCTTAGTGTCGCCACATTTAAACGGCATAGTGTACCTTTTGTTTTGGTTGTATGGGATATCGATTATTTTAAAAAAGTTAATGATCGCTATGGTCATTCAGCAGGCGATCAGGTTTTAAAGCTGGTCGCCTCAATACTCAATAAAAATATGCGCGATATAGATTTTTTAGCACGCTACGGTGGTGAAGAATTTGTATCAATACTCACGGTAACAAATATCAAAAACGCACAGAAGATAACGGACAAATTAAGACAGATTATTGAAGAGAGTCATTTTCATTTTAGGGACGAAGCTGTTGATGTGACAATTTCAGCGGGTTTTGCAGAAATAAAAAAAGACGAAAGTGCTGAATCATTATTTATGCGTGCAGATAAGGCGCTTTATAAAGCCAAAGAAAATGGGCGTAATAACTGCCAGCCCGCAATATAAATCTTATTGGATGGGCTCAAGGTTAGCAAAAGCACCCCGTGGCCCAAAATGAGGGTTGAGCGATAAATGGCGCGCCTGACAGGAGTCGAACCTGTGACCTTCGCCTTCGGAGGGCATGCTCAATGATGTATTAAAAGATACTTTAATATACCTAAAACAGTATTATTTACATAAGTGTCTGATATTAATGCGATCTTTGTTAAGTAGATTAAGGTAAATTTATCTTACATATACAAGATTATGTCAGGCACATTGAAATTATGGACACAGGATTTTTTAAAATGTCAGGTTTTTAAAAATTTGTTTTTGTTAGTTAAATTTGAAAATTAATGCTGGAAAAGGTTCTACTGAAGTCTCTACACTATCACTATAACTATATGTAAATGAATTAAAGGTGACACGTAAGCGTTATGAATTTACTCGGCGATCCAAATTTTGCCCTTTACCTTGAGCGTATGGGGCGCACCAATGATGTTAAAAAGCTAAAGGGCGAAATCCGCGAGTTAGCAGATGACTACGAAGCGTTGCGCCTGAAATACAATAATCTGGTAGATAAATCGAACGCTCGCCTTCAGGATAATCAGAATTTAACCAATCAAAACCAGGGGTTGAGCGACCAACTAAACAACGTCAGTACGCGCCTACAGGATACCGAGTTCCTGTCGAACAAATTTCAACGGCACGTGCGTTCAGTGACCGATCCCGAAGAGGGGTTGACCCGCTTTGCCGAGCTGCAGGTAATGAACATCGAGCGTGTGATCATCCAGAAAATGGCGCCAGAATTTTTAGATCGCGACACCGACGCCATGGATCTCGATCTTAAACGGCAAATTAATATCAAAATGCTGGCCTATGCGCTTGCCTGGTATGAAAACCTGGTGGTGAGCCAGGAGTATTTTGGCAGAATGAAAGTAAAACTAGGACAATACATTGATAGCAATATTCAACCCACGATTGAACAGCTAAAAGAAATCAAAGCGCTGTACAACAAAGCTAATAGTTATAAATGCCGCTATTGGCCCGGTCTCACGAACGGTCTAAACAACCAGTTTCGTGATATGAAGCAGGCCATTATCACCGGCGAAGAAGTGATCTTTCAGGCATTAGAGCGGGGTTTCCTGGTGTTTGAGCAAGACAGTGGTGTAATTGCGCGAGTCAAAAATATACCAAAAGTACATGAGCGTGAATTACATCTGAGTAATTTGATGTATGATGATTTTGCCTTCGTAAAAGGGCATATGCTCAAGTAATAACAGGCACAACCAATGAAAGATACACAGTGGGGGATGAGCCCCAACACACCGAGAGCGTTAATGCTGGCACAGCGAGAAGTGGCGGTTTTGGTGCATGATGCTGTTCTGCTAGAAGGGATCAACTTTACGCTACCAGAAATTCAAACGCTTCTTGATGGCGTTACGGTGGGTGGCCATAAGCTGAACGAGCAACAAGTGGCGGTAAACCAGGGTAACGCGTGGACGTTTTTGTTTGATTCCATACAAAAAGGCGCATTTAATCTGTCGTCTGATTATGCTTGTGCATTACATAAAATTGCCGCTAAGGAAGAAGCATTAACATTGGGCGCGTTTCGTAACGGCACGGTGACAATTGCGGGGACGGGCTATTTGCCGCCCCCCTTTTGAGGTGCTTGATGAGGCGTACACTGCCATGGATGTTTACGATCAAGCGATTTCAATTTTCCTGGATATGGCCAGGAATCAGTTTTATTATGAAGCGAACAAAAGAATGGGACGGTTTATGATGAACGGCCATTTGTTAAGCAGCGGTTATCCCGCAATCAACCTACCTGCATCAAAACAGTTAACGTTTAACCAGTTAATGCTCGATTTCTACAAGACTAATGATAAAGACCCGATGAATCGATTTATGCGTTCATGCCTAGATGAGCGAGCAGTAAAAATCATGCTGGAAAACGAATAAAGTATGAGGCCCTGATCGCCCTAAAGAATTCTTGATAGAGAGGTTGATTGAAGAATAGCCTCACCTGCCATTCGCTTCGCTCGCCCCGCGTTACACGCGGCCTCTTATAATGAATCGCCCCTCAAAAAACAGGTATTTTTGAATTGTAAATTTTTGTGCCTGAATATAGTTTGCATATATACAATTGTGTATAATCAGTTTTAAACATCGGAAACATTTCATGAAAAAACAAAAGTCTGTCATCTGGATCGGTAGTTCATTGGAGGATCTAAAAGATTTCCCTGCGGATGTTCAGGATGTTATGGGTTATGCCCTGCATTTAGCCCAGAATGGTGGTAGATCGCCAGCAACAAAACCCCTTAAAGGTATTGTTCCTGGTAATTCAATTTTAGAAATTGTAGACGATTTCGATAGTGATACATACCGAGCGGTTTACACGGTTAAATTTGATGATGCAGTTTATGTTTTACATGCCTTTCAAAAAAAATCAAAAAAAGGCATCAAAACACCAAAACCAGATATTGATTTAGTGAAAAGCCGTTTAAAAGAGGCTGAGAAAATCGCCAAAAAATAGGAAATGAAAAAAAGAGGGCTTAATTATGAAAGATAAATACACTCTAAGCAGCGGTAATGTTTTTGAAGACTTAGGGCTTCCTAAAGCGGAAGAAAGGCAAACTAAAGCTGATATTGCAATTTTAATTAATGCAATTATCAGTGATAAAACCCAGGAACAAGCAGCAGAAATTCTTGGAATTTCACAACCTCAAATATCTGATTTGAGCCGTGGAAAACTAAAACATTTTTCAGTTGAACGTCTTTTTGAGCTTTTAATAAAATTAGGCCGCAATGTTCAAATTGTTGTAAGTGAAGCAGACAAAAAAGAAAAACTGGCACATATTGAAGTTATTGCAGCCTAATATTAAGACGTAAAATATAAGTAGATTTAGCATTAGCCGAATGAAAATTAGGTAAATCTTTTTTTTTATTTTTAATATCTTATATGGCTATCTATTAGTTAGCTATCTTTTAGAATGCTTTCTTTAAGTATTTATTCTCTCGGAATGAATACTTAATATGTTTTTTATCAAAACACATCGAAAAACCCCATCTGTTCGATGCGTTCGATAAAAAACAACCGCAAAAGCGCATCCCTAAATTTAAAAAGAGAGGTCAGCATGACAGTTTTCGTTATCCGCACAAGAGTTTTGTTAGTTTAAGTAGTTCATGCCCTAATCACTCTCAATCACCCACCAAAGTTCACAAGCCATAACTCCGATTTTGCAGATTTAAAACTACGCCCCCGGCGCAGGCGCGCTATTGGTTGCACCTTTGTCAAGCGTAAATAAGTTTGTGATGGCCTGTACCACGGTAGCGAGTTTTTCTGTCAAGGCTTTAAAGTGTTCGCTGTGCGCTTGTAGTGCGCCTTCTTTGTTCGCTGCAAATTAATAATTTATTTGCAAGCTGAAACTATTATTTTAAAAATAACTACAGAGTAGAAATGATTATAGAAAACTACCGTCATACTTTTGATATTAATAATGCATGTTGTTAATACTATATTTTTTTAAACAAATTTTTTACGTATTCTATATATAGAGGAGCTTAATATTTAGTAGTGACTAAAGCTGTAATGTAACTTCAATAGAGTAACTGTTAAGTTATATGTCGAAAATAATATATATTTTATGCAACAAAAAAATATTTTAAGAAATATTTACAAAAATGCATATCTTGATTCGTCAGTACAAATTTTCAAAAAGCTATTAACAAAAATTGTGTTTCGAGAGATCCTATAGAAATAAAAAATGTCTAAGGATGCACTATGAGTGATTTTAAAAACACATTATCAGAAGTAAAAAAGAATCAGTGGAATTATTGGAATAACAATTTTTACAATAAATTTGAGATAAATACGATAGTTTCAGAATTGCAGCGAATTTTGCTAAATGAAGAATATTCGCAGGGGTTATCAAAATGGGCATTTGTCAGCTTGTTGTCAGTAAATATGGCATTAACGGACAAAGACGTCATGGAATGTGTTGTTGCTGAAGACAATAAAGACAAGAGTATTAATAATAAAGATACTAATTTTATTTTTCTCAATAATGAAAAATTTAGATTGATATTCTCTTCCCCTGAAGACGGGTATTCTCCTAGAGAAAAAGAGTTAATATATTTAGAAAAATTTCAGGAATATATTGATTTGCCATTCCATCCAACATTAATGCAACACCTAAAGAAATTTATAAACACCGAAATCAATTTTCCAATAACAATTAGCAAATTAATATCTTTGAGCTATGAAGATTATTTAAGATTTAAAGCAAAAGGTAACCGAATAATAAATAACCTTAATGTTCGTGGGCTTGGTAGGAAGAAATTAGCGAATGTTATACCTGCAACAATAGTAAAGAAAACAAAAGATATAATTTTTGCGGAAAAGTTGAGAGATAAGGGAAAATATTTCAATAGTCTATCTGTATATTATTATGCATCTTATAATGAAAATAAATTGTATGAAAAATATCTTGAATGCGTGAAAGAAGTTTTTGGTGATGTCCATAATGAACGACAACAGTTAGAACTTAATCTTATTACAGGTGATGTGTATGTTGGTAGTAAAGTAACAATTAAAGAAGAAAAACTAAGAAGGTTTGTTTTAGATATCACTAATGATACAAAGATATCTCTTAAAAGATTAAATTCTTTCGAAAATTTAATAGAGGCACATAATTCATATGCAATATATGTACTCACTCAGATATTAGATATTACAGCGATCAGACCGTCTACAGATGTACTTGTTAGAAAATCCGCTTTCTTAATAAATGAAAGTGGCATCATAGTAAGCGACAAAAAGACACTTACTGGTAATGAAGGTAGGTTATTACCAATCCCATCGCAGTGTATGGACCAATTCAAAGAATATATTGAGCATTTACAGGCACTTTCAGGAAGGATTGCAGAATATGATAAGAAATTAGCAAAAAAAATATGGTTGTTAACTCAGGAAACAGAAGACCTAATGCCATTATTTTTTCTGATAAATATGAAAGGGAAATGGAAAAGCATCGGTGAAAATGAGCTTGAAAGCTATCATAGGAAATATTGGCCACTGTATTGCAGGTGCTTTAGACAGAACTTGATTAGTGAATTGATAAAACATGAAGTTAATTCAGAATATATCTTATACCAATTGGGACATGAAAGAAGTGGCGAAGATCCATATTCATTATTTTCAGTTTTATCTCACAAAATTCTTCAAGATATAGTTAACCCTGTCTTAGAGAAAATTTGGACTTCTCATGGGTGGAAAGTATTACCTGGTATCTCAAAATATCTAAAAAGAAATGCGGAGTTTGATAAAGAAATAATAACGCGTGAAAAAGTATATCTTGGTGCTGAAAAACGTAGGATGGAACGAGAACTAGCTTCTAATTCTTGTTTAAAAGAGAAAATTAAGCAGGAAAAATATAGTGAAAGAAATCAAAAGCTAATTGGGTTTGGTAACTATATAAGAAATTGTTTGTATACAGAAATACTTAATTATTACAAGAACGATAATAAAAACACTACTCAGGAGCTAGCATGTATATGGTTATTAGGTGTGGTTTATGATGGGGTTTTGGATGAAAGATATTATACGCATTTTTCAGTATCAATTATTAATTTTATTCAAAAACGACAAGGGGTTCTATATATACGGTTGCTACAAAGTGATAACAATGAAAACACACCAGTCAAAGTATGGATTCCATCGCCAATGACGGCCAACCTGATTATAAATTTTTTAGAAAATGCTAGCGTATTGAAAAATAATATTGGTGAAATAGAATTTTCTTTGATTAAAAAAGAAGCTATACAAATTATAAAAAATTTAAAGTGTGATAGATATTCAGAATTTTTTGTAGGCGGGGATCGTGCAATTATAAAAAATTTAATAAAATCATGTTATCTAACACAGACACTATCAATACCTTCAGTTCTTTCAGATATATCTATTAATAACCTGGATGAAACTTCACTTTGTCATAATGGTGTACAAAGGCTACTTCATGGCAAAAAAGCAATAATTAAAGATCAAGAATTAAACAATTTAAAGAGTAAGCCTAATTTGTGTATTGATAATAGCAATATTCAAGAAAAATTTTACCGATATCTAAATGATGACAAAAAAATATGTAGAAAATATAACAAAAATAGTAATAGAGACAATGTCGGAGGAAAAACCACAAGAAGAAGGGCCGCTTCACTAGAAATCCTGCAAAATATGGGAAAAAGAAAAACAGTGCCTTTGATTTCATCTTATTTAACATTGTGGGGAAATAGCTTACTAAGCAGTAAATCACTTTATGGTTATTTTCTAGAGCCAGAAACGGTTGCAACATATATGGATAAAGTTGGGCGCGCGATACAAGATTTTGGTTTTGGACAAATTCACGCCGAATATGATGAGGGATATTTTAAAAATATATTTAAAGAAATTGTTAAACATGATGAAACTAACATAGTTCTATTTGAAAGATATATTGATTTTTATGAATTTATTTCTGACGAGTATTCCTATGACAAGATAGATTTTCATGAGATTGCACCAAGCGAAAATATACGGCAAGCAAGAGTTAAAGCGAACATCGTATTTTTTAATGAATATCAAGCGTCATTGAAAAATATCGACAATAGAAATGACCTTAGTGACAGAGAAAAAATACATTGTAAAACAGTGTTGATATTGACATTTAGAAGTGGTGGAAGAATTAGTGAAATATATGGATTAAAAATAAGAGATCTTATATTAGATGAAATTAATCATATAAGAATAGAAAATAATAGTATTAGACCAGTTAAAACAACAAATGCGAATAGGAAAGATATGTTGTTACTAACTGAGGAAGAAAGATCTGTATTAGAGTATTGGATAAGTATAAGAAAGAATGATGAAATAGGTAGTGACGAAGATGCTTTGTTCTCAGATGGACGTGTTTTCAGAAAAAATAGCCAGTATTGGAAAGTTACAACTTTAATTAGAGATACATTAAGAGAAGTAACAGGTGATCCTGAAGTAAATATTCATTCGCTACGCCATTCTTATGCAAACTACCATTTTATCTGGATGACCAGAGGCAATAAAAAACACAATAGCTGGCAGGTAAATGATTGGCTAAAGGGGACGCATGGTGAGAAAAAAACATTTGAAAAAGTAATGCTTAATTGCGAATACCCCACCCGCAGAAGTTTGTTTTTTTTAGCGCATCAAATGGGACATGGGAGCCCAGAAACGACAATAAAAAATTATATCCATTGCAGCCCTTGGCTATTGCACGATTTTTCAGTTAATAACTTACCAAACCTAACAGATAGCCAAATTTCAATACTTACAAATATTTCGGAAACCAATGTACCAAAATACCGAGCAAGAAAAGGAGACAGTAAAGGGGAATATAAAAACATTACTTCATGGAAAATTAATAAAAGTAAGAATATTTGTGAAAAAGTAAATGTTCACCCAGTTAAAGCTAATAAGAAAAATAATCTGATTCAACGCAGTAATGACTTACCTTTAACTACTCTTTCTTGTATTTTATCTGATATAGCATCATGTAAAAGAAATGATATTTTATTGAAGCACGGATTAAATGAGGGGGGACTAAATAAATTAATTGCGGTTGCTAAATGTATCGAAGAAGAGACCGGATACACTCATTTCAATATTATTCATTATACTGAGAACTCTGGTAATGACGATTTTGGATCAAATATACCAAGAAATAATATTAATAAGAGAGTTATAAAAAATATTGAATTACTGATCAAAAATAAAAATCGTGAGCTACTTGATACCCTTAAAATATGGGCTAAATACTACAGAGTCAGACATAGTGGTTTATTTGTATCAAACACAAATGAAGGAAGAATTACTTCAGGTTTATTAAGAATGATAGGGTTTAGGAGTCATTTGTGTTTAATTATAACTTCAAGTGTAAAGAAGCTGGGTGTTATTAGAGAAAATATACTTATTGAAAAATGGAAGAAAGAAACAGATATTAATCGGACTATAGAAAAAACTATAGAAGATACAGGTGTAAGTGTTAAAAATTCAACAGGTTTTGATAGCCCTGTGCCTGGAATTACAATTTTAAACAAAAGTAAAAAAGGCGTAGAGAGATCTAATTTTCATTATTTACATCATTATTTCTTCTTGTCTTTGGTTTATCTGAAATGGCAAGAATTTACTGATGATTACTAGCACAGAAATTATATTTTGATAAGAGGAAATAGGCTATTAACAGAATTAAATAATGGCGTGACAATAGCATAGTAATTGATTGTTTGTTAACGAGGAGAAGAAAATGCAAAAAATTCAATTCTATCCATTAGTCCAAATTTCGATTCCAGATGTATTTGTTATGCAAAACAAATCTGGTGTTGTTGTTGGTTCTGGAACAGATCCTAAAACAGTACAAGAATCATCATACCTACTGGAAAAAGTAGTTTCAGCTACTTCGCATAGCAAAGACAACGATGATGTTGATATATGCTTGCAGAGGGAATTTAATAAGGATGGCTTAATACTCTCTATAGGAATAAATACTAATTTTTATGATATTAGTCAAAAGGAATTAGACTTACAAAAAAAAGAAATATCAAAATTGATTGATATTAGTTTGTCTGCTCTTGAATATTTGGAAAAATATTCTGATGGTGATGATTTAGTTGATATCCGATTTTCTGAAGGGAAATCAATTCATTTTGACAACGAGGGAAAGGTATTATTTATACCCAATTCTCGAGCAATTGAAGTTGTTAAATCTTTGGCAAAATTAAATCATACTTTATTAAAAGATAAAGAAATTAATAAAATTAATATTTGTATTTCAGATAAAACCTATAATCTTCCAGGAAAAATTCCTAAAAAAATATCTGTTCTTACATGTGACAATTCAGTAGAAGTTGAAGCTGAAGGATATATTATGCAAGTCGATACTTATAAACATTCTTTTCAGATTCAGCCAAGAGGAACTCATAAGTGTTCAGAGCGTCTTATATGTGAGTATGGTAATGATATAGATTCTGTTAGTAAAACTGAACAGAATATATATTCAGCAGCTATGAGAGGTGAAATGGTTAAAGTTGCAGGATATCCATATGTTAAGAAAGATGTTACTGGTCATCATCAACAAAATAAATTAAAAGTTCTTAGCATGGAACTAAACGAAAATATTTGAAAATTTTGAAATTTGTCAATGTACTCTTTTTCGTATGATACGAAGTTTTAGGGTTGCTACTGATTCAACCAGTTTTTTTAAATGCCGGGGAGATGAGGCTTTGCTGCAAATAGCCTCAATTTCTCCATCATTAAAATTTAGAATATGTTCGAAATGTTTAAAACCTGCACTTTCCATTAGTTCAAATAGCATAGTATGAAAAATAGCGGGATAATCTTTTTTTGCTGGCTTTGGAATTTCAATTACATCAAAGCGATTAAGCAATGATTGCATTATTTTGTTAATCGAATTAGCAGTAGCTATCCAGTTCACACGTGAGAAATTGCAACTTCCAAGCAAATACTCATCAAACCAATTTGTGCTTGTTTCAGTTTCCAGAAGCTGATGCAAGGTATCCGTCAACCGCCCATTTGTATTATGGTCACTTTCTTTATCTATCTCATCAAGGAGAATCAGTGGGTTTGCAATTTGGTGTCGTTGTAAGACAGTAGCCACGATACTGGGCCTGCCTGTACTCCAACCCCTTGTTGTTCCTTTTAAGAGCATAGAATCAGCCGAGCCGCCAACATTAATGTTGGTAAATGGGAGTGACAAGAGTTCTGCCAGGCGTCGGGCAAAACGAGATTTACCACATCCAGGTACGCCATATAATAATAAGGGTCTCAGATTTACCGTCCCATCAGAAAAATAGTTGAATTCTAATTGACGGGTAATAGTTTCAATTGCTTTTTTACACCAGGGGAACTCTGATTCCAGCTTATTTTTGATTATGGTGAGTTCGCTGAGTTGTATTAAAGGTAACGGTTTACCAACAAGTTTCTGAAATGCACTTAAATCATTTGCAGTGTTCAGTGAAGGTTCAAGATCTTTAAATACAATGACTTTTCCAGATAAGTCCTCATCCTGACGAAGAAGGTCGTCGATGATAGATATTTCAGCATTAAATCTATCTGGGTCATTTGACGCATATGCTCTTGCTTTGTGTAAACCAACAGGATCCTGGCTAAAGATGGCATATCGAACTTTTAAAAAATCTGGTAAACCTTGTAATGCATCAGATTTGATGATCTTATTAAGCGCTTCAAAACCAACGTAAGAAAATAAATATTGGTTTTTATTGTACATGTTTGTATCGAAGAGCCAATTTGTTATATCTATACCTGCTTCTATGTGCCCTTCTTTAGCGGCAAGAAACATAAAAGACTGGTACATGTATAAAACGGTTTCCGTCACACAAAAATTAAAGAGTGTTTTAGCTATTTCAAACAACATGGAAGCTAAATCATCAGGCTGATTACCCGAATGTAGAATATTAGATAGCTTTGATAATGTTTCTATGTAGGCTACTCTCCCTTCTTTTAAGCCTAACCTGAAAAACGGGTGGCTGATTCTTTTAATACAATCTTCAATTGTTACCTCATGCCATTCTTTTTCAAGTTTGTATAGCTTTGACAAGTTTATAATATAATCTTGTATTGAAAGATCAGTGTCGATCTCTTCATTGAAAATGTTAGGGTTAAAGGTGATTTTTGAATTTGTTTTTCTGGTTTTTTTCATTTTTAGTACCTCTTATTCATAAAATGAATATTTAGCTAATTCACAACAAAATCTGGCATATAGATAATCAATCGGATCACCAATATCATCAGGAAATTTTTTTAGTTCCCTTTCAACCCAAGTTTGTAACGCTTCCTGGTTGTTTTTTTCATCACCGTTCCCAATACAACAGATAAGAGAGTTATCCATTGGTATTTTTAAAATTTTGAATAACGCAGCAGCTGTGTTTTTAATATGTCGTTTATCTGCTTTACTCTTGAGATGAGTAGCAATGGTTTCTTCAAGCTGTTTAGGATTCATTAGAGTCATCCTCTTTATTGTTAAAAGAAAAATTTTGAGCAATAAGATTTTCAATTGCTGAACCATCTGAGCGAGTAAGATTTGGTACATAGCGTGAATAGACACGAAAGAGCATTTCAGTTGTGGTATGCCCCATCTGGCGAGCAATCCATTCGGGATTTTCACCGGCGGCAAGCCATAATGTGGCAGCGGTATGTCTGGTCTGATAAGGACGACGTTTTCTTAAATCAAGATAACGAAGCAGTGGATACCAAATCCGTTTAGTAACGTTATTATGGCTGAGCGGTGTTCCAGCATTAGTTGAAAAGACATACTCTTGATTGCCAGTATGTTGATATTGAAATTTCAATGCATCATACACTGGCTGAGACATATCAATTTCACGTTGACTACCATCTGTCTTTGTATACTCAGTTTGCCCAAGAACAATGGTTTCACGAATAAGAATTTGTCGACGATTAAAATCGACATAGCGCCACTTTAGTCCATCAATCTCGCCGGTACGCATTCCAGTAAAAAAACGAACGGTGTAGTAATTACAATAATCCTGGCGCACTGTTTTTAGGATTAAATTGATTTCATCAAGGGTAAAAGGATCAATATCAGTTTTTTGAATTTTAAGTGGCTTAATGTTTTGGAAAGGAGATGTAAATTCAAAACGATCAGCTGCTTCAGTAAGAATCATGCGCATCACCTTCATATGGCGATTAATATGTGATGCGGATAATCCCTTCTTGTTACGGCCGGTTTCTTTGCTAAGCGATGCTCTAAAAGTAAGAAGATCAGCTTTTTTGATCTCAGCAACATTCATTTCACCAAAGAAATGAAAGAGACGATTGTCCAGGATAGGACGGATGGTTCGTCGGTATGATACCCGCCAGCTACCCTTCATCTCGTCATACCAGATTTCAGCAAAGTCTTTAAATAAAGGAAGGTTGTTGGTCCCTCCCCTATTTCCTTTAACTGGAACAGAAAATTCTTTGGCAAGTTTGCTGTTAGGGAAATAGCGAGAGTACTCAAATGACCCAAGGACAATTTCAGCCTCAATACGCTCAAGCATTTTTTCTAACTTTCTACGGTTAGCCTGGGTATCCGTGAGATTAGTTTGCTCACGACAGCGTCTATTTCGATAGCGAAAGTCGAAATAAAGTTTGCTTGTCTCCGGTCTGGTGCTAATACTACCCACGGCACATTGCTCCATTTGCCATAGGAATCGCTAAACCATGTTCCTCTGATGCCAGGCGCATATCACGCTCAATGGCTTCCCATATATATAGTATCTTCCGTCCGCCAAATGGGCGGATGTAATGGATACCTTCCAGAAGTACGGAATCCTTAAGGCGGCTACGGATGGTCCTGCAGTCATACTTGATACGCTCAGAGAGCTCTTCTGTAGTGAGATAAGTTTCTGATGCCATTTCTTTTTCTCCTTTCAACAGCTATTATTGATAGAGCAAATTATCCAATAAGCGATTAATTTGTTCTCCTGTAGAACATTATAGTCTTTAAAAGATCTTTTGCAAGTCAAAATATCCTTTAACAGGTAAAAATATTCTCTAAGAGGTTAAAATGGTGAAATGTCACCTCTCCAGAATAATGGGAGAGAAAAAACTAAAAATTGCAGATATTGCTCGTGATACTGGTATTAACAGAGGAACAATTACGCGTCTGTACCAGGAAACAGCACAGCGGATTGAGCTGGATGTGCTAGATGAATTATGTCGATACTTGGGATGTAAAGTAGGCGACTTATTTGAGTGGATTGAAGAATAAGGAATCTGACAGACTCAAGAATGAAAGAAATAATTTTACCGGTTACGAATACTTTCTCTCTTACCCCCCCAATAGATAAAGTTGATTATTCACAATATGAAAAAGTGGGTGATTCATATTTGGTTCCACTTGGAAATATGGTCAGCCCAGAGAAGCAAAAAGAAATAGATATTGCTCGATTGAATGGTGGAAAGATTCTTTATGCAACAACATCGATTGAAAGAAAGGTTGAGCAAATTTTATTAGATTATTTCCTTGGGCCATTTGAGGGTCATAATGAAAAAAGGGTAATTTTTGAGAATGACGTTATTCAATCATCGTCATTTTCATATAGCTTCAAAAAAGGACTACTCAGAAAGATTGTGGATAGCCATGAGTTATTACATGGTAAAAACAAGAATAAGATAAATAAATATTTGACTGACATTATGAATTGGCGAAATGCCTTCGCTCACGGGAATATCAAATACAATGAACCGAAAGGATGTTTAATTGAATATTATGCGGCAGGAAAAAAGACAGACATACTGGATGATGTTTATTGGGAAAAGATAGAAAAAACATTTTATGAATGTGAGAGTCTATTAAAAGAACTAGATAAGAATATTTCATCTTTATATTTAGAAGATAATAGTAACAAGTAGGGGAAATATTTCTCTGCATTGTTTTAAGTAATTGAGTTAAAAATAATTATGGCCATTAAAAAAACTGAACTGTATTCATCACTATGGGCTAGTTGCGACGAGCTTCGTGGTGGAATGGATGCCTCTCAATATAAAGATTACGTACTCACCATGTTGTTTATGAAGTATGTATCAGATAAGTATAAGGGCGATCCTTACGGCATGATCGTTATTCCCAAGGGAGCCAGCTTTGATGATATGGCAACACTCAAGGGTGATAAAGAAATTGGAGAAGGGATCAATAAGATCATCGCCGCCCTGGCTGAAGAGAATGATCTCAAGGGTGTTATCGATGTCGCTGACTTTAATGACGAGGATAAGCTGGGCAAAGGCAAGGAAATGGTCGATCGCCTGACCAAGCTGGTCGGTATCTTCGAGGGAATTGACCTCACCGCCAACCGTGCCGAGCACGATGATCTACTGGGTGATGCTTATGAATATCTCATGCGTCACTTTGCAACAGAATCGGGCAAGAGCAAAGGCCAATTTTATACCCCGTCCGAGGTCTCGCGCATTCTGTCTAAAGTGATTGGTATTTCCAACGAAACTGATCAGTCAGAATCGGTTTACGATCCAACCTGTGGTTCCGGTTCATTGTTGCTCAAGGCCAGTGACGAAGCCCCGCGTGGTCTTTCTATTTTTGGTCAGGAGATGGATAACGCCACCAGTGCATTGGCACGCATGAACATGATCCTGCACAACAATGCCACCGCCAAGATCTGGAAGGGCAACACCATTTCTGATCCCCAGTGGAAAGACGCTAACGGCAAACTGAAAACATTTGATTTTGCGGTAGCCAATCCGCCGTTCTCCAACAAGAACTGGACCAGTGGCATCAACCCACAGGAAGATGAATTTGATCGTTTTACCTGGGGCATCCCACCAGAGAAAAACGGTGATTACACTTTCCTGTTGCATATACTTAAAAGTCTTAAAAGCACTGGCAAGGGTGCAGTGATCTTACCCCACGGTGTTTTGTTCCGTGGTAATGCCGAGGCACGTATTCGTGAAAATCTGATCAAGCAGGGTTATATCAAAGGCATCATTGGCTTACCTGCCAACCTGTTCTATGGCACGGGCATTCCCGCCTGCATTATTGTTATCGACAAGGAATACGCTAATGCCAGAAAGGGCATCTTTATGCTTGATGCTGGCAAGGGCTATATAAAAGACGGTAACAAGAATCGTTTGCGCAGCCAGGACATTCATAAAATAGTCGATGTCTTCACAAAGCAGATCGAACAACCACGTTATAGTCGTATGGTGGCCTTAAGCGAAATCGCGGCTAACGATTACAACCTCAACATCCCGCGTTATATCGATAGTAGTGAACCTGAAGACTTGCATGACTTGAGTGCTCACTTGCAAGGCGGCATCCCCAACCGCGATATCGATGCACTGGAAAAATACTGGCAAGTACTCCCTGCGTTACGTGCAACCTTATTTGCTGATGACAGGGAAGGTTATAGCCAAAGCCTGGTCGAAGCCTCGCAGGTTAAAAGCACCATATTAAATCACGATGAGTTCAAAACCTTTGCCAAACAAAGTCTCAAGCCATTTACAAAATGGTGCAAGGATTCTGCACTGGCCGAGATCAAGCAGGGAGAAAAACCAAAAGAGATCGTTCATCGTATTAGCGAAGCATTGTTGCAGGCATATGCAAAAACGCCCCTGTTGAGTCAATACGACATCTATCAAATTCTCATGAACTACTGGTCTGATGTTATGCAGGACGATGTTTATGTACTGGTGCAAGACGGCTGGCAAGCAGGCAATACACTTCGAGAATTAGTTGCAAAGAAAGGGGAAAAGTTAAAAGAAACACCTGATCTCATAATTAAAAAATCCAGGTACAAAGCAGAGTTGATTCCACCGGCGCTGATCGTCGCCCGTTACTTTAAAGCCGAACAATCTATCATCGATCAGATTCAGGTCGATCTCGATGCCGCCACCCAGGAGTTAGAAAACTACATTGAAGAACATAGTGGTGAAGAAGGTCTACTCAATGATGCAATGAATGATAAGGACAAAGTGACAAAAACATCAGTAACGTCACGTCTTAAGGTCGCGACAGATGCAGAAGAAATTACTGTATTGAATAAGGTCAAACAGCTTTTCGAAGATGAAGCGCTTGGTAAGAAGTTACTAAAAGAACATCAGGAAGCACTGGACCTGGCAGTATTCAAACACTATCCCACACTCGACGAGACCGAGATCAAAACTCTCATTGTCGAAGACAAATGGCTCACCACACTCAAGCAAAACATCATTGCCGAAATCGAGCGCGTTACCCAGCAACTGGCCAACCGCGTTAAAGAACTGGAAGAACGCTATGCCGAACCAATGCCGGTGATTGAGCGGAACATGGAGGCGTTGAGTCACAAGGTGGCCGGGCATCTTAAAGCCATGGGCCTGGAGCTGTGACAATGCATCGCGTGGAAGAGGCTAGTGCCAACTACATTTCTCAGATGAATGAAACCGGTAATGCTATCTCAAAGGGTTATAAGCAAACTGAGGTAGGAGTGATACCGGAGGATTGGTGCGCAGTTAAGTTAGGTGACTTGGCTAGAATTCAACGAGGCGCATCACCTCGTCCAATAGATAGTCCTATTTGGTTTGATCGTAATTCGACTGTTGGGTGGCTTAGAATATCTGATGTAACTAAAACATCTAAATACTTAACTGAGACAATTCAGAGCTTGTCGGAATTGGGTGTAGCGCATAGTAGATTTGTCTCATCAGATAACTTAGTAATGAGTATTTGTGCGACAGTTGGAAAGCCCATTATCACAAGAAAGGACTTATGTATTCATGATGGATTTGTTGTATTTAATGGGTTAACTGCTAATCAAGATTATATGTACTATGTATTAAAAGATCTTGAGGATGAGTGGGGTAAACAAGGTCAAACAGGTTCTCAGATGAATCTTAATACAGACCTAATTAATGGAACGTATATTGCTCTACCTTTAAAAGAAGAAGAACAAACCGCCATCGCCAACGCCCTCTCCGATGTAGACACACTCATTAACGGGCTGGAAAAAAGCATCGCAAAAAAACAGGCCATCAAAACCGCCACCATGCAACAACTCCTCACCGGCCGCACCCGCCTACCCCAATTCGCCGAGCACCCCGATGGAAAGCTAAAGGGCCACAAACAAACCGAGTTGGGAGAAGTGCCGGAGGATTGGAATGTTATGGCACTAGGCGATGTCGCAAAGATAAATATGGGGCAATCGCCAAGTTCTTCAAATTACAACAACAATGGTATTGGATTGCCGTTAGTACAGGGTAATGCAGATATTGCAAACCGTGGAACCATTATTAGAAATTATACATCTCAAATTACTAAGACTGCTCAGAAAGGCGATTTGATACTATCTGTTAGAGCCCCTGTAGGAGAAGTTGCAAAGGCAACGTTTAATTGTTGTATTGGTCGCGGTGTTTGCGCAATAAAATATTCAAATGAATATCTTTATCACTGGTTGATTAATTTTGAAACGGAATGGGAGAAATTCTCAAAAGGATCAACTTTCGACTCTATAAATTCTGACGAACTCAAGTCGATCCTGTTGGTAGTCCCGTCAGATGAAGAACAAGTTGCCATTGCCACGATCCTCACCGATATGGATGAAGAGATTCAAACTCTGCAACAACGCCTAAACAAAACACGCCAGATTAAACAAGGCATGATGCAGGAACTGCTGACAGGAAAAACGAGGTTGATCTGAAATGAAGGTTGTAAGTAAATGCCTATAGAAATGACACTTGAACAGTTGAGAAGCCTGTTGCGTGAACTTGTTCGTTTGGATCAGGAAACCGAATGGGTTGAGTTTAAACACAATAATGATGATGCACTAATGATTGGTGAGTATATTTCTGCACTGGCAAATTCAGCGGCACTCATTGGTAAACAGTCAGGTTATATTGTTTGGGGTGTTGATGGCACCACTCATGAAGTGGTTGGAACAAATTTCAAACCTCTGCAATCGCGGCATAAACAACAGGAACTGGAAAGCTGGCTGCTACAAAAAGTTTCTCCAAAAATACATTTCCGTTTTTATGAGTTTGAGTCTGCTAATGAAAAGCCTGTTGTTATTCTGGAGATTCAGGCGGCGACGCATACCCCTGTCAGGTTTGACGGTACTGAGTTTATTCGTGTGGGATCTTATAAGAAGAAACTTAGAGAGTTTGCAGAAAAAGAGCGAGCGCTGTGGCGCATCTTTGATAAGACACCATTTGAACAACAGGCAGCGACTGAAAATAGTACAGCGGATGAGGTATTTCAGCTTCTCGATTATCCAGCCTATTTTGATTTAACTGGGCAACCGTTGCCAGAGGGGCGCGATGGCATACTGGCTGCTTTAAAAGCCGATAAGCTAATAAATAAAAAGGATGGTGGCCATTGGCAAATTACCAACCTGGGTGCGATTTTATTTGCAAGAAAATTACAAAGCTTCCAGCACCTGGGTCGTAAGGCTGTACGCCTGATTCTTTATCGAGGTAATAGCCGAGTAGAGACTATTCGAGAGTTGGAAGGCAATAAGGGTTATGCAGTTGGTTTTGAGGGGTTGATTGATTACATAAAAACACTATTGCCTTCAAATGAAGAAATTGGAAAGGTGTATCGTAAAGAAGTACCGATGTATCCGGAGCTGGCAATACGAGAGTTGGTTGCAAACGCCATTATCCATCAGGATTTTTCCATTTCTGGAACTGGTCCAATGATAGAGATTTTTGAATCTCGTATGGAAATCACAAATCCTGGCATCCCTTTAGTTGATACCGAACGTTTTCTGGATTCACCACCACAAAGTCGGAACGAAGCATTGGCCTCGTTTATGCGGCGTATCAATATTTGTGAAGAACGTGGTACCGGGATTGATAAAGTGGTTTTTCAAACAGAGTTTTATCAGCTGCCTGCCCCGATCTTTGAAGTTACTGAGCAACACACACGTGCGGTATTGTTTTCGTATAAAGAGTTTTCTGAAATGGATAAAGAAGACAGAATTCGTGCATGTTTTCTCCATTGCTGCCTACGTTATGTAAATAGAGAGCATATGAACAATTCATCGTTGCGAGAGCGTTTAGGGATTGATGTTAAAAATAGTGCAATGGTCAGTCGTGTTATTAAAGACACTGTGAAAGCAGAGTTAATCAGGCCGTATGATCCAGACGCTGGTGCAAAAGCGATGAGATATATACCTTACTGGGCTTAATTTGCTTGACCGTTGCTTGACTGGGTAGAGGTCCGATATGAGTAAAACAGCATAACTTATTGATTAATAAATAAATATATTGGGTTTCTTATTTGATTGTAGTCTGAAATTGAGGATAAATGGGCATTTCAATGGAATGTCAGGGGGAAATGGCAGTGGCCAATAGGGAATGTATGTTCTACATAGGCTGGGACGTTGGTGGCTGGAATTGCGATAAGAATGCCAACAGCCGAGATGCTATTGTCATTCTGGATGAGTCTTGCTCGATTATCGGCACGCCCTGGCGGGGCAACCTGCGTTATGTCATTAATGAGTCCCGTAACAGTACCGAATGGATTCATGCACTTTTTAATTTATGTGATGCTGGTACACCACCAGATAATGCATGCTATATTTTGGCCATCGATACACCACTGGGTTTCTCGCAGGAGTTTCACAAGTTACTCAATGGTGAAGCGGTCAACAATCCCATTGGTACCTCGGCAAGCAATCCCTACCTGTTTCGTCAAACCGAACACTTTTTGTTTGAGCATGGACTTACTCCTTTGTCAGCAGTCAAGGATATGATCGGTAGCCAGGCTACCAAAGGCATGCATGTACTGGCAAAATTTGCACAGAAAATTATATCTACAGGAGTATGGAGTGATGGTGAAATCATTATCGCCATTGAGGCTTATCCCTCTGCCTGCAAAACCTCCATCACCATCGAAGAGTTTTTGTTACCCTTTATTGAAGCGCGGGTAGAATTGTCCGAACCAGCAAAAAGCGTGTGGGATGGTGCCCAGTTTATTGCGATGATTAACCATGAAGATAAACGCGATGCACTTCTCTGTGCTCTTATTGGATGGTTGTATCAAAATAAGCCAGGTGCACTGGCGCAGCCTGATGAAGATGTACCTAACTCTGAGGGATGGATATATGTACCCAATGATGTTTTACAGCAGAGTAATAATACTCCTGTGTTCTTGGAGTATTAGGATATGGAGATGTAAATGAATGAGTCAGTTATGACCGATAAGCTGTATTTGAAAAATATCTATGACCTATTAGGTGAAAACTTTTTTATACCAGCTTATCAGCGAGGATATCGCTGGGCATCAATACAGGTGAAAGAGCTGCTGGACGATATCTGGGAATTCAGCAATAGTGGTAAATCATCATTTTATTGTCTTCAACCTGTTGTAGTGGTTAAGGAAGATACTTATTGGGAAGTGGTTGATGGACAGCAGCGTCTGACAACGCTATACCTGATTCTTCATTATCTTGAACAAGAGCATTTGCGCAGACCGCTGGCTGATGCTTATAAAAAAAACCTGTATACCATTCAGTATGAAACTCGTCCAGAGAGTGAGACTTTTCTTAAAGCTGTGCATGAAGCAGCTGATCTAGACAATATCGATTATTACCATATGAGAAAGGCATACGAGGCTATTGTCGAATGGTTTTCTGAAAAAGATTATAACGATAATAATGTATTGCTATCCACGTTACTGGAAAAAACGTCAGAGTCTAAATCTGTAAAAGTTATATGGTATGACTTAAGCAGCGAGTGTGAAGGTAACGATTATGCTATTGATGTTTTTTCTCGTATCAATATTGGAAAAATCCCGCTGACAAATGCCGAGCTAGTCAAGGCATTATTTTTGCAAAGTAGTCATTTTCAGAAAGGCGAAGCCAGTTTACGTCAGTTACATATTGCATCAGAGTGGGATGCTATAGAACAAAGACTTCAGGAGTCTGAGTTCTGGCATTTTATTTATCGCACAGATATAGGAAAAAAATACCCAACACGCATAGAGTACATTTTTGATTTAATGAAAGGTAAAAAAACCGGCGACGAAACATTTTTTACTTTTCATAAATTTAATGAAGACTTTAAAAATGGGAATGCAGATATCGATAGTTTATGGAAAGGGGTAAAAGATTATTTCCTGACTTTTGAAGAATGGTATGGCGATAGGGATTTATATCATCTTATCGGCTTTTTGGTGGATTGCGGTGAGAGTGTGGCAAGGATTAAATCGCAATCTGCTTCTGCAGGCTTAACCAAGACAGATTTCAAGGCCTTTTTGAAAAGTGAAATTCGTAAAAAGGTAAATTTTCAGTTGGACGAGTTAAGTTATGGTGATACCCGCATTAAGAAACTACTGCTGCTCTTTAATATTCAGACACTACTTAAGACAAAAGAGGCTGATGTTCGATTTCCTTTTGACCGATATAAACGCGAATCCTGGGATATTGAACATATACGATCACAAACAGATACAGTCCTACAAGGTGTTGATCGTTATGCCTGGTTGAAGGACGTTCTGGAGTATTTTGAAAGCCAACCATTATCAAAAGATACAGAGGGCTATGTCGATAAGATAGCCAGCCTGTTGAAGGATGATAAACTTAAAGACGAAGTATTTGAGGAATTACATCAGTCTGTCTGTGACTATTTTGATGAGGGCGAGGCTTCCTGGATAGATGGGTTAGGTAATTTAGCATTGTTAGATGCTGCAACTAATCGAAGTTATAAGAATGCATTATTCCCTATAAAGCGAGCGCGTATTATCCAGAACGATATGTTAGGTGTGTTTGTTCCTATTTGCACAAAAAATGTCTTTCTAAAATTCTATAGTAAGTCTTCGGGAGATTTTATGTACTGGAGAGAATCAGATTCAGAGGATTATCTTGCCGCTATATATCAGGTGCTAAAGGAATACCTGCCTTTGCAAGGAGATAGTAATGAATAGTGAAGCTATGCTAGCTCGTTCGGGTGAGCGCCTGAGTTTTTATCAGTTATTTACTGAAAAATCTCTGAAAGTTGAAATTCCTATTATACAGCGTGATTATGCGCAGGGGCGTGATAACGAAAGTGCAGTTCGTGAGGCGTTTTTGAGTGCATTGTATGACTATTTACAACGAGGCGAGCCTTTTAGAGATCTGGATTTTGTATATGGAAGTATTGTAGAAGCTGAAATAACTAAAGTGCAAGGTGGCGAAGATGAGCCATCTTTTAAATTCATCCCACTGGATGGTCAGCAGCGTCTTACAACACTATTTCTACTTCATTGGTATCTGGCTCAAATATCAGATAACTCTGAGTCTTTGCGCAGAGTTTTTTCAGTAAATGAACGCTCCCTCTTTAGCTATGAGACAAGGAATAGCTCCAGAGAGTTTTGTGATGCATTAATACAAAATAATCTTCAAATAAATAATTTGCTCAAGGATGAAAATGGTAATGACAGTATTGCGGTTACTATTCAGGATATGGGCTGGTTTTATCGGTCATGGATGAAGGACCCAACTATTCGCTCTATGCTGACCATGCTAGATGCTATCCACATCAAATTTGATAGTTGTGGTGATTTCTTTGCCAGGCTTGTGGATTCAACTGAGCCTGTAATTACATTCCTGTTTTTGAATTTACAGGAATTTAAACTTACCGATGACCTTTATATTAAGATGAATGCCAGGGGCAAACCTCTGACTGATTTTGAAAATTTTAAGGCACGTCTGGAGAAATTAATTAAATCCTTTCAGGGGGAATGGCCAGAATATGCTTTGAGTTTTAAAAGCGAACCTGTTTCTGGATATGATTATTTTATCCATAATATTGATAATGACTGGGCTGATTTATTCTGGGCTTACCGAAATGAAGCTTCTGCAGATAATACTTTTGATGATGAGCTAATGAATTTTATTGCGCATGTGATCGCGAATCATCAAATTCTCAGGAAAGATATTGAATTTGTAGAATTGACTAAAAGTCGCAATAAATTATTTGGAACAGGTGGAAGTTTGAGAAGGCTTTCGTATATAGAATACGAAAATCTAGGATGCTTAACACAGAGTTTAATTGTAGAGTTAATCAAAATATTTGAGCTATTGCATAACGATGGCTTGAGTAATGGGCAATTAGCTACTCATCTTTCTGAAAATAATCACTATTCAGAAGAAGCTATTTTTAAAAAAGTAATTACCAATAAAACCAGCTATACAGAAAACTTACGCTTTTATGCATTTTATGCAGCATTGTCGAAGGTTGGTAAAGGAGAGCTTCCGCAATGGATGAGGGTGATCTACAACTTATCAGAAAACACCATTATTAATACAGCTGATGAATACCATAGAGCTTTAAGATCAATTCGTGATCTGCTTAAAGGCGATGGAACCGTTCTTGAAAAACTAAGAAAAGATATTTCAGTTCAAGGTTTTACTGAAGCACAAGTATTAGAAGAAAAAGTAAAAGCTCACTTATTTGAAAAATCGACTGATTGGGTTAACGAAATAGAAGAGTTAGAAGCTCATTCGTTTTTCAGAGGACAGGTTGGTTTCGCGCTTAAGTTTTCAGGTATCGTTGATTACTACCTGGAGAATGGTAATACAGATTGTGTCGATGAAGACGATGGCTTTTTGAAGAAATTCAGGAAATATGCTTCCTCTGCATCAGCAATTTTCGATTGTATAGAACACAGTTCAGGAAAAATTGATTATTTATGGGAGCGTACAGTTTTGACGAAGGGGGTTTATCTTACGTCAGCCAGTGCGCATCGATACAACCTTCTAAGCACTAGACTTACTAAGAATAATATTGAACGTGATCATAGCTGGCGCCGACTACTTAGGCTTCCTCTGAAAAAAGGTGATGCTTGGGACGAAAGGCAGGGGTATGTTAAAGCAGTTTTTGATGATCCTGTATTTGATGTGGACAATTTACAGGAATCTCTTCAATCGATATGTGACACTTTTATTCAAAGACAAGGAGATGAAATTAAAGACTGGCGCATCCTTCTAGTAAAAACGCCTGACTTGTTCAAGTTATGTCATCAAGGATTTATTGTAAAAAATTCTGAAGAGTTTATTTTGCTACATGAGTCACAGAGAAATCACTACCACAGTGAGGCTTACTCTAAATATTTAGAGCTTGAAATAAAAGCTAATTTTTTGGATATAAAACCATTTAAGAGCTTGTCTTATGAAAAAGCAAAAAGTGGTAGTGATTATACTTATATCGAATTGTCAGGTTTTAAAAATGAACAGAGACACTATGTCATGAATGTCCTTTACGAGGAAGGCAAGTATTCGTTCATGTTCTACGATAAAAATGATAAATCGTGTTCCAAAGATCTTATAAATCTTTTGACTGAAATAGGATTTTCACTAAACGATGATAAGGGGTGGAAAGAATACAAAAAGGGTTATATTTTTAAATGTGATACACCTCAAGATGCCCTGCTGACGTTGAATAGTATATGTGAAAAGTTAAGGAATTTAATTGATGAGTAAAGTGGGCCAAAAGGAAAGGGTTACACAAAATCGTATCGTTCGATTTTTTCAGGATAAACTGAATTACCGTTACATGGGTGATTGGCAAGACCGTGAAAATAATCGAAATATCGAAATTGAAATACTCACCAGCTGGTTAAAAAATCGGGGTGTGAGCGATTCTTTAATTACGCGTGCTCTTCGTCAACTTGATACTGCTGCTTCTCTCGGAGAAGGTAAGAAACTTTACTATGCGAATAAGGATGTCTATCACCTGTTGCGTTATGGCGTTAAAGAGAAAGAAGGTGCAGGACAATTAAATAAAACTGTCTGGCTTATTGACTGGGATAATCCAGATGCTAATGATTTTGCTGTTGCTGAAGAAGTATCAATAAAGGGCGAGAATAAAAAACGTCCTGATATTGTTTTATATGTTAATGGTATTGCACTTGGTGTGATTGAATTGAAGCGCTCATCCGTCAATGTGACTGAGGGTATACATCAAAATTTGGATAATCAGAAAAAAGATTTTATCCGAAACTTCTTTACCACCATGCAGCTGGTGATGGCAGGGAATGATACCCAGGGAATACGTTATGGAACAATAGAGACTCAGGAAAAATACTTCCTGGAGTGGAAAGAAGATGCCATTAATCCTTATGATAATTTATTAGATTATCATCTGGCATGTCTGTGTAATAAGCAACGCTTCCTGCAAATTATCCATGATTTTATTGTCTTTGACAGCGGCACTAAGAAGACCTGTCGCCATAATCAATACTTTGGAATAGAGGCAGCTAAGAAACATATTGCAAAACGTGAAGGCGGAATTATCTGGCATACACAGGGTTCAGGTAAAAGTCTTACCATGGTTTGGCTTGCGAAGTGGATACGTGAGAATGTCACTAATCCCAGAGTATTGATTGTTACCGATCGCACTGAACTGGATGAGCAGATTGAAAAGGTTTTTACGGGAGTCGATGAGGATATCTATCGCAGCAAAAGTGGTGCAGATCTTGTAACTACCTTAAATGAAACTAATCCGTGGTTGATATGTTCCCTGGTGCATAAATTTGGACGTCAGTCAGATTCTGAAGATGATGCTGCCACCGAAGCTTTTATTGCTGAAATCAAAAAGTCGCTGCCCAGTGATTTTAAAGTTAAAGGAAACCTCTTTGTGTTTGTGGATGAATGCCATCGAACACAATCAGGTAAATTACATGATGCCATGACGACTATTCTTCCAGAGGCTATGTTTATTGGTTTCACGGGAACGCCTTTGATGAAGAAGGATAAGAAAAAATCCATCGAGGTATTTGGTCCTTATATTCATACCTATAAATTTGATGAAGCGGTAGCCGATGGCGTGGTACTCGATCTGCGTTACGAGGCTCGAGATATTGATCAGCACCTGACTTCTGAAAAGAAAGTAGACGAATGGTTTGAGGCAAATACCCGTGGTCTTTCACGCCTTGCCAGAACCCAGCTCAAGCAGAAATGGGGCACGATGCAAAAGGTTCTTTCCAGTAAATCTCGCCTGGAAAAGATCGTAATGGATATATGGCTGGATATGAAAAAGCGGCCACGTCTTATGGATGGGTATGGTAACGCTATGCTTGTCTGTTCCAGTGTTTATCAGGCTTGCATGGTATATGAGATGTTTAGCAAGACAGATTTAAATGGAAAGGTTGCTATTGTTACCAGTTACCAACCAACTGCTGCCAGTATTAAGGGAGAAGAGACAGGCGAAGGTCAGACTGAAAAGCTCTTTAAATATGATATCTATCGCAAGATGTTGGCTGACTATTTTGAGACCAGCCAGGAAGATGTAGCGAGTAGAGTTGAAGAATTTGAGAAGAATGTCAAAAAACAATTTATAGATGAACCTGGACAGATGAAGCTGTTGATTGTCGTTGACAAGTTGTTAACAGGTTTCGATGCGCCTTCAGCTACCTATCTTTATATCGATAAACAAATGGCCGATCACAGTTTGTTCCAGGCTATCTGTCGTGTTAACCGGTTAGATGGCGATGATAAGGAATACGGTTATATTGTTGATTATAAGGATTTGTTCAAGTCTTTAGATAAGGCGATAACTGATTACACCGAAGGTGCATTTGAAGGATATGACAAAGAAGATGTCGCGGGCCTGTTAAAAGATCGCCTGGTGCAGGCAAGAGAGGATTTGATTAATGCGCTGGAAATGGTCCGTGGACTGTGTGAACCAGTGCGAGCACCCCGTTCCACTCAAGACTATATTCATTACTTCTGTGGTGAGTCAGGTAGGAATCAGGATGAATTGACAGAAAAAGAAGCATTACGCCTGACGCTATACCAGAACGTGGCTAAGTTACTCCGCGCATACTCAAACATAGCAAATGATATGTTGCAGGCTGGGTATGCAGATGGGGATTGTAAAAAGATTCGTGATGAAGTATCGCATTATGAAAAAGTTCGCGATGAGGTTAAATTAGCCAGTGGTGATCTGGTGGATATGAAACGCTATGAACCCGCCATGCGCAGTTTGCTTGATATGTATATCCGGGCTGATGATAGTGAAGTGCTTATGGACTTTGAAGAACTTGGTCTTATTGAGCTGGTGGTTGAGAAAGGCGTTGATGCTGAAAATGTTTTCCCTGAATCAATTCGCGGTAATCAGGAAGCGATGGCAGAGACAATTGAAAACAATGTAAGAAAAACTATTGTTGATGAGAATCCTGTTAACCCCAAATATTACGAGCAAATGTCTGTTTTATTAGATGAATTGATCACTTTACGTCGTGAGAAGGCCATTGAGTATCAGGATTACCTGGAGCGCATTCGAAATCTTGCCAAAAAAGTGATTCGACCAGAGCAAGGCAACAATGATTATCCCCCATCTATGGATACACAGGCTAAACGCGCCCTGTATGATAATTTTGGTCATGATGAAGTCCTGGCGACAAAAATTGATTCGGCAATTCGGTATACCAGAAAAGCAGACTGGGTGGGGGACAGGTTCAAGGAACGAGAAGTGGCCAATGCTATCCGTGAAGAGGCTGCTGGATATAACGTTGATATACAAGATGTTTTAGATCTAGCTAAGGAACAAAAGGAATATAAATAGTGGCCATGATGCATATTGGTTCATTAGAAATGCAGCTAAATCGCAAGCCGATTAAAAACCTTCATATTAGTGTTTTACCTCCAGACGGTAAAATACGCGTTTCGGCCCCTGAAAAAATGACTGACAATGCTATACGAATGGCGGTTATCAAACGTATCCCCTGGATTAAAAAACAAAAAGAAGAGTTTGCCAGTCAGCCTCGGCAATCAATCCGAGAATTTATTAGTGGTGAGAATCATTATTTATGGGGACAGCGTTATCGTTTGGAAGTAATAGAAAAACGAGGTAACCATAAAGTAATTGTTTCAGGTAACAATAAGATCAAGTTAAACGTTAACCCGGGTACTAAATTAAAAAATAAAGAACAGGTTTTAAATGAATTTTATCGTCGCGAATTAAATGACAGGATAAATACGTTATTACCGAAATGGATACGTAAAGTTGGAAAGGAACCTGTATTTATCGGCATAAAAAAAATGAAAACCAAATGGGGAAGTTGCAATACACAGGAAAAACGTATCTGGCTTAATTTAGAACTTGCGAAAAAAGCACCTGAGTGTACTGAATATATATTGGTACATGAACTCGTGCACTTACTTGAGCGCAAGCATAATGAAAATTTTTTGATGTATATGGATAAATTTATGCCAACCTGGCGTGAAAGACGTGAACTCCTGAATAAATTACCACTGTCATTCTCTGATTGGCGTTACTAACAACTAAACAGTCATAAACACCACATACACTTTCTCGTTTTTGGTGTGCGTCGTAGTTTTCCACAGGTAGGGCTGGTATTTGCGAATATCAATTCAGAATGTTCGCTAAGTGCTTGATTCTATGGTGCACCATAGAGGATGTGGCTGGGCACTGGAGATTAATAATATTTATACCATTAAATAGCTTTTGAGGTCGATTCAAAAAGGGTGTTTTGGTTATAAATTAACCATTTAGGGAATTTTTCTTTAATCTTGGGGTCTGAGATTTATGAAATTGTGTTTATGGGCAGCAGCTAACTAGAATTAATTGACATTAGATAAATTCATTGATATTTAATAACTTATAATGACAACTAATAAAAAACGTATTCCTGAAAAGCTCAAGAATGACGCCATTGTTGAAGCCATTGTTGAGATTCGGTTCGAGACCTCTACATTACCAGAAATCTTCTATGGCCGACTATTGGAATGTGAGGCATGGAAAGGTTTTAAGCAGATTCGAATGCCTGCCTATGACTTACCTCCCTCATTACGCCAGTCAGATCCAAACCTAAGATATCAACCAATATTTGAACTTCAGGCACCTGATAAAAATAGGATGCTGAAAGTGGGTGCAAATGTAGTTTCATTTCATAGATTAGAACCTTATGAAGGTTGGAATACTTATCGAAACGAGTTGGATGAAGTAGTTAATGGCTTGTTCAATCGAACAGATAACATAAATATAACACGAATTGGCCTACGTTATATAAATGCCATAAGACCTGAATTACACGGTATTAGCTCCTTAACTGAATTTGATATGAAAATGTCTATTGAAAACGAAGACTTTTCAGGTGGTGTTAATCTTAATTATATTAATAAACACACAGAAGATTTATTATCTACAGTGCGTGTAGCAACAACTGAGTTTATCCAGGGGAACATTCCAAAAGGGACATTTGCTTTAGTTGATGTAGATGTATATACCCCAGAGGCATATAAAACAAGTGATTCTCAACAAGTTAAACATTGGTTAGAGTCTGCGCATACAGAAGAGAAAGAACAGTTTTTCCGTCTTTTGACACAAGAAACCATCGATGCTCTTGAGGAAAAGTAAATGTATTCACCAACTGCAGATGAAGTAGCTTCAATTCAGATTAAAACACCTATTGACTGGAATAGTAAGATAAGAAAGCCAGGGGTTACTGAGCGCTACAAACGTCTCATAATGAGATCTAAAAAAGATCTCTCTGATACAAAACTTGAAAATGATGTTTATAAACTAAGCATGGTAATACCTGAATGGCTTAAATCAATACAAGAGAGCATAAATAAATCTGTATATACTGTTGCGAACTTAGAACAAGATGATGAGAGAAGCATAAATCAAGAAGTAGCTGATGCTGCATCTGATTTTTTCTTGAAAACAGCTGATTTGTTACCTAGTGAGCCCCATATATATCGTTCAAAGAAAGGTGATCTTGTTTCTGAATATAAAACTAACACAGGTAATCTTACGATTATAATTTCACCATCGTTTGTTATTCTATTTGCTATTGTTAATGGCGACCCAGTAGAAAGAAAAATAACTAAACTTAATGTTGTAAGAATGGAAGTTGAAGAGTTTCTTGGTTCTTTAGCTACAGGATAATATGGCAAGGTGGAAACCAGATAAAAAAATTGGGAAACATGAGTTAATTGGTCGAAGATTATTTGATGAACCGATGCTTATTGGATATTCAGAAGAGCAATCCTTTGAAGGGCTGGACCTTCGTAACTTTGAAGAAAAACGGGATGATGAAACATCACTCGATCGTCTTGGGCGAACTGGTGTTGAAAAAGGTGTAAAAAATTATTTACTTCGAAGGGCAATAGCTGCTTCAGAAAATTTTAAACCAAAAAGAACATTCAATGGCTGGTTTACTGTGGCTGCACATTTTATTGAAGGGGAACAAATAAATGGTAAAGCAATTTCTCTTATTGCCTCTCCGATTATTGATGAAGATCTTAAAGAAAATATTTATCACGCCCATGTAGTAAAACCAGATGAGACAGATTCCATTGTTATGGCGTTATATTTGAGGCATCTTTTTACTAAGTATGGAAAGGCGCATCCTGTCAATAACGACAATAAATTAACTTTGAATACTTTTACTAGCAAATTTTTAATTGTCAAAAATTTCATTAATAAAATTAATCCTTTCAAAAGTAGATAACCCTTCTTTTACTTTTTCCTTAATATATTAAGAAATACTGCTTTTTTTAGGGTGGACTGAGGATATTCTCCTGTCAGGCTCAAGTGGAAGGAGCGCGGCGAAGAATGGTGGCGCGGGATACAAAACCATCGTTTCGCTAAGTAAGCAGTTTTTAGAGCGCTATAATAAGAGATTCTTCAGACCAGGTATTTGCAGGTAACGGCCGAAATTAAGCTTGGTACGCGGACTGTACTGGACTATATCCTGTACCTTATCCAGACCACCACTAGTGATTCATGAATGGGGCTCTAGACGCAATTTTAGGTTTGGTCACAGGATGGTCACAATTTGGACACAAGCCCCCTCACAGAGTGTGTGAGGTTCGCTAAGTGCTTGATTTAATGGCGCGCCTGACAGGAGTCGAACCTGTGACCTTCGCCTTCGGAGGCTAGTTTATAGCACCGATCAAAAATGGTTTAAAATGACTTTATGTCATATAAAACAATGAGATACGAAGGTATCCTCTGGAATAAACCCCCACATAATGACATTTGATATCACTCCAGCCCATCTATTATGGCACAATATTTTGTCCATTTAAGCAAATTAGATGAGTGTTAGCTTGTATTTTATGCACGAAATTTTCCGTAAAAAGTTCACAAATTTATATGGGATTTATAGAAATTTATACATTTGTATTCATTTTCATAGAATTGTAATTGATTTTGTAGGCTAACTAGATATAATCATATTTAATGTATTTGTATCTAATCTAATTATTCTCATAGATCTGTAACGGAATTCGTAGAATCATGAAAAAAACTAATGAACATATCCCTCAGCCCGCTGGGTATCAGTCGCTGGTTGAGCGCTTCGAAATTCAGGTTCTCCCTCACTTTCGACAGTCGTATGTTACGACACGAGGCCAGGGCAGAACTAGCATCGTAAATGAAATTGAAAGGCATGTTTATCCGAAAAGCTATATTCCTGAAGATACGTTCACTGGCCAACTTGAGTTTGCACTCAAATATGATGGTATCAATCTCGAGATTCTTAAGGCGGTATTTCAGGTTTGTGATATTACTGAACTGGAACGCTACATTAAAGGACAGCCTACAAGTAAATATGCACGTAAACTTTGGTTTTTGTACGAGTATCTTCTGGATGATCAGCTCGAAATAGCTGATGTTGGACAGGGCAACTATGTTGATTTGCTTGATCAGGCAGCGTATATCACCTGCGAACCAGTAAAGAGCAAACGACATAGGGTAAATAATAATCTCCTAGGAACACGTGATCTTTCGCCGATGGTACGTCGTACAACTGTAATCGATGAATATATTTCGAAGCAGCTGGGTGATTATGTAAAGGATGTTGTGGCGAAATATCCTGAAGAGGTTGTATTACGAGCAAGTCAGTTTCTTTACTTAAAAGAGACTAAGTCATCATTTGAGATTGAAAGGGAGCAACCTGATCAAGCAAGAACCAATCGATTTGTAAATGTATTAAAGGAAGCCGGCCAGAGTATGGTGTTAAATAAACAAAAGTTTATTGAGCTTCAAAATACGATTGTTGATCCTCGTTTTGCAGATACAGATTATCGGCTATCACAAAACTATGTAGGGGAGGCGCTAAGAGGTTACAGGGAGAAGGTTCATTATATAGGACCAAGACCGAGCGATGTTTCGTCTATGATGGCGGGGTTACTTGAAAATATAAGTCGTATGGAGGAGAGCAATGTCGAGCCTGTCGTTCAGGCTGCAGTTGCTGCATTTAGTTTCGTATTTATCCATCCCTTTGAAGATGGCAATGGTCGATTGCATCGATTCTTAATTCATCAGATCCTTACACGTAATGGTTTTACGCCAGAGAAAATAATCTTTCCCGTTTCTGCAGTTATGCTTGCTGACTTAAGAGGCTACGATACTTGTCTCGAACGGTTTTCTACACAACTGATGCCATTGGTAGAATATAATCTGGATGATGATGGCGTGTTGATAGTTGAAAATGAAACAGCAGATTATTATCGTTTCTTTGATGCAACAGCCATGGTTGAGTATCTTTTTTCTGTTATTGAAAAAACTATTGAAGAAGACTTTGTCGACGAGCTTAATTTTATTGTCGCCTATAGCAAAGCAAAGGTTGCAATCCAATTAGTAGTTGATATGCCCGATAAGATGATAGACCTATTTATTAAGGTATGCCTCGACAACAAAGGAAAGATGTCTAATACTAAAAGATCACGGCTGTTTGAAAAATTATCTGATGATGAAATTGAACAGTTAGAAAAAATTATAGAAGAAAATTTCAAATAAAATAGTTAGTGATTTAAAGTAGATTGTGAAGATAGACAGCAAACTCCCTTGGCTAGTATAGGATTTAGTTAGCACTAATACGTAGTACATAAATAATATGGATACTTGACTTGTTGAAAATAAGTGCCAAACTGTTTATAGATTGCTGGGTGAATAGAAAGCATCTATCCTTTGTGATATATGTCACAAAGAGATGAAATATCGGCGGGTAATTTAATTATCGCCCTTATAAACATTGGCCTTGAGCCAGGTAACTAAACCAGAGGTTTATAACCTCTGGTAATAGCAGACCGACACATGGAGTTTAGGAATCTGCAAAGAGTTAGGTCATCCTCACAATGTGAAGATGAGACAAGATAGCGGTAAAGGTAGTTACATATCTTGCATCACTAACACCCAGGGTAGCGTATACACAAAGTCTGTATACCCACGATGACTTTATATAAGAGTCTCGTGAAAAAGAAATCCTCCGTTACTCAAATAATGAGTTAACAAAAGAGCGCCGAGTTTAATGTATCGTGCGTATCAAAAAAGCAATAGTTGGATTAGTTGCTTAAACCTAAGGTGTGTTGCAGTAGTACAATTGCTGCATTTTTTAGCACCAAATCAAGCTTGCCCATTTGAGCCAGAGTACTTCGTGCGTGCTATGCATCACGTTTGCGCATTATTCTGTCATGCTATGAATGTATCAAGCACATAAATTATAGATAAATCCCCCAGCGAATTAGGCGCCTATTGAGTGCTATTGGTTCTTGTTGCTCGTGACTTTGTAACGAATTCACATGCAGCGAGCAAATGCTATTCGTCTGGAGAAACAGTATGAGAATTCGTTGCAGTGAAGATGAAATTTTAGATGGAATAAAAATAGAAGATGAACGAGTACGTATAGATAGTATAAAGAAAAAATATAAAGCATGCGAAGTCTTTCAGTCACAGAATATAAATAGTCCATTTATGTTGGCGAAAGAAAATATACCTGAAAAAATGATTATTATTATGTTGAGTCTGATGCCTGTTTTTGTTGTGAAGAAGTCAAATGATAGTTATGCGTGCGTAGGGAATCTGCGTGTACTACAGCTGGCTAGAATAACATTAACAAGATCATACAGGATTAAAGTAAAAATAATTGATGAAAATGAAAGGGTGATTAGACACATGACGTTGATTGAATTGATCGTGATGCCGATGTTACATTCAAATAATTTTTCGGAAAAAATAATTAGAAAATTAATTAATGTATATTCCGAAGGTGATAATGGAAATGAAAGTAACAACACTCCAGCGCGAAAAATAACGAGAAACACTATAGCGTGGCCAAAGCTTCTTAAATCCATAATCTCGACAGATGAAATACAGTGTGAGTTAAGTAAAACTCAGGCTGCTGAAAAAATAAACGCATCAAATTGCACCATAAGGTTAACCAAAAACTGTGCAAGATTACTGGTAGAGATGTATCCAATATTTGTGGTGAAACAAGACAAAAATAAATATAGGTGTTTGGCAAATAAAGAAACATTTGAAATAGTAAAAGCAATAACCGGGGATAATGTAGAGATACCTGTAATTGAAATTAAAAACAATAAGTTTAAAAGTTATGAAATAACTGGCGAGTATATAAAAGCGATTACATTTTCAATTTGCAAAGGTGGTGCGCCAAAATTTGGTAAAATTGTAAGGATGCTTAGAAAAGAAGATAAGTCTTTTATATTTAAGGGGACTGTGACACAAAAAGATATATCTCAATGGCTAGAGTATTCAAGTAAATATATATTCCATATGAAACCCAAGCGGCATGCGGTTACAGGCATAGAGACTAAGACAGAAAAGATGAGTAAGTATGATATGGACATAACAAATGAAGAGGAGGTGAAATGAGTAATGTAAATAACTTCATATCTATACTAGAAAAATCATTTGATGATTATGAACAAGAAAAAAGAAGCTCGATTGTGAGCGCATATTTAACAAGGATCGATGCGCCTGAGGATCTTAAACACATAGATCATGTCGCAAAAGAAATGGAAAAGATAATCGAAGTACTAAAGAAAGTAAGAGACAAAGGTGAGGAGGAACTATTTGAAAATTGGGAAAAGATAAATAAAGAAATTGGAGAGTATGCTAAAAAAACAGTAAATGGGGATGTAAAGTTTTTATATAGTGTTTCATCTGAAAGTAAAAAAAATGGAAAAGAAACAGAAGCGAGCCTACATGGGAAAATAACAAAACACCCACTATATGCATTGCTGTGGCACATCGAAAATAAAAAAGAAAATAGCAAACAGTACGAAATGCTGAAGTCAGTAATGTTTAGAATATGGCCAGGACTAAGTAGTAAGACGAGTGAAGATTATATTCGCAAATGTTCCACACAGGTAAGAATATTAGGAGAGGAACATAAAAAAGATATTCTAAAATTATTACCTTCGAAACCTCAAACAGTTAAAGATTATTTAAAATCGATAACTAAATTGTTAGAAGATAAAAAATCACCACTTGTGAGTAATGAGGTACATGAGATTGCTCGCTCAATTCGGTTTGCATTAGGCATCAACGATTTTGGTACACATGATCATACCGGTGGATTGGGTGGTCTGGGTGGAGGTAAAGCTCGGGGAGTTCGTCCTAGTATGCAAAGTCTAGAATTTATTGACTACGTTGAAGATGAATTAGATGAAGAGTTCAAAGGAATAGGTGTTTACAGACTAAATAGCCTTAAGGCTGGTGGGTTTAGGTCAGATGATTATGATTTAACAACAGATGATCTGAATGATGAATTTGATATTTTGGAGTTAATACCTAGAGCAGAAGATTATTTAGATCTTGATCCTAAGCTTGAAGCGCTACGTGTAAAAGGGATGAAAAATTCAATGGCAATGAGTGGCCAGTTTTTGCCGAGTCATAGAAGTGAAATGAGTCTTTGGGAGATTGGTAATATATTTAAATATTTAGATGAGAAATTAGAAAATCCTGATGAAAATAGACATGAATTAGAAGTGGTAATTATACTGGCATTAACCTTCTTTTACGGACGGGCTATAGAAGATATATGTGAACTGACCATACATACCAATCCACCAAGTAAGGCAAAGAAAGGGGGGCTCTCTTTCATACGGAATACGAAATGTATTCAAATTAGTATTGATGGACCTACCTATAGAACGACGTTAGATAGCAATAAAGAAGCAGAAGCAATTATTGTTGACAGAACCATTCTGCTTGCATGCCCACCCTTACTCGCGGATGCGATTGAATTACATGCGGAGTCTGTTAGGCCAGACAAAAAAAGGTCAGGTTATAAGGTCTTTCTAGGTTTGGATAAGGAGTATAAAAAAGAGATTGATAAGTTAGTGAGAAATATAACAAAAAGTAAAATGACAAGTGTATCAATGCGTAAACGCATATTTAATAAAATCCTCTATGAGAGCAGTGATGTTACTGATGCAATTATGGTTACGAATCAGAGATACGGGATGCCCGAGTCGAGGCTGCATTACACAACTAGAAAAAAAGAGACGCTGACACATATACATGCCACTGTGGTCCATAATTTAATTAAAGAAATCTATGATGAATTCGAATACTTGAGAAGCGATATTGGACGTTGGATAGAAGGCCCTTTACCTGATCAATCTGGATATGTTGGAGCGCGACTTACACCTCGACGCGAGGCAGTGCAAAAACTAGTTCATGAGTTAAAAGATAAAATATCTCTATTTCGCGGAGATGATGATATAAAATTTCATAATGCATATACAGCATATTGCGTTCTTATGCTGGATTACGCGACTGCATCAAGGGCGGTAGCTAGGAAATATTTTCTTGAAAGTGATATGGACTTAGATTCGAATTTAATGCTTGCATGGGATAAGAATGCAGGGGATTCAATTAATAGCCGTGTGGCATACCTTCCTGACGTATGTATAAATCAAATTAAGGCGTATAGAAAGCACCGCGAAATTATTATAAAAAGAATTGCCGGACTCCCCGCCTCAAAAAGTGATGCCTTAAAAAATTCAGAAAATCAAAATCCAAAATCCTACTTTAAACATAGCCTGAGAAAGCATGTGGATAGTGGTTTCGGACAATTTTTCTTTTTAGATAACAAAGGATCTCCACAACAATTACATCCTAAGCGGATTCGCGAACAACTAGAAGAAATCTTTCACTTACCACCTAATGTTAATCGTCATAATTTTCGCTTCTATATGTGCACTGAAAATATTCTTGGAGAGATTATGGATGCATATTTAGGGCATTCAATTTGGGGAGAAGAAGCATATGGTCGTTTCTCAACATTATCCCTCACAGAAGTGATTGACCAGGTTAAACCGCAGATAGAAAAAATAATGATTCAGGATGGGTGGAGTGTTGAAAGAGGGCTTGTTAGATGATTGATTCAAATAATTGGGCTCAGATTATGTTAACTGAGAAAACAGGGAAAAATAAGGAACATGTTAGTCTCCAACAGTCCCTTCAAGGAATTATTAAAAAAGAATTACCTTCACTATATGATGGAATGAGTAATGGGCGCATCACGCGAAAAAATATGGAATCAGTAATGAGCTCAATTAAAGAGGCTGGATACTATGGTGCAATTTTATACCAAAGAGACCTATTTGATGTGATCGTGCGGGTGGCCGTAGAACACTATGGATGGAAATCAACACCAGTAAATAAGTTCATAATAAGGAGGCGGGAAGCATCTAGATACTCATCAAAAAGCTTCCTTGGCCAGCAGTTATACAGGGCAATTGAGAAAATTTTATTGAGCAGCATTACTGACCTTAAGAAACTTTCGGCAGAGCAAAGGACCTCACAGATTGCATTGTCTGCGATCGTATTTGGTGGGCTTTTGTCAAAGGCGGAGTTAGTAGACCTAGTTAATCATGGGAGTAAAGATTGCAACTTTTTTAAGTGCTACATGTGGTTTGATCTCTCTGCTGACGAAAAAAAAGCGGTCCCCGGAACGATACGGCGTTGGTTTGCTGACCCGATATCGTCTCAGCTATTTAGTCGCTATAGGTTTGATTCTCTAAAACAAAAATCGAAGCTGTCAGTAGAAAGATTTACTATTGGAGATCATTGGGATGAAGATATGTTATGGCAGAACGTACTGAAATTACTGAAGGTATATCAGCTACCTGATGACAAATTACCTAATAGTCTTGGAGAATTACTCAAGTGGATTACAGCAGCGTTCGATATATCGATACCTCCCTATGTAGTGGATTTTGCAACAGGCCGAAATCCTTCATATTCAATGATGCATAAGGCATGGATGCGCGCAATAACAGGGAAGCCAACAGTCGAAAGTAATGTCCTAACGGATTCTGAAAATATTTCCAATAAGGATGTTCAAACAAAGAATGCTGAAGATGAAGGTGAAGGTAATGTATTACGTGTAGTGGTCTCTAGCGATGAGTCAGAAATAATCAGAAGAATACACAAAGCTATTGTAAGAGATGATATAGAGGGACTTGAAAAATATCTAGAAGAGGTGGGGAATATCTTGTCTCCAGCTTCACAATATATTGCAGAGTATTACGTAGCATTAATAAATGGAGGACGAGGGTCAGGGCGATTTAAACATAAAGGTGAAAGCATTAAGAAGTATTTTGACTTTGGTAAAGAATTTGTGGCGCAGGCGCAAGGTCGAGACATTAAGACAATGGGAATAGAATCCATTGAAAACTTGTACGAGGATATATTCGAAAAGCAAGGAACACAAAAGAGACAATCACGCGCAGGGAAATTCCTGAAAGGTTTTCATAACTTTCTGGCCAAAAAATACCATATAGAAGGCATTGTGTTTGAGGAGCTGGATGGCTTTGTGTCCGAGCGACACAGCGTCAATGCAAATGTCATTATCCCTCAGCACTATACAGATGTTTTGGATATTCTCTGGGCATCCCGTGAGTTTAGCGATCGCATAGGGGGCATACGTTATCTAATGACTGTTCTTGCCTTTCGCATAAATATGCGTAGACAGGAGATTCGGCGACTACGTCTTTGTGACGTCAGACTCACAAGAACACAGATGTTTGTGCATGTGGTAGATACAGAAGACGGAAAAGTAAAAAGTATCAGTGGAAAACGGTGGTTACCGGCACATGATTTATTTAATGATGAGGAGCTAAAGTTTATGAGGGTGTGGCATGAAGTGCGCTCATCTGAAGCAAAATCAAAGCGTGCTTTACTGTTTTCTGAGAGTAGCGTTAATTCTGAGTTGCTTTCTCGTTATAAGACGTTTGATGTGATACTAAAAAAGATTAGAGAGGTGACGGGAGATGCTGAGATGCGCTTCCATTCGCTACGACATTCATTTGCAACATGGTTATTGGTAAGTATAGAGGCGAATAGAATACCAGAAGTCTTAGATTCGAGACTAAGTGTATTTTCGCCACAAGGTGGTATACAAAAGGCGAAATTCAAAACGATCCTGGATGGAACCGGCCCCACTAAGAAAGTCTTGTATCAGCTTGCATTATTAATGGGGCATTCCACACCAAGTATGACCTTGCTACACTACATCCATACTTGTGACTGGATATTGTACCATTGGGCTTGTAGGCGCATACCAGGTCTGACAGTAGAGCAGATAGCTCCACTGCTTGGTAAGAATGTCCGTGAAGTAAAGAGAATAGTTAAGAGTTCTGATATAGCAATAGTCGATAAAAAAATTGATTTAATAACCTGTTTAGAAATTTCAGATTGGCCACTGAAGGGTTGGGAATAGATGGAGTACAAAACAAACAAAAGTATTGCCTATCTCGATTTAAACATGATGGTCAATCAACAGTATTGTTCCCGTTGACAGAAATTGTTTATACCGCGTTGACAACGGGCAAAAGATAACCTTATTGTGTTCGATGTTAAAAAGAGTCGCTATGCTAATTTTTTAGTGAAAATAATCGGCATGTGTAAATGATAATGTTTTTCTAAAAGGATTGGTGGCTTCTTAATCTACGTGTGTCTCACATTTTTATTATCCTAGAATAAATAATTACTCAACAAATTCTCATGCTCATATAACGAGTATTTGCTTAAAGCATTAACTAGCTATAATATTTGTGAGTTTAAATAACTACGGACATTCGCTAAATCAGTAATATTTCCTGTTAGTATTTGTTTTAGAGCGCTGCGCCCTTGAAATAACGGAGCGGTGTTAGGCTTTTTCATCCATTCATTGGCTGCTTGTGTTGAGGGCAGCAATATATTTAAGTCTATGTAAATGCCAACTATGTAGCTAATGCGCTCGAGAGTATCTCTTTGTAACCTGTTAGCTGACTTTCTTGATTTCCATTTTGCAAAAGTTACTTCAGTTGGTGAACCCAGTAATATTCTTTCTTCATAAGCGGAAAGCCCCCATGAGTTTGTTATATTAAAAAATGCTTGTAAGGCCGCATCTATAGTGCGCTTACTCTTCCTTCTTATTTTCAATATAAATAATAGGATAGCTAAGGCCATCACGTAGTTAATTAGCATTATTAATAAATTATTATCCACGGTGCACCTTTTTATTTACTAGTTCGTTTAACCTTGCAATATTTCATAGCTATTGTTCATATACTCTTTCAGAGCTTTAACCACCTCTTGATAGCTGGAATTATCATTGGAGTATTCTAATAATATGTCTAATCTTAATTTATAAAATTCATAGTCATCTTTATTTTTAGGAGGAGGGCTTACCATCAAGCCCTGCTCTCCGACATAATATAACCCCGTTAACAATAATGCTTGGTTCCAACTTACTTGTTTTTTATAAGCAGATTTATACATGTCAATAATTGATGTGGGCATAGTACTAACCTTTCTGTAGATTAATATCACCAAAGTCAAACTCAAACTGATGTGGTGTTTGTGAGTAGATATCCTCATTTGCGGCTTTGCGTGTAACTATCTGCGAACGAATGATTTGAAAACGCCCTTGTCGTTCAGATGTCCATTTACCCGAAACTAAAATATTGTCTCGTTCGGTATATTTAATCATTGGCTTGTTTAGTGTCTGCCAGTGAAAAGCATCAATTAACTTACCTTTAGAAAGTAGGCGCAAAATACAATATCGTAAATTGCTGGCCGTATTGTGTTCTTCACACATAAATATATCGGCTTGAAAATTAATGAGGGTGTGTAATTTATTGTTTTTTAGCATGTTGCATTCTCCATTGTTAGTTTGTTTTGCTGTTGTGGTTGATAAAGTTATTTTTTTGTTCATGATTTTATTCCTTCTTTAATTTTTAGCGTGAGGTTTTAAGTAAGCGTTCAAAAGCAGAGCCATCTTGTCGAGTTAGGTTTGGTACAAATCTCGAGTAAACACGAAATAACATTTCAGTTGTTGTGTGCCCCATTTGGCGAGCAATCCACTCAGGACTTTCACCTGAAGCCAACCAAAGCGTTGCTGTTGTATGACGTGTTTGGTAAGGCCGTCTTCTTTCAAGGTTGAGATGTCTTAATAAGGGGTGCCATATGCGCTTTGTTATATTATTTGCATTTAATGGTTCACCATTACGGTTGCAAAAAACGAAGTTATAATCACTTGTGCTTTCGAATTGTTTTTTTAAAGAATCAAAAACAGGTTGAGACATATCAATTTCTCGAACAGAGCCATCATTTTTTGTCTCTACAAGTTTTCCTCTAACCCATGCTTCACGAATTAAAATTTGTCGACGTTCAAAGTCCACATACTTCCATTGCAATCCATCAATTTCAGAAGTACGCATTCCAGTAAAAAAACGAACCCGATAATAATTTTCAAAATCTTTGCGTACATTAGCGAGAATGAGTGACACTTCATCAAGCGTAAAAGGTTGTACATTTGTTTTGGGAACCTTAAGTGATTTAATGCCACGGTAAGGTGAAACAAAATTATATCGATCTGCCGCTTCAGCAAGGAGCATTCGTAAAGGCGTCATAATATGGTTAATACGTGTTGCAGATAATTGACCATTGTTACGACCTGGAACTTTAGCAAGTGATGCTCTGAAGTTAAGAACGTCTACTTTTTTTATGTTACTAACTTCACTAGTTCCAAAAAAAGGAGTCAAGTGTTTCTTAAAGGTATGTCTCATGGTGTCATAGTGAGACTCACGCCATTGGATACGCATTTCAGCCAACCAAGTATCAGTAAAATCCTTGAATAGTGGTGTGTTGTTTGGTTGTGAGGTATGAATTATTTGAGGTACAAATTTTTTTACCATTTTGCTATTGGGAAAATATTTTGCATAATCAAAACTACTCAGCGTAATTTCAGCTTCAATTTTATCTAAGATATTTTTTAGCTTTTTTACATTGGGCGGTGAGTTATCTAACGTTGTTTGTTCACGACAACGCTTTCCTTGAAAACGAAAATCAAAAAATAATTTTCCATTGTCTGAACGAGCACGAATATTACCCATTACAAATACCTCCACCCGCCATTGGCACTAATAAATCGGTGGCTTTTGAATGCTTGAACATGTCAGATTCAATTGCTTCCCATAGATAGAGAATCTTGCGACCACCAAATGGTCGTATGTAATGAATGCCTTCTAATAGAACAGAATCTTTTAGGCGCTCACGAATGGTGCGGCAGTCATATTTGATTCGTGCTGCGAGTTCTTCGGTAGTAAGATAAGTCTCAGTCATTGTTAATTGCTCCTTTAATTATCAAATGATGCGTTTAAACATCAACTGAAGCAACTATACGACATTTGCTGATAAGTGCAAGCTTTTTTTGATACTTTTGTGTATCATTTGTGAAATGTATATAAAGAGTTGATACAAATATGCTTCGATTTAAAATTAAAGAAATGATTGCTAAAAAGGAATTTGCTGAGGGTAGGCGGATTACCATTGCAGAGGTGGCTGAAGCAGCAGGTATTCACCGGATGACGCTCTCAAAGCTTATTAATCAGAAGGGATATAACACCGGAACTGATAATATCGATCAGCTATGTGAATATTTTCAATGTGAAGTTGAAGAATTAGTTGAACATATTTCTGAAAAGCAAGAATAGAGAAGGAAACATAAAATGAAAAAATTTATAGTAATTATAATTTCTTTTATTGTTCTATCTGGCTGCACACAAATTGATATCCGAAAAATTGATGCGCAAAGACATGCGATAAAGCATGTATGTATTAGTAAAAACTCAAAGGTAAACGTAACTGATTTCATACAGGTTTTAGAAGATAAATTTATAGAGCATGGCATCACATCGGAAGTTTATGAAGATAGAGCCTCCCCTGAGTCATGTAAATTTATCGTTAAATACACTGCTAAAAGATCATGGGATATCACTTTTTATATTGGGTATGCTGAAATTAATGTATACGAAGATAGAATAAAAATTGGTAGCGCAACATATAAACAGACTGGAGGATCGGGAAGTCTTTCGCTTAACAAGTGGGGAACAACTATGGAAAAAATCGGCCCTGTTCTTGATGATCTTTTATCTAAATTCAGTGGGCAGCAACCGATAGAAAGAGGATCGATAAATAAAGTAACAAACAACAAACAGTCATCAAACATTAAACGACTGACTGAGTTAAAGAAATTGTACGATAGTAAATTAATTGAGAAAATTGAATATGAAAAAAAGAAAAAAGACATCTTGAATAATTTATAGATTCCTAAAATATACTAAAAGTATAAATAATTAATGTAGAAAATCATCTTTTATTTTTATCTTCTTGTAATAACATTCAAACACGTTGAATAAGTAGGGAAAGCACCATTAATATTATGGTAGAATTGTCTTCTATCCTTTATTTACCAATTTTGTTATTGAGTACAGGTTAATTTTATGTCTAAACTTACACCATCGGAACTTGAAGTTGCAGAACTTATAATTGATTCGCTTGCTCTTGAAGATATTTCGGCTTCGAACATTGAACCCGAATCTGCACTTTTTAATGAAGGACTTGGTCTAGATTCTATCGATGCGCTTGAATTAGCAATGGCTATTACTCAAAAATATGGCTTCCAATTAAAATCAGACGATTCAAATAATGCTAAGATTTTTTCGTCACTACGCAATTTGACGAATCATATTGAAACTCAACGCCAAAATTAATTTTTTCGTCATCCTGTATCATGCTAGGTAAAATTTCAATATCAATGATGATGGTCTATCCTTTGGTTGCCTATATTATTCTTCTACTTGAACAGCCACTATTTATTATCAGCTACCTTTTGTTAGTGATTTTGTTTGTTGCCATCGAAAAATTTAGAAAAAAGCACTGGTCCGCTGGAGTTTTGTTACTTTTCTGTTTCGTTCTGACTATCTATTTAGTTACTCAGTCATATATTCAATACTTGCTTTATTTACCCCCTATACTTATTTTGTTTAGTTTGTTTATTCTTTTTTCTCAATCTCTTTCCGTAGGGAAAACCCCTATAATTACACGCTATGCAGCATTAATAGGTGATAAGCAAGAAGATAAACATCTACACTACTATCGATTACTCACTACGGCGTGGTCAGTTTTTTTCTTATTTATGACATTAACCAGTGTTTTACTTGCGATATATACTAACTCTGATACTTGGTCTTTCTTTACTCATATTATTAGTTACTTGTTAATTGGGACTTTTTTTATTATTGAGTTTGTATATCGAAAACGCCATTTTGCAGGCGAAATAGAAGGTGGCTTCTTCCAATTTGTTCGTAAAATAATAAAAATTCGTCCTAACTCTTTAACCAAATAATGAATAGCTTACCCATTATTTTTAACTCGCAACCTGATGCATTTATTTTTTATTATAATGACGAAATAATTACTCATGAGAAATTTGAGCTAGATGTAATACGAGTTTCAGAAAATATTGCCTCACATAAATATGCTATTAACCTTTGTGCAGATCGTTATTTGTTTGCTGTCGGCTTTGTTGCATGTATGCTACGTAAACAAATTTCTCTTATGCCAGCAAGTCATGCAGAAAAAGAAATTGAAACACTTGAAAATGACTATGCGGACACACAGCGTTTTAATGACAAACTCATCAAAACATTATTAAAAGAAAATATTGATACCTTAAAAGAATCATCATTCCCTAAAGAGCTTGATTCTGAACGACTTGTCGCGATCATTTTTACTTCAGGAAGTACGGGCAAGCCTAAAGCTAACCTTAAATATTGGGGGTCACTAGTAGACAGTGCAAAACGTGTTGCATTACAACTTAACTTTAATAAATTTTCTCAGCACACATTGGTTGCAACTGTTCCGCCGCAACATATGTATGGTTTTGAAATGACAATTATATTTCCTTTAGTCATAGGCGTTTGTGTTCATAATAGCAGACCTTTTTTCCCCGAAGATATTCGTCATACATTAGAGAAAGTACAATCGCCAGTCGTACTAGTAACGACCCCCATTCATTTACGTGCATGCACACAAACAGAATTGTCGTGGCCAAATATTGATTTTGCACTTAGTGCAACTGCACCATTATCACGTCAACTTGCAGAGGATGTAGAACGACAATTACAAACTACTGTCCGTGAAATATATGGCTGTAGTGAAACTGGAGTTATCGCAACAAGAACAACAGTTAAAGACTCTAACTGGACACTGTTATCTAAGTATAAATTTACAAAAAAAAATGATGGTTTATGTTTAGTAACACCTTTATCAAATGAAGAAATATACTTGTCTGATATGATTAAGCAAATTAATGAACAACAATTTCAATTAATTGGCCGCCAATCAGATTTAGTGAAAATTGCAGGCAAACGTGGTTCATTGAATGATTTAAAAATTAAACTCGGCGCTTTAGATGGTGTTGAAGATGCTGTATTTTTTATACCTGAAGAAAATCCTGACGAAAAAGCACGATTAGCTGCTCTAGTTGTCGCTCCTAATTTAAACATAAGAGAAATTACTTCTTTTTTTAAAAAACAAACTGATCCTGCTTTTATGCCACGACCATTAATTATAGTAGAAAAATTACCTTACAATGAAAGCGGAAAACTTCCACGAAAAAGTCTTATCGACCTTTTTAAAAAATCTCGTAATACTTTAAAAGACTCGGCATAAGATATATAAAATATGGAATACACTTTTATTATACAATCTACACATTCCTCACTAAAAGGACACTTCCCGAATAATCCAGTTATTCCTGGCGTGGTTATTCTTGATGAAGTTTTTAATATTATCAAAACCAGTAAACCAGAATTCACTATAGATAGTATCCCGATGGTGAAATTTATCCATCCATTATTGCCAGAACAAAAAGTTATTGTTGAAATAAAAAATAAAAATGAAACCGTGATAAATTTTAGCTGCTCACATAACAATACAAAACTCGTCACTGGCCAATTAGTACTTTCGAGGCTATCGTGAGTCAAAATTGGGTAGACAAAAAAGAACGTAGTAATCCAGCCACCTTAAAATTAATTTGTTGGATTGCATTACACACTTCTCGTTTCTTTGCTCGGTTTTTTTTATATCCTATTACCCTATATTTTTATCTAACTTCAGCACAGGTTCGTAACGCCTCTCATAATTACCTTCGAAGAATACCTGGCTTAACCGGCAGTCCTTGGCAAGTTGCAAAACATATTTTTTATTTTTCCTCGACAATACTTGATCGTGTCTATTTTTTAACCGATCAATTTCATCGTTTTGAAATTAAAATACATGGACTTGAACATGTCGAAGAACAACAAAAATCTGGTAAAGGCTGTATTTTATTAGGCGCACACCTTGGTAGTTTTGAATTGTTACGTGCTCTCGCAGTACACAATAAACGACCATTTAAAATATTAATGTATCAAGAACACAATGCCATGATCACTAAAATATTCAATAGTCTAAATTCGGACGTAGCAAAATCTGTTATTAATCTTGCCAATGATAATGCGATGTTTAAAATGAATGAATGTCTAGCTTCTGGTGATATGATAGGCATGTTAGGTGATCGGTATGTTAAAAACGACAAACGTCTTAGCTGCCAATTATTGGGAAGTAACATTGAATTACCTTCTGGCCCAATGACTATAGCGGCTATTACTAAAGTCCCGGTTATCTTCTTCTGTGGTGTATATTGTGGCAGTAATAAATACGAAATACATATCGAAAAACTTACTGAAGTGACATATTTAAATCGTAGTGAAAGGGGAAACCAGGTAAAACTGGCAACAGATAAATATGTAGATCGTATTGAATTTTATCTTAAAAAATATCCTTATAATTGGTTTAACTTTTATGACTTTTGGCACGATGAAGAAAATTAAAAAACATTATAGAATTATATCATTGTTATTAACTCTCAACTTCGTTGCTCCAGTTTATGCTCTTGAGCTCTCCGAGCTATTACATAGTTTTAATCAACAGCAAAAAAGCACCGTTGATTTTAGCGAGGAAAAGCATGCCTTCTACTTTGATGAACCACTCAAATCATCGGGTTACTTACAATTCATCGCACCAAATAAACTTTACAAATTTATTTTAAAGCCAGAAAAAATATCACAAAAAATTCAGGGTGATGAGTTACATATAAAAAATGGTACAGATATTCGTACTATAAATCTTAATACGTATCCTGAATTTTCTATAATTTTTCGAGCATTAGTTAGTTTTCTTTCGGGAGATCATGCTGCTTTAAAGAAAAACTTTAAAATTAATTTTGAAAATAATCCCGCATCATGGGTATTACTTCTTTCGCCGCATGATAGCTACATTGCAAGCCATGTAGAATCCATTAAATTATCGGGTAGTGAAAACAAGCTAAATAAAATAATTATTACTGAACCAAACAAAGATAAATCAATTACTCATATTTATAATCACCGTTAATCGATGATATATTTTAATAGAAAATTTTTATCAACACATTTTGTTTGGATAAGCCTATTAAGCTTATGTTCTCTCTATCTTTTATCATCATTACGTGTGGTCTCAGATATCACACAATTTATGCCACAAAACCATAGTGATAAAAATATTCAGCTTTTACTTAATGAGTTGCAGCAGGGAAATACAGCACGATCACTAATTTTACGTATTAAAGGTGATAGTTCAAAAAAATTAGCTCAGTTAAGTCAGCAACTAAAATCCAAGCTTGATAAAAACAAAGCTTTTAATTCCGTTCATAATGGGCAGCAGACAATTGACCCTCGTCAATTCATATCTGGAAAATATAAAACACTTTTTGATTATCGATATTTATTATCATCAAATACAACTTTTTCAGAAAAAAAATTATCAGCCTCATTAAAACAACGGATCTCTGAACTTCGTTCAGGTTTAACAATTTTTAAAGATACTTTGGTGGCTGACCCTCAAAATCATTTTATACAATACCTGTGGAAGTTAACTGAACGAGGAAAGACCACACATCACCATGGTGTCTGGTTTAATAAAGAAAAAACAGCAGCTTTGCTCCTTGTTGATCTTAAGCTGGATAACTTTGATCTTGATGCGCAAGAACTTGCCATCAAAAATATTCAGCAAGAAACAAATCTATTATCAATAAATCTTTCAATTAATAATATACACCTTGATATTACTGGTGCTGCGAGTATGGCAGTTAAAACACGTACAGCTATTCAATCAACTACAAAATGGTTATCTAGTATTGCATTTATTTTAATGTCTTTACTGTTCTGGTGGGCCTATCAATCAATACGTCTATTTTTTATAGCGATGTTACCACTCATCTCTGCAATTATTGCAGCATTAACCGTTACCAATATATTATTTCTACATGTGCACGGCATTATTATTGCTTTTGGTATTACTCTTCTAGGTGTCTGCCTGGATTACCCAGTGCATTTATTTAGCCACCGGAAAAAATCTCAAACAGCACATGAAACTTTACATTCCATATGGCCAACTCTACGTCTTGGAGTAATTACCACAGCACTTGCTTATCTTGCTATGCTGGGAACTGGCTTTGCGGGTTTATCTCAATTATCTGTATTCGCGATAAGTGGTTTGATTGTTTCGTTACTCGTTACCCGCTGGATAGTACCACTTTGGTTAGAGCATAATGTAAATAACAAGGTTTCAAAAAACAACATCACACCTCATCACAAATATTTAATCTATTTATCCACTTTAAAATTTATGCCTTATCATAAACTTTCTATTGCTGTGTTTATTCTTTTATTTTGCAGTATTACTCTCACAAGCTTTTATGATTCAATATGGTCAAAAAATATTGCTGACCTTAGTCCAATTCCAGAATCAGCTAAAAAAATGGATAAGTCATTACGTCACTCAGTTGGTGCACCTGATGTTAATCATGTGTTTTTATTAACGGATAAAAATTCAGAATTATTATTGCAACGCACAGAAACGTTTAAAAATAAACTTATACCTTTAGAAAAAAATAATATTGTTAAATCTATTTTTTCTGTAACAGATTTTATTCCTAGCAAAAAAAACCAATTACAACAGCAACAACAATTGCCTCAAACATCAAAATTAAAAAGCAACCTACATTCTGCGTTAAGATCTTTACCTTTTAAAGAAAACATATTTACCCCATTTATTAATGATGTTGAACGCAGTAAATATTTAGCTCCACTAAATGTAGAGCAAATTTTGTCATCACCGCTTGGAAAATATTTACAACAAGATTTATTCTTTAAGGATAACGAATGGATTTCTATTATTCGTCTTGCGGGTGTTCAGGATGAAACCGCTTTATTAAATTGGCTTTCTGATAAACCGGAGATTCAACAAAATTATTTAAATTTACGGCAAGCTACATCATCCCTAATGTCTGATTACCAACAAACTGCTTTAACCCGATTACTGCTTGGTTCATTTATCATAGGCTTAATTTTACTTGTTGTTCGCCCTATGCATCGCGTTGGAATAATTTTACTCCCCATCATTTTTGCCGTCTTGCTGAGTATCAGTATTCAGGTGTTACTTGGCACTCATCTCACTTTATTTCATATTTTAGCTTTATTGCTCATTGTAGGAATCGGGCTCGATTACAGTTTGTTTTTCGACCGACACTGTGCCTCAAGTGAAGACTATCAACATCGATTACATGGTATTTTTGTTAGTGCAGCCTCAACTATAATTACTTTTGGAATACTGTCCTTCTCTGATATCCCTGTATTATCTGCTCTCGGACAGACTGTAACATTCGGTGTTTTGGGCTGTTTTGTATTAACATTAGTATTTAACATTAATAATAACGAAAGTCTGAACAATACATAAATATGCCTATTTCTCCACTCACTATTACTGCAAGCAGCATGGTAAATGCTCTCGGTCGCGGAAAAAAAACCACACTTGAAGCTCTTCTACAAAAGCAGTCAGGTTTAAAGCCAGCAAAAAACCTTGATTTCTCCACCTGGTTGGGGGAAGTGTCAGATCTTGAAACTTATCCACTTGAAAAATCTCTTCAGCAATTTAGCTGTCGTAATAATCAATTAGCCAAACTGGCCCTTGATAGCGATAACTTTCGTGAAACTATCGAACAAGCTAAACAAAAATATGGCCCAGATCGTATTGGTGTATTTTTAGGCAGCAGCACTTCCGGCTCAGCAGAAACTGAGATGGCGTACCAAAAACGCGACGAAAAAGGTGATTTACCGCAAAATTTTGATTTCATGCGCACCCATAATTTCACTTCATTATTAGATTACACTCAACAATCTCTTGGCCTAATCGGTGTTGGGCACGTGATCTCAACCGCCTGCTCATCTAGTGCTAAGGTTTTCGCCGCAGCCCATCGGCACATTGAATCTGGATTTTGTGATGCCGCTATTGTGGGAGGCGTCGATACACTAACGGAAACCTCACTCTACGGCTTTAATTCCCTACAATTAACTTCAAGTGAACCTTGCTGCCCCTGGGATGAAAAACGAAACGGTATAAACATTGGAGAAGCCGCCGGTTTTGCCTTGTTGGAGCCAAGCTCGAAATCAGGCACGGCTAACGTTATTTTAAAAGGTTATGGTGAAAGTAGTGATGCTTATCATATGTCCACGCCTCACCCTGAAGGCCGTGGTGCGGCTACTGCTATGCAACAAGCATTGGACGCCGCTGTGCTTCAATCTGACGATATTGATTACATAAACTTACATGGCACAGCAACACCCTCAAATGATGCCGCTGAAGACAAGGCTATCATGAGCATATTTGGTGACAATGTGCCCTGCAGTTCCACGAAAGGTTGGACAGGCCATACGTTAGGTGCAGCAGGTATTACCGAAGCTCTCATCTGCATGTTGGTGCTTGAAAACCAGTTTCTTCCTACCAACCTAAATTTAACAACACCTGATCCTGGATTAAACAGCCAAATTTTATTAGACAATACATCACGGCAGGTAAAATATGTGATCAGTAATTCATTTGGTTTTGGTGGCAGTAACTGCAGTTTGCTTTTCGGATTGCAGTGACAGGATTAAAAATGAAACCTATTTATATTAACGCCATAAGTATTGCTGCACCGAGCTTAATGGGAATTGATCAAGCCAAACCCATTCTAATGGGTGAAAACCAATGGCAATTGTCAGACTTCCCTAAGCTAGCCCCCCAATTATTACCCGCTAATGAACGGCGCCGTACGACTAGCTATATCAAAATGGCCTTACAAGTTGCAGATGAAGCGAATCAAAATGCTGATTCATTACCTGCGGTGTTTGCATCATCTTGTGGTGATTTATTTATTATTGATCACATATGTAATTCCATGACTCAAACACCAAAATTTGTATCGCCAACACAATTTCATAACTCTGTTCATAATGCACCTTCTGGATACTGGGCTATTGCCGCAAAATCGCAGGCTGCCTCTACTAGCATTTCTACTGGAAACTCAACGTTTAGCAGTGGCCTTCTGGAAGCATTTACTCAAGCTTTAGCTCAACAAAAAGATATTTTGTATGTTGCTTACGATTATCCCACAACAGCGCCTCTGAACAAAAAAACAAATGTAAGTCAGGCTTTTGCGACTGCTCTTATTCTTAGCCAGCATAAATCTGAAAACAGTTATGGCTGTATCAAATTAAGTATTACACACAATCAAAAAGAAAAAAGTCTCTGCCTCAATAGCTCTCTTAATCAATTACAACAAAGTAATCCTATTGCTGATAGTCTGCCATTGCTTGAAGCTTTGTGCCTTAAAAAAACATCAAGTTTGTATTTACCTTATCTTAATAGCTTAAAACTCCAGGTAGATGTTTTATAATGATTGGGCATGATGAACTTTGTAGTTTAATCCCACATAGTCATGATATGTGTTTACTCGATAGTGTTGAATTTTGGGATGAAGACAAAATTATTTGCTATAGCAACTCCCACCGGTTACAAAAAAATCCTTTACGACGAGATGATAATTTATCTTCCGTTCATGTATTGGAATATGCTGCACAAGCAATGGCAGTACATGGTGGCTTACACAACCGTGAGAATGGAAAACAAATGACTGAGGGCTATCTCGCTGCACTACGAGATGTAAAACTTAATTTATGTGAATTAAATTTACTAAAAGGTGAATTACTCATTGAAGCAAATAAAATTTTATCTCAAGATGGCAATATGATTTATACATTTACTGTTTCATCTGAAAAAGTGCCATTGGCCTCTGGACGAGCAACTGTTATTTCCATTTCACATAACCAGTAGACTAGGTATTTTATTATGACAACTAAAATGAAACGCGCACTTGTTACAGGTGGCAGCGGCGATATAGGGCAAGCAATATGCCTAAAACTGGCTAAATCAAACTTACACGTCATAGTTCACGCGAATAATAATATTAGCAAAGCCGATAGCATTGTTGAAAAGATTAAATTATCAGGCGGTAGCGCGGAATCAGTTAGTTTTGATATTACTGATCAACTTACTACCCAAGAAAAAATTGAAAAACTACTTGTTCAAGGCGCTATACAAGTTTTAGTTAACAATGCAGGTTTACATCAAGATGCTATTCTTGCAGGGATGAAAGCTGAACAGTGGCAACAAGTTATCGATGTAAATTTAAACGGTTTTTTTAATGTTACCCAACCATTATTACTACCCATGATGCAAACACGATGGGGACGTATTATTAACTTATCATCAATAGCAGGAGTGATGGGTAATCGGGGACAAGCAAATTACGCAGCTGCGAAGGCAGGTATTATTGGTGCAACCAAATCATTAGCAATAGAAATGGCCTCACGTGGAATAACTGTCAATGCCGTTGCTCCTGGGATTATTGAAGGCAGCATGACTGAAGAAGCCTTTGATAAAGAAAAAATCAAACAATTCGTACCAATGAACCGAGCGGGTAAACCAGAAGAAGTCGCTTCACTTGTCAGCTTTCTTGCTTCAGATGCAGCTGGATATATCTCGAGTCAAGTGATTAATATTAACGGGGCGATGGCTTAAAAAATATTCAGGTTATACGGATGTTAAAGCTTTCCAATTCGATTTATTATTCGAGTGTTATTTGTCAAGTTCGCATAAAATTGCCCACTGACATACCAGTGGATATGAAATGATTCCATCATGATTTTCAGTAGAAGCCGTAAATTAAAAGAACGCTCTTTCTCTGCCGCACAAAGATCAACCTTAAGACCGAAACCATTTGCCATTTTTTTTGCGCGAGCCAAATGATATCTGTTTGAAACAATAGCAATATTTTTATTTTTTAAATCAAAGATATCAATTGCATTTTTAATGTTTTCTATGGTGTTACGCGAAGCTTCTTCTAAGTGAATTCGCAAGGGTTCTATTTTATTTTTTTCAAGAAATAGCCTTCCTGCATGAGCTTCAGTAATAGTAGCGTCACCTGTTATTCCGCCTAAGATTATAACTTGAGAGTTTTTGTTTTTTATCAAAATATCATGTGCGCGCTTAAGTCGTTGCACATATTCTAAATCAGGTTTGTTGTTTATTAATTTCTTACCTAATACAAACACCGTCACATCTTTATCGCAATCAGATGTAACGGAATTTGCAGTGTTAAATGTTTTTCTAAAACAGATAAGATAAGATAATCCTGCCGTTGCTATCATCAGGATTATTGATAATAGAAACATGGTATATCCATCAACATCAATCTTATTGTCTTGCTTTGGTAGCATTTTATTTTTAAACGGTTGGTTTCTCTACATCAACTGGGTTAATTAAAGAGTAGTACAAACCTTTAGGGTACAGTCCTCTTGTAATTAATGATTTAGCAACCATTAACGTAATCAGCGTAATATCAGCAACACCGCGAAAATGACTGGGGCGTGCATTTTCTCTATATACCGCCGGTATTTTAACGGGATGGCTGTAGATATTTTTTTGTGCTGCCTTTATTAATATTTCGCTTTCAAATACAAAGCCATGTTTTGTTGAGATTTTTAAATTATCAAATAATGCTTTCGGATATAACCTAAAACCAGACTGGCTATCATGAATTGGATATGCTGCCGCCCATGCAATCCAAAAATTTGCTATTTTATTAGCATAATAACGCTTAGCAGGAATCGCTGATTTATCAGCCAAACGAGCACCAATAATAATATCTTTTGGAAAGTCGCGAGCTTTATTTAAGAGTAGTGGAATATCATCAGGTGAATGCTGCCCATCACCATCCAAAGTAATAATTGCATCAATATCATATTCTAAGGCAGCCATAAAACCTGCCCACAAGCTAGCAGCTTTACCTTGGTTTGTATTATTTCGAATAAGAGTGACAGGTAAATTACCAAGTTTTGAAATAGTATTATCAATTGAGCCATCATCAACAACAATGACAGTTTTACTTTGTTCTAATGCTCGTTGTACCACATCATGTATAGTGGCCTCTTCATTATATGCCGGAATAACAATGGCAAACTTACAGCTTTGATTAAGGTTCGGCATTTTAACGGTGTCTTGTATTTGTGGGAAATAGAGTATAGGGTGCTAATTATAATAAACTACTACAAGATAAATAATAAGGGGAAAGTAATGAAAAATGGATTTAAATTTTTTACAATTATTTCAATATTGGCTTTTATGTTGATTGGTTGTCGCTCAGCACCGGTTATGAATGTTGATAGCGCTGCCATTCAGGTAAGTGAAAAGCATACCTCTAAGGATATTAAAAAAGCAATTATTCGTGCAGGAGCATCATTGGGTTGGAATATGAAATCCATAAAAGAAGGGCAAATGATTGGTACATTAAACTTGAGAAAACATGTGGCGGTAGTTGATATTACCTATAGCAAAAACAACTACAGTATCAAGTATAAAAGCAGTACTAATTTAGATTATGATGGTGTAAATATTCATAGTAATTATAATGGCTGGATTCAAAGGTTAAACCAAAATATACAGGTGCAAATTAGCACTCTGTAAAATGTTTTTTCAAAGGTAGGAAATTATATTTTCTGCCTTTTTTATATGCTAACAATAATATAAATCATTAATAAATTATATTTTATTTAGTAATATTGCCTCTTTGAGGCGTTCCCGCTCTAGAATTTTATTAATATCTTTGTCACGTAGCATTACTTCACTTTTATTCCTAGTAACCTTTCCAACTTTATCAAAGTAGAAGTCCTGAATGATTTTCATATCAGCTTCAACTGTTGATGGTTGAATTACATTTCCTATGCCGATGATCTTTTTCTTATAATCAATATACCCAAGTGCAATAGGTATGTTTTCATTTGCAGCTATATGGTAAAAACCAGGCATCCAATAATCTTTTTTAGAGCGAGTACCTTCTGGCATCATTGCAATTATTCTTTCATCTTTATTTTTTAATAAATATGAAATTTCAAGTAGAAATGATGAGCAAAACTTTCTATTAAGAGGAATCCCTGAAAGTGAATTAAAAATATATTTTAGTGGGCCTCTAAATAAAGATTTTTTTGCCACCCAAATAGCTTTGATATTTAAAGCTGACATTCCGAGAATAGCTAATGGAAAGTCCCAATTACTAGTATGAGGAGCGCCAATAAGGATACACCGCTTCAGTTCATGCGAGGGTTGTACAACGCGCCAGCCAAACAAACGTAATGTTATTGTGGACAATATTCTTTTCATTTTTTGAATATCTGGACTATAAAATTATTATCAATTTTTAAAGTGTAAACAATTTTAAGGGGCATTAACACAACAATTCTACCACTTTAGTTGTGTATATCTAGTTCTGATAGGGAAGCGTAACTAAAGCCGCCTACTTTCTTCTAAGCTAAAGCTTACATTCAAAAAGTGAGGTGTTGTTTATATTAGTTATGATTAGATATTCCGTTTTGACACAAAATAGGCACAATTTGGGCACAGGCCAGAAATTACTAAGTTGTGCCTATTTTAGCTAAGAGTCATATGGCGCGCCCGACAGGAGTCGAACCTGTGACCCCTACCTTCGGAGGGTAGTACTCTATCCAGCTGAGCTACGGGCGCAATGTTTGTATTATATATAAGAATGAATGTTAGCGTAATTTTTCATTTCTACTATGACCGTTAGCTTCGGAGGGCGACACTCTATCCAACTGAGCTACAGGCGCAAATTTTTCGTGATTATATCTGATTTATTTACTGAGATGTCTGCCAAATATTGCTGCAATTGCTCATTTTCTGAGCATTGTTAATTCATGATGAAGGTAAAATAGGTAGAAGTAAAAACATATATATTTAAAGGTTATTGTTGTTTTATAATTTGATATCTTTTGGCCGTTAAGCATAAATGACCCTATAGGATTTCGGCAATATACTGGCTGATTCCCTTCTTTCTCGCTATACTCACGCCAAATTTTTGTTAGTCGGCTTAGTGTAAGCTCGACAGAATGGTTACATTAAGCTTGGTTCAGCCAGGTTGAAACTGAGAAGAGGAATATATTGTGAGTGAAGAATTAGATGATCGTGGCGTAATGAAAATGCTGCTCGTGGTTATAGGCACATTAGTGGGCTTTTTTGTTTTAATTATCATTATTGCTCAAATGGTGACAAATTCGGCTGACTCAAATAAGGGCGCAGATAAAATGGTTGAGGCGGCGACAATTAAGCGCATTAAGCCATTTGGTGAAGTGAATATTGGTTCTGCTCCGGTTGTTATTGCAGGTGCGGTAGATGGAAAAGGAACATACGGCTCATCGTGTGCGGCATGTCATGCTACGGGTGCTGCCGGTGCACCTAAATTTGGTGATAAAGGCGCGTGGAAAAATCGTATTGCACAGGGCATGGACACATTATTTGACCATGCGATTAACGGCTTCAAAGGTATGCCTGCGAAAGGCGGTAATGCGAGTCTGAGTGATGAAGCGGTTGAAGCGGCAGTGGAATACATGGTGAAAGGCAGCAAATAAAATGCCAGGAGGTAGCGGTAAGGCATGGTGAAATATTGAAGATGCTTTTGGGCTGCCCCCAAATAAAAAAGCCGGTATAAAACCGGCTTTTTTGTGCCCGTAGATTTTATCGGGCTCAGCTATTTGCGAGCATACTCTTTAAATCAGCAAGGCTGGCCTTACCGCGGGCTTTCTTTTCTTCTTCGGGCAATTCAATACCTGCACCACTCCATTGCAGTAGTTCTTCAGGTAGCTCTTCGAGAAAGCGGCTCGGCTCACAATCAATAATTTCGCCATAGCGCTTGCGTTTACTGGCAAAGCTAATGGTTAAGGTTTTACGTGCGCGGGTAATACCAACGTAAGCGAGGCGGCGCTCTTCTTCAATATTATCTTCTTCAATGCTTGCGCGGTGTGGCAGAATGTCTTCTTCAACGCCCACTAAATAAACATGCGGAAACTCCAGTCCTTTGGATGCATGCAAAGTCATCAGATGAACTTTATTTTCATCATTGCTTTCATTATCTTTTTCCAGGGTGTCGAGCAGGGTGAGTTTGGCGACTAATGTTGCAAGATCGGCCTCGGGCTCTTTTTGCGATAAACGCTCTAACCAGCCAACAAGCTCATTAACATTATCCATACGACGAACCGCATCGGCTTCATCTTTACTGGTATCGATAAGCCAGCGTTCATAATCAATATCGGCTATCAGCTCTTTAACGATGCTTGCAGGATTCTCACCTTCAGCCGGTGATTCGGTGCGTAATGCATAATCTTTTATCCACTCTGCAAACCCGGATAAATTTGCACTGGCACGGTTGCCGACGCTTTCACGTAAGAAAGAATCAAAGCACGCTGAAAACAAACTGTGGTTATATTTATTACAAAAGTTGCTGAGTTTTTCTAAACTGGTCGGGCCTATTTCACGGCGTGGAACATTGGCGATACGTAAAAAAGCATTATCATCATCCGGGTTTGCAATAAGGCGCAGATACGACATGATGTCTTTAATTTCACTGTAAGCAAAAAAGGACATGCCGCCGCTTAAATAATAAGGAATATTGTTTTCACGTAACATGCGTTCGAATACACGCGATTGATGGTTGCCACGATAAAGAATGGCGTAGTCTTTATGGTCGGTACGGTTTACAAACTGGTGGTGGTTAAGTTCGGCAACAATCTGATCCGCTTCATCATCTTCATGACGGCAACGGATTACTTTTACTGCTTGTCCAAAGCCTAAATCACTCCAAAGGCTTTTTTCAAAAATGTGCTGGTTGTTTGCAATAAGACTGTTTGCGCACTGCAAGATACAGCCTGTGGAACGATAGTTTTGTTCTAACTTAATGACATTAAGCATCGGAAAATCTTCTTTTAATAAATTCAGATTTTCCGGTTGTGCACCACGCCAGGAATAAACCGATTGATCGTCATCGCCAACAACAGTTAGGTTGGCAATTTTACCGACAATTAATTTAACTAATTCGTATTGTGTTGCGTTGGTATCCTGATATTCATCAACGAGTAAATAACGAATTTGATTTTTCCAACGCTCATTAACCTCCGGGTTTTCACGAAAGAGTAAAACAGGAATCATAATTAAGTCATCAAAATCAACGGCGTTATACGTTTGCAGGTGATGATTGTATTGTTCATAAACCGTCGCTGCTACGGTGAGCAGAGGGTCACCATTCGCTTCACGCAAGGCCTGGTCAGGTAAAACAAAGGCATTTTTCCAGCGTGATATTTGCCATAAAATACCATCCGTTTTCCCATCCGGATCAGCAAAGGCCAGCTTCATTAATTGTTTAATGAGCGCCAAAGAATCCTGATTATCGTAAATTGAAAAACCTTTTTTGTAAGGCAGGTTATCCAGCTCTTTGCGAATAATATCTAAACCTAATGTATGGAAAGTAGAAACACGCAAACCTTTGCTTTTTTCTTTACCCAATAATTTTGCAACACGGTTTTGCATCTCACGAGCAGATTTATTGGTAAACGTTACCGCCGCAATATTTTTTGGGCTGATCTCACACTGTTCAATCAGATAAGCAATTTTTTTGGTGATAACACCGGTCTTGCCACTGCCGGCACCGGCCAAAACAAGGC
>Ga0316208_1000313_pt1 | contig 63598 bp, 67 predicted proteins | sample 3monopyrite_MG_FD_204944 | JGI IMG/M metagenome (GOLD analysis project Ga0316208, IMG submission 204944) | Microbial mat bacterial communities from mineral coupon in-situ incubated in ocean water Damariscotta River, Maine, United States -... | ecosystem: Environmental > Aquatic > Marine >... | reverse complement strand
ATTAAAATATATGATTGTTATCGTCCTTTAGATATACAGAAAAAAATGTGGGCTAAGGTACCCGACGCTCGCTATGTCGCCAATCCTTACGGCAAGGGTTCTATTCACAATCGAGGTGCCGCGGTGGATATCACACTAGAAACCCTAGATGGTAAACATTTAGACATGGGAAGTGATTATGACTTCTTTGGGAAAGAAGCGCATATGGATAATTTTAATCACACAGAAGAGGTATTAGCGAACAGAAAACTTTTTCATGACGGCATGAAAAAATTTGGTTTTAATTCTATTCGAACCGAATGGTGGCACTTTAGTTATAAAAAAAATAGTGGCCCCGCATTAAATCAGCCATTACCCTGTAAGTAACACCAATTTTTGTAGTACAACACACCTACCTAATGTATCTTTGCAAAAATTTTATTTGCATGGATTCAATCAGAACCTTTAAAATTATAAGCACGCTTGAGGCTATTTCATTTTTGGTATTGTTGGGAATTGCAATGCCCTTAAAATATATATGGGACATGCCACAAATGGTAGAGGTTGTAGGTATGGCGCATGGCGTTTTATTTGTTGCCTATGTCGTTGGCGCTTATTTTATGAAAGTTAAGTTAAATTGGCCTTGGGGAACATTATTCGTTGTTCTAGTCTGTTCTATTTTGCCTTTTGGACCTTTTTATGCTGAAAAGAAATACCTCTAATGGAAGAAGAATATCTACATATCTTTTTTAACTTTTTTAAGGATCAGATGGAAGGCTTTGGAATGGCACCATCGCTGGCTTTGGGTGTAGGTACATTTATTAATGTTGTCCTTGTGAGCTTGGTTTTACTACTTCTAGATATTCTTACGCGCAAGGTCATTTTACAGCTTTTTCGATTATTTAGCGCTAAGAGCAAAAACACATTCGATGATTATTTGATGCAAAGTAATTTCCCAAGGTATTTTGCGCATACGGTTCCCCTATTTGTTCTTTGGGTGATAGAGCCATCTATGTTCATGGAATATCCGTGGTTACGCAATGTTTTAAGAATAATTCTGAACGTATATCTCATTATTCTCGGTATTCTTCTCTTCCGAAGTTTACTAAGAACTACGATTAATTATTTGCGGAAAGATGAAAAGTACGGAGACAAGCCATTAGAGAGTTATCTTCAGGTACTCATGATATTTGCATGGGGATTAGGGCTTTTCTTAATTATTAATAACATTACCGGGTATTCTTGGGCGAGCTTAACAACCTTAGGAGCCGCCTCTGCAGCAATTTTGCTTATTTTCAAAGATACCATACTAGGGTTTGTAGCGAGCATTCAAATATCGGTGAATGATATAGTACGTATTGGTGATTGGATAACATTCAGTAAATATGGAGCCGATGGTTATGTAACCGAAATAAATTTGGCGTCGGTTCGCGTTCAAAATTTCGATAAAACATACACTACTATCCCAACGTATAGCTTGATTTCGGATTCTTTTCAGAATTGGCGTGGTATGCAAAATAGCGATGGCCGTCGAATAAAACGTGCCATTTACATCAAGCAGAACTCAGTTCGATTCTTAACTGATTCTGATATTAATAGGTTCGAGAAAATCAAATTGATTTCCCATTATATCACACAACGACAAAAGGACATCACAGAGCACAATCATGAACAACAAATCGATAGTGACGAGCCTCTTAATTACAGGCAGCAAACTAATTTAGGGGTTTTCAGAAAGTACATTGATGCCTACCTACATCAAAACCCCGCTATTAACGATGAAATGTTTTTAATGGTGCGACATCTAGACCCAACCGAAAAGGGCATTCCATTAGAAATATATTGCTTTAGCAAGGACAAACGATGGGAAAACTACGAGCATATCATAGCCGATATTTTTGATCATGTTATTGCCGCTGTAAGTCATTTCGATTTAGAATTATTCGAATTACCTTCAGGTATAGATCTCAGGTCAATAAAGGCCTAGTCGTTTAAACGATTCTTAACGTATTCGATCTCAGTTTTGCCATGTCGCTTAGGAGATCCATTATCATCTAAGCTTACCATAATGATCTTATCGATGGTAATGATGGTTTCACGTGTCATTTTATTACGCACCTCACATGCTAATGTTAAGGATGAGTTTCCAAACTTAGTCGCCTCTAATCCAATTTCGATAATATCTCCTTTTTTAGCCGAACTCCTAAAATTAATTTCACTCATAAACTTAGTCACGGTGCGCGGATTCTCAAGTTGTATAATTGCATACAACGCCGCTTCTTCATCAATCCATTCGAGCAACCTCCCGCCAAAGAGAGTGCCGTTCGGGTTTAAATCTTCAGGTTTAATCCATTTTCTAGTGTGAAATCTCATATTAATATACGTTCTGTGGTTTATCTAAAGATGGAATACGTAGGTCGGTTCCAAATCTAGCGTTCATTTTTTCAATAAAGTGGGCTGAAAGCAACGGGGACGCTTTTTCGATATTTTGATGCACAAAAAAGTAAATATTCTGAAGTCCTTTAGCTACCCAATCTTCTAGCCGATCTACCCAAGCATCCAAACGCGTATAATCGCTTTCATGATTAGCTCCATTATATCTAATAAATGCAGTATTTGATGTCATACGCATGTGCAAAAGATCTCTTCTACCAGCTGTATCTACTATAATATTGGTAACATCATATTTCTCCAGCAACGAATACAGTCGAGTCGCGACCTCATTGTCATTGAACCAATCTGTATGTCGAAATTCTACCGAAATCCGCATATCGTTTGGTATCGCTTTAAAAAAGGGTTCTAAACGTTCAAAATTTTTAGGGCCAAAATTACTGTGCATTTGCACAAAAGGCATTTGCAGTTTTTCCTTCAAGTTAGATGCATTGATCAAGTAATTATTCAAATAGGTTTCAAAATCATTCAGTCGTTTCCAATGCGAAACTCCTTGAAAAACTTTTGGGAAAAATCGGAATTCCGAAGGAGTTTTTTCATACCAATCTGCGAAGGTTTCTGCAGGAAAAATACGATAAAAAGTAGCGTTTAACTCAATACTATTAAACTGTCTAGAGTAATAACTTAACTCGTCTTTTGTGCCTCGCGGATAGAATCCCTTCAAGTCAGATCGATTCCATTTGGCGCAGCCTACGTAAAGAACAGGTTTTTTTACGGGTTTAGATTTTGAAAGAATTTGACCCGTACCAGAGTGATCCGATGGCAATCTAAAATCGATAGTTTCTGGGTGATCAACTTTTCCAAATTTCATCGGTTAATTTTTAAGTAAAGATAGGGGTTAAAACTGTTAAAATTTTGAAAAAAGACATCGTGCGTGTAACACATTTCGTCGAAATAAGTCTTACTTTTACATTAAACCTATAAAAATTCAACAATGAAAACCCTTAAGACATTAATCATCGCAGTATTACTAGTAGCTGCAGCTCCTCTTGCTCAAGCTCAGACTGCTGATGAAATTATTAACAATTATATTGAGAACACGGGTGGTGCCGATGCGTGGAGCAAACTTCAAGGCTTAAAAATGGTAGCTTCTGCCAATGCACAAGGAATGGATATTCCTGTAGAGATTTTGCAAACGAAAGATGGAAAACAATTTGTAACCTACAATTTACAAGGACAGCAGATTGTTGCAACTGCTTTTGACGGTGAAACAATGTGGACAACGAATTTCATGACTATGGCTCCGGAAAAGAGTGATACAGAAACTACGGAGAACATGAAGAAGCAAATGAAAGACTTCCCTACTCCATTCTTAAACTACAAGGAAAAAGGGTTCGCTATTGAATTAATGAAAAATGACGATGGTGGAAATACCTTCACTATGGAAGGAACAGATACCTATAAAATAAAACTTACGCAAGAGCCAGTAATGATTGATGGTAAGGAAGAGCCAAATGTTTCTTTTTACTATTTCGAAACTGAAAACTTTGTGCCTATCGCTGTAGAAGGAGAAATTAGACAAGGACCTGCAAAAGGACAAATGGGTAAATCGACCATGAGTGATTATGAAGAAGTAGAAGGTTTATACTTTCCTTTCTCAATGAGTCAGAGTGGGCAGCCTATTACTATCAAGGAAATCATCATCAATCCAGAAGTCGACAATTCTGTATTTGCCTTTCCTGAAGAAAAATAAATTCCATACTATCAAATGTAAAAATCCCCTATCATTGGGGATTTTTTGTAACCAACAATCAGAAAACTAATTATTTACCCATGAAAAAACTAATTCTATCCATCCTAACGCTTGCGCTTTTTCCAATTGCAAATACGCAAGCTCAGGATATCGCATTAAAAGGCAAAGAGCTCTTTGGAGACATGCGTGCTCGACACATTGGGCCTGCCCTAATGAGTGGCCGTATTAATGACCTTGAAAATCACCCTACGAACGCCCGTATTCTTTATGCAGGAACCGCTGGTGGAGGTGTTTGGAAATCAAACAATGGAGGAGCAACTTTCGTTCCTATTTTTGACGATTACGCTCAATCCATTGGTGTTGTAAAATTGGATCCAAAAAATCCCGATCAAAATATATGGGTAGGAACCGGAGAAACATGGACCCGTAATTCGGTATCCGTTGGTAACGGCCTTTACCACTCGACAGATGGTGGAAACAATTGGAAAGAAGTCGCAGGTTTTGAAAACAGTGAACGTATTGCTTCTATCGCCATCAATCCGAACAATACCAACGAAATATACGTTGGAGTACTTGGAGCTTTATGGAGCGATAGTGAAGATCGCGGAGTGTATAAAAGTAGTGACGGAGGTAAAACCTGGAACAAAATATTATATATAGGACCTTCTACAGGTGCTGGTGATGTGATTATGGACCCTAAGAACCCAAATACGCTATACGCTTCTATGTGGGAATTTAGAAGATCTGGATGGGGATTTAGTTCTGGTGGATCTACAAGTGCTCTTTATAAAAGTACCGATGGAGGTGCTAACTGGAATAAAATTCACAACGGATTTCCTGCCGGTGATCTTGGACGTATTGCTGTAGCAGTAGCACCTAGTGATAGCAATATTATTTATGCTGTTTTAGAAACAGAAGACAAGTCAAAAAATGGTCTGTGGAAATCGACCAATGCAGGACAAAGTTGGGAGCACTTAAACAATGATTTTGGTTTAACGGTGCGACCATTCTACTTTTCTAGAATATCGATCGATCCAAAGAATCCAGATGTTATTGTAAAAGGTGGTTTAAGTGGTTCTATTAGTAGAGATGGTGGTAAAACCTTCAAGGATCTCGGGAACATGCATAGTGACATTCATGATATTGTATTCGATATTAACAATAGCGACATAATGTACTCTGGAACCGATGGTGGGGTATATCGTTCATGGAACGGTGGAACTACGTTCGAAATCGTAGAGAACTTACCATTGTCTCAGTTTTATCACATTAGTGTGGATGATGCCAAGCCTTATAACGTATACGGAGGTTTACAAGATAACGGATCCTGGTATGGACCTTCTTCATCTCCAGGTGGTGTAAATGCTCGAGATTGGAATAGTGTTGGATTTGGTGACGGATTTAGAGTATTAAAGCACCCAACAAAGAATATTGTTTATTCTGAGATGCAAGGAGCCGAAAATGTTTGGCGATACGATATTGATAGAAAGAAAACAAAGACTATTCAGCCACTTCCTAAAAAAGGAGATCCAGAATTGCGTTTTAACTGGAATGCACCAATGGCTGTTAGTGCTCATGTACCAGATAGATTCTACATGGGAAGTCAGTTTGTACACAAAAGTGATGATATGGGTGACTCTTGGACCATTATCTCTCCAGACCTAACCACCAACGATCCGGCCAAGCAAGATCAGTCAAAGTCAGGCGGACTATCTGTAGACAATAGTGGTGCCGAAAATCACACTACCATTTTTACCATTGCTGAGTCTCCATTAGATCAAAACATTCTATGGGTTGGTACCGATGACGGAAACGTTCAGGTAACAAAAGATGGTGGAAAAACTTGGAGTAATGTAACTGCCAATTTAACGGGTATTCCTGCTAATACATGGGTATATCATATTGAAGCAAGTGTACATGGAAAAGGTACTGCTTATGCCGTTTTCGACGGACATACGTCTGGCGATCAAAAACCATATGCATTAAAGACAACCGACTACGGACAAACTTGGAAGAACATCATTAGCGATGACATTAAAGCACCTGCTTTTGTGCGTAATATTCAAGAAGATTACGAAAACGAAGATTTACTCTTTTTAGGAACTGAACTTGGATTATATGTAACTATTGATGGCGGAAGCAACTGGTCTCATTTCACAAATAACATGCCTCCCGTTGCCGTGCACTTTATCGATATGCAAAAGCAAACTAACGATATCGTAATGGGAACTCACGGTCGTGGTGTTATTATTATCGATGATATTAGCCCGTTAAGAGAACTTGGTCAAGACGTACTTGCAAAAGACGTGCATTTCTTTAAAACGTCTCCATTTACTATGGTAGAGGAAAGTGGTTTTTCTGGCTCTTTTGGTGGTGAAACACAATTTGTAGGCGGGAACAAATCTACGTCGGCTCGAATAGTTTATTACCTTAAAAAGCGTCATACTTTTGGTAAGATGAAAATGGAAGTCCAAGATATGCAAGGCAATAAAGTAGCAACTTTAGGTCCTGGTAAATCGAAAGGTATCAATGTTGTAAACTGGAGTTATACAACTCGCATACCCAAAATGGCTGAAGGTAAAACAATGTCGTTTAGTGGGTTTACTTCTCCACGAGTAGCTGCTGGGAAATATAAAGTTGTACTTACTAAAGGAAAGAAAACATACGAAAGTACGATAGACTTGAAGTATGATGATACTGCATTAACGACCCTTGCCGAACGCAAAAAGCAAGAGCAAATGACAACAGACTTGTTTAATATGGTAGAAGACCTTGCCTATATGGTTTATGAGTTAGGTGAAACGCAGAAAAAGACAGAAGAAGTAATTGCAAATGCTCCCAAGGGCAAAAAGACCGCTCAAAAGTTGCATGACGCGTTAGAAAACCTAAGAAAAGAATTGGTGATTACCACCGGAGATAATTACGTAGCGAGTGCGGAACCTGAATTGCGAGAGCGCATGGGTGAATTGTACTCTAACGTTGCAGGAAGTTATGATAGAGTTTCTGGAGCTCAACAGGAGAATTTTGCTTTGATTAAAGGTGAGTTCGATGCCGCTACCAAAAAATATAACGCTATTATGGCAAAAGAAGGAAAGAAATTTATGAGCTTCTTAGAGAAGAATGATATGACGAAACCTGCTGTAGAAAGCAAGGAAGATTTTTTATCAGATAAGTAAATAGATTCCATTTTAAGATCAACTACCCCGGAATGATATTCACTTCGGGGTTTTTTTATACATTACATTTACCTTGTCATAACCTGTAAATAAAGGGAAAATCGATTGACTCTTATGTTGAAAAACCGTTTATAACTTCAATGCGATACTAATTTACAGTGTTATCTATTGCATTACTTTTAATAAAACCCAAAAGATGATGGATCTACGCGACCGTACTTTGTTAGCCTTACGCCCCGAAATCCCCTCAGCCAAAGTGCTCCCTGGAATGTCTTCGGAAGAACAATTTCAAAATTCTACACTACGTCCAATTGCCAAACTCCAAAACGATTTATTGGTCGTTGTTTTTAAAAACTATGCGCGAAAACACAAGAATGTCTTTTACGACCTTTCTACCGATAAGCGAATGGATTATATAGAGAATGCAATTCATAAGGACATGAAGTTTCGGAATTCACTAAAAGGAATCATCATTGGACAATTTACCATAAGCGAATACGAACAATACATTCAAAATTCATCCAATCTTAATAAACGAATGATGAATATTGTAAAAGAGCGGTTAAAGAGTAATATTCAGTTACTGGAATATGCCAAAGTTTCCTAATCCAGTAAAGATGCCCCGTTCAAATCGGTTGTAAGCACATCGCTCATATAGTCGAAGAAAGGACGAAGCAAGTGAAAATGATGCAATACTTTTTCAGAAAAATTGTCCGCAAGAACTTCTTTATCTGTGAAGGAATGCGTTACAAAAAAGTTTTTCAACCGAATTAAATCGATATTCGGATCATCTTTACTAAAACCTTTTGGTGCTGTCTTCACAGGATTCCAAGCATCGAATTTACCTCCAAAAGCAGCGGCAAACTCCTTTTGCGCCAGTATATCTCTTATCTCGGACGCGTCCATTTGAAATTCTTGTCGAATTCGTTTTAAATCGGCCGGTTCAGGATTAAAAAATCCACCCGCGATTGCCGATTTATTGCCAGGTTCGATACGTAAATAGTAACCGCCTCGACGGTGAGCTCCTGCCCTACTAAAACTAACACTTCTATGCACGTTGTACGGGGTTTTATCTTTACTAAATCGAATATCTCTATTGATTCTAAAAACCTTGACTTTTTCAATTTGATCGGTTTCATTTAAACCATTTTCAATGGTCGCGTAAAAAGACTTCAACTCCTTTTCATTGCCTTGGTATTGCTTTTTATGTTCTTGCATCCAATCCTTATGATTGTTTTTCGAGAGTTCTTTGAGAAAACTGAGTATTTCTTTAGACAGTTTAGGCATAGCTACTATTTTAGTTAAATATACTTTAAATGGAAGAAATCGAACGTAAAACCATAATATACTTACATTCTAACCTCGTGAACCATGAGACCACTAGCTGGAGCGATACGCTCTAGTTTTATGGATTCTGAAGAATCAAGTGTCTTCTTAATATCTTCAATTGTTAGTTTACCTTCTCCTACATCGAATAATGCTCCCATCATAAGTCGAATTTGATGTCGTTTAAAACCCCTACCTACCACTTGAAGAAAATAACTCTTTTTTGGAAAAAAGCTCGCTGTAAAGTCTTTGTTTTCGATCATAACACACTTTAGAATCGTACCTTGGGTTTGTGTTGTTGGTGTTGGTCTATAGGCGTAGTTTTTAAAATCGTGGGAACCTTCAAATAAACGTGATGCTTGTTGCATAGACTCAATATCCAATTGCTCTATAATCCCTGTAATAAACGGAGCAGCAAAAGGATGGTTTTTACTACCACAAGAAAAATAATATCTGTACTCTTTTTCCTTTGGCGCATTCATAATGGCAAATTCTTTATCCACTTCAACCACAGATAATGCACGGATATCCGGAGGTAAATTTCGATTGAGTAATGGGAGAAAATCAGAAACCTTTATCTCTGTTTCATCTACAAACAATTCGATGTACGTCTGAGACGCAGAAACCATAGCATCTGTGCGACCCGCCGCTAACACTTTGCAGTTTTTATGCCCTAAAACATAAAACAATGTTCGCAAGACCATATGTTCAACGGTAATAACGTCTGGTTGTTTTTGCCAACCGTGATAACGAAACCCTAGAAATTGTAATTCGATTAAATAATAGTACCTTTTTCGAAACATACCTTCAAAAATAAGACTTTTCGAAAGTCAATTTACCTACATATTGAAAAGATATAACATAGCAGATGAGACACTTTGATGGTTTTCTTAAAACACCTCCCTTGTGGATAAACGAACAGTTTGGAATTAAACAGTTTGAATTCCCGTCCATCGATCTTTCAGGTTTCGTTCCAGAGCCCATTCCGCAGAACATTCGCCTTGGTCATCAAGTAGAGCATGTATTCCATCAATTAATAGAATACGACTCAACCTATGAAGTATTAGCTTACAATCAACAGCTAAAAAGGAATAAGATTACGTTAGGCGAATTAGACTTTATACTAAAGCATAAACAAACGGGTAAGCTGAAGCACGTTGAACTCACTTATAAATTCTACATATTGGATCCAAGTATTACCGAACCGATACATCGAGCAATGGATCCAAATCGTAAGGATATGTTTTTTACGAAAATGGAGAAAACTAAAAATAATCAGTTTTCATTGCTTCATTCTTCAGAAGGTGTGCAACTAATGGAACAACTGGGAATAGCCAATGAAACTATCGATCAGGAGTGTTGTTTTTTAGGGCAACTATTTGTGCCGTATCAACACAAGCAGATTTCTATTCGGCCCTTAAATCCAAAATGTATCATAGGTTATTGGTTAAACCTTAAATCACTCATGGAACAAAATTTTAGGAATTGTGAATTTTATATACTGCGCAAGTATCAATGGCTGCATACCCCTCACTTGGATGTAAATTGGCAAACACATCAAGAAGCATTACTCGATATTCACGTAAAACACCTGAGTCAAAATGCGCCGATGATTTGGATTAAAAATACCAATAACACCATCGAAAAATGCTTTGTTGTTTGGTGGTAATCACAACATTTATTGATTTTTCAGTATATTTAAGCATAACCTTAAACCAATAAATTATGAATGCAACTAATAAACCAAATACCGGATTTTGGGTCATCGCGGTCATTGCTCTCCTGTGGAATTTAATGGGATTAGCCGCCTTTTTAGCCGATACGTTTATGCGTGAAGCAATGATGGAAAGCTACACTGAAGCTGAACTTGAACTAATGAACGCTATTCCATCATGGAACAGTATTTTCTATGGGATTGCTACAATAGGAGGCACATTAGCGAGTATTACGATGTTAATGCGTAAAAAAATAACGGTAATGCTCTTTCTTATTTCCTTAGTCGCCGTATTAGTCCTTCATGGCTACTGGTTATTAGGAACTGATGCGATAGAAGTAATGGGTTCTGAAGCCGTCATTATGCCAATTCTGGTGATACTTGCTTCGATTGGCTTATACTTTTATAGTAAAAAGAGCGCTGCTAAAGGTTGGCTGAACTAAAAATATGAATATTCTTATAAAGCGCTGGATTGTATTCAGCGCTTTTTTTATACTTTTATTTTAAACACATGAGTATTGAAAAAAGCCTACCCGTTCGATCCAGCCGTTAAGCATCATCTTATTATTGCTCTAGGACTGGCCATATGGATTTTCGTATTTCTCTATTTTACAGAACCACTGGACGTACATGAATTTGGTGATAAAGAAAAACTGAAGTACCTGCCGCTTTATGGACTCGTGGGAGCATTGGCATACTTGCTAATGATGCCTTTTCAATTTTGGATGTTTCGAACCAAACAGCATCAATGGAGCATTCAGCAGGAGGCTATTTTTTTTGTTGTATTTATAGCAGCTTCCTTTGTAATTACGCGTAGCGTCTATCTCTATATTGTTATGATTGGGGAACCTAACCCATATACACTTGACTATTATTTTACAGCTATTTTCTTGCCAGCTATCAGTACTATTTTACCCATAGTGCTTATTGGGCGATGGGCTTTTGGTAAATACAAAGAGAAAAAGTTAGAGGATCAAAAAATTGAGATTAAAGGAGAAGGAACTTACGAAGGGTTGCGATTATTGTGGAATGACCTAATATGTGTGAAAGCAGATGACAACTATGTAGAATTGACATTTTTGGATTATGGTGTTTTAAAAAAACAGCTAATAAGAACCAAACTATCTAAAGTTTCTGAAACCCACCCTCAATTACTCCAAACCCATCGATCGTATCTCATCAACCCTTATCATTTTCAAACTTGGAAACCATTGGATGGAAAGCAGAACTTGCAATTATCTCATTCTATTTTCGCCCCAGTTTCTAAGACTTATGCCCCATCGGTAAAAATGGCGCTAAATTCTACCACAAAATAACTTCATTTCACCCCAATACGTTGATATTATTGGGTTGAACGATTTTTACACGATAAGTTTGAATTATAAATCATTGTTAAAAATCGAACTAAATGAAGACGTTATTACCCTTTTTATTTTTTGTGTCCATTTGCATGAATACTCTAGCCCAAAGTGAAAAACATCAGCAAGTATTTATAATGGGTACCATGCACGAAGTTCCAAAAATTGTAAAAAATGCCTATAGACCTTTGCTGAAAATGGCTATAAAATATCAGCCTGATGCTATTTATACGGAACACAACAGGTCCGAAGATTCGTTAAGTCTAGCAAATGATGAATACAAATTCTTTCTTCCATATGCCGATAGTATAGCTTCTATTTTTTCCGAAAACGAAAAAAGAACCGTTGAATTAATGAAAAAACAAGTAACCGAAATGACGGTCGTAGATTTTGAATATCTAAAACATGTGTTCGCAATAAGAAAAGACAAAGCAAACTGGAGTTACTTTAGCTATTTACATAAATACGGTCCAAAGGGCAGTGATAAGCCATTACGTCATGAAAATTGGGATCTAACAGCTAAACTAGCAATTGCCATGAATATGAACTATATCTTTTCTATGGACTATCAACAAGAGGCTCCGCTCTATAACAAATTATGGAAAGATTGTATTCGAGCTAGTAAAAAAGACGGTCAGGCCAAACTTTTAACAAAGCACAATAAAAGAGATTATAGAAAACATATTCTACCAGCGATTTTTGGCAATCTTGGTCGTTATAGCAACAAAATCTCAACGATAAAACGCTACGAGGTAAGCAATCGTTTTACCTTTAGAGAAACACCTTGCGATGCCTGCGACGAAGCAGGTAACATATGGGACCGTCGCAACGCAGGAATGGCTAAAAACATTGGCACCCAAATTCTTGCTAAACAACATCAAAAAGCCATTGTGATCGTAGGCGCTGGACATGTGTTAGGCATCAAATCTGAACTTGAAAAACAATTTCCAGAACTATTGGTGACTATTGTAGATGAGTTATAACACTATTCCTTCTCCTTATCAAACTTATGCCTAGACCGTAGAGTTTTTTCAACATCACGTAAGTGAAATCCTTTTTGTTGTAGTAAAATCATGAAGTGAAACAACAAATCTGCACTTTCGTTTAAAAACAATAAATCATTGTCATCCTTGGCTTCAATGACCACCTCTACGGCTTCTTCTCCAACTTTTTGGGCGACCTTATTAATTCCACTTCTAAAAAGTGATGCAACATAGCTATTCTCTTGATCGCGGTTGTTTCGTCTATCTTCAATAACCTCTTCTAAATAGGTCAGAAAGCCAAAATTAGAACGATTGCGTTCTCCCCAGCAGGTGTCATCTCCTTTGTGACAAATAGGACCTGTTGGATTCGCCTGAATTAACAATGCGTCGTTATCGCAATCTAATTCCATTGATACTAAATCTAAAAAGTTACCAGATTCTTCTCCTTTGGTCCATAGACGTCCTCTACTCCTACTGTAAAATGTAACTCGCTGTGTTTGTTGTGTTTTATCAAACGCTTCTTCATTCATAAAACCAAGCATAAGCACATTTTTCGTAATGCTGTCTTGTATGACTGCTGGCACTAAACTATCCGGGTATTTGCTATAATTAATTTCCATTGTGTTGTTTTTCTATGGTTATATACGAACAGGAATTCCCTGTTTAATTAGTTTTCTTTTTAATGTTTGTATTTCAATTTCTTTAAAATGAAAAACACTGGCCGCTAAAGCAGCATCTGCTTTTCCATCAATAAAAGTATCAACGAAATGTTCTATTTTACCTGCTCCTCCCGATGCGATGATAGGGATATTCAATTCTTCAGAAAGACGAGACAGAGCAACATTCGCAAACCCATTCTTTGTGCCATCATTATCCATGGATGTAAAAAGTATTTCTCCTGCACCCCGTTCTTCAACTTCTTTAGCCCAATTGAATAGATTGTGTTGTGTTGGAACCTTACCTCCCACCAAATGCACCAACCACTCATCATGTATCTGTTTCGCATCAATAGCAACAACAATACACTGCGAACCGAATTTAGACGACAACTCGTTGATCAGATTGGGGTTTTTAACAGCTGAGGAATTAATAGAAACTTTGTCTGCTCCATTTTGTAGCAAGCGATCCACGTCTTCAATGCTAGAAATTCCGCCTCCCACTGTAAATGGAATGTTTATGGTCTTAGCAACATTAAGCACAAGATTGGCCAATGTTTTTCTGCGTTCTTCGGTTGCCGAAATATCCAAGAAAACCAACTCGTCAGCCCCGTTATCAGAATAAAACTTCGCCAATTCAACCGGATCTCCAGCATCCCGTAGATTCACAAAGTTAACCCCTTTAACAGTGCGCCCATTCTTAATATCCAAACATGGAATTATTCGTTTTGTAATCATTTAGTCGGTGTTAGGTGTTGTTAGATCTATTCCGTCGTAAAAGCCCAAGTCATCGGCAATTAGTTGTTTTACCCAAAAAGCAATTTGTCCCGTATGGTAACTACAGTGTTCTACGGCATGTAACACCACACCTATGCCCGAAAAATTAAAGCCTTGTACATTGCGCTTCTCAAGAAAATCACTCGCGCTGGCATCATTTATTGTACGAATTGCATTAGTTATTGTAGTGTCTAGTAATTCAAGCAATTCCATTTTTGAATGACCATCGCTGGTTAAAAATTCTGAATCGCGATTACGGGTGTCATTTCGTTTGCCCAAAGACGCTATAACATATTGCGTCATATTTCCACATAGATGTAAGATTTGATTCCCTAGACTATTAGAAATCCCATTGGGTCGTTTCCAAATATGCGTTTCATCTACTTTTGAAAATGCAATATGTATCATTCTCGAACTTTCTTTCAAGCGATAGATGGCATTTTCTTTGATTTCTTGTATAAGTTCGGTTTCCATTAGTTGTTTAAAATAAATTGTTCTAACTGCTTCAAGGTAATTCTATTTTCGTAAATCGCTTTCCCTATGATAGTACCTTCACAGCCCATTTCTGCAAGTCTAGGAAGTTCATCAAAGTCTGATATTCCACCAGAAGCTATCAAACTAAGAGGCGCTACATTTTCGGTCGTTGCTGTGGTATCTAGGATCTCGCGATACAAATCAAACGAGGGTCCTTCAAGCATACCGTCTTTGCTAATATCTGTACAAATCACGTAGTTAATTCCCTCGTTTATATAGCTTTGAATAAATGGCACCAATGCTTCTTGACTTTCTTCTAACCACCCCCCTATAGCGACTTTTTTATCCTTAGCATCGGCTCCAAGTATTATTTTATCCGCACCGTACTTTTCAATCCAACTCGTAAAAAGAGGGCGGTTTTTAACCGCAATACTTCCTCCCGTAATTTGTTGTGCGCCACTATTAAAAGCAATATGCAAATCTGCATCAGTTTTTAGTCCTCCTCCGAAGTCAATTTTCAAGTTGGTTTTCGAGGCTATAGATTCTAAAACCTTATAATTTACAATATGACTGCTCTTAGCGCCATCTAAATCCACCAAGTGTAGATATTCAATTCCGTGACCCTCAAATGCTTTAGCGACCTCTACAGGGTTTTCGTTATATGTTATTTGTGTGCTATAATCTCCTTTGCTTAATCGCACACACTTACCGTCTATAATATCGATGGCTGGTATAATTCTCATAAATTTCTGTGAAGGTAAAACCTCATTTTATATTAAATATTTACTACGCTTTTACGAATCGTAATCTCTACATCTCTAAAAAGTTTTTTAAAATCTGTTCGCCTGTCGAGCTACTCTTTTCTGGATGAAATTGAGTGCCATAAAAATTGTTTTTTGCTAATGCTGCACTATAATCTACTCCATAATTGGACGCAGCTATGGTAGCTGCAGTTAAGGGTGCATAATAACTGTGCACCATATAGATGTAAGCAGCTTCTTCTATATTATTGAACAGAGATGTTTTTAAATTTTTAATTGAATTCCACTGAATTTGTGGCACTTTCACATCCGATTTAAATCTCAAAACATCTACATCAAAAATTCCCAATCCGCGTGTATTTCCTTCTTCCGAAGAATTACATAACAGCTGCATGCCGAGACAAATACCTAATACGGGTTGTTTTAACGTGGGTATTACGAGGTCCAAACCGCTCTCTCTAAGCTTATGCATGGCACTGCTAGCTTCTCCAACGCCCGGAAATAAGACCTTATCGGCAGATCTAATTTCGTCTTCATTTCGGCTGAGAATCGCTCGATATCCCAATCTTTCTGTTGCAAACTGAATACTCTTAATATTTCCAGCTCCATAATCTATTATCACTAACTTCATTATAACATGCCTTTGGTTGACGGTAATATCATTTTCTCAGGATCTCTTTTCACCGCAACTTTTATCGCCTTGGCAAATGCTTTAAAAATAGCTTCTATTTTGTGATGCTCATTGCTTCCTTCAGCTTTAATATTAAGGTTGGCTTTCGCTCCGTCTGTAAAACTTTTAAAGAAGTGTGAAAACATTTCGGTAGGCATTCCTCCAATCATTTCTCTCTTAAATTCGGCCTCCCACACCAACCAATTTCTACCACCAAAGTCAATTGCTACTTGAGCGAGAGAATCATCCATAGGAAGACAAAACCCATAACGTTCAATACCAAGTTTATCTCCCAGAGATTGAGAGAACACCTCTCCCAATGCAATTGCTGTATCTTCTATGGTATGATGTTCGTCCACATGAAGATCGCCTTTCACTTCAATCATTAAATCCATAGCGCCATGACGAGCCAATTGATCCAGCATATGATCGAAAAAGGCAATGCCTGTATTGATTTTCGACTTGCCAGATCCGTCGAGGTTTAGCTCGATTTGAATATCGGTTTCATTCGTTTTTCTTGTAAGATATCCTACCCGGCTCTCCAACTTCAAAAATTCGTAAATACGTTGCCAATCATTACTTTCAAGGGCAATATGTGCTTCAAGCTCTTTTTCTGTAATAGATATTTCTCCTGTTCCCAAACGGGTATTATCGTTGATATATATACCTTTTGCACCTAAGTTTTTAGCCAACTCCATATCGGTTAGACGATCTCCAATCACAAAAGAATTTTCTAAATCATAAGCATCCGAAAAGTATTCGGTAAGCAATCCAGTTCCAGGCTTTCTAGTATCAGCGTTATCCTCGGGAAAAGTTCGATCTAAAAAAACCTTGTCGAAGACTACGCCCTCGTTTTCGAAGGCAGTCATGATAAAATTATGGACGGGCCAAAAAGTATCTTCTGGAAAAACTTCTGTTCCAAGACCATCCTGATTGGTTATCATGACCAACTCAAAATCTAATTCTTGAGCTATTTTCCCCAGCCACCTAAAAACTTTAGGGTAGAAAATCATTTTGTCGAAAGCATCGATTTGCTCATCGGCAGTCTCTTTAATAATTGTGCCGTCGCGGTCTATAAATAATACTCTTTTTGCCATTATACTAAGCTTTGTAAAATATAAATAAGTTGTTTGTTTTCTTTTGGAGTCCCCACCGTAAAACGAAGGGTGTTATCGCACAAAGGTTGATTGCTCCTATTTCTCACCACTATTCCTGCCTGTAATAATTGTTGATAACGCTTATGGGCATCATCTACACGGGCTAATATAAAATTGGCTTCGCTTGGTAAAACCAAATCGACAAATGGGAGTTCATTCAATGTTGTTGAAAGCATATCTCGTTCTTGCAGCAAACTCGTAATTTCTTGTTCAATTTTTGATGAATCTTTCAAACGAGCCATTGCCTTTTGCTGCGTAAGTTCATTCACATTGTAGGGCGGCTTTATTTTATTTAAAACGGCAATTATGGCTTCTGAAGCATAACACACACCTAGCCGTATCCCTGCCATTCCATAGGCCTTTGAAAAAGTTTGAGTTACAACAAGATTGGGGTATTCGTTCAATTTTCCTACCCAACTTTCGGCCGCAGAAAAATCAATATACGCTTCGTCAATAACCACGATTCCTTTAAAATTTTGAACTAACTTTTCTACTATAATTGGAGAAAAAAGTGTCCCTGTGGGATTATTAGGCGAACATAAAAACAATAATTTTGTAGTTGCATCCTGTTGTTGCAATACGCGTTCTACATCTGGCTGATAATCGTCTGTTAACTGGACTTCAATATTAGTGATCGCATTGATTCCCGATAAAACTTTATACATACCATAGGTAGGAGGCAATGTAATAACAGCATCTTTGTTGGGTTCGCAAAATGCTCTGAATAATAAATCTAAAACTTCATCACTTCCATTACCTAAAAGCATTTGATTCGGATTCAAAGCTTTGCGTAAGGCTAGAACCTCCTTTAATTTGCTCTGCTGCGGATCGGGATAACGATTTACACCATTCTGATAAGGGTTTTCATTCGCATCCAAAAATATCATCTCATCCCCCGCTAGTGTAAATTCATCACGAGCAGAACTGTAAGGTTCTAAATTGGAAATGATGGGTCGTACCAGCCTATCTAAATTAAAACTATTCATCTTTTAACCTATTTAGCCGTACCGTTACAGCGTTCTTATGAGCTTGAAGACCTTCGGCTTCTGCCATTAATTCTATGGCATTACCGATGTTTTGAATACCTTCTTTGGAGATTTTTTGAAAAGTCATACTCTTCATAAAACTATCTAAATTCACTCCACTATATTGCTTCGCATATCCATTGGTCGGTAAGGTGTGATTGGTGCCTGATGCATAATCTCCTGCACTTTCGGGCGTATAATCACCAATAAAAACTGAACCTGCGTTCTGAATATGCTCAACAAAATAGTCATTATCATCACTCATCACGATAAAGTGTTCGGGTGCATAGGTATTAATGAGCTCCATAGCCACTTCGTTGGATTCAACCAAAATCATTTTTGAATTGTTTATTGCCCGTTGAGCCACTTCTTTTCGAGGTAATTTTAATAGCTGTAATTCGAGTTCTTTTTCGACGTTAGTCAAAAGTTGATTTGACGTGGTCACTAAAAGCACCTGACTATCAGCCCCATGTTCTGCTTGGCTCAATAAATCACTCGCAACAAATTCTGCCGAAGCAGTTTGGTCTGCAAACACCAACAGTTCGCTGGGTCCTGCAGGCATATCTATAGCTACGCTAAATTTAGTCGCAAGTTGTTTTGCCACGGTTACAAACTGATTTCCTGGACCTAAAATTTTATATGTTTTTGGTATAGTTTCGGTTCCGAAGGTCATTGCTCCAATCGCCTGTATCCCACCAATTTTAAAAATTTTGGTTACTCCACATAAATCTGCAGCATACAAAATAGCTGGATCAACTTCGCCATCCTTATTAGGAGGTGTGCACAATACAATCTCTTTGCATCCTGCTAATCTTGCCGGAATTGCTAACATGAGTATGGTAGAAAACAAAGGGGCAGATCCACCCGGAATATATAAACCAACTTTTTCAATAGGGCGCTTTTCCTGCCAACATTGCACACCTGTTGTTGTTTCCACCACTACGGGAGCAGTACGTTGCGCGCTGTGAAACTTTTCTATATTATTTGCCGCTGTTTGTATCGCTTCAATGAGTTCGGTAAATAACTCCTTCTTAGCACTTTTAATCTTTGTTGAATCTACAGAAAGGTTTTCGAGTACAACGCCATCAAAGTACCGAGTGTATTTGCGAACTGCTAAGTCACCATTCCTTTGTATTTCGTCAAAAATTTGATTGACGGTTTCCTCAATATCATCGACTGTTTGAGTAGGCCTTTTCAACAGCTCGCTCCAATCTTCACGTTTTGGGTTGTTATATTTCTGCATTACAAAACCATTTTTTCGATTGGACAAACCAAAATACCTTCGGCACCAGCTGTTTTCAACTTATCTATTACTTCCCAAAATTCATCTTGCTGTATTACGCTATGAACACTGCTCCATTCTTCATCTGCAAGAGGTAAGATCGTCGGACTTTTCATTCCTGGAAGGATTGATACGATTTCATCCAATGTTTTGTTTGGTGCGTTTAGCAACACATAGCGAGCTCCCCTTCCCTTTAGAACGGCCCTAAATCGAAATCGTAACTTATCGAGTATTGATTGACTTTCGGTTGTAATTTGTGGGGAAACAGCAAGAACAGCTTCACTGTTCATCATTACCTCTACCTCTTTTAAGTTATTCTTGAATAAGGTACTTCCACTGCTTACAATATCACAAATCGCATCTGCCAAGCCAATATTTGGAGCAATTTCAACGCTTCCGTTAATAATATGTAATTCGGCTTCAACTCCTTTCTCTTGTAAATACTTTCTAGTTGTATTTGGATATGAAGTAGCGATTCGTTTGCCTTCAAGATCGCTTAAGTTGTCGTATTCGAATGTTTTTGATACGGCTAGTGACACGCGGCATTTGGAAAAGCCAAGGCGCTCAGTAATTTGAATTTCTTCTCCTTTTTCTACCAAAACGTTTTCGCCTATAATGGCACAATCGACTACTCCATCTTTTAAATATTGAGGAATATCCCCATTTCGTAAATAGTATATTTCAATGGGGAAGTTTTTTGCTTCGGCCTTAAGTTGATCCCGACCATTATCGATCGCAATACCTGCGTCTTTAAGTAGTTTTAAGGAATCTTCATTGAGTCTCCCTGATTTTTGAACAGCAATTTTTAATTTGGTAACCATCGTTTAAAAGTTAATTTTTAGGAATAAAAAAACCCGTTTGATTTCTCAAACGGGTCCGGATATTATAATTAAATACTACAAATACCATATCACCTCGCCTGAGCCAGTGGAATAATATGGTGGTGATGTAGTGATTGTTTTTTCATCTTCTTTGCAAACTTAATTAATTTTTGATAAAGGTTCTGTGAAAAACATATTAAATTTTTGCCTTTAAAAAATCAATTAATTTGTTATGTTTGTTATAATACCACTATTAAATGCTAACTAGTTACAAATTGGATTGTTACCAAAAATGAAAAATTTCTTAATTGCATTTTTGGTTTTCCTATTATGGTCATTTTTTGCCATATGGCTTTATTCCTGGCTTGAGCCTACTCTCATTGGAGTGGCGAAGCCCGTGGTGGATTCTCCGATGGAAATTACCAATACGCTTCAAGAGGAGGAACTTCCCGTTCTTGACGAAGAAAAAGAAGAGAATGATAATCCTACTACCGTAATTGACACCACCACTATTCTTCAATCTGAAGTAATAAATCGAGAAGATGAATATAACTTTTCTGGTCTGACTTCTGGCGGAGAGATTATTTTCTTATATCCTAACGGAATTTCTATTCAAAAGAATGAAACTCAATTATCGATTCCTACAGCTGTCTTAGATTTTAAATACAAATTGAATACCTATGCTATTGAGCATCCAAATGAAGAACTGCATATTTTGTCTGTATATAGTGCCGACGAAAATATAGTTAATCCTAATCTTGGTGTTCAAAGGGGAAATGAAATAAAGCGTTTAATTGCTCAAACTGGAATTCAAAAAGAAAAAATTGTCGTTAAATCTATCATAAAAACCTTGTCTTTCGATGGCGACAATAAGTATGCAAACGGGATAAATTTTGCATTCAAACCTTTGGATACCGAACGATTCAAAGCGGAGCTTACAAAGGTAGATATGCCTTCAAATATTACGCTGTACCCTAGATATGGCACCAATGGAATTCTGGTAAACAAGGAGTTACAAGAATTGATGGAGCAATTAAAAGAACTAACAAAAAAGAATCCTGAGCGAATTGTGAAAGTGATTGGTCATACTGATAATGTTGGAAACGCCAATGACAATTATGCAGAAGGTTTGACTCATGCCAGACAGGTACGTTGGTATTTGGTAACCAAAGGTGGTATTGATCGAAAAAAAATAGTAGCTTTGTCAGAAGGCGAATCCAAAGCAATAGCCAGCAACAAAACACAAAACGGTAGAAGATTAAACCGTCGTATTGAAGTGATCGTCGAATAATATATGACAACCCTAACCGAATTTTTAAATGATTTCCCCAATTATTTGGGTGTGAGTATTCTAATGCTCAGCGCCTTTTTAATAGGTTACTTTGCTGCATTCTGGGGTCAACGGGCTAAATATGGCAAACTCACCAAAAAGTTAAAAGACGAAGTAAATGCTTTTAAAATGAAGCGAGATGTCAATGATATCGATACTATCTTTACCGAAATCAAGCCTAAAATTGTCAAAGTAGTTAAGGAAACTCAAGGAGAGCTATCCGATATTCAATCGGTTAATGAAGTCAAATCTCCTGAGGAAGTAGTAGAAAATACACGAACCAGTTTTATTACTTATACCAAAGCGAAACCTAAACTGAATTTCGAAAGTATGGGTGTTGGTTCTCCAAATGAACGAGACGACCTCACCCTTATTAATGGTATAGGTCCGTACATCGAACAGAAGCTTAACGAAATTGGAATTTATAACTACGATCAAATAAGCAAACTAACCTTTTCAGATATTCGGGTAGTCAATGAATTGATCGACTTCTTTCCGGGTCGAATAGAACGAGATGAATGGGTGCAACAAGCTCAAACGTTAAAAGTTCATTAGTAGCTATTTATAACATTAAGACATAAAAAAACCGCTTCAGATAATGAAGCGGTTTTTTGTTATTTACGATTCTTATCGTTTAATTATTTCCAAGTATCAACGGTAAGCCACTGTCCCCAGAGCCTATAATCACAACTTTGGAGTTAGGTGATTCTGAAAGCTTTATTGTAGCTTCAATACCTTTATCCTGAAGAATTTTATCGGTCAAGGAAGCACTCAGAATTCGGTTCGCATCAGCTTTACCTTGAGCTTCAATAATTACTTTTTCGGCTTCTTTAGCTGCTGTTACTAATCTAAATTCATACTCTAATGACTCTTGCTCTTGTTTCAACTTACGTTCAATGGCGTCTTTAATTGTTGGCGGTAAGGTCACATCTCTAATTAGGATTTTATTCAATTTGATGAATTGATTTTCTACGATATTTTTGGTTTCCTCAAATATCTCATCTTGAATAGCATCTCTTTTACTTGAATACAATTGTTCTGGAGTATAACGTCCTACCACAGAACGAGCTGCAGAACGAATCGCAGGTTTAATAATTCGATCTAAATAATCTTCCCCTTTCGTGTTGTGTAGGTTTCCCAATTCACTGCCTACAGGCTCATACCAAGCCGTAGCATCAATTTGAATTTCCAATCCGTTAGAAGAAAGCACGCGCATTTCTTCAAATAACTGTTGCTGTCTAGTTTCATAATCAATTACTCTATTCCATGGAGCAATGATATGAAATCCTGGGCCCAAAGGCGGTTTGTCAGAATCTACTCCGTCTCCGAGTGTTTCGTATAATACAGCTGCATGACCAGCATCTATCGTTACGGCCGATTTAGCCAAAACAATAATAGCTACAATTAAAAGTATAATGATAGGCACTCCTATCTTTGGTAATTTATCCATAATTTGATGTTTTTAGTGTTATATAAGTCCGTTGTATTTTCTAATAAACCACTCGATGGTAAGGAGTAAAACAATCAATGCCAACAAGTACTTCCAATCGATTAAAGGTACCGTTTTTTGTTCACTTTTTTGAATTGCTTGATAACGATTATCTTCCAACAGGCTATTAATCAATTCTTGTGTTTGTGGAGAAAAAGTAGCTATCCCTCCAGTATTTGTCGCTATGTTGGTTAATTTCGTTACGTTGGCGTTTAGGAATTGTTGTTCGACATCAAAATCTAATATCGTAAAGCTTCCGCTTCGAGCAACAGCCTCATCTCTTACAGAAACAGTGTATTTGTACTCCCCTGCCGGCAAGCTTGTAAGGTCCACTTCAAAATAATTATTGCGCAATAACATAGGAAATACGGTTTGCTTCGTGTCTTCTTGATTTGTGACAGTAATAAGTAACGTTGCTCTTGGATCGAAAACAAAATTTTGATCGAAATACTGCGCTGAAATCCGAATTGGAATGTTGTTATAGTAAAAGGTTTCGTTCGTTACTTCCAGTCTACTCCTGCGCTTGTTTGAAGCCAAATACTGCACTAGTTTTCCTAAGAAAGTGTCGAAGGATAAAAACGATCCACTATCAACAAATGAACGGGCCCTCCACTTCCAAAGTCCTTCAGCGTCCCACAACGCATCTCTCTTGCCATTTAACTCAGTTGTAGCTAGTAAGGGAGATCCTGTCGTAAAACCGCTTATTGATTGTTCAAAAACCACTTCATGAGGCACTGTGACTTGCAATTCACCGAAATCGGTTTGCAGCGGTGGTAGATCATTAAAACCAATATCTTCAATCGCAAAAGTTCCGTAGTTTGGATTTAACTGCCCAGTTACGGCTTCATCCTGAAGTGTAAATTCTTTTTGAAAGACCTCTTGCGCATTATTTAAAAAATTCCAATCGGTTTGAAGACCAGTAAATAGAAAAGTATTTTTCTTGAGTGCGGTTACTTGTCTGAACACTCCTGCAAAACTGCGATCTGGCTGATATAAAATCACCAATTGGTAATCATTTAGCACATTAGCCGCTGCCTCGGGTTTCATTAATGTAACTGTTCGTTGCTCGTTGGTTTCAATAGCTTTACGAAGAGTTCCTAAATCTGGATGCACAATTTTACTAACGATTAGAACATTCGTGGCTTGATCGATAACTTCTACTGCAAACTGCTTACGATTGTTTGTGGTGTTCTTTTCTTCTGATAACGGAACTATTTGAGCAGAGAAACGTTGTAAGCCAGCTCTAGAGGCAGGAAGCGTAAATGATAATGTCTTTGTGTTATTAGTTTCAGTAAAGCGGACTGCCTCCCTATAAACAACAGAGGCACCTTGATTAACCACAAATTCAGTTCGTACTTCTTCTACTCCACTATAAACCAAAATGACCTCAACAGGAAACTGATTTTTAAGAAATGCATACCGATTGGTATTGAGTTGCTGAATCTTTAAATCTAAATACTTGGTTGAATCTCCAAGTATCACCGGATAAATAGGATTGGAAAAATTTCTAGTAGAAAATTCGTAATCGGTTCCAAAGGTTTGATTACCATCCGATATTAATATGGTTGGAGCCGTTTCATTTTGATAGATTTCTTCAATGGAAGTAAGCGCCTTGGCTATTTCAGTATTTCGATCAGAAAAAGTGAGCGTATCCTGAAGTGAGAGACCATCACCAAATGGATAAACCGCGACATCAAACTTAGACGTAATAGCATTGCTTCCTTGTAATAATTGTAAAGCACTGTTGAGATTTTCGGTTTGCTCTAGTGCGCCAATTGAACTTGTATTATCTACTAATATGGGAAGTTTAGGCTTTTCAATTCTGTAAGTTTCACTTGTAAACTTAGGATTGATAAAAAGCAACAACAAGGCAAATAAACTCAGAAATCGCAAACCAGCAAATAGCCAACGTAAAGGCCCTTTATACTTGGTCTTATACCCATACATGAAAACCGCCAGAGCAAAAGATAGTACTCCGGCGATTACAATATATAATACGGTTTCTGCTGTCATTTACTTGTTTACGACTTAAGTAAGCATTCCGCCATCTACATTCAGCACTTGTCCAGTTACATAACCAGATAAATCACTTGCCAAATAAACACAGGCATTGGCTATATCTTCGGGCGAACCTCCTCTTTTTAATGGGATGGCTTCCCTCCAACTTTGAACCGTAGCTTCGTCTAATTTCCCCGTCATCTCGGTTTCAATAAATCCGGGAGCAATTGCATTGCATCGAATATTTCGTGAACCTAATTCAAGCGCAACAGATTTTGTGAAGCCTAATATTCCTGCTTTAGATGCCGCATAATTGGTTTGCCCTGCATTTCCTTTCACACCTACTACGGAGCTCATATTTATAATAGATCCATGACGTTGTTTTAGCATGGTTCGCTGTACCGCCTTGGTCATGTTAAAAACCGACTTCAGGTTTACTTCAATAACTTTATCAAAGTCTTCTTCCGAAATACGCATCAATAAGTTATCCTTTGTGATACCAGCATTATTAATTAGGATATCAATACTTCCAAAATCTTTCATTACTTGTGCCGCCAACTCTTGCGAGTCATCAAAATTTGCAGCATTGCTTTTATAAGCCTTTACAGTAACCCCTTCTTTGGAGGCTTCAGCGGCGATGGCTTCAGCGGCTTCGGCAGATGAATTATACGTGAATGCTACATTGGCTCCGTGTTTGGCAAAAGTTTCTACAATGCCTTTTCCAATTCCACGGCTACCACCTGTAATAATAGCTGTTTTTCCTTCTAGAAGTTTCATAGGTTGTTTATGTTGTATGATAATTTAGTTGAATACCAAATATAAAGAAAGCCCCGCTAATTATAGCAGGGCTCACATGTTATTCTTTGCTTAAAGTTTTAGCTTAAAACTTCGGCAATTCTTTTACCAATCTCGGCAGGAGAATCCACCACGTGAATTCCACATGCTCTCATTATTGCTTTTTTAGCTTGTGCAGTATCATCACTTCCACCAACAATGGCTCCGGCATGTCCCATGGTACGACCAGCAGGTGCTGTTTCACCAGCAATAAAACCAACTATTGGTTTATTACTTCCGCTTTCCTTATACCAATTAGCTGCATCGGCTTCCAATTGTCCTCCAATTTCACCTATCATTACAACTGCTTCTGTTTCCGGGTCATTAATCAATAATTCAACGGCTTCTTTGGTGGTAGTTCCAATTATAGGATCACCACCAATTCCAATAGCCGTAGTTATTCCAAGACCTTGCTTAACCACCTGATCGGCAGCTTCGTAGGTAAGGGTACCTGACTTAGAAACAATTCCTACTTTACCTTTTTTGAATACAAATCCAGGCATGATTCCAACTTTGGCTTCTTCTGGAGTAATTACACCAGGGCAATTTGGACCAATTAAACGACAATCTCTGTCTTTTATATAAGCGGCAGCCTTGATCATATCGGCTACAGGGATTCCTTCTGTAATGGTGATAATAACCTTAATTCCTGCATCTGCAGCCTCCATAATGGCATCGGCAGCAAACGCTGGCGGTACAAAAATGATAGTCGTATCTGCACCTACTTTTTCAACGGCTTCAGAAACCGTATTAAAAACAGGCTTATCTAAGTGAGTTTGCCCACCTTTTCCAGGGGTTACTCCTCCAACTACATTGGTTCCATATTCGATCATTTGTCCGGCGTGAAATGTTCCTTCACTACCAGTAAAACCTTGTACTATGATCTTTGAATTTTTATTAACTAAAACGCTCATTCTTTGTTCAGAATTAATATGTGGGTGTTCTCTTTTATTTGAATTTGCCTTTCTAACGAAAAGCTCCGCAAAAGTAATTGTTTTACTTCAGTATTGAAAAGAATTATACTTTAACCTTGTGATAAGATTCGGTAGTGTCATCCTTATCGGTAACTGGCTGACTTACTTGATATCCGCGATATAATTTTTCATCTTTTATTTCCCAAATAGCTATGAAATGTGCTATTCCTAGCTCCTCATCTGGGTTTTCTATCGTCTTTACATAATACTTGTAACGTATCGTAACATGATCATCGTCTTCAAGTAAATGACTCACCTCCACGCGTAAATCGGCATACGTACGTCTTATTTCAGAAAAGAACTGTTCAATATCATCAAAGTTCATTATGGTTAGACCATCGGCACTATTCCAGATAAGAACCATATCCGGGTGCATAAATTTTTGAAGTGTATTGGAATCGTTTAGGATGTCCGCTAAATAGAAATTACGAACGACCTCTTTTGCAGTTTTACTCATTAGGTATATCTAATTTGTCAAGTTTATCTATAATATCTGGGATTAGGCGAATAGACGCCAATTCTTTGTATTTCTTTCTGAAATCATCAGCCGGCGTACCAAAATACGATTTTCCTCCAACTAATGATTTACTCACTCCGCTTTGAGCCGAAATCACTGCCTTTTCTCCAATTGTAATTCCACTCGTAATTCCAACTTGACCCCAAATGGTCACAAAGTCTTCTATGAGCACACAACCTGCAATTCCTACTTGAGAAGCTATTAAACAGCGTCTGCCAATAACAGAGTCATGGCCAATATGAACTTGGTTATCGATTTTTGTTCCCTCTTTAATAATGGTAGCAGCACTCACCCCTCTATCTATGGTGCAGAGCGCTCCTAAGTCCACATTATCTTCAATAACAACCGTACCTCCACTCACCAACTTATCGTACTTATCTGGACGACCTTTATAATAAAAAGCATCTCCACCCAAAACAGTACCTGCGTGAATGGTTACATTATTTCCAATCGTGATATTATCGTAAATGGTGACGTTGGGGTGAATTAAACAATCATCACCAATCGTTACATTGTTTCCAACAAATACATTGGGCTGAATGATGGTATGCTTACCTATTTTTGCCGAATCTGCAATAACTGCAGTAGCTGCTACAAACGGATTGAAATGTTTGGTAAGCGTGTTAAAGTCTCTAAAAGGATCTTCACTAATAAGCAAAGCCTTCCCCGGAGGGCAATCAACTTTTTTATTGATGAGGACCACGGTCGCCAGAGACTGTAATGCTTTATCATAATATTTAGGGTGATCTACAAAAACAATATCACCTGGCTGCACTACATGAATCTCATTCATCCCTAAAACTGGAAAATCAGCTTCACCAACGTAATCGGAATCTAAAATAGAAGCAATATGGGCTAGTGTCTGTGGCTTAGGGAACTTCATACGATGAACTTTACTCTTTAATACGTTCTTGGTAGGTCCCTTTCTCCGTCTCTACTTTAATTTTATCTCCTTCGTTAATAAACAAAGGAACATTCACTTTTGCACCTGTTTCAACAGTTGCCGGTTTGGTCGCATTTGTAGCTGTATTACCTTTAACACCAGGTTCCGTAGCAGTTACTTCCAAAATTACACTTGCAGGCATTTCAACCGATAGAGGCATGTTGTCTTCTGTATTTATAACTACAGTGACTACTTCTCCTTCTTTCATAAGATCAGGTCGATCCAGTACACTCTTTTCCAATTGAATTTGAGAATAATCTTCTGTATTCATAAAATGAAACGTTGTTTCACCTTCGCTATACAAGTATTGAAACTTATGAGTTTCGACACGTACATCTTCAATTTTATGTCCAGCAGAGAAGGTATTATCTACAACCTTACCTGTGGTAACACTTTTAAGCTTAGTACGAACGAAAGCCGGGCCCTTCCCTGGCTTCACATGTAAAAACTCAATAATTTTATAAATATCGTTGCTGTATTTGATACAAAGTCCTTTACGTATATCTGAAGTACTTGCCATAATTTGATTTGAATTTAATTTTTAGTTTGAACTGAAATATCCTTTCATAATTCCTCGTTTCGAGTTCTTTATAAACTGAAGTATCTCATCTCGTTCTGGAGTTGCCTCCATTTCGGCCTCAATAATTTCGGAAGCCTGAGTATTGTTATAATTCTTTTGATAAAGGATACGATAAATATTTTGTATTTCACGAATTTTATCGGGATTGAAACCACGTCTACGTAAACCAATTGAATTGATTCCAACATATGAAAGTGGTTCACGGGCTGCCTTAACGAAAGGGGGAATATCCTTACGCACTAAAGATCCTCCTGTAACAAATGCATGATTTCCAATCATACAAAACTGATGTACGGCAGTCATTCCCGCCAACACCACGTGGTTACCAACCGTTATGTGCCCAGCTAATGTACTGTTATTAGAGAAAATACACGAATCACCTACAATGCAATCATGTGCAATATGACAATAAGCCATAATCAGGCAATTTTTACCAATTACGGTTTTGCCCCTATCTACTGTCCCTCGGTTAACGGTTACATATTCTCTAATGGTCGTATTGTCTCCAATTTCTGCGATTGTTTCTTCGTCTTGAAATTTTAGGTCTTGCGGAATAGCTGAAATCACAGCCCCTGGAAAGATATTGCAGTTTTTTCCTATTCGAGCACCTTCCATGATTGTCACATTAGAACCAATCCATGTACCTTCTCCAATAACTACATTGTTATGAATAGTGGTAAATGGTTCGATTACAACATTCTTCGCAATCTTTGCGCCCGGATGGACGTATGCAAGTGGTTGATTCATTTAGTTGTTTTTTGTTTTTACAATTTGCGCCATTATTTCGGCCTCAGAAACGAGTTTACCATTTGCATAGGCACGCCCTTGCATTTGACAAAGTCCTCTTCGAATAGGAGATAATAAATCTAATTTGAAAATTAACGTATCACCTGGCAGTACCTGATGTTTATAACGCACATTATCAATTTTAAGCAAATAAGTCAAATAATTCTCAGGATCCGGAACAGTGCTTAGCACTAGAATTCCCCCTGTTTGCGCCATGGCTTCAATTTGCAAAACACCCGGCATTACTGGAGCTCCAGGAAAATGTCCCACGAAGAAAGGCTCGTTCATGGTTACATTTTTAATTCCAATTACATGTGTTTCAGAAAGCTCCATGATTTTATCAACCAACAAAAACGGAGGCCTATGTGGCAGCATTTCCATAATTTGATTGATATTTCTAACAGGAGGTGCATTAAGATCGACTACAGGAACATAATTCCGCTTTTCGTTCTTAATGATCTTCTGAATTTTTTTAGCAAATTGTGTGTTTACATAATGTCCCGGCTTATTTGCAATTACGCGTCCACGAATACGTGTTCCTATTAACGCCAAATCTCCAACCACATCCAATAGCTTATGACGTGCCGCCTCATTAGGATGATGTAATGTTAAATTATCCAGAATACCATTAGGCTTTACAGATATATTGTCTTTTTTAAATGCGACACGAAGTTTATCCATGGTAGCAGGAGACAACTCCTTGTCTACATATACTATCGCATTATTAAGGTCACCTCCTTTAATAAGACCGTGTTCCAACAACATTTCTATTTCATGTAAAAAAGAGAATGTTCTAGAATCAGAAATTTCGTCCTTAAACTCGCTAAGATGTTTCAATGAAGCGTTTTGAGTACCTAATACTTTGGTTCCAAAATCAACCATGGTTGTTACTTGGTATTCTTCGGCTGGAATAATGGTAATTTCACTCCCCGATTCCTCGTCGGTGTACGAAATCACTTCGGTTACAACAAATTCTTCACGTAAAGCCTCTTGTTCTACAATCCCAGCTTCTTCAATGGCTTTCACAAAAAACTTCGAAGAGCCATCCATAATTGGTGGTTCTGAGGCATTGAGTTCCATTTCGCAGTTATCTACCTCCATACCAACCAATGCCGCTAGTACGTGTTCTGAGGTTTGAATCTTCACCCCTCTTTTCTCCAAATTGGTGCCACGTTGGGTGTTAACCACGTAATTGGCATCTGCTTCAATTACTGGACTTCCTTCTAAATCGACACGAGTAAACGCATAACCGAAATTTTCAGGAGCAGGTTTAAAAGTAATAGTTACTTCTTTTCCAGTGTGGAGCCCCACACCCGTTAGCGATACCGCTTTTCCGATGGTGCGTTGTTTTGCCATACAATTAGTCATTTTGGTTTTTCTCAAAGGTATTAAAACGTTCCATTATTTTAGGAAGGTTTTTAAAGTGAACATAACTCTTGTTGTAGTCGCCATAATTTAAGGCAGGAGATCCCTGTAGAACTTCGCCATCCTTTACATTACGACCTATTCCACTTTGTGCTTGAATACGTACATTGTCGCCAATAGTTATGTGACCTACGATTCCTACTTGCCCTCCTATCATACAGCTTTTTCCAATTTTGGTAGAACCTGCGATTCCGGTTTGAGCAGCAATAACGGTATTTTCACCTATCTCTACATTGTGAGCAATCTGAATTTGATTATCCAGTTTAACTCCTTTTCGTATCACAGTAGATCCTAAGGTTGCACGATCTATTGATGTACCGGCACCTATATCAACGTTGTCTTCTATAATCACATTTCCTGTTTGCGGCACTTTATTGAATTCTCCCTTTTCGTTAGGCGCAAATCCAAATCCGTCCGCTCCAACAATCGCTCCACTGTGAATTACACAGTTATTTCCAATCACTGTTTCGGAATAAATTTTTGCTCCCGCAAATACAGTTACGTTATCTCCCAATGAAACATTGTCACCAATGTATACATTAGGATAGATCTTAGCATTTTCACCTATGCGAACATTCTCACCTAAATAGGAAAAAGCACCTACATATATAGTATCGCCATAGGTAGCCGATTCTGAAATAAATACAGGTTGTTCTATTCCTGTTTTATTCATCTTCACTTGGTTGTAATACTCCAATAAAGTAGAAAAAGCTTTGTAGGCGTCGTCTACGCGTATAAGTGTAGTTGTAATTGGATTTTCGGCAATAAAATCTTTATCTACAATGGTAATAGAAGCCTGAGTATCATAGATGTAAGATTTGTATTTTGGATTAGCGAGAAAGGTAAGCGTTCCTTCGCTCCCTTCTTCTATCTTGGCTAGTTTAGAAACTTCAATAGCTTCATCACCCTCTACTTCACCGTTGAGAATTCCCGCTATTTGTTGGGCTGTAAATTTCATTCCTGCAAAAATAGGAAAAAAGGATTACTAATCTAGTCTAGGAGCACATAGATAATATTTCACCACTTTCTTGGACAAAGCCTCAAGATTTAATTGGTCACTTGCCTTAGCCACATCGACTACTTTCCCCTTCTTTGTGAGGAGATTAATGGTGTCTTTATCCATGCGATACGCCTGATTTGATATGGTTCCAGTGAACACAAAATAATGCACATGTTTTGGAGATATACCATACGCTTCTTGAACGGTCAATTGATGTTTTTCAATCTTTTCTTCGGAAAAGGCCTTGTCTTTTATTTTAATTTTAAGCAAATCCCTGCTCAAAATCATTTGTGACAATTGTTGCAAAATGACGTCATCCACTTCGGTCCAAGATTTCAAAGCCGAAACGATATCATAATCATCCAATTTAGAAAACGTGTGCAGAATTTCGGCAGAAAACCCTTCGGCAGATACTGCATTGTTCAAAAAATAAGACAGCGCATTGCTCGCGGGCACGACCACTCCTTCTTTTACTAGTTCTTTAGCGCGCTGCAGGACCTTAAGTAATAATTGTTCGGCGACTAGACTTGTTTTATGCAAATAGACTTGCCAGTACATAAGGCGACGAGCTACAATAAATTTTTCGACCGAGTAGATTCCTTTTTCTTCTACTACCAAATGATCGTCGTGAACATTCAACATCGATATAAGACGCTCCGAGTTAACCGCTCCTTCCGAAACTCCGGTGTAAAAACTATCTCTACGCAAGTAATCCAATCGATCCATATCTAGTTGCCCCGATATGAGTTGATGCAAAAACGTACGAGGATACTCATTTTTGAAAATGGTAATCGCCAAGCTTAACTTCCCATGAAACTGTTCGTTTAACGATTCCATAAATAATAATGAAATATGCTCATGACTAACATTATCTACAATACTATGCTCCATGGCATGAGAAAATGGACCATGTCCAATATCATGCAACAAAATAGCGATGCAGAGGGCTTCCGATTCTTCTTCGGAAATCTCAACCCCTTTAAATCGCAGTACCTGTATAGCCTTGCGCATTAAAAACATGGCTCCTAGCGCATGATGAAATCTAGTATGATGAGCTCCAGGATAAACCAAATAGCTCATACCCATTTGCGAAATACGTCGCAAACGTTGAAAATACGGATGCTCGATTAATTCGAAAATGAGTACACTAGGGATGGTAATAAATCCGTAGATTGGATCGTTTATAATTTTGAGTTTGTTCTGTGATTTCAAACTTTAACTTTTAATTAATAGGTGTTTTGAGAGGTGAGCAATACTTCAGCACTATTTTTGAAGTTATACGAAGTAACATCCATTCAACAAAACAAAGATACATATATATGAGTGACATAAAAGTACTATGGGTAGACGATGAAATTGATTTGCTAAAACCGCATATTTTATTCCTTGAAGGTAAGAATTACAGTGTAACCACTGCGCAAAGTGGAACCGAAGCATTAGAAGAGATCAAGAATGAACTGTTCGACATCGTGTTCTTAGACGAAAACATGCCTGGTCTTACCGGATTAGAGACACTTTCTGAAATTAAGGAGCAACAAGCAACCCTTCCAGTAGTTATGATCACCAAAAGTGAAGAGGAATATATAATGGAAGAGGCGATTGGTGCTAAGATTGCAGATTATTTAATTAAACCTGTTAATCCACATCAAATATTACTTAGCCTAAAAAAGAACTTAGATCACACGCGCTTGGTATCCGAAAAGACTACTTCGAGTTATCAGCAGGAGTTTCGAAAGATTGCCATGGACCTGTCTATGGTGAATACGTATGAAGAGTGGGTTGAGCTATATCAAAAACTCGTTTATTGGGAACTAGAGCTAGAGGATATTGAAGACACAGGCATGTTCGAGATTCTTGAATCGCAAAAAACAGAAGCCAATACACAGTTCTGCAAGTTTATCGACAAGCACTACCCTACTTGGTTTGAACACAATGCCGATGCCCCTACCATGTCTCATACCTTATTTAGAGACAAGATCATGCCTCAGGTCAAAAAAGGTCAACCTACGCTTTTAGTTGTGGTTGATAATTTAAGGTACGATCAATGGAAGGCATTCGAACCTGTAGTGAATAATGTCTATAAGAAAACACAAGAAGAAATGTTCTTTAGCATTCTACCTACGGCCACGCAATATGCTCGTAATGCGATCTTCTCTGGACTGATGCCAAGTGACATGGAGAAGCTCCACCCAAATTATTGGTTAAACGACACTGATGAAGGCGGAAAGAACATGCATGAAAAAGACTTTTTGGAGGCACAATTAAGTCGTTTAGGTCAGCAATTGGACTGGAGTTATCATAAAATTTCCAGTCTAAAACAAGGCAAACGCTTGGTAGAGAATTTTAGGAGTCACAAAAACGAAGATCTAACCGTTGTGGTATACAATTTTGTTGATATGCTTTCTCATTCAAAAACTGAAATGGAAGTAATTAAGGAATTGGCATCCAATGACAAGTCGTATCGATCGTTAACGCAGAGTTGGTTTAAAAACTCTCCATTGTTAGACGTGATTCAGCAAGCTGCGCAAATGGGCTTCAAACTTATCATCACGACAGATCATGGCACGATAAACGTAAAGAATCCGTCGAAAGTTATTGGTGACAAAAACACGAGTCTAAATTTACGCTACAAAACGGGACGCAGTCTTACCTATGAGGATAAAGATGTGTTGGCGGCTAAAAACCCTAAGACCATACATTTACCCAGTATTAATATGAGTAGTTCGTTTATTTTTGCCAAAGGCGATTTGTTCTTTGCCTACCCGAACAACTACAATCATTATGTAAGCTATTATAGAAATACCTATCAGCATGGAGGCGTGTCGTTAGAGGAAATGGTGATACCATTTGCAGTATTGGATCCAAAGTAGTAATATTTGTAGGATAATTCTCTAAATAGTGCTTTTCATCGAATTTTTAAGGTTTTGTGACTAATTTTTCTATATTTGTTACGATCCCAATCAAAATGAAATATACCTATACATTGCGTGAGCTACCAGAAATAGCTGGTAAGATTCTTTCGAGCACCGCCCATAAAACAATATTGTTTTATGGTGAAATGGGCGCAGGTAAGACAACTCTTATCAAGGAGTTAGCTAAATCGATTGGCATTACGGACACGCTTAGCAGTCCGACATTTTCACTAGTAAACGAATACCAAACTAACGACACCACCTTATATCATTTTGACTTTTATAGAATTGAAAGCGAAGATGAAGCTTTGGATATGGGGGTAGAAGAATATTTAGACTCTGGTCATTGGAATTTTATTGAATGGCCGCAGAAGATTCAAAATTTATTACCTGACCTGTATACAAATATTGAATTAAAAGTAAATTCTAACGGAAGTAGAACAATAAACATCTTGCCAATGAGTTAAACGAATAGAGAGTTACATGTTGCAGCTTACTAAAATACAGTGACTTATGTTAAAGTAATTAACGTTCGTTAGTTGATTGATTATTTGGTATTGGCCAAACTTATCAAAGTACGCACAACAAAATTGGAATACTTGTTTTTTTTCAATCTAGATTTGTAGTAATAACCTCACAAAAAACAAGTATTATGAAATTTAAAAGCTTACTCTTTATCGTTGCACTCCTCGCTGGAACTATGTTTATCTCTTGTACTCCTGAAAGTATAGAAGATGACCAAACAGAACAACAAGTCGACAGAGACAGAAATAGACCAGCCCAAAACGGGTAAAGGGTCTTTATTCATTGGTGGATTTGCGGTTTTAGTTATCGCCATATCACCTATAGTATTTTATTCCTACAAGAGTTTCCCAGAAGTAAAAATCTGGGAAACTTCTTTGTTTTCTGCAGAAACAGCCTTTTATTCTTGGTTTGATTACGCATGGTATTTTGCCAATAAATTTGTGCCTTTATATCTATTGTTAATTTGGTTTTTTACCTGTAAGCATTGGTGGCACTGGATTATTTTGGTACCCATTGCTATGTACTCTTTTCAACTTTGGGGTATTATAAATGAAAGTAAGGGACTTGATGAGTTGGAAATATACTACGTATTTCCGCTTATGATGATATTGGTGCCAGCCACTTATTTGATAAGGGCAAAGTTGTTTGCCAAATCGAGAGGAAATGATCTTAAGGAATTTGAGAAAGAACTGAGCACTCAAAAATCACTTTTGGCGCAATTGAAGGATCTTTTTCAATAAGATCACTTTTTCATTTCTAGTCTTTTAATATAATAAGAAGGATAGATTTTAAATCGTTTATAGAAAGCCCTAGAAAATGAATCCGCATTACTATAGCCGCATTCTTCAGCAATTGCCTTAATAGTAAACTTTCGGTATTTTGATTGAGTCAGTAAAATATTTATCGCATAATCCAGACGTAAATCATTGATGTATTGAGAGAACCCTTTACCAATTTTTAAATTAACAACTCTCGACAAATAATTGGTATTGGTATTAAAATCTTTTGCTACTTTTTGTAGGGACGTTTCCGAATTCAAATAATTTCTTTTCTTTTCAAATAAGCCAAGCTTAGTCAGTATTTCATCCACAATTTTTGATGAAATTTCCTGTGAATATGAGTTTTTGAAACGCTCTGAATCTTCCTGTTTGTTTTGTATACGTTCAGCTTCCAGAGAATGAAATCGTTTAAGGAAGGTTTTTTGTCGCCTATGATTAACCACTAAAATACTCCCCATAAGTCCTAAAATACCTAAAGAGATCCACCAACCTCTATTCGCGATCCGAGTATTTTTCCTTTGTAAAAATGAAATTTCCGAATCTTTTTTATCAATTAAAATAGGGGTTTCTATGTACTTTATTATGTCCGCATCAATGGACTTGTAATTTTCTTTAAAAATACTATCAATTTTATGCTTTCTTTTAAAAAAATAATTCACTTTTTCTAAGTCATTAATTTTTTCGAAGTGCATAGTTAGCAGATCATATGCAACACGATCCTGCGGCAATATAAAATTTATACTATTCAAAGAATCTGCTTTCTTTAGACATTTTATTGATTTATCTATCAATCCAAGCTTGTAATATGATATACCTTTTTTAAACAAAAATTTAGAAAGGTAGGTGTCTGGATAGATTATAATATCCCTGTGAAGACTATCTATAACGCGAATTACTCGTCTATATTTACCTCTTGAAAAATCTATAGCCAATCTGGAAGCGGTATTAATTTTGCTTAAGGAGCTTTTCAAATTGTCATCTATTTGGTTTTGAAGAGCTATATTTTTGACGTGATAAAGTTCCGCAGAATCCGGTTGATTAATGCTCAAATAACCGTCAATGTAATCGCAATTATTATACAACTTAAACAAGGTGTATTCTTTATTCAGATAAAAGTCATTTCTTTTGGTATTCCGAAACGAGTTTTTTAATTTTTCTTTAAAGTCTTCTTGATTTAATATCTTTTCGTAAGCTTCAAGAATTTTGAAAGATTCTTGTTTATTCCCCCATCTATTCTTTTCTGTAAATAATACACTGAGAATGTAAAGTTTATGATTTACATTATCATTACTTTGAGCAATTTTATATGATTCAAGATAGTATTCTACAGATTCTTTATGTTTACCTAATGAAGAGAGAATATGTGCTTTAATAATATATCCTAATCCAGGATAGGTTATATGCTTAATATTTTTAGTTAACAAAATTATGCTATCGGCAAAGTAAATGTTCTTATCAGGACTGAACGTTCTTGCCAATCTATCATATCCCCTTGCCATTTTTATGGTATCCTTATCTAATCTTGCACGATCCAAATAGGTTCTGGCGATTTTCTCCATTGAAATTGAATCATTGGGGTACTTGTCAAATAGCGTTAACAATTCTTCGTATTCTAACGTATCAAGTTGATGTTGTAAGAGTTTTTGCTGAGAAGCCTCTTGCCCAACAACCTTCAACGAACATATTAGATAAATAATTAAAAAAAGAAATGGTTTCATACGCAATCACTTGTAGGGGAAGTCAAATAACGATATCAAAAGATACTAAAAAATGATATGTAAATAATAGACAGCAGATAGGCCCTAAAATGACCCCGAAAATTAAATAGCTGATTAACAAATATTTACACCTAAAAGTATTGCTCTAAATTCAAGAAAAAGCTGCCTACAATTCTTGAATTCAAGGTTATCTCTCTTGTAAAACCCGTAAATACCTCCCAATTTTGAAATGACAATTAGGCCCTGCGCAGCTCATTTATAAATTAACTGGGGAGTTGTTTGAAAAAGCTGCCAGGGTATTTTTAACGAAAACCAAATATCAAACCCAAAACAATAATCCGCTTCAAAAGAGATCATTTTTACAAGGTAGAAATACTCATCAATCCAACGCAAACAACCTGCTTACTCATAGATACTAAAAAAATTCTATCATAAGAGCAGCTTCCAACCGGAAACCCAGTCGCGTAAACCGAAAAGCGTATGAGTAGGAAATTTAAATATATTTAGCATGAAAATTTTAAAAGCCTTTCTTTTTTGTATTGTGATGACGCTGCCAAGCACGTTCGTATTGGCATCGGAAGTGTGTTATGATGAAACCCTTTTTACCAAACTATTGGATTTTAACCATCGAATTGAAATTGATCATGAAATGGGAGTCGAGGAACACTATTTTGCCGAATATGAAGCAAACGGATATATTTATTCGATGAAAAATTCAAATGATCTTTTGTTGGCCGTTGAAGTTGGAAATTATATCAAACCTATTATTTATTTAGAACAAGCAGGAAATAACATCACTTACAAGGACATTAACAATAGAATGCCAGTTATTTCCCTTCAATTCGAGCAAAGTAATAATTTAGTTCAACTAAAAAAGTTATCGTATTTTAAAGAAAATAATTCAAAATCTGGATTAGCCCTTTCTGCCGGATGTATGGGTGGGTCCACCGCCAATTGCATTATTATGGCTCATGAGGCTTGTTATAGTGATCCTATTTGTGCACTTACTTGTCTAGTTACTCAACCAAGATGTAGTTTAGCAATAGCCTTGGCATGTGCCATTTCTTGTAATACATAATGAAATTAAAGATAACTAGCTGAAGTTAATGGGGATAATTAAACTATATCGATATGAGTAGGAAAATGAAAATAATATTACGCATTTTATTTCTTGGAGTTTCGCTATATTTAATTATCTCCTTTATTTTGGGATACTTAAAAATGAAACCCCACTTAGAGGGGATCTTTAGTAAAGGAAATTTACTGGAACAAAATCAAAGTTTAACAGATTCAATCTTAACTGTACATTCTTCAGAAGGCCTAATTAACTCTATAAACCTCAAAGAAGGAAAAAAAATCATTCACTTTTTCAATGTTGAGAGCAGACTGTGTAAATGGGATGTCAATACAATCAACCAGTTTGTTTCAAAAAATAATACGGATCAAGAATTACTGATTATCTCATTAAACGAGGCATCCAAAATAGAAGAGTTCGAAAAAAATAATGAACTTAAATTTAAAATCTTCCTTGGCGATACTGCAAATATTCCAATTAAAATTAAAGAATTGTTGTTTCCATATACCATCGAGATTTCAGATTTCACTATAACAAAGTCATATCTAGGAAGAATAAAACTATGAAGAACATAATAGTTATAGTAATTTTATTGTCAAGACTTTCCGGTCTAGCCCAAATAGATTCTGGTGAATTTAGATATCAATATCAAAAAACAATTGATTGGTCTGCATTCCCCGAATATTTTAGTGATGAACAAAAAACAACTCTAAAAAAGAAATTATACAAAAATTTCAACAAAACCTTTGAGCTTAAAATCAATGGTTCAAAGTCAATCTACAAGGAAAAAGAAAACCTAGATTCAAGTGAACTTTCTCTTAATCCCTTTTTTACCAATTTAACTTCAGATGAAGGGAAGGTGTTTAAAAACAACCATGTGATTATAACAGAACAAGAATTTCTGGGTAAGCTTTTCTTAATTAAAGATAGTGTTCATAATTTTAAATGGAAAGTTCATAAAGAAACAAAAAAAATAGGTCAATATACAACGATTAAAGCCACAACTGTCCAAAAGGTTAGCGCAAGTAATTTTGGACTTTGGAAAAAGACATCAAAGCAAGTTGATTCAAAACAATTAAACCCTCTAGACAATTATAAAATACCTGATAGTATATCAGTAACGGCTTGGTTTACACTAGATATACCTATTTCTAACGGACCAATGGAATATGGTGGGCTGGATGGTCTTATTTTAGAATTGAGTTTCGCCGACATTAGAGTAAGTTGTGATAAAATTGAACTAGGAAAGAATTTAAATACTCGAATCCGAGAACCAAAAAACGGCGAATTCGTATCCCAAATAGAATATGAACAAATTGTTACCGATAAAATAAATGAAATAAAAGGATACTTTCCCGCCAAGAAAAACTAAATTTTATGGAACTAATCAACGAATTCAGTATACCGTTACTTCTCTCGCAGCTATTCTCGATTATCCTGTTAGGAGGTATTGTTGTCGTACTTTTTAAAGTTGTCAAGAAATTATTAGACAATTAACGTAGGGTGATAAGCTCCTTTTTAGTGCTTTTCATTTATAATTTTATTACGTAACTTGGTACATACAACTTAATTTATGCACCAACCAAAATCTCCCTTTACCAAAGCTGAACTTCTCCCACAAGAAGAAACCCTCGAGATTACACGCAAAAAAGGAGACCTGTTTATTGGGATTCCTAAAGAAATTCACTTTCAAGAACAACGAATTTGCCTAACTCCAGATGCAGTAGCCGCTATCGTCGCCAACGGCCATAAAGTACTTATCGAAAATGGAGCTGGGGATGAAGCTGGTTTTAGCGACAAAAATTTTAGCGATGCAGGAGCTCAACTTACCAATGACACTAAAAAGGTTTTTGGTTGCCCTATGATTCTAAAGGTGGAACCCCCTACTCTGGAAGAACTGGAATACATCAATCCAAAATCGGTTATTATTTCAGCACTGCAGTTAAAAACTCAACAAAAAAAATATTTTGAAACCCTAGCAAAGAAAAAAATTACAGCGCTAGGCTTCGAGTTTATCAAAGATGAAGATGGAAGCTATCCAGCGGTTAAAGCTCTGAGTGAGATCGCAGGAACAGCATCTGTGCTTATAGCTGCCGAATTAATGGTCAATGATCCTAACGGAACTGGTTTGCTATTTGGAAACATTGGCGGCGTCCCGCCAGTAGAAGTAGTGGTTATTGGAGCAGGAACCGTAGGTGAGTTTGCAGTTCGTTCGGCCCTTGGTTTAGGGGCAAACGTAAAAGTGTTCGATAGTTCCATCACCAAATTACGCAAATTACAAACCAATGTTGGACGACCACTCTACACTTCCACCATTCAACCTAAAAACTTATTAAAAGCGCTAAGACGATGTGACGTAGCCATTGGTGCCGTTCGTGGTAAAAACCGATCACCAGTGATCGTTACGGAAAACATGGTTGAAAACATGAAAAAAGGTGCTGTCATAATTGATGTGAGTGTCGATATGGGTGGTTGTTTTGAAACTACCTCGGTTACTTCCCACGATTCACCTACAAATAATGTTCATGGAATAATTCATTATGGAGTGCCCAATATCCCGGCACGATACCCCAAAACCGCCTCTGTATCATTGAGTAATATCTTTACGCCGTATTTGTTGGAAATAGCAGAATGTGGCGGACTCGAACAAGCGATTCGTTTTGATGCTGGTTTAAAAAATGGGTTGTATTTTTACCGCGGAATTCTAACGCATAAATCGGTTGCAGATTGGTTCGATATGAGTTATAGTGATATCAATCTGCTTATTTTTTAGTCCGTCGTTAGCCTTCTGATAAAAAACCCTCTATGAAATTAGCCCATCGGTTTGCTTACTATTTAGGTGGATTTACCATCGGACTCATATTCTTGTTTTTCTTTTTAAGCGGAAAGAGAACGTCTTGCGAATACAGTCCAAATGCTCGAGTACTGAAAAATATTCGCATTAAAGAGCGACATTTTGCAGAAGCAGCCAAACAACAAATGATTTCAAGGCAAATTGATACCGCCCAAATTTCCCAGATACTCCGCACTGGAGATGTGCTTTTTTCAGAAAGCAACACAAAGCTAGATTCTTGTAAACTCTATGTGATTCAAGCCGAGCTTGAAAACAAGGAAATCAAAGTACGTATCGAAAACTGTGAGGAAAAGGCAACCGTAATGGAGTTTTTGAACTAGATTTTTCTTCGTTCCTTTTCTGTTTTTAGTAATGTAAGTTCCCTACTCGTCTGCCCAGCAACTGAAGTATTTTCTTCCGCCCGACGGATTAAATAAGGCATCACATCTTTAACTGGTCCAAAAGGGATATACTTAGCTACATTATATCCACTATGAGCCAGGTTATAGCTAATATGATCGCTCATCCCATATAATTGACCAAACCAAATACGCGGATCCTGTTTTAATAAACTCTTTGCTTCCATAATCTCCATCGCCATATATGAGCTAATCTCGTTGTGACTGCCTAAAAACAGAGAGATTTCCGAAAGATGATCCAAAATATAACGAACCACTTCATTAAAGTGATCATCCGTTGCTTGTTTATTAGCACAAATAGGCGTTGGATATCCCATCTCTTCTGCCCTTTCGTTTTCTTTTTCCATATAAGCACCGCGCACTACCTTGAAGCCAAGCTTATATCTTTTTTTATTGGCTCGTTCGTGTAACTGCTTTAAATACGCCAAGCGGTCCCATCTGTAGCATTGTAGTGTATTAAATACTATGGGTTTTACGGTATTGTACTTCTCCATCATTTGTTCGCAAAGCGCATCTGCCGCATCTTGCATCCAAGTCTCCTCTCCATCAATAAGCAATGCTACGTCGCATTCCAATGCCACTTGACACACTTTTTCATAACGGTCTTTTACACGTTCCCATTCTGCCGTTTCTTCTGGTGTTAACGTTTGATTTTCGGACACCTTTTGCCAAATTTCAAATCGACCGAACCCAGTAGGCTTGAATACCGAAAACGGCATAGCAGGATTGTCTTTAGCAAAACGGGTAAGTTCAATAACTTTCTCTGCTGTGGCATCGAACTGAGATTCTTCTTCTTTTCCTTCAACCGAATAGTCCAGAACAGAATATACTCCGGCTTGTTTCAAATTATCAACAGTTGGCAGACAATCGTCTTCACTTACGCCTCCACAAAAATGATCAAATACAGTCGATCTAATTAAGCCTTCTACCGGTAAGTTAAGGTTAAGCGCAAACTTCGTCGCAGCAGTCCCAATGCGAACCAAGGGTTCTTTTGAAATCATTTTAAACAAAAAATAGGCCCGCTCAAGCTCCGAATCACTTTTGAGTTTGAAAGCTATTTCGGTATTATTGAAAAGTGAATTAGATATCATTATATGCAAAGAATTTTAGCAAATATAACTAGATTTGGCATTGCTTTAAGCATCAATATAACCACAAATTAGAAAATGAGGGAACTTATCAAAGAGCGAGGATCTGTTTATTGTAATGCGGGCGCTTGGGAAAAATTCAAGGCGCAATTAGAAACAATACAACCTAGTAAACTCTTTGTATTAACCGACTCAAACACAAGAAAGAATTGCTTGCCACACTTTCTGCAGAATGCGAGCTTAAGCATACATCATGAAATAATAGAAATTCCGGCAGGTGAAATTCATAAAAATATAAACACTTGCGAAAAAGTATGGAATATTCTCTCTTCCAAGGGTGCCGATAGAAATAGTTTACTCATCAACTTAGGTGGTGGCGTGGTGACCGATTTAGGCGGATTCGTCGCTTCAACCTTCAAAAGAGGGATCGAATTTATAAATATCCCTACTTCTCTACTCGCTATGGTAGATGCTTCTGTTGGAGGTAAAAACGGTGTGGATTTAGGTATGCTTAAAAATCAAATTGGAGTAATCCGAAATCCGCTTTGCGTTTTAGTAGATACCCATTTTCTACAAACACTACCAGCAAATCAAATAACCTCAGGTTTTGCTGAAATGCTCAAACATGGATTAATACATTCTCAAGCGTACTGGAACTCAGTGCAAAGTTTTAGCATAACAGATATTAATAAAGCAGAACAATTAATTTGGGAATCTATAGAAATTAAGAATTCGGTTGTTACCGAAGATCCTACTGAAAAGGGGATTCGCAAAACATTAAATTATGGTCATACTCTTGGTCATGCCATTGAATCGTACTGCCTAGAACATAAACACAAGAACTCTTTACTGCATGGCGAAGCTATTGCCATTGGAATGATTCTAGCAAATTATATTTCTTTTCGAATCTTAGGATTCCCCGAAGAAAAGATGGAGCAAATCAATCAACAATTAATAGGCTATTACTCGAAAGAAGAGTTTAACGAAGAGGACATAAAGGCCATTATTGAACTATTAGTTTACGATAAGAAAAATAGTCATGGGAAAGTCTATTTTGTTCTCTTACAAGACATTGGACTACACAAAGTAGATTGCGAAGTGCCAAATGACATTATTTTTGAAGCTTTCGAATTTTACAAAAATTTAAAGTCGGCTTGAAAAACATATTTACTTTTTTAGTAGCTTTATAGAGTCAAACCATCTATTCCCGAAAGTGTATGAAACGAGTTATTGTTGATTACAAGAAATTGACTCCAGAGATTTTATCTCTCCTAGTTGCCAAATATCCAGACGGATATGACGACAAGCATATTATTTACTTTAAAAATGCAAGAAATGAAGGGATTGAAGCTGTTGAAGTTAGAACCAACGATGCTATATATCTAGTTAAAGTAAGTTCGAGCTTGGTTTCGAGCATGGCTAGCTTTGATATTGACAACTATAGCGCCTCACAATTCAATGAGCCTATATCGGAGCTTCCCGATTCAGATCCGGGATAAAATAAACAAATAAGCCTCCTAAAAAACAGTCTGTTTTATAGATAACGCTCTTCAATAATGGCAGCATGATGCTTTTCATGGCCAGCAATAATAAATCCAGCAGCACGCGCCGAAAGTGGATATCCGCTCGCTACGCCTAACTTAGCCATAGTTGTGGTGTCATAACTTTCAAACTGGGCTATGGTTGCATTTCGCACGGCTTCATATTCTGCAATAAGATCTTTCATTGTTCTAGAATTTGCGTGGCAGTGATCCACAAACTCATCTTGATCATATCCTCTTATTTCAGGAGAATTCGAGCGTGCAAATTGAAGTGCTCGGTACGAAAAAACACGTTCGGTATCTATGAGGTGCGACAAAACTTCTTTTGGAGTCCACTTCCCTTCTTCGTAGCGAAAATGCTGTTTCTCTTCAGGAATTGCACTGAAAAACGCTTTGGTTACTGGTGCACCCGATTTTAAAGCATCTACTAAAGCGTCTGTACCCACTAAATCTATGTATCGTTTGTAGTAATGATAAATTCACCCGAATCCATTTCTTGTATAGTCATAGCCTTTATTTTAGAAAATCCAAGGTATAAAAAAACCCTTTGTTACACAAGGTACTCAAAGGGTTTGGTTGTTATAAAGCGGTGTGTTTATATGTCCTTGAAAATAGAATGCATAAGACGTTTTTTGTCATTAATACTTTCTTCCAAAGATATCATGGTTTCCGTTCGCGTAACTCCATCAATATCATCTATTTGATAGATAATATCTTTGGCGTGTGTCGTATCTTTTGCTCTAATTTTACAAAAGATATTGAATTTACCTGTGGTTACATGAGCAACAGTCACAAATGGAATTTCATTGATACGTTCTAATACAAACTGAGTTTGCGACGTCTTTTGTAGAAATACACCTACATAAGCGATAAACGAATATCCTAGTTTTTTATAATCCAAACGAAGAGAAGATCCTGTAATAATCCCGGCTTCCTCCATTTTTTTTACACGAACATGTACTGTCCCAGCCGAAATGCTCAATTTTTTTGCAATATCGGTAAAGGGAGTCCTTGTGTTTTCAATCAACATATCCAAGATACTGTGATCAGTATCATCTAATTTAAATTTTGCCATACTAAGTTTAGAATAAGAGGCAAAAATAGGAAGTTTAGACACAAGATGAAAGTTAAATATGTGAAAAAAACACAACGTTTACCCCTTTATCGCCCACTATTGTTACGATTTCTTCACCTACGAAAACGTTTTCGTGAGAATTTATCAATATCGAAGCCCCCTCGCAATCGATGACTTTATGCGCATTGAACACCGTCGCTTCTGCCCCTATTTCACTGACAATTGGGACAAATTGAATAGCGCCATCCTTTAATTTTTCTGTGAATTGCAAGGTGCAATTTGTGATTTCTTCAGCCTCCCCTTCTAAAACAAAGTTTTTCACCAAAATATCTCTAAAATTCTCTTCATTATCTGGAATTTTAAAATAATCATTGAAGGTAATTGCCGAAGATGGCTCTCCAATCATTCCAAAGAGTCTTAAAAATGAATAGAAAATCAACTCACGAGTAAATTCACGTTGATAATCAAGAGGATAATGGCCAGCTTCAAATAAAATGGTCGGTACTCCATGCATTTGAAAGGTATCTCCAACACAATTATCGTTAAAAGTGTCATCGTACCTACCTACCATACCTGGAATAAGCTCTTGTAGCATCACATTAATTTCTGCAATAGACTTCATGGCCTGCTTACGAGCTGGTGTAATAGTTTTCACTTCATCTGCCGCCGGAGCTAAAAACGATACCGTAGCCGATTTATTCGAAGAAGTACCGTAAATAGTGCGCTGTCCATGTAAATTCAAGCACAACTGAGGTTTTAAACTATCGAATAAAGAACGTAACAACTTGCTTTCTGATTGATCTAATAATTTCGCATCCCTATTTAAGTCAACCCCTCTTCCATTCGCTCTAGTATACAATTCACTACCATCTGGATTCAACATGGGTATGACGGTGAATGTATATGTAGACAAAAACACTTCAATTATATCTTGAAAATGTGTCTTCTGAGTCAAAAAATAGAGAAAATCGAAAACCGCTTTGGTTGTTGTCGATTCATTTCCGTGCATCTGAGACCAGGCAAAAATCTGAATAGCACCCTTTCCAATCGTAATTGAATGAATAGGTTTTCCAAATTCGGAGTATCCTTCGATGTTAATTTTGCAATCAGATTGCAACTCTTCGAGTAATAAAAATAAATGCTCCAATCGAATATATCTCCCCTCTAAAGGGGCTCGAAAATGAGCTTTGTACAGGGCCTGTATTTCGGTCAAGTGTTTCATCAGTTCACAAAGGTAAACATAGAATAGTTTACAATAGTAAACAAGTGTTTCAACTATTTTTGGTGCTCATTGTAAACAATTTCAGCTACAAATGGAACTGTTAAAGCATTTGAATCGTATTATTTTAATAAATATTTCATAAAATACTATAAAACAGTATTTTATGGTTATTTACGTAAAGAAATAAATTAAGTATTTAGATTACTTTAACACTGCTATTTTTGACTTACAGGATGTTTTGGTTACATTTGTAATCATTAACCCCTTTCAATTAAGTTTACAATGGTAAACAGTGTCGATTTCTCTAAAAGACTGCAAAAAATACTCGATTATTACGGGTTGTCAGCGACGGCTTTTTCCGAGAAGTTGAACTTTAATAGATCTACAATTTCTCACCTCCTATCTGCTCGAAACAAGCCAAGTTTAGAATTCGTAATGAAGGTGCTTGAGCATTTTCCAGAAGTAGAATTGTATTGGCTTCTAAATGGGACAGGAAATTTTCCTACCATTAAAAATATCAATTCGAACACTTCAACTGCAATTGATTTTCACCAAACCGATGAAATAAAGAGGACTAATGAATATTCTGCTATCGTAGACCAGAATACTGGAGATTATTCGGGCTCTAATAGTAAATCCATCGACCGTATCGTTATTTTTTACAAGGATGGCTCGTTTAAGGCGTACAAAAATGAGTAGATGTCCATAAAATTTCAGAAATTCGTATTAAATTTTCTGAAATGCGCTACCTCACCTCTCTTTCTTTATTATTTACCGTGTTCGCCTGCTATAGTCCGGAGAGAAACTGCAGTAATTTTAAAGAAGGAACCTTTGAATTTAAGGCTATGGTAGGCACAGAATTACTCACAACAACCTTTGTGCGCAATGATTCGATAGAAATTGATTATTTTAGAGGAAAGGCAGACACCTCATCCGTACGATGGATAAACGACTGTGAATATATCGTGAAAAAACTACATCCTAAGAATCGAAATGAAGAAAAGGCAATCCACATGAAGATTTTAACGACAGAAGGCAATCAATACACCTTCGAATACAATGTGGTAGGAGAAACACGCAAAGAAAGAGGAACTGCTCTTAAAACCGCCGATTTGTGATTTATAGCATATAATCGTTGCTATCATTTAACCTTAGACTAAAATAACCATCCATTATGTTTGAAATACTCAGTACACCAGACGCCCTAGTTGCTTTACTGACGCTTACGTTTCTAGAAATAGTACTTGGAATCGACAACATTATTTTTATATCTCTCGCAGCGAGTAAATTACCAGAGAAACACCGAAAAAAAGCAACCAATATAGGACTGTTTTTAGCAATGCTCATACGTATCGTATTGCTCTTCGGAATTTCATGGTTAGTCGCCATGGAAGCTCCTTTTTGGCACTTCAATCTATCTTGGATCCAGGGAGGTGTTAGCGGACAAGGTCTTATTTTATTCTTAGGAGGCTTATTCCTACTCTACAAAAGTGTCTCGGAAATTCATGAAAAGGTTGAGGACAAAGGTCATGATGAGCGAGAAGTTCGCAAAGGGCGCTCCTCTTCGCTGAACAAAGCCATTCTGCAAATATGTCTTATCAACATTGTTTTCTCATTCGATTCAATTCTAACAGCGGTAGGTATGACCAATGGAATTAGTGATAATCCAGACGATGCTTTGCTCATTATGATCATTGCAGTTGTTATCTCCGTAATTGTTATGATGGTATTCGCAAATCCTGTAGGGAAGTTCGTTACAAAACATCCAACTGTGCAGCTTCTCGGATTAGCATTCCTCATTTTGATAGGATTTATGTTAATTGCTGAAGGAGCGCATTTATCCCATCTTGTCGTATTTGATCAAGAAGTAGGAGTTATTCCTAAAGGTTATCTCTACTTTACAATCGCGTTCTCTCTGTTTATTGAGTTTGTTAATATGCGTTTCCGTAAAACAACGAGCGGAATTGTCACTACTCACCCCATCGAAGAAACCGAAGACAAATGAAAACACAACAAAACAATTGGACCAAAGCCGAATTAACCGCTTACTTGCTACTCTATTGTGCTTCAGCCGATTTTGTAACGACAGCGAAAGAGCTTGATTTAGCTAAAACAGGAGTAGATAGGGAAACCTTTAATCGACTGGCGACAGAAATAGAGCAAGACAACGACAAGACTCGTATTGACAAGATTCAAATGGCCTTATCTGTATTATCCTTAACCAAAGATGAAAAAACCCTCTTGCTACAAGAGATGAAGTTGCTTCTTACCGAAAACGACGAATACTTACCGTCTGAACAGGCCCAATTTCTAGGACTAAGACGAATTCTTCTAGAGAATGATTAATCTTTAGCTTTCTTCAGTAAGGAATTTTGTTCCTCCATTAAGCGCTCTATATTAGAAAGCAATTCAATGTTTTTAGGCGTTTCAACCGTCTTGTCATCGGGATCTACAGATTTCTTTTTAAAGCGATTCATAGCTTTGATCACCACAAAAATTGTCAACGCAACGATAAAAAAGTCAACAAAACCCTCAATTAACTCTCCATATCCTATTGCCACTTCTTTCGCCTCTTCTGTAGCTTCTTTAAGTATGTATTTGCGATCAGCCATGTTTACATCGTCTGTAAGCAGGGACAAAGGAGGCATTATTACTTTTTTTACCAAAATATTTACAACGTTATTGAAAGCAGTACCAATAATAACAGCTACCGCCATATCAATCATATTGCCTTTAATGGCAAAATCTTTGAATTCTTGAATAAAACTTTTCATGCACCTTGTATTAAGCCCTATCAACAGTTGCTTCCGCGCTTAGGGGTTTAGTAAACTATACTTGAAAGAGTTCTTAAAATAACGTCGCCTGCCCATCGTCGTCCAATTTAGGCGGCTCAACATCATCAGCGGGATTTGTGTTATCTGGCAGTTCCGTCTCACTTTCGGAATCATTAGACGACACAGCCTCTTCGACAACTTCTATATCTTCTGGTGCAATAGGCTCCGGAGCAATATATTCCAAAGGCTCCAATTCGTTAATTTCAAGCACTTTACCTTTGGTTAACTGATTCCCCATTGCCGTAATCCCTTTGACCGAAATAAATTCTTCGATGTTAAGCTCCAAATTATCCTTTCTTTCTTTTCCTCTCTCCTTAACAAATACTACCTCAGCCTTAGGACGGTGTGATGTAAATACACGTTCTAGATAAGATTTAGGGTGGTCAGAAATTATAGACTCCTCTTTTTCAGGTGAGTCGATTAAAAAGCGTTTTATGTAGAACAACTCCTTCTCTCCTTCCCAATAAATAACGGAAATAGGTTTGTTAGGCTCCCATTTCTCTAACACAATCATATCGTCATCGAAATGAAGTGTTATCTCGGGTATCACTGTTTTCAACCTACCTTTTTGATTAATGACAAGCAATCGATCTTCTGAAGTGAACTCGCCAAGAAATTCTCCACGAGCATCCAGGTTCAAACGCTGTACTGTTTCATCGAACCATATCTTACGAGGTTTTAGCGTAGACAGCCCCTTTTCCTTTAATTCAATACGTTTTACGGGATACTTGGTTACGATGTTTCCTTTAGATCCGCGACCTTTGATCAATAAATCAGCAAAATCCAGATCCCACTTAAGTTTCTTTATACTACCACTTTGTCGCAATAAAACGGTGACAACTTCGGCTTCCCCATTCGGATTTGATGTAAAGTAAAGCACTTTGCTCGACTTAGTACCGGCTGTGAGATCGTATTCCCTATCGCGCGTAACCGATGTTACAGCAAAACGTTTCACATACGTAGCGCCACGAGCACCATCCTTATAAATCAAATTATAAATAGTTCGCTTGTCTTTCTTCTTAAAAACGGCTACATGTATGATCCCTTTACCAATAAACGTTTTGGAGTCCACTTTGGTTATCATCATTTTACCCTCTTGCGTAAAAACAATAATATCATCAATGTCACTACAGTCCGTCACATACTCGTCTCGTCTTAGACTCGTTCCAACAAATCCTTCTTCTCTATTGACATAGAGTTTTGTATTACGAATAACAACCTTGGTCGCCTCGATATCATCAAACACTCTAATCTCAGCCTTGCGTTCTTTACCTTCACCGTATTCCTTTTTAAGCCGCTTGAAATAATCGATAGCGTATTCGATTAGATTGTTTAAGTGATGCTTTACCTTCGCTATGCTATCTTCCAGTGCATCAATCTTTTGCTGTGCTTTATCTATATCAAATTTTGAAATACGTTTTATTCGAATTTCTGTCAAACGCACAATGTCTTCTTCTGTTACTGCACGCTTCAAATGTTTGGTGTGAGGCTTTAACCCTTTATCAATTGCTTGAATAACTCCTTCCCAAGTTTCTTCTTCTTCTATATCTCGATAGATTCTATTCTCTATGAAGATACGTTCCAAAGAAGCAAAGTGCCATTGGTTCTCCAGTTCGTCTAGCTGAATCTCCAATTCACTCTTTAATAATTCAACCGTACGATCGGTAGATCTGCGTAGCATGTCTGTCACACCTATAAAGAGTGGCTTATTGTCTTCAATTACACAACCTAAAGGTGATATAGAAGATTCGCAGTTCGTAAATGCGTAAAGGGCATCAATGGTCTTATCTGGTGAAATCCCAGAGGGAATATGAATTAAAATCTCAACTTCGGCAGCTGTATTATCCTCTATTTTCTTAATCTTAATCTTCCCTTTATCATTCGCCTTTAAGATACTATCTATCAATGACGAAGTCGTTGTTCCAAATGGAATTTCAGTAATCACCAGTTTATTCTTATCCTGCTGATTAATACGGGCTCTACTTCTAATCTTCCCACCACGCAGACCGTCGTTATAATTACTTACGTCTACAATTCCACCCGTTGGGAAATCGGGATATATGGTAAATCGTTTTCCTTGTAAATGCTTGATAGAGGCATCTATGAGCTCTATAAAGTTGTGTGGTAATATTTTGGTAGAAAGCCCTACTGCTATTCCCTCCCCGCCTTGTGCGAGCAGCATGGGAAACATAACAGGGAGATTTATGGGTTCTTTACGTCGACCATCGTAGGATGCTTGCCAATCGGTAATTTTTGGATTGTAGACTACATCCAATGCGAACTTAGATAAACGTGCTTCAATATAACGTGAAGCAGCTGCCCGATCTCCTGTTAATATATTACCCCAGTTACCCTGGGTATCGATCAACAAGTCCTTTTGACCTATTTGAACCATGGCATCTGCTATACTCGCATCTCCGTGTGGATGGTATTGCATGGTGTGCCCTACGATGTTCGCTACTTTATTGTAACGTCCATCGTCTAGATCCTTCATAGAATGCATAATTCGTCGCTGAACAGGCTTAAAACCGTCCTCTATTGCTGGAACGGCGCGTTCAAGTATAACATAGCTCGCATAGTCTAGAAACCATTCTCTGTACATACCAGTAACACGCGTAATGGTACCCGTTTCTAGCTCGTCGGATTCCTCTAACTGATCGGCATCTTCGTTTTCTAGATGCATATCATCAGACTGAAGTTCTTCTTCGTTATGTTGGTTGTCGTCGTTCATTTTGAATTATCCTTCCACTTTATCCAATTCCACCTTGAGGTTATTGATAATAAATTCTTGCCTGTCTGGTGTATTCTTACCCATATAGAACTTTAAGAGCTCTTCAATACTCATTTGTTTATCTAACATGACTGGGTCCAAACGAATATCTTCACCTATAAAGTGAACAAACTCATCTGGTGAGATTTCACCAAGCCCCTTAAATCGGGTAATTTCAGGCTTTGGCTTTAATTTATTAATCGCTGCTACGCGTTCTTCTTCCGAATAGCAGTAAATAGTTTCTTTTTTATTACGAACCCTAAACAATGGGGTTTGAAGTATATACAGATGTCCTTCTTTAATCAATTCAGGAAAAAACTGAAGGAAAAATGTTATTAGCAATAATCGAATATGCATACCATCTACGTCGGCATCTGTTGCGATTACAATATTATTGTATCGCAAATCCTCCATAGATTCTTCAATGTTTAAAGCAGCTTGCAAGAGATTAAATTCTTCATTCTCGTAAACAATCTTTTTTGATAACCCATAGCTATTTAAAGGCTTTCCTTTAAGGCTAAAAACCGCTTGGGTATTTACATCTCTACTTTTAGTAATGCTACCACTTGCACTATCTCCCTCGGTTATGAACAAGGTAGACTCTAAATTTCGCTCTTTCTTCGTATCTCCGAGGTGAATTCTACAGTCCCGTAGTTTTTTATTGTGCAGATTGGCTTTTTTAGCCCTATCCTTGGCTAACTTCCTTATTCCACTCAATTCTTTACGTTCGCGCTCGGCGGTTAAAATCTTTCGCTGAAGATTTTCGGCGACATCTGCATTTTTGTGCAGGTAGTTGTCCAATTGAGTTTTTACAAAATCATTGATATAACTCCGTACCGTGGGCAATCCACCTCCCATATCGGTCGAACCGAGTTTGGTTTTGGTCTGACTTTCAAATACAGGCTCCATTACCTTGATACTAATTGCCGAAACTATGGATTTACGAATGTCACTGGCTTCATAGTTCTTTCCGTAGAATTCTCTAATGGTCTTCACTAAGCTTTCACGAAAAGCAGCTTGATGTGTCCCTCCTTGAGTGGTATTTTGTCCATTCACGAAGCTATGATACTCTTCGCTGTATTGTGTCTTACTATGCGTTATAGCCACTTCAATATCATCTCCACGTAAATGAATTACAGGATACAACATATCTTCTTGCGCCATATTGTCTTCCAGTAAGTCCTTTAGTCCATTTTCACTATGGAATTTCTCACCATTAAAATCGATGGTCAACCCTGGATTGAGGTAGACATAGTTGCGCAGCATTTTCTCTACATACTCATTGCGGTACTTGTAGTTCTTGAAGATGGCTTCGTCTGGAATAAAGATAACTTTGGTTCCTTTTCGTTTCGAACTTTCCTCTACAGCACTCTCCTGTTTCAATTCTCCTTGCGAAAATTCGGCGAATTTGGTTTGATTTTCACGAACTGATTCTACTCTGAAAAACGTAGACAATGCATTTACCGCCTTGGTACCAACTCCGTTTAATCCTACCGATTTTTTAAATGCTCTTGAATCGTATTTACCACCAGTGTTCATTTTCGACACAACATCGACTACTTTCCCCAGTGGAATCCCACGACCGTAATCACGCACCTTCACTTCTTTGTCTTTGATGCGTATTTCGATGGTTTTACCTGCGCCCATCACAAATTCATCAATACAATTATCCAGAACTTCTTTCAGTAAAATATAGATTCCGTCGTCCGGCGAAGAACCGTCTCCCAGTTTTCCGATATACATTCCAGGGCGCATACGAATATGCTCCTTCCAATCGAGGGAACGAATATTGTCTTCGGTATATTTTGTTTCTGACATAAAACCTAGTGTGAATGGAGGCTAAGATAAAATTTCGAAGCAAAAATCAAAACCAAGAATTGGTAAAGTAATTAACAATAAATTGGAACTTATTGTTAGTAAGATTACTAGCCGAAAAAATAATGTTCAGAAATAGCCAGAACAAACCATTTAAAAGTGATTGAAGTCCTTTTTCTGAGGCAGTCTGTACTGTCAGAAAATATGTTCACTATAACAAAATGTTGTTAAACGTTAAATCGGAAATGCATGACATCTCCGTCTTGCACCACATATTCTTTTCCTTCTACGCCTAACTTTCCAGCTTCACGTACTTTAGACTCACTTCCGTATGCAGCAAAGTCGTCGTATTTTATCACTTCTGCGCGAATGAATCCTTTTTCAAAATCGGTATGAATTACGCCTGCTGCTTGAGGTGCAGTAGCGCCAACAGGCACCGTCCATGCGCGAACTTCTTTCTCACCTGCCGTAAAATAGGTCTGTAAATTGAGTAGTTTATAGGCGCCTCGAATCAATTTAGCCGAACCTGGCTCCTCAAGACCTAAATCTTCTAAAAACAATTGACGTTCTTCGAATGTCTCTAGTTCAGTAATATCGGCTTCGGTTCCCACCGCCAAAATAAGTACTTCCGCATTTTCATTAGCCACAGCCTCTTTCACCTTGTCTACATACGCATTTCCGTTAGCAGCAGCGCTTTCGTCTACATTACATACGTACATCACAGGTTTGTCTGTAATGAACTGCAACATTTCTGTATACTCCTCACGCTCTTTATCTGTTAACTCGATCGCACGAACAGATACACCACTTTCCAATCCTGACTTCACTTTTTCTAAGGCTTCCAGTTCCTTTTGAGCTTCTTTATTTCCTGTGCGTGCAGCACGAAATACTTTTTCAATACGCTTTTCAACTGTTTCAAGGTCTTTAAGCTGAAGTTCTATATCGATTGTTTCTTTGTCTCGTATAGGATCTACACTCCCATCTACATGAATAATATTATCATTGTCAAAACAACGCAACACGTGTAAAATAGCATCGGTTTCTCGAATATTTCCCAAAAATTGATTTCCAAGTCCTTCTCCCTTACTTGCACCTTTTACCAAACCAGCTATGTCTACAATTTCTACGGTAGCAGGCATCACACGTTCTGGATTAACTAATTCTTCCAACTTAAGCAATCTGCTATCAGGCACATTAACTACTCCCACATTGGGTTCTATGGTACAAAATGGAAAGTTGGCACTCTGCGCCTTGGCGTTAGAGAGACAATTAAATAAAGTCGATTTTCCTACATTCGGTAATCCTACTATTCCTGCTTTCATTTAATTCTAATTTTGAGATTGCAAATATACATCTTCACTTTTGTTTTTACCGAATTTTTGGAATTTAGAAAAACGATCGAAAAATAGTATATTTACCCTCATAATTATACGTACCCCAAATACGCCTAAAATGAAAAAAATACTACTTAGCGGCCTACTCATGGCTTTTTGCATCATCTCTACACAAGCACAAGAAAATAAAACAATTAAATCTGTTTCAACTGTAAAACGCGTTGTCAAGAAAGAAGGAAATAAGATAATTGTGAAAGAAGTCGAAAATGTTTCTAAAGAAAATGGCGCAGTTGTCGTAGAAGGTAACGAAAAAGAAAATCAAGTTTTCAGTGAAAAAGTGGCGCAGGAAAAAAAGAAAAATGTTTTAGTAGACTCTATTACTGAAGATGAAAAAAACAAAGCCATCATTGCTGCTAGAAAAAAGCAACGTGAAGAGGCCTTAGCCAAATCCATTGCCGAAGAAAAGGCCAGAAATGAAGCGCTTCGGAAAGAAATGGCTCAAAGGGAGAAAGAACGGCTACAAGCAATGCAGAAGAACAAAAAAAGATTGCAAAAGCGAGGTAAAAAAATGGCGAAACTTAAGAAAAACCGTAAAAACTAGCTTTTAGGACAGCAATTCTTGAATCGTTTCTCGATAATCCCCAAAATTAATCAAATCATTGTGTCCTCCTCCATCTATACGGATGTGTTTGTGATAATCTTCTTGCAGTAATTCATATAATTTCACACTGTTTTGATAAGGCACCACGCCATCTTCGGTACCATGAAAAATAGTGATAGGAGCCACTACATTTTCTATATATTGAGGAGAAGGAAACTGATACTTGAGTAATAAACGCACAGGTAAAAACCAATAGCGCTTTGTTGCTACATATTCTAAACTGTAAAACGGAGATTCCAATATGAGCTGGTGCGGGTTGTTCTTAGATGCTACATAAGTAGCAAATGCGGTACCCAAAGACCTACCATACACTGTAATCTGCTCTTCTGGAAACAACTCTGTGGCCTTCTGATAAAATACTTCAGCATCTTTATAAAGCGCTCTTTCAGAAAGTGTTCCAGTACTTTTTCCGTAGGTACGGTAATCCATGACCAAAACATCGTAGTCAAATTGGGTAAAGTATGAGGCCACTTCTCCCCAACGAGACAAATCGCCTGCATTGCCATGGTAATATAGAACCAATCCTTTAGGTTGTTCTGTTTTAAAATGTAAGGCATTTAAACGGGCTCCATCTTCTGTCTCAACAATCCATTCTTCAAATGGGAGCTCAAAGCTATAGGTGTATTCTGGAGGAAGTTTTGATGGTAAAAAAATAAGTTTCTCTTGCATAAAAAAGAGGATTCCTACTACCGCAACATACAGTGTTGCAGCAACGATGGCACTTTTCTTAAATCGACTCATGTATTTTTCTTGGCCGTATGAATTACTTTGTGACTTGTGGTTTCTAAATTAATTTCAGCTGGAGCAAAATGAATAATCTCACCCAACATGCGATGATAACTCTCAAAGTTATTTAAATTTTTATGTCCGCCGCCAATCACAGGCCAAAGACGGGTTTTCTTCGGCTTTATTTTTGACAATTTCACACTACTCTTAAGAGGGATCAACTTATCATTGGTACCATGAATAATATGTACAGGGCAATTTACGTATTTCAACCACTTATAGGTAGGCATTGGAAATCGCAACAACAATGACAAAGGCATAAAAGGCATGTATCGAGTTGTCACTTTGGTAAGGCTATAATAAGGTGCGTCCAAAATGAGCATTTTAGGATTATTGGTAGACGCTAATTTCGTTGCAAACCCAGATCCTAATGATCGTCCGTACAAAATAATATACTCCTCAGATACACGCTCTCTAATTTTATTGTACACGTACTGCATGTCATGTTTAATGGATTTTTGAGTACGTCTACCTGTGCTCTTTCCAAAGCCGCGATAATCGACCATTATCACATCGTATTGATGTCTTGTAAAATCCACAGCAAACTTCCCCCATCCTTTGATACTTTTTGAATTACCTTTTAAGTACAGCACTACCCCTTTTGGGTTTTGAGTTTTGAAATGCAATCCATTGATAATGGCTCCATCTCTGGCTTCTAGATTGTATTCATCCACCACTTGATTTTCGTACGCAAATTGAAACTCAGGAGGCAATTTTTCAGGCTTAAAGAGAAAAAATTCTTGTAAATAATAAAGTAGAATGCTTATCGCTACATAAATAGCAAAAATTATAAATAGTATATTCAACCAGGCTGGCATGCATCTAAAGTACAAAATAAAGTGTGCATACTAAATTTTAAAACTTTTGTCTTAAAATCAAGTCTAACTTCAAAATACACAGCATGAGATTATTTATAATAAACTTATTGTTCCTATGTATAGGTGTACTATCGTATGGAGCTACCCATGAAATAAAGGAGGAGTCAACAGATTTAGTTGAGTTTAAATTCGACTGGGACGGTTATGAGCGCTTATACTATGTACATTTCCCCCCTGCGGATAAAATGCAACGCCCTCTGCCTTTATTGTTCAATCTACATGGTGGTGGCGGAAGAGCCAAACGAACGCCAAAACTCACATTTAATCGTTTTAATGATTTGGCAGATGAAAAGGGATTTATAGTTATATATCCGCAAGGAATTGAACGTCAATGGAATGACGGAAGAAAAGACAAAGGAGTAACGGCCTGGCGAGAAGATATTGACGATGTCGGTTTTATTACTGAAATTATTTCCCGAATGAAATCAACCTACAACATAGATGAGCAGCGAATTTTTACGACTGGAATGTCCAATGGCGGTTTCATGTCAACCCGCTTGGCATGTGAAAAAAGCGACATATTCAGAGGAGCGGCTATAGTTACTGCACAAATTTCGGATAGCTACTATCCAAAATGTCAACCATCCCAAGCCTTAGGAATTCTGGTTATGAATGGTACTAACGACCCATTGGTTCCCTATGAAGGTGGAGATATTGTCGTTTTAAATCAAAACAGAGGCAGTATTATCTCAACCGAAGATTATGTAGCCTTTTGGGCAAAGAATAACAATTGTAAAAATCAGAATCCAAACCAAAATTTACCAAACATAAATAGACGTGACGGTAGTACCGTCACTAAAAGAGAATATTCAGATTGCGATCAAGGTGGAGCACTACAATTGTACACCATAAATGGAGGAGGACATACCTGGCCGGGAGGGAAACAATACTGGACGAAAAAAATGATTGGGACTACCAATAAAGATATTAACGCATGTGATGTTATTTGGGCGTTTTTTGAATCCCTGGACTAAATCATTTACTTGCTTTTCATTTTTTTATTAACTTTATTAGATCATTTACTTTTTAAGATTTGATTAACACAGTGATTCGCAACAATAGAATATCCTTTCTGTGTTAAATGAGTCCCATCATAGTAGTAATCAGTTTGTTTAGGCCTTTTGTATGAAGAATATGAGTATTTTAATTCGTGATTTTGACCTCTTTTTCCAATCAATGAATCTTTCGCAATATCGACAATTCCATTAGCGAATGTGTTATATTCACTCCTTAACCAGTCATTAATTAATAGTCGATCTTGCTCTAATTTATCATACGCTTTTTCAGTAGCTTCCCCACAATACTTTGACGCGTAGCTGGGAAGTAATGTCAAAACATATACTTCATATCCTTGTTCATTTGCTTTTTTGCAATATTCCATAAACTTCAATTTCGCAAAATTAATATCAGGACAATTAATCACAATATGATTTCTGATTTCCCATGTAAATAAAATATTTCTTGCTAACGGCTCATAATGACTTTGCAATTGCTGTGCTTGATCACTTAACATATCCAATGTTGTCTGCGCTCCTACCCCCAAGTTCGTAACTTTACAACTAATGTTTTTTTTTAGATTTAATTCCATTAATTGAGGATAACTTATCGAGGAACCTTGACCTAAAGTTAAACTATTACCGTCACAAACAATATTGTACTCAATTTGTGGGTTACATCCAACAATAAAAAAAAAAGGTAAAATTAATCTTGTTAATCTAATTATCATTAAGTTTCATTTCATTATTTTGTTAGCTAATATACGTGATAAAAAAAACCGCGACAAAACGAATTGTGGCGGTTTCAGTATATGTTTATTAACTAATTTTTTTATTTGAAGTGCATAAAAGCTTGTTTTCCCAGCAAAGTTTCTTCACTTTCTACATTATCTTCATCAGGAACACAACAGTCTACAGGACATACCGCCGCGCATTGTGGTTCTTCATGAAACCCCTTACACTCCGTACATTTATCGGCTACGATATAGTAAATTTCATCACTAATAGGCTCTTGCGTTTCGTTGGCATCTACACTTTTTCCATTTGGTAACACCAAGTTACCCTCCAAGTCGGTACCATCGGCATATCGCCAATCGTCCGCTCCTTCATAAATGGCAGTATTTGGACACTCTGGCTCGCAAGCCCCACAATTAATACATTCGTCTGTTATGATGATTGCCATAGCATTTCTTTTTCTAACTTTGCAAAGGTACTAGCTATAACATCTATCTCCAAACACCCTCATGAAATTTAAACAAAGAATTAACGCATTTGTTCAATTAGGCCGTTTTCTCGGAACATTTTCTTCTACTTCTGAGAAGTTAGATGGAACCAACACAGATCCGGATGACTATCGAGATGATGTTTTCTACAATGGAATGTTAGACACCATTACACGAGCCAAAGCGAAAAACGGTTGGTTTACAAAGGATAACATCGATTTCGCTCTTAGTTCCTGGAGTAAAGCCTTGTCTAGAGCTTCATTAGAAGAATGGTGCCAATCTTATTCTATTCCCAATTCTGTTGATCCAAAGACCGTGGCTATTGTTATGGCTGGAAATATTCCCTTGGTTGGGCTCCACGATTTTATCTCCGTATTACTTACTGGTAACAAAGTATTGGCGAAACTATCTAGTAACGACAATGAACTTCTCCCCTATTTAACTCAATATCTTATCTCTATTGAACCAGAATTTGAACATTTAATTGAGTTTACGGAAGGTAAACTCGAAAATTTTGATGCAGTTATTGCAACAGGAAGTAACAATACAGCCCGCTATTTTGAGCATTACTTTGGTAAGTACCCTAATATTATAAGGAAAAATCGTAATTCGGTGGCAGTGCTTACAGGGACTGAATCCAAAGAAGAAATGACAATGCTGGCAGATGATGTTTTCAGATACTTCGGATTAGGTTGTAGAAATGTTTCAAAGATTTTTATTCCTAAAGATTACAACTTCGACGCCTTCTTCAATGGTATGTTTTCATGGAAGGATCTAATCAATAATGATAAATACATCAATAATTACGATTACAACAAAGCCGTTTATTTGATGAGTCGATCAGATTTATTAGACAATGAGTTTATGTTATTGAAAGAAGATGAGGGATACTCCTCGCCCATTTCGGTTGTTTTTTACGAGTATTACGAGAACCTCAATGTCTTACAGAAAGATTTAGAGAAAAATAACTCCCGGGTGCAATGTATTGTCTCCAAAAGTGGTATCGAAAATGAAATTTCTTTCGGAAAAGCGCAAACTCCAGACTTATGGGATTATGCAGATGGTGTTGATACTTTAAATTTCTTGCTTAATTTATAGGTATTACTGCGTATTTCGCAAAAATAAACGTCCAAAATTCACAAGCTTTCAATTCTTGTAAAATGTTGAAAGCCTCTTAATAAAAAGTCTTTTTTTCTCCAATTTTTGGAGGTAGATTTCACATCTTTGTACTTCAGAAATTCAAAGTATTCTCACGTTTAAATCTTCATTTTGAAAAAACACAATTTTAGCGCAGGACCTTGTATTTTACCACAAGAGGTGCTGCAACAAGCATCACAAGCGGTAGTTAATTTTAATAATTCTAACTTGTCCTTAATCGAAATATCGCATCGAAGTGCCGATTTTGTGGAAGTAATGGAAACCGCACAATCTTTGGCGTTAGAACACCTTGGATTAGAAAATAAAGGATACAAAGCACTTTTCCTTCAAGGAGGCGCCAGTTTAGAATTTTTAATGGTTGCTTATAATTTATTAGAAAACAAAGCCGCATACCTCAATACAGGTACTTGGTCCAGCAAAGCCATTAAAGAAGCTAAGTTATTTGGAGAACTCGTTGAGGTTGCATCTTCTAAGGATGCGAATTTCAATTACATTCCGAAGGGATATTCCATTCCCTCAAACATTGATTATTTTCATTGCACCAGTAATAATACCATATTCGGAACTCAAATGAACAGCTTCCCGAAGACAGAAGCCCCGCTTGTTTGCGATATGAGTAGCGATATATTTTCTAGAAACTTAGATTTTAGGCAGTTTGACCTCATTTATGCAGGAGCTCAAAAAAATATGGGACCTGCAGGAACGACTTTAGTAATAATTAAAGAAGAAATACTTGGAAATGTAGATCGAACTATTCCTTCCATGTTAGATTACAAAGTACACATAGGTAAAGATAGTATGTTTAATACGCCATCTGTGTTTGCAGTATATGTATCTATGCTTACACTACGATGGTTAAAGGATAAAGGTGGCGTTACCGAACTCGAAAAGATCAACAATCAAAAAGCCCAATTGCTGTATAACGAAATTGATAGAAACCCATTATTCAAAGGTTTTGTTGCCAAGGCTGAAGATCGCTCGAAAATGAATGCGACTTTTAATTTAGTGGAAGGCTCTAATACCGATTTGTTTAATACGATGTGGAAAGAAGCTGGTATTAATGGACTAAATGGTCATCGAAGTGTGGGTGGTTTCCGTGCTTCCATGTATAACGCCCTCCCATTAGAGAGTGTACAGGTATTAGTAGATGTAATGAAAGAATTTGAACGTAAAGCTTAATTAAAACAATATGAAAATCCTCGCAAACGACGGAATCTCGCAAAGTGGAATTGATTCTTTAACCACAGCTGGTTTTGATGTGATAACAACCAAAGTGGCACAAGAACAACTTATAAATTATATTAACGAGCATGACATCAAGGTAATTTTGGTGCGAAGTGCAACCAAAGTTAGAAAAGACATTATAGACGCCTGCTCTGGGCTAAAAATTATTGGTCGTGGCGGTGTTGGAATGGACAATATAGATGTGGATTATGCACGTGAAAAAGGACTTCATGTAATTAATACGCCTGCCGCTTCTTCTGCTTCGGTTGCAGAATTGGTTATTGCCCATTTATTTGGCGCTGTGCGATTTCTTTTTGATGCGAATAGAAATATGCCGTTAGACGGAGATAGTAAATTCAAAGAATTAAAGAAAGCGTACGCCGGAGGAAGTGAACTAAGAGGCAAAACGTTAGGAGTAATCGGCTTTGGACGTATAGGTCAAGCCGTGGCAAAAATAGCGATTGGTTGCGGTATGAAAGTTATTGCAAGTGATCCATTTATTGAAGAAGCAACTATTGAACTTGATTTCTTTGATGGTCAGACAGCTAATTTCA
>Ga0316208_1000312_pt1 | contig 63918 bp, 53 predicted proteins | sample 3monopyrite_MG_FD_204944 | JGI IMG/M metagenome (GOLD analysis project Ga0316208, IMG submission 204944) | Microbial mat bacterial communities from mineral coupon in-situ incubated in ocean water Damariscotta River, Maine, United States -... | ecosystem: Environmental > Aquatic > Marine >... | reverse complement strand
AGGGTTTATGCTACAATATCGGACAAACCCTTGCATATAGGCCGATGCAAAGTCCTAAAGTTATCAACATAATAGCCTGATTATCAACATGTAAGGTCTTTTATAGGAGAAAATCAGCAGACCCTAATTAACTCTAGACGTTTAATAATGTTGGATACGTTCATTCGGAGTTACAATTCATTTATTCTTTTCAATTGGATTGAGTTTTTTTATCAACCTTTTCAACTTTAACATTGACTTGCTTTCGACCGATGGGTCTTCCTGGTCAACTGTCGCAGAGTAGTCATATTGTGTCTGAGCAGTAATACCCAATCTGTTTAATCTTCTCAACGTTTCAAGTATAAGTTGGTCATTGACCACCGGCTGAAAAACTTTGCCCCAAAAATTCGGCATTGGTTCAGCTAAGTTTTGCCCGAACATAAACCAATTCCATTTATCCGAATATTTATTAATAAGTGAAGTAGACCACGGTAAAAAGTCATTACGGCTTAAACCATCCCAATCCCATTTGTCTGAGTATTTTTCAATTAGATTTTCAGTCCATGGCAGTGAAGTGTTCGTACTTAAACCATCCCAATCCCATTTATCTTCAAACCTTGATATGAAATTTTCGCCCCATGGCAAAGTTTCATTTCCACTTAATCCGTCCCAATCCCACATTTCAAAATATTTGTCAAATAAGAATTGTTGGCATGCTATTGAACTGTTTTTACTCAACCAATACCATTTCCATTTGGTAATGTTTTTATCAATAAAATTTTCGTCCCATGGCAAGTTTTCATTCAGTGATAATCTTGACCAGTCCCACTTGTATTTAAATCTTTCAATTAGTTTATGCGTCCAAGGAATTGACCTAATGAGACTCAATCCATCCCAGTCCCATTTGTCTTGATATTTTACAATTAAATTTTCTGACCATGGTAGTGCTTCGTTCCAACTCAACATATCCCAGTCCCATTTCTGCAAGTGCTTTTCAATTAAATCTGGTGTCCATTGAAGGAGTTCATTTTTGCTTATTAATTTCCAATCTAATTTATTTTCAAATTTTTTTAAAAAATGATCGGTCAAGGGAAAGGCAATATCTTCTCCTAAACGTTCCCATTCAATTTTATCTTGATACTTCTCAATAAATTCTTCACACCAAGGAAGTGATGTGTTAGATGTGAATCCATGCCAATTCCAATCGTCAATGTGTTGTGAGATTAAATCCACAGTCCATTTAATTGACCGATTTTGACTTAGACAGCCTCCAAATTCCCAAACATCTTTGTAATCATTAATTAGCTCATTATTTAATGGATAGTATTTTGAAATCAGCTGGTTGAAAAAACTTGGATTCTTCACAAACAAGTCAACGATGTGGTCATATTGGCGAGTTATCAAAAGCTTATTTGTAATTCGCAGGGCATCGTCAACTTGGCGAATTAGTCCGTTTTGTGGAATTGTAGCAAGTGATTTTTCTTGGTATTCAGTCATTATTTCACATTATTCTACCGCGTAGAAATTACCATCATAAGTTCCAAAATAAACCAGACTACCCGTTATTTCAGGGGAAGAATAAATAGCACTTTCTGTTTTGAACTTCCATTTTAATTGTCCGGACTGGCTATCTACTGCGTATAAATGTTCATCCAAACCTCCAAAATAAACTACACCATCCATTATTGCAGGGGAAGAATAAACACGGCCCGCTGTTTTGAATTTCCATCTTAGTTGTCCCGACCGACTATCTACTGCATATAAATACTCATCCCGACTTCCAAAATATACCACACCATCCATTATTACAGGGGAAGATTCAACAAAGCCCTCTGTTTTGAACTTCCATTTTAATTTTCCCGATTGGCTATCAACTGCATATAAATATTCGTCATGACTTCCAACATAAACCACATCATCCATTATTGCAGGGGAAGAATAAACACGGTCTGCTGTTTTGAACTTCCATTTTAATTGTCCCGACTGAATATCTACTGCGTATAAATACTTATCGTGACTTCCGACATAAACCACACCATGCATTATTACAGGGGAAGAATAAACACAGTCTGCTGTTTTGAACTTCCATTTTAATTGGCCCGATTGGCTATCAACTGCATATAAATATTCGTCATGACTTCCAACATAAACCACATCATCCATTATTGCAGGGGAAGACCAAACATTACCTTCTGTTTTGAACTTCCATTTTAATTGGCCCGATTGGCTATCTACTGCGTATAAATATTCATCATAACTTCCAAAATAAACTACACCATCCATTATTGCCGGAGAAGAATTGATATAGCGTTCTATCTTGAACTTCCATTTTAATTGCCCCGATTGACTATCTACTGCATATAAATACGTATCCCAACTTCCAAAATATATTACTCCATCCGATATTGCAGGTGAAGAGGTAACATGGCCTTCTGTCTTAAACTTCCATTTTAATTGTACTAAGGAGATTTTTTTATGGTCACACTCTGCTAATAATTTATTGGTGATTCCGATAGAATTACCTGCTTTAGCTAAAGCATTAGACCCAATGGAAATTAATGAGGTTTCTTTTTTATTGTCGTCTGTCATTTTTTCTGGTAATAGGTCTTTAAAAATGATTTATAACGTGATGCCGTTTGGCGAAGATGGCGATTTTTACCCTATGCCGAGCGTGCGTTTAGCCTTTCGCGTAACGCGTGCCGTTGATGCAAGCCATCGAAATGAAACGTATTTTTGTAAGTATGGATTTACAGACAGACATTAACTGGATTGTGGCCGAACTGAAGCAGGTCAAAGATCCGCACCTGATTGAAGCATTCAAGCAACTACTGATCTATCGCAGGCCGCAACTGGGCGAGGAGGAATTCGAGCAGGCTTATGAACGAGCGATGGCGGACAAGGCCGCAGACAGAGTGATTCCACACGGTCAAGTTCGTGCCAAGTACGACAAATGGCTCTAGAAATCCGTTGGACACGGGAAGCAGCAGCTTGACACCATTATTGATTATCTGGAAACCAAGTGGAGCGAAAAGGAAGTCAGAAAGTTTTTCCGAATGTTGGAAGAAGCGATAAAGACAATTAAAGAACAGCCTGGTCTTCACAAACTATCAGAAAGGAAGAAGGGAGCAAGAGAGTATCAGTTGGCTCGACAAACGACCATTTTCTACGACTTTGATGAAGCTCATGTTACGATACTCTTGCTTTGGCCGAATCGGATGGATTCCAAGAAATTGAAATAACCTATCTCTCCGCTTGTGCGCGTTTAGTCGTTCGCGTGCCGTTAGAGCAGAAGCTTAAAACTCAAACGTCTCCATAAACTTGGTGGTGTAATTCCCCTTGATAAAATTCGGGTCATCCATCAATTTACGATGGAACGGGATGGTGGTTTTGATGCCTTCAATTACGTATTCGTCCAACGCTCTGCGCATTTTGGCAATGGCTTCTTCGCGTGTTTGAGCAACAGTAATCAGCTTGGCAATCATCGAATCGTAGTTCGGTGGAATGCAATAACCCGCGTAAATGTGCGAGTCAATTCGTACCCCATGGCCGCCTGGCGTGTGCAGCGTTGTAATGCAGCCTGGGCTAGGACGGAAGTTATGTGCTGGGTCCTCTGCATTGATGCGACACTCAATGGCATGCATTTGTGGGTAATAATGTTTTCCTGAAACGGGAATGCCAGCGGCAACCTTGATCTGTTCCCAAATAAGATCGTAGTTAATTACTTCTTCGGTAATCGGATGCTCTACCTGAATCCGCGTGTTCATTTCCATGAAATAGAAATCACGATTCTTGTCAACTAGGAATTCAACCGTTCCGGCACCCTCATAATTTACTGCTGCTGCTGCTTTCACGGCCGCTTCGCCCATTCGGTCGCGCAGTTCATCGGTCATAAATGGAGAAGGCGTTTCCTCCATCAATTTCTGATGCCGTCTTTGAATGGAACAATCGCGTTCTGATAAGTGACAGTAGTTTCCGAATTGGTCTCCTACAATTTGAATCTCAATATGCCGTGGATCTTCAACGAATTTCTCCATGTACATTCCGTCATTCCCAAAAGAGAACGCGGCCTCTTTTCTGGCCGAATCCCAATGCTCTTCCATTTCATCCTCGCTCCAAACCACTCGCATTCCTTTACCACCGCCTCCGGCTGTAGCTTTTATCATTACTGGGTACTTAACCTTCTTGGCCATTTTCTTAGCGTCAGCCAAGTCTTTTAGCAATCCTTCTGATCCTGGAACACAAGGAACACCTGCCTTAATCATGGTGGCTTTGGCCGAAGCCTTATCGCCCATGCCATCAATCATTTCGGGCAATGCACCAATGAACTTGATGCCGTGCTCACCGCAGATTTTAGAGAAATTAGCGTTCTCCGAAAGGAAGCCATATCCAGGATGAATTGCATCTGAGTTGGTTATCTCAGCAGCAGCAATAATGCTTGGAATGTTCAGGTAGCTCTGCGCACTCGGAGGCGGGCCAATACAGACCGCTTCATCTGCAAAACGAACATGGAGACTGTCCTTGTCGGCTGTTGAATAAACCGCAACCGTCTTGATGTTCATTTCCTTGCACGTTCGAATGATGCGCAAAGCAATTTCGCCTCTGTTGGCTATGAGAATTTTCTTAAACACGAAAAGTGAGTTGCGTTAGACTTAATGCGGTTCAATCAAGAACAGCGGTTGATCGTACTCTACAGGCGTAGAATCATCTACCAAAACCTTTACAATCTTTCCGCTGACCTCAGCTTCAATTTCGTTAAAGAGTTTCATTGCTTCAATAATGCAGATAACATCACCTTTCTTTACTTCATCACCCACGCCCACAAATGGTGGTTTTTCGGGAGATGCAGAACGATAGAATGTTCCGATCATTGGAGATTTTACTTCCTCATAATTGCCGTTGTCTTCAGCGGGTTCAGTCTTAGCTGGAGCCGTTTCTGCCACTGGCTGAGATGCCGCTGTTGGTGCAGGAGCAACAGGTTGCGCAGCTACTGGAGCGGCCTGTACGATCTGAACTTCCGGTTGTCCACCTCTCTTATAAGGAGGTGTTTTTATGGTGATCTTGAATCCTTTCGACTCAAGTTCCACTTCGCTCACGCCCGATTTAGACACGAATTTTATCAGTTCTTGGATCTCTTTGATATCCATGCGTTTTCCCTTAATTGAGTGTCAAATGTATAAATTTCTGAGGGCAGGTACTTGCGCTATGATGGTGTGTCGTAAGCCCATTTCAAATACAATGCTCCCCACGTAAATCCGCCACCGAATGCACTGATAATCAAGTTGTCACCTTTCTTCAGTTTAGATTCCCATTCGTGAAGACACAATGGAATCGTACCATTAGTTGTATTGCCGTATTTCATAATGTTCAGCATTACCTTCTCTTCGGAAAGGCCAATTCTCGATGCGGTGGCATCAATAATGCGCTTGTTAGCTTGGTGTGGTACGAGGTAAGCAATATCCTCTGCTGTCAGATTATTTCTCTTCATAATCTCTTCCGAAACATCCGCCATTTTGGTCACAGCAAACTTGAAAACAGGGGCACCTTCCTGATACACGTAATGCTCTTTTGCGTCAACCGTTTCATGAGAAGCGGGTCTGTTAGAACCTCCAGCTTTTTGGTGCAGATGCACAACTCCCGAACCATCAGTATGTAGTTGGTGGTCAATCAATCCGTTTCCATCTGTGCTTGGTTCCATTAAAACGGCTCCAGCAGCATCTCCAAAAATGATGCACGTGGCACGGTCGGTATAGTCAATAATGGATGACATCTTATCTGCCCCAATCACCACAACCTTCTTGTAGCGCCCACTTTCAATATACATGGAAGCAGTTGTGAGTGCGTAGATAAAACCAGAACAGGCTGCATTCAAATCATAGCTGAAAGCATTCACCATTCCGCACTGATCGGAAATGATGTTCGCTGTTGCTGGAAATTGCATATCGGGTGTAACCGTGGCGCAGATAACCAAGTCAACATCCTCTGGTTTTGTATTGGTTTTTTCGAGAAGACCTTTAACCGCAGGAACCGCCATCTTGGACGTTCCCATGTCTTTCCCTTTTAGAATTCTTCGTTCTTGAACTCCAGTCCTTGATTGAATCCACTCATCGTTGGTATCAACCATGGTCTCGAGTTCCGCATTGGTGAGCTTATACTCTGGAATCCAAGTATTTATACCTGTAATGGCCGCTCTGGTCTTCGTTTCACTCATTCCTTTACCTCCAGTTTCTGCGGGGAGTCCTGATACGAATTACGAATACCGATAAAAATCGGTACGAATATGACGAATGTACGTTCATTCGCAGAATAGGCCATTCGTCATATTCGGAAATTGGTAATTCGTATCAGCGAAAATCGCCTGTTCCTAAACAAAAATTGCGGCTAAGTTAGCCGCAATCCTTTCTTTCACAAATCCGAATTTCGGAATGTGTTAAGCCTTTTCCATTACTACCTTTCCCTTGTAGTAAAGCTTTCCTTCGTACCAATGAGCACGGTGGTAAAGATGTGGTTCGCCAGTAGTGGGGCAAAGAGCAATTGTAGGAGCCTCAGTCTTGTAGTGAGTTCTTCTCTTGTCTCTGCGTTGCTTGGATATTTTCCGTTTAGGATGCGCCATTATATTCTACTTAATACGTGTTAATCTTTCAGTTGATCTTTAATCTTATTCAATTCAGCCCATAAAGGGTTGTTACTTTTCTCGTCAATCTTAGAAGTTTCCAACACTTTCAAAGTTTCCTGATCACACAAACTTGTGTCATCATTCTCTTCGCAAGGAATCTTCCTCAATGGAACGTTCAGTTGTATAAACTCGTAAATCAATTGTGTTACATCTAGCTCGTAAGACTCATGCGGAATAACCAAAAGGGTTTCATCCAGCTCTTCAAAGTCATCGCCAAACTTCACATACAACTGATGTTCTCCAGTAAGTGGTTGCTTAAATTCAACTGTGCATCTATCACAGTTAGCAGCCACCCAACCGTTCAGTTCAAAGTCAAGAATCATCATGCTAGACTTCTTTTCCAGCACAATTGTTACTTCAACTTTTCCCTTTTCAATCGGAGAATACTCGAGTTTTTCAAAGAACGCATCATCAACATCAAATTCAAAGCTGTGTTTTCCAAGTTTCAATCCGGAGAATTGAACCTTGAATGCACTAGATTTTTCCATGTTTCAGAACGAGGGCTGCAAAAGTAATTAATTCGGTCAATGTTGCAATGGGTCTTTAGAGTTGATTTTTGGTGGGTTATTTGGGCGTGTCCCTCGCCTCGATTCAATTCCACCCAAAAACCTAAATCTCTACCTCAGCAATGGCACTTACCAGATAAACCTTTCCTGTTCCAACCAGCTCGCAACGAAAGCGTTTTCGCAACTTTTCGCGTTTTACAAATCGCTTATCGCCTAACAGAAATTCTTCGTTTTCAGGAACATCTTCCAACAAAACCTTATCACTTGGCTCGTCATAAGATCGAAGTAGTCGCATCAATTCGAGGTCTCGTACCGTAGCAGATTTCGGATTTCTCATGTGGATCCTCAGTTGGCCTAAGATCTCAATCGGAAAAAAAGCTTCCTTTAAAAAAGGCTGCATTTCTTCCTGAAAAGCCATTTTCCACTCTTTGCCATGCGGGTTCACCTTTCTGCCGTGCCGCTCCCAGTTGACCAAATGTGCCATTTCGTGCACAAACGTTATCAAAAAAGCATACTGATTTAAACTCCCGTTCACCGAAATACGATGCCCGCTCTTTCCATACGGATGTCGATAATCGCCCGCCTTGCTCTTCCTATCCTTTGTAATGGTAAGGTGGCACCGACTACCGACAATCTTTGCGGCAAGCAGAACTTCTGTTCCGTTTGGCACAAACGGCTTTATCGCATTACGGATTCGCTCTTCGCGGTTCATCCGCTAAAGTAAAGCTGCCAAATTGTAAACCGCAAGGCTTGATATGTATGCCAATCCAGTCATCATTACCAACTGAATCATAGGCCATTTCCAAGTGCCAGTTTCGGTTTTCACTACGGCAAGTGTACTCATGCATTGCATAGCAAAAGCATAAAACACCAGTAACGAAAGACCAAAAGGCAAATCGTAAAGTGGTTTTCCCGTTTGCGGATTAATTTGAGCTTGCATCTTTTCTCTAACCGAAGAAACATCTTCATCAGAAGAGCCAACGCTGTAAATGGTTGCCATAGTTCCTACAAACACTTCTCGTGCAGCAAAAGATGTGATGAGCGCAATTCCAATCTTCCAATCATAACCAAGTGGTGCAATTACAGGCGTAATTGACTTGCCCAAAATTCCGATGTACGAGTTTTCGAGCAGCTCGGCATTTTTCTGCTGTTCGGTCAGCTCAGTACCAGCTTGTGCATACTTAGCTTCAATTGCCTCAAACCGATCTGGCGGGCCATAAGAGGCTCCAAGCCAAAGCAAGATGGAAACGAACACGATTATCTTTCCTGCGCTGGTTACAAATTGCGTCACCTTGCGCGTAATTTCCAGCAACACATTAGAAAGCTTGGGAATCTTATAATCAGGTAATTCCATAATAAAATGACCTTCTTCTTCTGATTTGATGGTCTTATTGAGCACAAATGCTGCTCCCAAGGCAGTAATAATACCGAGCAAATACATGAACAACAGCGCCAATCCCTGAAATCCGACAGGAATAACAAGTGCAATGAGCAAGGCGTAAACTGGCAGTCTGGCAGAACAGGCCATAAAAGGCGTGACCATAATAGTTAGCAATCGTTCTTTTTGATTTGAAATGGTTCGTGCAGCCAAAATGGCCGGAACAGCACAGGCCACACCTCCTATTAGCGGTACAATAGAACGCCCTTGTAATCCGAACTTGCGTAACCAACCATCAGCAATAAAACTGACACGTGCCATGTAGCCAGTTTCTTCCAAAAGAGTGACGAACAAGAACAAAAATGCGATCTGCGGAACGAAAATGGTCACTCCACTCAATCCGGCCCAAATACCTTCGACAAATAGTCGCGAAAGGAAGCTGTCTGGTAAAACATCAGTAAAAAAGGAAGCCCCAGAACTGAATAGCCCTTCAATCAATGCCATAGGATAAGCAGACCAGAAATAAATCCCTTGGAACATTAGTCCCAGCAAAACAAGAAAGAATACCATACCGAAAATGCGATGGGTTAGAACATCGTCTATTTTCTTGGTCATCTCATGAGCCGAAACGGCTCCGTCACCATTCGCTTTTTCAAGAATTTCTTTGATTACCCTGTGCTTTTCGGCATTGGAATCCCACTCAATAACAGGTCGATTTAGGCTATGGCTTACAATCAGTTCCTTTAATTCGCTTATCCCTTTTCCTTCTCTTGCATTGGTTTTTACCACCGGAACATCCAGTATTTCGGAAAGAATGGAAAGATCGAGTAGCGAGGTCAATCGCGATAACTGATCGGCCATGTTCAAAACTAAAATTGCAGGAATTCCTTTCTCTAGCACTTGCAACGCCAAATAGAGGCTGGTTTTGAGGTGTGAAGCATCCACTACAATCAATACTAATTCGGGATGGTTCGGATTTTCGGAATCGACTATTGCGCTTACCGCAACTTCCTCGTCCATTGAACGAGGTTGTAAACTGTATGTTCCTGGAAAATCGACAATGCTAACCTTACATTCTCCTAAACTAAACTGCCCAGATTTTTTCTCAACCGTAATACCAGGGAAGTTTCCAACCTTTTGATGCAGTCCAGTAAGTCTATTAAAAAGAGAGGTCTTGCCACTATTTGGATTGCCAACCAAGGCGACTTTCAGCGTCTCTTTCCCTTCCTTCATCAGTAAATTCTGCGTTGGTTCAGATGCCTTCTGGCTGAACAAGAATGGTTGAAGCCTCTCCTTTTCTTAGGCAAAGTACATGGTCAGAGACACGAATCGCAATCGGACCGCCCATTGGCGCAATTCGTTCTACGCAAAGACGCTCTCCTGCCACCAAGCCTCTTTCGGCAAAATGACCAGCTAAACGTTCATCTGAGAAAGATGCTACGATTGCTTGTTGTCCTGGTATGAGATCTTTGGCTGTCACCTTATCAAGAATGATTCTAAACAGATGCCGAAAGTACACACAAACAGACCAGGTTTGAGTTGGTATTATCACTTATACCCTAAATAGGGTAGCGGTTCCGAGATTGTTTCGGGCAAGAGTAATCCAAACCCAATCGTTGATAGCTTCTGGCTAAGAGTGCATATTTGCCTTGTGGGTTAGATAATTTTGCAGCAGAATGCTGCGTTACAAAAACATGCTGAAGGAACTTATGAGTTGGAGAAGGATAGTTGTGTTGTTAATTCTAGGCACGGGATTGCAAAGTTTCGCGAGCGACCCAGATACTACTGAGGTTAAAATATTGGCAGATGACCCAATTCTAGCCGCTTTAGACAGTATGGCTACGGCTAAATTCTTCCTTTCAAGCAAGTTCACAATTGATACCGCATTGCTAAACACAAGCCAGTGGAAGAAGGGCGAAATTCCTTCGTATGATGATGCTCATTACATAGAGGCATTCAGAAAAATGGATGCTGCCAGTCCGTTTAACATGGTTTATAACGAGCCGGTTAAAGCATATATCAACGCTTATTTAGGGAAGAATCGCGGCAAAGTCGGCCGCATGCTTGGCCTGGCCGAATTGTATTACCCTCTTTTTGAAGAAACGCTTGACCGATATGAGCTACCTCTTGAATTAAAGCATTTGGCAATCGTAGAATCTGCTCTAAACCCAACCGCTCGTTCTAGATCAGGAGCTTCGGGTTTATGGCAGTTTATGTACCGAACTGGGAAAATCTACGATTTGAATTCAACCTCTTATATAGACGACAGACGGGATCCGTACAAATCAACCGTAGCAGCCTGCGAATATTTCCGATTTCTGTATGATATGTTTGGAGATTGGCAGCTGGTTCTAGCGGCTTACAACGGTGGCCCAGGCAATCTCTTAAAGGCTATAAGAAGAGCTGGCGGAAAGCGTGACTACTGGGAAGTTCGGCCATTTTTAAGAAGAGAAACGCAGGGATATGTTCCGGCCTTTTTTGCCGTGAATTATGCAATGAACTACGCTGCAGAGAATAATATCTACCCAGTTAAACCAACGTTTTTCAACTACGAACTCGACACGGTGGTTGTGCATAGACACACGAACCTCCGAACCTTGGCATCTGTGCTGCAAATTCCTTACGAACAGGTAGAATTTCTAAACCCAACCCTCAGACACGATATTTTGCCCGAAACCAAAGACGGGATTGCTCTAACGTTGCCAAAAGAGAAGATTGGAATCTATCTCACGCATCAAGAAGCAATCTACATCCTAGGCAAGGAAGTAGTGAACGATGCTTTTGCAAAGCAGGAGGAGATTATGAAAGATCAGCGGAATGTTCACACGGTTCGCAATGGAGAAACCTTAGGTGGTATTGCCGCACGGTACCGATGTCGTGTTTCAGACCTCCGCGATTGGAACGGAATCCGAGGAAACTTGATTCGGATTGGACAAAAGCTGGTGGTCTATTCTCAAGTTGCAAGCAAACCATCGAGTAGCTCTAAAACAGCCGTGGCAGCTTCAGACGGAAAGGGCCGTTACCACACTATTAGAGCTGGCGATACACTTTGGGATATTGCCAAGAAAAATGGCATCTCAGTAAACAAGCTCAAAGAGCTGAACAATATTTCTAATCATTACAACTTGAAAATCGGTTCTAAACTCAAAATTGGCTGATATGCGTTATTTCTTACCCATTCTGCTCTTCATTTTTTCTGCTTGCGATGCTCCTGTAATGCCACTTCCAGGAATTACAGGGAAAGCGGGCGAACTGGTGGTGGTAATGGACGAAACCAATTGGAAAAGTGCAGCTGGCGACACAATTTTTAATTCGCTTGCGCAGCACGTTTATGGCTTACCTCAGCCAGAACCTATGTTTAATGTGGTTCACATCAAGAGTTCTGCATTCACCAAAATTTTTCAAACACACCGAAATATTGTACATGCAAACATTGGGAAAGGCCACACCAAATCCATACAGTTAAAGACCGATGTTTGGGCCACACCACAGGTTGTGGTCGAAATCTCAGCACCAACGGTTGAAGGCTTTGTCGAATTGTACAATGCCAACGCTTCAAAAGTTATCGGGCACATTCTTAATAAGGAAGAAGAACGAACGCTTAAGAGTTATAACGCACAGCTTAACACCAAAGTAGTAAAAGCCTTAGAAGTAAAATTTGGATTGAAGATGACTATTCCCAAAGGCTATAACTTGGTGAGAGAAGAAGAAAATTTTGCGTGGGTGAGATATGAAACCAAGGACGTAACCCAAAGCATCTTGATTCATTCCGAACCTTATTCCAAGGAAAACACATTCACTTCAAAAGGTATGATTGAGGTGATTGATAAATTCTCGAGCCAATATATTTTGGGTCCCGATGAAAAGACTTTTATGAGTACCTACATAGATTATCCACCACGGCTTGAAGAGACCTCCATCTCAGGAGTTTATGCCTCCAAACTAACCGGACTCTGGAACATTGAGCGGGCCTTAATGGGTGGGCCATTTGTGAGTTATGCTTTCCTCGACCCAACAGAAAAAACCGTGTTTTACATTCACGGTTTCGTGTTTGCCCCCGGAAAAAAGAAGCGAAATTATTTGAGGCAAGTGGATGCTATTTTGAATAGCACGATTGCCTACTGATTAAGCTTTTACGAGATACAGACCATTCGTTTCTTGATGAACTGAGTAAGTTGCGAATCCCCTGCCGTTTGTTTCCCTGACGAAGGAAGGGTCTCATTTTGTGAGTTACTGCCATATCCTAGGAAATCATTTTTTCAAAGGGGTGCCGAAGTAAGACGGGGGATTGTCTGGTGCAATCAACTATTTTTTGTTCTTAGGCCAAGAACAATTAGCATAGCAAGCCGTAACGCCTCGCTACCATAAAATCATAGTTTGTCATTTTTATCACAATCCAAAAAAAAACATTGCTCTACATTTGACGAAGTCTTTAAACTCAACCAGGAATTGATGAAAAGGAAACTTCTTAACCTAACCTTTGTTATTGTTGCGTGTGTAAACGCGGTTGTTTTTATTCGTTTACCAAATCCTCAAACGGTTGTGGTAGTAGTGGAACAACCGTAAATGCAAAAATTCGGATTCAGCTACCAAGCTCACTTGGTTCTAATTAGGGCTTCCTCAGATAGCTATAAAGTGTTGATATGAAAGGGTTTAAGTCATAATTATACGATTACAAATGCAAGGTTAATTGGCCTTTTGTGCAACCTTTAGTCCATTTGGCACTCGAACAGTTCGAAAATTATCCGAATTTTCAACATAAGGGGGAATACCTCACAAATTCAAAAATCGCTTAACTGGTCTGAAAATGCTTCAGAGAGCATGTTGTAATTCACAAAATTTACGATTATTCGATATCCTGACTTTCTGAGGAAGCCCTACTTAGCTATTTTTTGGTTACTGGAATCGACATACCTTTACAAACAACAAATTCAAACAACTCCTATGAAAAAACTAATACTTCTTCTCTTTCTCGGTTTAATCAGCACTGCGGGAATGGCGCAGGTCTGCCATGCCAATTTAAACTACGCAGCCAATGGGCCAGGTGTTTACCCATTTAGCATTGCCACACCAAATTGTGGCGATACGCTCGGTACCAAAACCATTGTTTCCATTACAGATACAACGGTTAGCATCACTTCGCCTATTACGCTTGATGTAACTATTTACTACGATTCAACGCGGGTTATGAGCGTGTCTAATCTTCCTCCCGGATTATCATTCGGGACAGATGTAGATGGCGTTACAAACGCGAACATACCTTATGGCGCATGGGTTAACAGCGGTACATTCCCAAACATTGAACCAGCTGTTGGTTGCGTGTATATACACGGCTCCGAAAGTGCTTGGTTGGCGGCTCAATCTGGTGGAGACACGGGCGTTTACATCATTCAGGTAGAATATGATGCGCGTATTGTACAAACCGTTCCTGACGTAAGCGGTTTTGGTGTTCCAAACGGAACTTGGCTTTCTGCTGTTGACCCACAATTTGGTGGTGGATCTATCAATATTAATGTCCCAATTGATACCGACCCAGGAGTTCAATTTGAGCTCGCAAGCCTTGCTGGGGAGACAGAGGTTGATGCGGTTACATTTGAAACATATACTGCAACAGCAGGAGCTGCCGGATACTTTTGGACTGTAACTGGAGGTGCGATAATTAGTGGTCAGGGAACGAACGAAATTGAGGTGCTGTGGGAATTTGGTAATCCAACAGGATTGGTTGAAGTTGTGGCCGGAAACGGTGAAAGCTGCGAGCAGACCGAATCACTAACGATTACTTCCATTGTAGCCAGCATTTTTGAAACAGCAACGCTTAATACGCGCATCTATCCAAACCCGAGTAATGGTATTTTCAATATTGAATTAGAAACCAATGATTTGGTCAACTTGTCGGTTATGGACCTTTCTGGAAAAATCATTCGGGCAGAACAATATTCGGGTTCAATTTATACACTAGACCTTTCGGCATTTGAGAAGGGCATTTACTTGCTGAGATTAGAAACCACCGAGGGCTGGGCGATCAGCAGGGTGATCTTGGATTAAGCTTCCAAGGCCTTAAAAAGAAAGCCGAATTGGGATCCCAATTCGGCTTTCTTTTTTCTAAGGATTTACGATTTCCGAGGCCTCCAAGGAATCTCCTTCTCCTCATTGTACTGTGTGGTTTTTCTGCTCAACACAAATAAATAATCGGAAAGTCGGTTCAAATACTTAATGACCAATGGGGAAATAGGTTCCTTTTCATTGAGGAGAACCGTTAGCCGTTCTGCCCTGCGGCACACGCAACGGGCAATGTGGCAGAAACTGATGGTATCGTTTCCTCCTGGAAGCACGAAAGAGCGCATTTCAGGCAGCGTTTCGTTCATGCGGTCAATTTCTTTTTCGAGAAATTCGATGTCAGATTCGTGAAGATCTGGAACAACGAGATTTGATTTGCTTGGGTCGGAAGCCAAAATGGAACCGATTGTAAAAAGTCTGTCCTGAATTTCGGCCAGTGTTTCTTTGGCAAATGGGTCAATATCTCGGAAACGCACAAGGCCAATGTACGAGTTCAGCTCATCAACAGTTCCGTAGCTTTCTATGCGGATGTGATGCTTTGGAACACGAGCACCTCCGAACAGTCCGGTTGTGCCATCATCGCCTGTTTTGGTATAAACCTTCATGACGATTGCAACACGGTTTGGATGTTCTTGTTCACCTCATCTGTTTCCACCAATCCGTCTTTCAATCGGATGATACGATGCGCGTGCTGTGCGATCTCCTCTTCGTGGGTTACTACGATTATTGTGTTTCCGCTCTTGTGTATCTCTTCAAACAGCCCCATGATCTCGATGGAGGTTTTTGAGTCGAGATTTCCGGTCGGCTCATCGGCCAGTATCAATGCAGGATCATTGACCAGCGCACGTGCAATGGCAACCCGTTGCCGTTGACCGCCCGAAAGTTCGTTGGGCTGATGGGTCATTCTATCTCCCAGGCCTACTTGGTTCAGTACTTTTTCTCCGCGCACAATTCGGTCTGACTTGCTGAAACCAGCATATATCAATGGCAATGTCACATTTTCTAAAGCAGTTGATCGCGGCAATAAGTTGAAGGTCTGAAAGACGAACCCGATCTTCTTGTTCCGCACTTCGGCCAGTTGATTATCGCTCATGCGGCTCACGTCCTGTCCGTCAAGGAAATACTGTCCTGAGGATGGCGTGTCCAGACAGCCGATCATGTTCATCAGCGTGGATTTCCCTGAACCCGAAGGCCCCATCAGCGCCACATATTCGCCTTGCTTTATGGTAATGCTGATGTCGCGCAAAGCATGCACTTCCTCAGTTCCCATCACATACACTTTGGCGATATGCTCGGTGCGGATTACGTCTTTCATCACGGCTAAATTACAATCAATACCTGATGCTAAAATGTTGCTTCGGCTGTTCCTTCCTCAGGAAAACAATTCCCACCTGAAACAAATCCAACGTCACAGTAACACGTTCATGTGCCTTGATGTTCTCCCAAGCTTCGGCCATGCCTTGGCTCCAGCAAATATCATCGAAAAGAAGAATAGAATCGTTGTGGCATTTTTCCAAACATTGCTCAAAATAGCGGATGGTCGGTTCCTTTTGATGATTGCCATCAATAAACGCCCAATCTAATTTTTCAATGGAATCGAGAAATGGCTGCAGCGTATCGTCAAAGTTTCCCTCAATGATGGTTGGGTTGACTTTCGCTGTCTGAAATTGTTCTCTGGCAATGGCTGCCGTGTTCGGACAGCCTTCAAACGTGCTCAGGTTCCCGTTGGGGTTTCCGAGCGATTGGTACAGGCTTCCGATGCCGAGTGAGGTTCCCAGCTCAACCATGGTTTCAGGTTCAAATCTTCTCGCCATGCGAAAAAGCAACTCGCCCCATTTCCCACCTTTGGCTGAATTTTTAGCGATATCAGAAATCTTGCGCCTGTTCGATTTATTTACCGTTGAACCCGCTCCGAGATCGGTTATTTCAATCTCGTCTGTTCGTTTAAGCAGTTGTTTTCGAATGGTTTCAACGGTCTTGTATTCCGAAAACTTGGTCTTGCCGTAAATGACAGAATCGAGCAATTTATACACGAACGGTGAATGAATTCCGTGACGGTTCTTGGCTTTTGAAAGATATTTCGCGTATTGTTTTGCGCGCCACAAATGAGACATGCGGCAAAATTAGACTATATAGTCGGTGTAAAAGTGGTCTATTACCTTTGCGCCAACAACGATAGGATGACCGAACAAAAAGATTTTGAAGACAACCTGGCCGAGGTATGTGCAGCCTTTGCAAAAATGACTCCGCACCAACGAGTTGAAAAACTTTACGCGATGTTCGGTGAAAAAGAAATTATGCTCACATCGTCATTTGCAGCTACATCAGCCATGTTGCTGAAAGTGTTTTCGGATGTAAACAAAAATCAAGTAATTCATTTTATTGATACAGGTTATCACTTTAAAGAGACTCTTATTTACAAAGAGTATTTGACTCAGCTTTATGCGTTAAAGGTGGTAAGTGTTAAAGCGGATTCGGAAAAACATGCGTTCACTTCTCAGAAACAACTATGGACTACAGATCCTGATAAGTGTTGCGCCATAAACAAGGTTGAGCCTTTGGACGCCTTGAAGGATAATCATCGAATTTGGGTTTCTGGGTTAATGAAATGGCAAAGTGATCAAAGGGCGAGTCTCGATTTTTTCGAAAGTGCTGGAGCGATTACCAAATTCTATCCGCTGCTTGACATCACGAGTGATGGCAGAGAAGAGTGGATTAAAGATCATCATTTACCATTTCATCCACTTATCTCTAAAGGGTACTTCTCCATCGGTTGCACCAACTGCACGGTTCCGGGTAAAGGGCGAGAAGGAAGGTGGAATAATAGCCCAAAAACGGAATGTGGACTCCACCTCTAAGCTTCCAAATTTGGCTTGGCGTGCCATCCTCCCTACAGCCAAGTGGCATCGAGTTAAGTGAATCGAGGATAGGAAATTTCACGCTTAGCTACCTGGACGAGAATAAAATGGATACTCGAAAAATCGTGATCAGCGATTAACCCAGATTATGCAGTAGAACTTCGTGATGAGGGTTTAAGCCTTCGCTGGCATGTGCACATCCAATTGTGGGAACGGGATAGTGATTTTTGCCGCATCCAAAGCTTCTTTTCCGGCTTCATATACATCAAAGTAAACATCCCAGTAATCTTCTGCTTTGCAATGTGGACGAACGGCTAGGTTTACCGAGCTATCTCCTAGCTCAACCACTCCCACAAATGGCGCAGGATCTTGCATTACTTTGGGGTGATTATTCATCACATTCATCAACACTTCACGCGCTTGTTTGATGTTTGATTCGTAGGAAATTCCCATTACCAAATCAACACGCATTTTGCCCAATTTAGAATTGTTGGTGATGTCTCCGTTTGAGAGAATTCCGTTAGGGATAATTACCGTTCGTGTATCGGGCGTAGTGATAATAGTCACGAAAATTTGAATTTCTTGAACCCAACCAACGTGACCTTGCGCCTCAATCAAATCTCCAACCTTGTAAGGCTTGAAAATGAGGATGAGAACTCCGCCAGCAAAGTTGGCCAATGTACCTTGAAGAGCAAATCCAACAGCCAAACCAGCAGCTCCAATAAGTGCAACAAATGAGGTTGTTTCTATACCAACCATGCTTGCAACACTAATTAATAGCATCGCTTTTAGCCCAATGCCAATCAGGCTTTTCAAGAACGGTTGAAGACTGACGTCCACATGTCTCGAATTCAGTACGTTTCCGAGAACTTTGACAAATCGGTTAATTATCCAAAGGCCAACGACTAGGACAATTAATGCCAGAACTACTTTGGGTGCGTATTGCATGATTAGAGCAATCGCTTGGTCGGAATAGTTATTCAAGGTTTCAGTATTCATCTGTTTTAGTCTTTACGTACGTGAACGTCCATTTGTGGATAAGGAATGTTCAATCCGTGCTTTTCAAATTCTTTATAAACCCGTTCGTTAAGGTCGAAATAAACGCCCCAATAATCTGCGGCTTCTACCCAACCCTTTAATCCAAAGTTTACGGAGCTATCTGCCAATTCGGCAAGAACGATAACCGGAGCAGGATCTTGCAATACGCGTTTGTCATCGTTCAACATTCCAAGCAAAACTTCTTTGGCTTTATCAGCATCATCTCCATAGCCAATGCCAATTGTCCAATCCACTCGTCTTCGAGCTTCGGTGGAGTAGTTTACCATGCTTCCAGTAGATAATCCTCCATTAGGAATAATGATGGTTTTGTTGTCTGGAGTTTTAAGGATAGTGTTGAAAATCTGAATATCAGCAACTCCTCCAGTATATCCTTGTGCCTCTATAATGTCTCCAACCTTGAACGGTTTGAAAATGAGAATCATTACGCCACCAGCAAAGTTTTGAAGCGTACCACTTAACGCCATACCAATGGCCAAACTGGCAGCACCGAGAATGGCTACAAAAGATGTCATTTCAATTCCAAGGGTTCCCAACGCAGTAATTACAACAAGCACTTTAAGAACAATGCTGACCATACTGCCAAGGAAGCCTTGAAGCGTAGCATCAAAACCACGAGCGGCCATCAATTTTTTAGCGGCCTTCGTAACTATTCCAGCCATCCAAAGTCCGATAACGAGAATGAGCAAACCAACCGCTAGTTTTTGGCCGTATTCCATAAGCATTGGTGTGTAATCTGTTCCCCCGTCTCCAAATAAATCTTTCATAAATGTTGTGTTAGAATTTGGCGCAAAGAAACTAAAACCAACCGAAATTGCTTTCTGTATTTTTCTTAGAACATCATTAGCTTCGCGGCCAATGCAAGAAGGTTTTATTAAGTACGACAACCCAGAAAAACAGCTACGGTACGACCGTGCGTATCTGCGTATGGCGCTAGAATGGGCCAAATTATCCCATTGCAACCGTAGGCAGGTTGGAGCCATTATCGTAAAAGAAGGACAAATAATTGCCGATGGTTACAATGGCACACCTTCGGGATTTGACAATTGTTGTGAGAATGATAATGGAGAAACGCATTGGTACGTACTTCATGCCGAGACCAATGCCATTATGAAAGTGGCGCGCTCAATGAACAGTGCGAGAGACTCTACGTTATACTTGACCCTTTCTCCTTGCAAGGATTGCAGCAAGTTGGTGCATCAAGCAGGAATCAAACGATTGGTTTTTATAAATGGCTACAAGGATCAGAGCGGAGTGGCGTTTTTAAAAGAAGCTGGCGTTGAAGTAGTGCAGCTAGAGAATGTGAAAATAAATGAGTGATAATCGCCTAAGACTATTTATCTACTACCCAATTGTGCTGGCCGTTGTGTTGGCTACAGGTATTTATTTGGGTTCCATTCTTGGCGTTGGTTTTCTTCCAAGCACAGTTGCGGAGTCTTCTTCTGTTAACTCAAAGAAAATCACAAACCTGCTTAATTACGTGCAAGAAGAATATGTGGATACCGTGAATCTTGATGGAATTACGGAATCCACCATTATCAATGTTTTGGAGCAATTGGATCCCCATTCGTCTTACATCCCAGCACGAGAACTGGAAGCTACCAACGAACAACTCAACGGTAATTTTGATGGGATTGGAGTTGAATTCAATATTATTAATGACACGATTGTGGTTGTTGCCCCAATCAATGGTGGTCCTTCAGAAAAGCTGGGTATCCGTTCTGGTGACCGAATTGTGACAATTGAGGACAGTTTGATTGCAGGAACCGGCATTAAAAACAAGGACGTGATTTCTATGCTGCGTGGAGAACGAGGCACAATAGTAAAGGTGGAAATTGTAAGACGTGGCGTGAAAAAACTGATCCCTTTCAATATTAAGCGCGACAAAATTCCTATCTACAGTGTAGATGCTGGCTACATGATTGATAACCAAATTGGCTACATAAAAATTAGCCGGTTTGGTGCAACCACTTATGACGAGTTTGCTGAAAAGTTAAATAAGTTGAGAAGTGATGGAATGCAATCGTTGATTCTCGATCTCAGAGGTAACCCAGGAGGATATCTGAATTCCGCTATTAACATCTGTGATGAGTTTTTGTCTGACGGAAAATTGATTGTTTACACTGAGGGTCGCTCGCGACCGAAAGACAGTGCTTATGCTACACGAAAAGGTGAGTTTGAAAAGGGCAAACTTGTAATTTTGGTGGATGAAGGCTCAGCTTCTGCTTCGGAAATTGTTTCGGGTGCTGTGCAAGATAATGATCGTGGGACTATTTTGGGACGAAGAACTTTTGGCAAGGGGCTAGTGCAGGAACAAGTTCAATTAGCAGATGGATCTGCTGTTAGGCTCACTATCGCCAGATATTATACACCAACAGGGCGTTGTATTCAGCGACCTTACGGAAAGGATGAAGATTATTATGGAGATTTCTATGACCGTATTAAAAGCGGAGAACTTTACGAAGCTGATAGCATTTCGGTAGATGAAAAAGATCGTTTTGTAACACCCGGTGGAAAAGTGGTTTATGGTGGTGGTGGCATCATTCCCGATGTGTTTGTTCCGCTCGACACAACCAGTTACACCGAATTTCACAGTCAACTCATAAGGACAGGAGTGCTACGCGAGTTTGCCTTGACCTATTCTACACAGAACAGAAACACAATTGAGAAATTCAAAACTGCAACTGACTTCAGAGACAGTTTTACCTTTGCTAAAGGAGATTATCAAAGTCTTCTTGAATTTGCCAAAACCAAAGATATTTCGACACAAGATTCTGAAAAAGGGAAGGTGGATGTTCTAAATAATCTGAAAGCACTGGTCGCACGCAGCAAATGGAATGGGAATGGTTTTTACCCAATCATCAACAAAAATGATAAAACAATTGAGGCTGCTTTGAACGTATTTAAAGAGAAAGTCGAATAACCACTCCAACATGGATTCGTCAAAAACACTCTTTACTTCAAAGACGAATTTCTCCAAACTTGCTGTTGCCTTTTATTTATTGACCGTGGCTTGTATTGCCATTGCTTCTTACATGCTCAACGGTCCTGAGTTTTCAGCTTGGTACGGTTCTGACCAAGCTGTGCATGTGCTAATGGCCAACGATTTTAGCTGGCCCCGCGATTTATACTATTGGAGGCAGGACCGTTTAGGCAGTATCGTTCCCTTTTTTGGCTACTGCTTTCATTTGCTGGGCATATCTACCATTACTGCTACGGGTATTGCTAAATACGGATTTTTATTTCTGGGCTATTTTGTTGCAGCAGGGTTTCTGAAAACACGCTTGGCAAAGCTCGTTTTAGCATTCGCTTGGTTTTACAGTTTAGCAAGCTTTTCTACTTGGACCAGCTTGGGGCATCCGTATGCTGAGAACACAGCATTGGTACTTTGCACATTCGCCTTGGTTGAGCGATTTTTCCAACAGAACAACCAAAACTCCGTCTCGGCACATGTAATCATTGTAGCAGCAACAATTTGTTGGATGCTGGCTATTTGGGTTTCTGATTTGACGTTGGCTTTGGTTCCTGCGCTTGGTCTTCAGTTACTTTTCCATTTCTACCAGTCATCTCGAAAACACCAAACATCTTTTGTAGCAGAGATTTCTAGCAGACTGCGTTCTAAGGTTTCAATCAGTTTCTTCATTGCGTTGCTGACCGGACTGTGGTTTGTAGTCAACGCAAAACATCATGCGTATTCCATCAAAGAGTATTCAACCCTTATTGCTTCGCCAGAAAGCATTTTGGGAATGATGGAACACATGGTAAAACAAACGTGGAGTTTTTTAGCTTTTCATCGCGGAAATCCACCTCAGTCAATTGCCGCTTGGGGCATTATTGTATGCATTACACTTCTCATACTCGGGAGTTTTTCAAACAAAAGGCCGATAAGTATAAACATCATACCAAACGTATTTCTTATTGCTGCTCTAAGTGTTTTTGGAGCGGTCATGATTGCATACTGGTCAAACAATCCGTTTCCTGTGCTTCACCACTACACATCGGTTTTTCCTTTTGCATGGTTAGCAGGGTTGCTCTGGTTTGAACGATTGTCAACACGATGGATTTCATTTTTAGGAATTCCAATCGTGATAACAGCTTTCATGACCGTGGCTTCAGGCTATTGGCACAAAGAAAAACACGCTAATGGACCATCCCCATTTGAAACCGCAAAACAAATTAGAACACTTGGGAAAGCCAGTATTATCGGGGATTATTGGTTCTCGTACATCTATGCTTCAGCCAGCCCAGACTCGGTTATTGCAACCGCCTATCAAGGCCATACAGTGAGAAGGAGTACTCAGGCTCACCAACTTGTTAAAGAGCCTTTTGTTTATCTAGCCAAGGATAATTGGTTCGATAAATTTCCAGATTCCATCCAACAATTCAATGCTTTACTTATTAAGGATGGAGAACCTTTCCAATTGGCAAACGCAACATTTTGCCGCTACAGAAGCGGTCTACTGCCAGAGTAACTCAATTCAACTTATAAACCTTGCCAGGAAGGTTACTCACAATTCCTTCAAACTCCAGTTCTAATAGAAGAGACGCCACCTTGCTCATGGGATAGCCCGAAAGCACGGTCAACCTGTCAATCGTGTGTGCTTTTTCCCTAAGCACCGAAACAATTTTCTCCTGCCCTTCGCTTAGGTCAATCAATAATTTGGTCTGAGGCTGAGTTTTTCTTTTTTCAGCAGATTCATCCCAACCTAGGGCTTTCAGAACATCATCACCAGAGGTAATGAGTGCCGCTTTATTACTCTGAATTATACGGTTACAGCCTACAGAATACTCATCAGCAATTCGGCCAGGCACGGCAAACACATCTCTATCATAATCAAACGCCAGATTGGCCGTAATAAGAGCTCCTCCCTTTATCCCCGCTTCTACAACTATGGTTGCATCTGCCATTCCTGCCACAATTCGGTTTCTCTTAGGAAAGTTTTCTCTATCGGGGTTTGTACCAATCGGAAAGTCGGTTATCAATGCGCCCTTTTCCAACATTTCTGTTGCGGTGTTTGAATGCACCTTTGGGTAAACTCTATCCAACCCATGCGCCAAACAGCCAATTGTCGGTACGTCAAACTTCAAACAAGCCCTATGTGCGGCCACATCTATTCCGTAAGCCAATCCGCTAATAATGGTAACATCGGCCTTAGCCAATTCTTCAACAATCGACTCCGTAATCTCCTTTCCTTTACGCGTAGCGTTTCGCGTTCCAACAATACTTATTGCTCTACTTGGATTGATGTTTCCTTTCCCCTTTGCATAGAGAACAATTGGCGAATCTGCGCAATGCTTTAACCGTTGCGGATAATCATCATCTAAAAACGAAATGGCGCGTACGTTATTCTTGTGGGCAAATGCCAACTCATCTTCGGCCTGCTTCAGAACATCACTAGAACTGACCGCATTTGCAATGGCATTCCCAATGTTCGGAATTTTATTCAGGAATGTTCTCGATTTAGAAAAAACCTCCTTCGCCCCACCACAATACGCCACTAATTTTTTAACCCGTGTATCCCCTACGCCCTCAACTTTGGTAAGTGCTATCAAATACAGTGTCTTTTCTTGTCTATCCAACTATTCAAATATTGATATATTCGTCCCGTTCTAAAATTAGCCCCAAACCGCTGAATTATCCCACATGAAAAAAATTTTTACCACCTCAATTCTATCCCTTTTAGTTTTATTCTCAGTCGCTCAGGATACCGGAACAGTAAAAGGAACTGTTAAGGATAAGGAATCTGGCGAGACAATTATAGGTGCCAGTGTTGTTTGGGAAGCAGATAAAGGTCGGGGTGCAGCCACCGATTTTGACGGAAACTTCTCACTTATCCTCCCTGTGGGAGAGCAAAAGATTATCATTACTTCTATTGGTTACGAGCCTCAAACCTTGCCCGTATCAGTAAAAGCAGGTGAGACAACCAGCATTAACGTTGACTTAGGCGTAGGCGCTATTCAACAGGAAATGGTTGTTGTATCAGCTGGTAAATTTGAGCAGAAGGTCGAAGACCTTACGGTTTCTGTTGTAGTAATCAAACCAGACATCATCGAAAGCAGAGGCTCCACCAGTGCCGAAGATGCCATTGAGCAAACACCTGGGCTTACCATTATGGATGGTGAGGCTCAAATGCGCGGTGGAAGCGGTTACAGTTTTGGTGCTGGCTCGCGCGTAATGCTATTGGTAGATGATTTGCCTTTGCTTTCTGGTGATGCCGGAAGACCTAGCTGGGGGTTCATACCAACAGAAAATCTTTCGCAAATTGAGGTTATTAAGGGCGCCTCGTCTGTTCTTTATGGTTCTTCAGCTCTTAACGGAATCATAAACATTAGAACAGCGTACCCAACAGATAAGCCTAAAACCAAAATCAATCTTTATACGGGTTTTTATAGTGCTCCAGAGGCAGAGGTGTCTCGCTGGTGGGACCAAGACGATTTGCCTATTTATGGCGGCATGAATTTCTTCCACTCTAGAAAAGTTGGAACCTGGGATATCGTAGCAGGAGGAAACTTCTTGATTGACAACGGATTTATAGGACCAGAGCCAGGAAACATCATCATCAATGATGAAGCGTACATTCGAACTATAAACGACATTTTAGACCAAAACGGAGCCGTAATTGGCAAAGACACCGTTGATAGAAAACCAACAAAAGAGTTCTCTAATAGGTTTCGATTCAACTTGAACATCAGAAAACGCTCTAAGAGCATTCCGGGACTGGCATTTGGCATTAACACCAATGCGATGTACTCCAAAAGTACGAGCACACTTCTTTGGCTAAACAACACTAACGGGCTATATCGTCCGTATGATGGAAGTATAACGAGAACAACTCAAACCTCTTATAACGTGGATCCATTTATCTCTTATTCTGGTTCAGAAGGCTCGAAACACAGTTTGAGAACTCGTGTGTTCTATCAAAACAACGACAACGATAACAATCAAGGAAACCTCAGCTATATGTTCTTCGGTGAATACCAGTTCGCCCATCGCTTTTCTCAAATTAAGGACTTTACAATTACTGTTGGAACAATGGGACAGTTCAGTCTCTCGGAAGCCGAACTATATATCGGAAATGAAAACGGAGATGGCAAGAGCAATGCGACCAATGCCGCAGTTTACGTACAGCTTGACAAGAAATTTTGGAATCGCTTAAACGTAAACGCAGGTGGTCGGTTTGAGTACTTCTCGGTTAACAGTATCGACACCATTATACGACCAGTATTCAGGGTTGGGGCCAGCTCAAGACTATGGAAAGAAGGTTATCTCCGTGCTTCATTCGGAGAAGGATTCCGATTCCCAAGTATTGCTGAACGTTATATTTTTACCACTGTAGGTGGCCTTCCTATTGTACCTAATCCAGCCATTCAACCAGAAAGAAGTTATGCTGCCGAGGTTGGATTAATGCAGGGCATCAAAATTGGTAAGTTCTTGGGGTACCTTGACATTGCTGGGTTTTACCAATATTACATCAACTTCGTAGAATTTACCGCAGGAAACTTTGCCCCTCCTACCGCCACTTTGCCTTTGGCGTTTAAATCGTTGAACACAGGAGATGCCCGTGTTTATGGGGCAGATGTGTCCTTAATCGGAAACGGACAATTCACCAGCTGGTTTGGCATGAATATCCTTGCGGGCTACACTTATGCAAGACCTGAATCGGTTGATCCGGATTACGTTTACGGTGTTGACAATAACGGCAACCCACTCTCGCAACGAACTACCAGCTCAATTACTCCAGACGCGCCATCTAGTACTGCACCACAAGAAGAAATTGATGCCTACAATGCAGCGGTTGCAGAATTTGATAAATTCCCAGTTCTTAAGTATCGGTTTGAGCATTTGGTTAATGCTGATATTGAATTTGTATTCACCATCATGAAAAAGTATAAACTCTCTGTTGGAGGTACGTACAGATATTATAGCTACATGAAAAGTGTTGATAAAATCTTCTATCAGGTTGACCCACTTTTTGGTTGGGGTGCTATTGAATTCAGAGAGAATAACAATAAGGGCGATCATGTGTTCGACCTACGAGGAGCTGTTGATCTTTCTGAGCAGGTAAAACTTGGTATTTCGGTTAAAAACCTTTTGAACCGTACCTATGCGCTTCGCCCACTAAAGGTTAATTCGCCACGTACTACTCAAATTCAATTAACTGTAACTTTTTAACCTTCGGTTAATAAGTTCGTATCTACGTATTCGGAATATTTCTAACCTTTGCCCTATTACCAAAATCAAAGGGAATAATGGCAAAAACACGGAAAAGAACAGTTGAAAAACTGAGAGAAAAAAGGGAGCACAGCTTCTTTGGCGATGTACTGAAATACTTCGACCATGCTGTACAATTTCTAGAGCACGATGAATCACTTTTAGAACAAATAAAATACTGTAATAGTGTTTACCGAATGCGTTTCCCCGTAAAGAATGAGGAAGGGAAAATTGAAACGATAGAGGCCTACCGGGTTGAGCATAGTCATCACCGTCAACCGACAAAAGGCGGTATCCGCTTCAGCTTTCATGTAAATCAGGATGAGGTTATGGCATTGGCCGCTCTAATGACCTACAAATGTGCATTGGTTGATGTACCATTTGGAGGAGCTAAAGGAGGAATTAAGGTTAGCCCAAGACTTACCTCCCCCGCAATGCTTGAGCGCATTACAAGAAGGTACACAACAGAGCTGATTAAGAAGAACTTCATCGGCCCTGGAATAGATGTTCCAGCACCAGACTACGGAAGTGGTGCACGCGAAATGGCTTGGATGGCAGATACCTATTCGACCTTCTACCCCACAGACCTAAATTCGATTGCGTGCGTTACTGGTAAGCCAATTACGCATGGCGGAATTGCTGGCCGTACAGAAGCAACTGGGCTAGGTGTTTACTACGGTGTACGTCATGCCTGTTCGTACAAAGAGGACATGGATAAACTCGATTTGGAAGTTGGATTGGAAGGGAAAACCGTTGCCATTCAAGGAATGGGAAATGTGGGCTATTGGGCCGCTAAGTTTTTTCATGACGGGGGAGCAAAAATCATTGCCGTTTCTGAGTGGGACGGCTCCATTTACAATGAAGATGGAATTGACCCAGACGCCTTACTTGAATATAAAAAAGTAAGTAATGGTATTCTTGGTTTTCCGGGCGCCAAAGATCTTGGAAAACCAGGGGCGGCATTAGAAGTAGAATGCGATATCCTTATCCCTGCCGCGCTTGAAAACCAAGTGAACAGCGATAACGTTCAGAACATCAAGTGCAAAATCTTGGCAGAGGCGGCCAATGGCCCTGTTACTCCAGAAGCAGAACAGGTGCTGCTCAAGAAAGGTGTAATACTAATTCCAGATATTTTCATCAATGCAGGTGGTGTAAGCGTATCCTACTTTGAGTGGTTGAAAAACCTCTCGCACGTACGATTTGGACGAATGGAGAAGCGCTATCGTGCCACCATGAACAACAACATTCTTGATGCTATTGAAGGAGCGAGTGGAACAAAGGTTTCCAATAAGTCCGCGAACCTCATCAGCCGCGGAGCGGATGAAAAAGACCTCGTTTATTCAGGGTTGGAAGAAACCATGATTACTGCATACGATAACATCCGCAACCGAATGGTGAATACCAAAGGAATAAACGACCTGCGAACTGCTGCGTTTGTGGAAGCAATTGACAAAGTGGCTGTTAGCTATGCAAACTTGGGGATTTGGCCGTAGCCAAACCAATCATCACTACAAAGGAGGGCTTTTTGTCCTCCTTTTTTGTTTCCCTTATGACGGCTCGATACCGTATTATACCAATTATACTTCAGTTCGATGTAACAGGCGATGGTCAGTTTGAGTGATTTTGCACCGCAAAATTGTATCGAAAACAGTTTGAAACCGGCCAAAAAGTTCATTCTCGATACAAAATTTCCCTGAAATTTCACGCGAACTGACATTTTTCGACCTACAAATCCTTAGGCCGAACTCAGGTTATTAGCATACCGCATTGCAACCAAGAGAAAGAGAATAAGAAGAATAAGTCGCGAGATTATGCCGCTTACAGTGGAATATTTCCGTGCTTTTTCCTCGGTAATGTTGCCGCCTTATTCTTCAACATTTCAAAAGCGCGCATCAATTTCTTGCGTGTTTCTGATGGCAGAATCACTTCATCAACATATCCTTTTTCGGCTGCGCGATAAGGATTGGCAAAATGCTCTACGTAATCGTCTTCCTTCTCCTTTAGTTTAGCTTCGGGATTATCAGCCGCTTTGATTTCGTTTTTGAAAATAATTTCTGCGGCACCCTTAGCGCCCATCACGGCAATTTCTGCTGATGGCCAAGCGTAATTCATATCTGCACCAATGTGCTTGCTGTTCATTACGTCATACGCTCCACCGTATGCCTTTCGGGTAATTACAGTGATTCTTGGTACGGTAGCCTCGCTAAAGGCATAAAGCAACTTTGCTCCGTTAGAAATGATGCCATTCCATTCTTGATCCGTTCCTGGAAGGAAACCCGGAACGTCTTCAAACACAAGCAAAGGAATATTAAAACAGTCGCAGAAACGTACAAATCGGGCTCCTTTTGTTGATGCATCAATATCAAGAACTCCCGCTAAAACTGCAGGTTGATTAGCCACAATTCCGATGCTTTTTCCTCCCAATCGGGCAAAGCCAACAACCATGTTCTCAGCAAAATCCTTGTGCACCTCGAAGAATGAATCTGAATCTGCAACCTGATTGATTACCTCCTTGATATCATAAGGCTGATTCGGGTTTTCAGGTATAATATCATCTAAAGCACCACGCGTTTCATCCGATACTTGATAGGGAATAGCTGGTGCTTCTTCTTCGCAATTCTGCGGAACGTAGCTCAGCAGTTTTTTGAGATTCTCAATGCACTCTAAGTCGTTTGCGTACGCAAAATGTGTTACGCCAGATTTGGTTGAGTGTGTGCTTGCACCACCGAGCTCTTCAGAAGTAACCTCTTCATGCGTTACCGTTTTTACCACGTTAGGCCCAGTCACAAACATGTAGCTCGAATCCTGAACCATCATTACAAAATCGGTTAGCGCGGGCGAATAAACCGCACCGCCAGCGCAGGGTCCCATAATGGCAGAAATTTGCGGAATTACCCCTGAAGCCCGTGTGTTCTTATAAAATATATCCGCGTAGCCACCAAGCGAAACAACACCTTCTTGAATACGTGCACCGCCAGAATCATTTAGACCGATTACGGGTGCTCCATTCTCCATCGCCAAATCCATGATACGGCAGATTTTCTCAGCGTGCATCTCCGCTAAAGAACCCCCGAAAACAGTGAAATCCTGCGCAAATACATAAACCAATCGACCATGAGTAGTTCCAAATCCGGTTATAACTCCATCACCCAAAAACTTTTGTCTCTCAAGCCCAAACTCAACCGAACGGTGCGTGATGAACATGCCTATTTCCTCAAAACTGCCTTCATCCAACAGTAGCTCAATTCGCTCACGTGCAGTCAGTTTTCCCTTGGCATGCTGCGATTCAATGCGCTTTTCGCCACCGCCCTGTTTGGCCAGTTCCTGCTTTTCCTTAAGTTCTTTGATCTTGTCTTTCATCGTTTCTTTTCAAATAAATCCCCCGACCCGAAATTTCCGCAAGCTACAATTTCGAGCCACCCCCTTTTTAAGGGGGAACTTAATAAGCTGCTTTAAACTGGTCTAGAAACCGCTTGTCGTTTTCGAAGAATAAGCGCAAATCCTTCACCTGATATTTTAACATAGCAGTTCGCTCGATGCCCATCCCAAAGGCAAAACCTGAATACACTTCTGGATCTATGTTGCATGACCTCAACACATTCGGATCTACCATGCCGCAGCCGAGTACCTCAAGCCAACCAGTTCCTTTGGTGATTCGATAGTCTGCTTCGGTTTCTAAGCCCCAATACACATCCATTTCGGCACTCGGCTCGGTGAAAGGGAAATAGGATGGTCGCAAGCGAATCTTTGTTTCTGGCCCGTAAAACTCCCGTGCAAAGTAGAGCAGCGTATCCTTCATGTCGGCAAATGAAACGTTCTTATCGATGTACAAGCCTTCTATTTGATGGAAGATGCAATGAGCTCGTGCAGAAATAGCTTCATTCCTAAAAACTCTTCCTGGAGAAATTGTTCTAATGGGCGGTTTCTGATTTTCCATCACCCGTACTTGAACAGAAGAAGTGTGCGTTCTAAGTGCTATATCCGGGTCTTTGTCCACAAAAAAAGTGTCCTGCATGTCACGAGCTGGATGCTCAGGTGGAAAATTCAACGCTGAGAAATTGTGCCAATCATCTTCAATTTCAGGGCCTTCAGAAACCGTGAAGCCTATGCGTTCAAAGATGGAAACCACTTCTCTACGTACCATGTTCACAGGATGGCGCGTGCCAATTTCGGATGGAAATGGCGGAACGGTAAGGTCAATATTCGGGTCAACGGAATTGCTTCCTGATTTGAGTTCCGACTGCAATTCCTTGAACTTGGTTTCTGCCAAATTCTTTAGCACGTTTAGTTTCTGACCAAATTCCTTTTTCTGCTCATTCGGAACATCGCGGAACGCAGTAAATAGCTGAGGAACAATTCCCTTTTTAGACAGGAACTGCAAACGGAAATTCTCTAAATCTTCCTTACTGGCAATTACCAGTTCTTGAATCTGTTTCTCGTAATCTTCGAGTTTCTTTAGCATGGGGCAAAAATAGGTTCTACAGGTATTTTAATGGATCGGGAGTTTTTCAGGTAACGGTAACCTCTGTGAGGCTGATACGAATTACGAATCGTGTACGAATATGACGAATCCCTTCTTCTGATTATGATTGCTCATTCATCATATTCGCTTTTTATTCGTAATTCGTATCAACAGTCCCCATAATCTCGTAAACACCCGGTTATCAATACGGTCTCACTACGTCCGCAGCAGAACCGTTAGCATGGGGCAAAAATAGAACAGGCCGCGCAATTGGCGGCCTGTACAAATAACGATATTGAGAGCGGTTATTTCTTAAGAACAGTCACTTTCATTGGAATAGCCTCAACAGGAACGTCTGCTTGATGGGTTTTTACTGAAGCAATTTTATCTACAACATCCAAACCTTCAATCACCTCACCAAAAACCGTGTATTGCATATCAAGATGAGGGGTTCCTCCTAACGTGGCATAAATCGTCTTTTGGTCATTTGTGTACTTAACACCAGATCGCTGGCTCATTTGATCCATTCTTTCTACTGGATACGTTTGGCCTTGTACAATGTAGAATTGTGAGCCAGAAGACGCTCTTTCGGGGTTTACTGGGTCTCCCATTCGAGCAGCGGCCAAAGCACCTTTTTTATGAATAAATTTTGAGTTAATCTCTGCTGGAATAGTGGGGCGGTTATCTATTGTTCCCATGCTCGCATTTCCTCCTCCCTGAATCATAAATTTATTGATGACTCGGTGAAAAATGGACCCGTCAAACTTTCCTGATTTTGCTAATTCAAGGAAATTATCCCGATGCAACGGTGTTTCGTTGTATAGTTTCAGTTTGATGTCTCCGTAGGAAGTGCTTATCTGCACAATAGGCTCACTCTTGTTTTGAGAAAAGCCACTTACGGTGAATAATAGGATTGTAGCAACCAGTGCAAATTTTTTCATAGTGTTACTTTATTAGGCGAGTATTTGTAAATTTGAGTTATTACGCCAAAGATATTTGTCCAAGACAAAAGAGCGTAGCTTTATCAAAGAACATTACAAATGAATACGCAAATTCTAAAATCAGGTTTCCTTTTTCTAACCATCGTTTCGTGCTTATCCTTTACCTCCTGCGAGGATCAGGATTTAGCAAAAGCAACGATTGTAGTTCTTCAGGAACACACCGCTCAACAGGGACAAATTTATCAAACGCTACCTGTAGAAGGGGCAGAAGTGCGTGTTTTCAGCCCTGTTGGCCCACCAGAATTGGAGCGGTTGCTTATTACCAATTCGGAGGGTCGGGCGATATATGAATACGAGTACGTGGCTCGTCTAATGTGTGATGTCAGCTACAAGGGAATCATTTCAGAAAACAACCTAATAGTATTGGACTTGGGCGAAAATCGAGTTACTACGGTAATTCTTCCAGAGTAAGTTTGAATCGGTTAATTTTGTGGCGATAAACTATTAGCAATGAAATATTTTAAATACATTCTTCCCGTCTTGTTTCTCGGACTCATATTAGGTGCGTCATCGTGTAAAAAGAACAAAGATGCCAAGGCCGTTATAACCGTGCTGAAAGATTCTGTAAACTTTATTACTGGCGACACGGTACAGGTTCCGGCCACCTTTGCAACGGTTAGGTTTTACTTGGATGAAATTGGCGCGGAGGATATTGACACCAGTATCATTACCGGGACCAAAGGGACAGCTGAATTTGTTTGGTTTGAAGACGCAATCATCAAGTTTGATGTGGTTTACAACAGCTTCACCGACCTTGAAAACGTCATCATCTTAAAACAAGGAGAGACCGTAGAAAAAACGGTAATTATCGACTGAGTCTAATTTAGATATCCTTAAAATATTCGACTATAGCCTCTTTCATTAAGAGGCTTTGTTGTGTTGGGTTGAGCCTCGGCAATTTCCCTAGTTCTTTGTAATGAGGCCAACCATCGTCATCCTCACCAAGCAATTCGTAATACCCGTATTGACTTAGTAATCGACAAATGGCAATGTGCATCAGGTCGGTTTTCTCGCTCTTTTTAAACGAACGGTATCCTTGGCCTAGTTCCTGAACACCAATAAGAAACAACACAGCATCTAAATCGAGGCCTTCCCCAAAACGTTCTTCCAATTTACCGAGCACTATTTGCCACTCTTTTTGTAGGTCTAATTCTATCATGGCACAAAATTAGTGCATGCAGACTGCAAAACTCAAAATATTACTTTTGCGCACGAAAATGCCCCCTCTCATTTATAGTTTGAAATACTATTCACGATTGTTTTGCCGATTGGCAGCAGCCCTTATGGCAATTTGTCTGATATCGACAGAAACACAGGCTAAAATTCTCCCACAACTGCCCGTAAACGGAGATCCAATTGACATTGTACTTGTGATTGATATAAGTGGTAGTACTGGAGGAATTCTTTCTTCTGTAAGAGGTAAATTTTGGGAAATTCAGAACGAGCTTGCTCGTTTGGAGCCTGCACCAAACTATCGGATTGGTATTGTTTGCATGGGGCGGCCAAGTTTTAAAAAAGAAAACAATTACGTACAAGTAATTTCCGATTTAACGAGCGATATAGATGCCGCAGCTTATCCTTTTTTTCAAATAAAGGATGTAACCGCTCCTGGAAACTACTTTATGGGTGATGCCCTTGATGTGGCCGTGAATGATATGGATTGGTCTAAAGACCCAAATGCAATTAAACTGATTTTCGTTGCTGGGAATGGTAAGCCTTCAGCCGGTCCTGGATTTAAAAAGCCAATTAAAGATGCGCAGGAAGACGGTATCGTGGTTCACTCTCTTTACTTTTTAACTTATTCCAATAAAAAAGAACAAGTCGAATGGAAAGCTATGGCTACCACAACCAGAGGTGCTTTCAATATTATTGGACTTAAAGAACCTGCTGTTGTTCTCGAAAAATCGTACGATGGAGCCATGCTCAGAGAGGCCAATCATATGATTAATACAACCTACGTTTACTATGGACAGAATGGTTTAAACCGATACGAAATGCAGGCCGATTTGGATGAAGACGCGGAGCTGCAAGGAGAGAATCAAGTAGAAGCTAGAACGTTCTTCAAGGCTACATCTCTTTACCAGGGACATAATTCTAGCTGGGATTTGGTAGATTTAAAAAGCACTGGAGGCGACATCTTGAAGCAGAGCACAAAACACATGGATACACGCCTGAATGAATTGTCCAATAGAGATTTTGAAATGCATGTAGCTGAGGCAGGTTATGAAAGAAAAGAGTACATATCCATCATTAAAATGTTGAGCACCCAGCGAGAGCAGTTTCTAAAGGAAAAACGGGAAAAATTAGAGAATTATCGTTTTGGGAAGACGTTTTTCGGGGTAGTTAACCGAACCATTGTGGAAACAACAGAAAAGCACGGTTATAAATTAAGCTACTGATGAACTGGCTGGATATTGCTTTAGCCATTCCAATAATTTGGGGTCTTTACAAAGGCTTATCGAGTGGTTTTATCATGGAAATATCTCGACTGATTGCCTTGATTACCGGTGTATATCTAGCCGTAAGGTTTGCTCAAGAACTATCGGAATATCTATATCAGAACACGGAGCTTACGAATGAATTTCTACCTATAATTTCGTTCGCCATCATTTTTATTGGTGTTGTTTTGCTGGTTCACTTGTTTGCCAAAGCCATTGAAAAGTTGGTAAAGGCCGTTGCCCTTGGGTGGGCCAATAAGGCGGCTGGTGCGCTGTTCGGGGTTTTTAGGATGACGTTTATACTAAGCATCGTTATTATGATGCTTGCACGTTTTGAGTTGCTTGATAAATTTAACAGAGGAGAAGTGGCAGAAGCCTCGTTCCTCTATTCTCCTGTAACGAAGGTTGCACCATTTGTACTTCCAATTTTAGAAGATATAGACAAGGATTCAATCCTTGATAAGGTTGATAGAAAAGTAAACAAGGCGAAAGGTGCGCTCAGAGACCTTATCCCCGAATAGCTTTGATTCCAGGGAGCTCAGTTCCCTCCATATATTCTAAAAGTGCACCTCCACCGGTTGATACATAGCTGACTTCGTCCGCGAGATTGAACTTGTTGATAGCGGCAACCGAGTCGCCACCACCAACTAGAGAGAAAGCTCCGCGTTCAGTTGCATGCGCAATGGCAAGGGCAACTGTCTTTGTTCCATCCTGAAACGATTCCATCTCAAATACACCCATTGGGCCGTTCCAAAGGATGGTTTTGGAAGATTGAAGAACGGCATCATACGTTTTCTCCGTTTTGGGGCCAATGTCTAGGCCCATCCAACCATCCGGAATGGCATTTGTATCGCAGGTTTGTTTGTTGGCGTTGTTGTCAAAGGCATCGCCAGCGATGGTATCTTCAGGTAAATGGATTTTAACGCCCTTTGCCTCAGCATCGGTCAATATTTTGATTGCTGTTTCTAGATAATCGTCTTCTACCAGAGAGTTTCCAACCTTGCCGCCCATGGCTTTGACAAACGTGTAGCTCATTCCTCCACCAATCATGATATGGTCAACGCTATTAAGGAGGTTAGAAATGATGGAGATTTTGGAAGAGACCTTTGCCCCTCCCATTACTGCAGTAACTGGTCGTTGAGAGTTGTTCAGTACCTTATCTATGCTTTCAATCTCGCGGGCCAGCAAATACCCGAACATTTTATTTTCTGGAAAGAAATCTGCGACCACCGTTGTTGATGCGTGCGCTCTATGGGCTGTTCCGAAAGCATCGTTCACATACACATCGCCTAACTGAGCAAGTTGTTTGGAGAATGCGCGGCTGCCTTCTGTTTCTTCTTTATGAAAACGTAGGTTTTCTAAAAGCAAGACTTGCCCCATTTGCAACGACTTTGCTGCCTCAGAAGCGGCTTCCCCCACACAATCAACGGCAAAGTTTACGTCAACACCAATTAAGGCAGAAAGATGTTTGAGCAAGTGTTTGAGTGAGAACTTGTCTTCCGACCCATTCTTTGGCCGACCCAAATGGCTCATGAGAATAACGGCACCGCCATCTTTCAATATCTTTTGAATGGTTGGCAAGGCTGCGCGAATACGTGTATCGTCTGTTATGTGGAGCTCCGCATCTAACGGAACATTGAAGTCTACACGGATGAGTGCTTTTTTACCTGCGAAAGAAAAAGTGTCCATTGTTTTCATGGACACAAAAATAGAAGAGAGATTGGTGGTTTACCTACAAGTAGGTGAAGTTTTAGGAATGGAATTGATTTGTGTCTGTGCCTTTTTGCTTCGCTGACGAAGGAAGCGACTCTGGTTATTGAATCTTAGACCCCTCGTACCTCGGGGAAACAAAAGGAGTTTGTAGATACAGCGCGTGTAAAAGATGGAAGTGACATCCTTTTTTCTGTACCGTTTCAATACACCGCGAAAAAGCGCGGCACTCAGGGCAGGCGAAAAAAGATATAGCGGCTTGACCCCGCAGGGAAACGTCCTTCGACAGGCTTAGGAATCACCCCAAAACTTCCATCAAATTTTACGGTTTGTGTAAAATGACGAATATCATACCTTTGCGCGCTTCAAAACGAGGTAAAAAAACAACCAATTAAACGTTAGTATGGAAAACATAGTTTATATCCTTCCACTGTTTGGAGTAGTATCGCTGCTTTATGTTGCGTGGAAAAGCGCTTGGGTCAGTAAGCAAGAAGTAGGTACCGAAAAAATGGCCAAAATTGCCGGGCACATTCAAAAGGGGGCGATGGCGTTCCTGAGCGCGGAGTATAAGGTGCTTTCGGTTTTTGTGGTGGCAGTTGCCGCTCTGCTTGCATTTAAAGGTTCGCAGGAGCAAAATTCAAGTTCATTAGTTGCATTGTCCTTTGTTGTTGGCGCTATCTGTTCCGGATTGGCGGGTTACCTCGGAATGAAGGTGGCCACGAAAGCAAACGTTAGAACGACCAACGCTGCGCGAACCTCTCTTGGAAAAGCCCTTGAGGTTGCTTTCGGTGGCGGTTCTGTCATGGGAATGGGGGTTGTTGGCCTGGGTGTCCTCGGATTGAGCGGTCTTTTCATTGCTTATTCTCAAATGTGGGGTCTGAATGAAACGCTTTCATCTGCAACCGCAACTGCGGCTGATAAGAAAGATGCCGTTGCTCTTGTATTGAATGTATTGGCCGGGTTCTCGTTGGGAGCATCTTCCATTGCATTGTTTGCCCGTGTTGGTGGTGGTATTTACACCAAGGCTGCTGATGTTGGTGCTGACCTTGTAGGAAAGGTTGAGGCCGGTATTCCTGAGGATCACCCTTTGAACCCTGCCACCATTGCTGATAACGTTGGAGACAACGTTGGTGATGTTGCCGGTATGGGAGCTGACCTTTTTGAGTCTTATGTTGGTTCTATCATCGGTACAATGGTTCTAGGAGCAATCTTTGTCCCGGTATTTGCCGGGCAGGGCGAAATGTGGAACGGACTGGGTGCGGTTATTCTACCGATGGCTCTTGCTGCAGTCGGAATCATCGTTTCCATTTTCGGCACATTCTTCGTGAAGGTGAAAGATGGCGGAAGCCCTCACACGGCCTTGAACATCGGTGAGTTCGGCTCTGCTGCTGTCATGGTTGCCGTTTCATACTTTATCATAGGAACTTTTCTTCCTGAAACATGGTCATTGAACGGTACGGATTATTCGTCTAACGGTGTATTCTTTGCAACACTTGCAGGGCTATTTGCCGGTTTGGGAATTGGTAAAATAACGGAGTATTACACTGGTACCGGAACTGGTCCTGTTATGTCTATTGTACGTCAGTCATTAACTGGTGGAGCAACCAACATTATTGCCGGGCTGGGAGTAGGCATGATGAGCACCGCTATTCCGGTTCTGTTGATTGCTGCTGCTATTCTTATTGCACACGGCCAGGCGGGGCTTTACGGTATTGCAATTGCCGCTGTTGGGATGCTTGCAAATACAGGTATCCAATTGGCTGTTGATGCTTACGGGCCGATTTCTGACAACGCAGGTGGTATTGCTGAAATGGCTGAGCTTCCGAAAGAAGTTCGTGAAAGAACAGATAAGCTTGATGCTGTTGGCAACACAACTGCGGCTATCGGTAAAGGATTTGCAATTGGTTCTGCTGCACTTACCGCACTTGCATTGTTTGCGGCTTTCATGCAGCAGGCAAATGTTACTTCAATCGATATCGCGCAACCAAAAGTAATGGCCGGTCTATTGGTTGGAGCAATGCTTCCATTTGTATTCTCTGCTTTGAGCATGAATGCTGTTGGGCGTGCTGCCATGGCGATGATAGAGGAAGTAAGACGTCAGTTCAAAGAGATTCCTGCGCTGAAAGCAGCTCTTGAAGTGATGAAGAAGAACGATGGAAAAGACAAGAGCGAATGGAGTGCTGAAGACGTAGCTACGTTTGATGCTGCTGATGGTGTTGCTGAGTACGATAAATGTGTTGATATTTCTACGAAAGCTTCTATTAAGGAAATGGTTCTCCCGGGAGTATTGGCTATTACGGTTCCTGTAATTGTTGGGTTCGGTGACAAATTAGTTGGAATCGGAGGCCCTGAAATGCTTGGCGGTCTGCTTGCAGGTGTAACTTCTGCCGGTGTTCTTATGGCCATCTTCCAGTCCAATGCCGGGGGTGCATGGGATAACGCTAAGAAAATGGTTGAGGAAGGGGTTGAGATCAACGGAGTGAAGTATGGCAAAGGTTCTGAGCCGCACAAAGCTGCTGTTATCGGTGATACTGTTGGAGATCCGTTCAAGGATACTTCCGGCCCATCATTGAACATCCTTTTGAAATTGATGAGTGTAGTTGCCTTGGTAATTGCCCCTTCTATTGCATTGGACCTTCCAGAAGTTTCTGATTCTGCTCTATTGAATGAGCCAGCGGTTGAAATGACTGTTGAGGTTGAAACAGCTGAGGACGGAACGGTAACTGAAACAACGGTTTCTACCGAAACTGTAACGAACGCTGCTGGTGAAGTGGTAACTGAAACAGTAGAAAAAGTTGTTGAAACGGTTACTGAGAAGGTGACGAAGTAAATTGATTCATTAGACGCCAGCTTGGCGTTTGTACGAGATATGAAAGCCCCAATCGCAGAAGCGGTTGGGGCTTTTCTTTTGGGATTGATTGTACAGAGAACAGCCTTTGAACAACAAGAAGCTACCCTGTAGTGTAGTAATGATGTCTGTCTCAGGGCGATCACATTGATATACCGTTTCAGCGCAAAGTGATTCTTATCCTTTCGGTATGATGATGCCAGGTCTTAATTATCAGGGTTCAACACCGTACAGATTTGGCTATAATGGTTACGAAAATGACAATGAAGTCGCGGGTAACGGGAATCATTTGAGTTTCGAGGGCTACGGTTATAGTCCAAGATTGGCGAGAAGATGGAATGTTGATCCTATTTGGAAGGCGTTTCCTTTTCAAAGCCCGTATGTGTATGCGTTAAATAATCCGATCCGCTTTGTTGATGTTGATGTTGACGGAGAAGGACCAGGAGATGGGGTTCAGAAACTTTACGTTACAAAGACAACTATCAAAACAAGCAAGGGAAATCAAACGGTTTATCTGAAAAAACGATATTACGAGAATGCAACTCCGGGACAAGTTGCTATATATAAGCGTGCTGCTCTGACACAAAACGGATGGTATTTTGCAACTGCAAATGAATATAAACAATATCAGAAGGATCCAGAACAAGGAGCATTCAGCACGAAACCATACGGTGCTGATACGCCAGAACAGCCAAGAGAATTTGGAGAGATCGCGGGATCTTTCTTAGGGCAACCTCTTAATGTTAAAGGACATCAAAGTGGAGTATTAAAGGTTGGTACTTCTGGTGTTGATGCGGATGGTAATGATGTGACCCAAACATATACTTTTTCAATACTTGATGCAGACGGAAATTTGGTCAATAGTGAATCACAAACATTAACTGGAGAAGGGAGTACATCGTTTGAGTATGACCTGAAAAGTGGCGAAAGCGTAACCATAAATACTACTGGTGGCGCAACCTCTCAGAAAGCAAGTCTGTTCTCTAAAGCCCGAAAAGGGGACAGGGCAGCGGATACGATAGGTAGCTTGGGGACAGAAATGCCAACGTCTCAGGATAAAGCAGAAATCGGTAAGATTCTTGACAAGCAAAAATAAAGATCTTAGATATGCGCCTTTTGATACTCTTTTTAATCATTGCAACAACCCAAGGAGTTGTTGCGCAGATACCTGACACATTAGTTCTAAAGCAGAATATTCGTGTAGCCGCTAAAGCCCAATTCATTTGTAAGTGGGGAGACCCTGAGTACATGGAACTGCACACCAACAAAAGAATCTATAGCTTCAAAACGGGATTGGAAGATGGGATGTATGTGGCCGTTTTTGATAAAACGCTGAACTGGAAAGACCCGATCAAGGATACAGCCATGATTGTGGTTATAGAAGATGGTGAATTGAACGGACTGTTACAACGCTGGTATGATGCGAGAATTGAAGAGGAATGTGAATATGTTGATGGGATGATGAACGGCTTTAGAAAATTATATTTCTACGCACCCGATGGTATCAGATACACAAATATTGAGTTGTTTGAGGATAACCTCCCGATCAAGACCATACAGATAGAATGGTAGATGGCTATCCCAATTCTTTGCTAATTATTAACCGCCTTTGGCGGCTTTGTTTTTTTGCCCCTTTTTTTTTCTTTTTGTTGGTCGCTTCGCTCCAGTTTTTCAAATGCTTTCAGCATTTTGGTTGTCGCATCCGCAGCGATGGAGCGCGGCAAATGCTTTTTTAGAGCGTTTTCCATTGGTTGTCAATTGAGCGTTTTATCCTGTTATGCTTTTCCGTCCGTGCTTAGAGCGGTCTAAAACCGTAAAAGTTATCAACACTTGGCAGAACCTTCTAAAAGCCTTGCGCTGTAAGGCTTTCCGCGTTTTTTCCTTCCTCCTTTTCCTTCCCTCTAAAACCCCCGTCCGGTCTGTCTTTCAGGGGAAATCTTAGGGCTTGGGGTTTTGGGGGCGTTTTTTTTCGTTGTTGGTCGGCTTGTTCGGGCGTTGTTTTTTGTGCTTTTGGCGGCTTTTGTTTTTGCTGTTGTTCTTTGGAATAAACGCGGTTGGAAGCACTGTCGGCAAGTCCATTTTCCACCTTTTCAATAAACACAAGAGAATCTACCAATTGATCAATGGTCATGTTTTCTGGAAGTTTATCCAAGGTGCTTATCAATTGTGTTTTGGTAATCATCTTTATCGATTTGAAAAGTAAAGTTAGCCAAATCCTACTCAACGAATATCTTCGCAACACATGCTCCCAACCTACTTCCAACTCGGATTTGAGCACATAACCGACCTCAACGGTTATGATCACATGTTGTTTTTGCTGGCATTATGTGCCGCTTATGTTTACACAGACTGGAAGAAAATTCTGGTGCTGGTTACGGCATTCACCATCGGACACTCCCTTACGCTCGCGCTGGCAGTTCTGAATATCATTCCAGTAAACTCAGATTGGATTGAGTTTCTTATTCCCGTAACGATTGTGGCAACGGCTGCCAAAAACCTCAGCCCCTCCCTGACCCTCCCCCAAGGGGAGGGAAATCCGCAGTCCTGGCTGGCAGGAATGAGTGCGGGGTGGGGCTTGGCCTTGGGCTTCGGCCTCATTCACGGGATGGGTTTCTCCAATTACTTGCGTTCGCTTTTGGGCGATGAACTGCTGATGCCGTTGTTTGCTTTCAATATTGGCATTGAAGTGGGTCAGTTGCTTGTTGTTATACTGATTTTCCTGCTTCAATTTGGGCTGATAAAGACCGTTCGCATTAAGCACAAGAATTGGAACGTGGTTGTTTCTCTTGTGTCGGGCGGCATTTCTTTACTTTTGGCCGCCCAACGAATTCCTTTCTGAATAAACATGGTTTGGCCACAGAAACACAGAATGCACAGAGCTTTTCACTGAAAAGCATGAAATTCTAAATAGACAAATCCGAAACAGAATTAAAATTATCTGTGTCCTTCTGTGAAAATCTGTGTTTCTGTGGCGATAAATTTTTGAACATGGCTTTTCAATTCAATTCACATATCAGAATGAAACAACTTCCTTTTTTCCTTTTTCTCCTGTCTCCGTTTTTCCTCTTCTCGCAGGAGAATATCAACACTAATAAATTCCGCCAGCTCGGACAGGAACTGCCAACGCCCAACGTTTATCGTACGGCCAGCGGTGCGCCAGGTCATGGCTATTATCAGCAGCAGGTTGATTACGATATGGACATTGAACTGGACGATGAAACCCAACGACTGTACGGCACAAGCACCATCACATATCATAATAATGCGCCAGAAGAGTTGACCTATTTGTGGTTGCAATTAGATCAGAATGTGCGTGCAAAAGACAGCGACACCAAGAAAATTGCTGCGGGATCCATCAACAACCGAATGAACTTTAATGCCATTGCGCGGATGCACAACGACTTCGATGGCGGCTTTAAAATAGACTACGTTAAAGATGCTTCGGGCAAGGCATTACCGTACACAATTGTGAATACAATGATGCGGGTAGATCTTCCGAAACCTTTAAAAGCGAAAGGCAAGACAATCATCAGACTGAAGTGGTGGTACAACATCAACGACCGAATGGAAATCGGTGGCCGTTCAGGCTATGAGTTTTTTCCTGAGGATGGAAATTACCTCTACACAATTGCGCAGTTTTTCCCTCGACTTTGTGTGTATAACGAAGTGGAAGGATGGCAGCACAAGCAGTTTTTAGGTAGTGGTGAGTTTGCCCTTCCATTCGGAGATTACAAGGTCGATATCACCGTGCCAGCAGATCATGTTGTGGGCGCAACGGGCTTCTGCCAGAACTATAGTCAAGTTTTAACGGCTGGTCAGAAAGCAAAGTTTGATGAAGCCAAAACAGCTGATGAGCCGGTCATCATCGTCACACAAAAAGAAGCCGAAGAGAACGAAAAGGAAGGAACAAAAGAGAAGAAAACGTGGACGTACAAGGCAACAAATGTCCGTGATTTTGCCTTTGCTTCTTCCCGAAAATTTATATGGGATGCCATTGGTGTGGAGATCGCGGGCAAGAAGGTAATGGCCATGAGTTATTATCCGAAAGAAGGAAATCCGCTTTGGGAACAGTACTCAACGCGTGTTGTGGCGCACACGCTCAGAACGTACAGCAAATACACCATCGACTATCCGTATCCCGTGGCAATTTCAGTTCATGCCAAATCCATTGGAATGGAGTATCCGATGATTTGTTTCAACTTCGGAAGACCCGAAAAGGATGGCACCTATTCCAATTATATCAAGAACAGAATGATTGGAGTGATTGTACACGAAGTTGGACACAATTTCTTCCCGATGATTATTAATTCAGACGAGCGGCAATGGACATGGATGGATGAAGGTTTGAACTCATTTGTAGAGTATCTCACCGAAAAAGAATGGGATAAGGATTTCCCAGCGAGAAGAGGGCCAGCCTACAAAATTGTAGATTATATGAAGGGCGATAAGAACGGAATGGTGCCGATAATGACCAACAGCGAGAGCATTCTTCAGTTTGGAAACAATGCTTATGGCAAGCCAGCTACAGCGTTGAATATTCTTCGCGAAACGGTTCTTGGTCGCGAACTTTTTGATTATTCGTTCAAGGAATACGCAAGACGTTGGGCGTTCAAGCACCCTTCTCCAGCAGACCTTTTCCGCACCATGGAAGATGCTTCGGGCATTGACCTCGATTGGTTTTGGAGAGGCTGGTTTTACACCACTGACCATTGCGACCAGAGTTTGGATGCAGTAAAATGGTTCAAACCGAGCACTGAAAATCCTCAAGTTGAGAAGCCGCTTGCCAAGAAAAAGGAAGGGGCGAAGGAGCAATACATCAGCGACATCAGAAATGAAGATGCGTACCTGAGCATGGTGGAGAAAGATGCCAAAGCGCGCGATTTCTACAATAATGAATACGATCAGTTCAAATGGACCATTCTCGATACTGAGGATTTTGACCGTTACATGGCGCGATTGGATGATGATGAGAAAGAGCTGCTCAGTTCAAACCTGAACTATTACCAGATTGACCTTTCATCGCCTGGCGGTTTGGTAATGCCTGTCATTCTAGAATTTGAATTCGTTGATGGAACGAAGGAAACCCACCGCATTCCAGCAGAAATATGGAAGAAGAACGACAAGAACGTGAGCAAGGTTTTCTTCTCAGAGAAGGAACTTGTCCGTGTGGTGCTTGACCCACACTTGGAAACCGCAGATATAGACCGCAGCAACAACTACTGGCCACCAAAGCAGGAACCGACCCGCTTTGAGCTGTTCAAAGGCAGCGACCGACCTTCAGAAAATCCGATGCAGCGGGCAAAGCGTGCCGCTGACAAAGGGAAGTAAGTTTCCGCTCGGGCGCGTTTGCAACGCGTTCGCATTATGTCTTTCAGCTACCCCCGCGTTCACCGCTCCCACCTTCTCAGAAATGGCCGTACAAAACCTTAGAATTCCCGTATTGATCTCATAAGGCGGCTTCATGATAGTATCATTTGATAATATCAAAGGTAATGATTGGAAGAAGATGTAGAGATGTTCGAAATACAGGATTTAAGAATAAGCCCATCATATTTTTGGTTTCGCTCCTACGGAGCTTATGAATAGTGGCGGACATTTTTCTACCATAATGCCGTTCCTACGGAACTAGAAAAGTCCGCCTCATGCGGACGAAATTATGGTAGCACCATGTCTGTGTTAAGTGGAAATAGTCCCGTAGAAACGACACAGTTACTTAAATTAAGAATCCTCAAGGATTGATAAGCCGCCCAATCTTCTCGGCCTGACCGTCAGGCATTCCTGCTTGCGAAGCAAAAACAGTCCAGTTACTTGCAGCTTCTTGGACGGATGAAATAATCTCCAAAGGCTTCTTAATATTCATTTCGCTGGCAACTTTCAGCAGGTCGTCTTCTGTGATGTTCTCGCGCTTGCCGTTCACGCTCATCTGATGCGCTCTCAGCCAACGGTTGTCGGGGTTGTAAGCGTATGTTATATCGTAAGCGGGAGACAATCGCCAAACTCCTTTCTTATCCATCAGAAAGGAAATGTTCTTGGTATGGTCATCGCAATTATAGCACAGCGCATTGAACACCATTCTTCGGAATAACGCTTCCGCATCAGGATAAGGCAATCGCAATTGCCGCATGACCTGAAACGCCTGTTCGTACGAGTACAGATTAGGTTGATTGTAATCGAAATGTGCAATGCCGCAAAGTGTTTGCATGTGCAGTTTTTCGGTGCCAACGCGGTCAAAACGCTTCGTCATGAAATGGGCACGTCCACCTTCCTCCAGCAAGCGGCATTCGGTCATGTTGATGCCGCATTCTTTTGCCATGAGGTGATACGCGTATTCAATGCGCCCGTAGCCTTGCGGATCACCCAACAGGTCGTTGTTCACCCCATCAAACTTGATAATCCAATAATCGAAACCCTCAGAATGCTGGGCCTGCCCCGAACGCACATCGCCCGTTTCGGGATTGTAGGCAATGACCGCTTTGGCGCGCGCACCACCGGCCGAAGTTCCTACACGAATAATATCTTCAATTCCGTGATTTTCTGGTTTTTCGAGGTTGGTTTCGAGCGAATTCCGCTCATGCAGAATATCGCTAGCCAGCCGTACCAGCTCATCCACTTGAAGCGGTTCCGAAGGCTCATCATAACGGAAAATGGCGGGTTTGAATTCCAATGCGCCCATGCCGCGCGCACCAATGTAGCACAGCTTCTCAATCGGGTTCATGCTCTGCACCGTTCGACCTTTCCGCGCCAGCCATTCTTCAATTAGTCGGTTTCCGAATTTATCGGGAAGACTGTCTGCCAACAGCCCTGGCAATCCTTGAAATGTTTCTGTATTAAGCATTGGAAAGGAGAAAATGCGTTTGCCGTTTCGCGCTTCTGCCAATGGCATTTTCAAGGGCGCAATATCCAGATTCAATTTGAGGAAATCAGGCTCAAACTCGAATACGCCATGATTAGCAGCCTCATTCCAAGCCACGGCACCAACTTGAATTCCCCAAAGGTTAACTTCAGTAACTACCATTCAGACGGGTCTTTATCCGAAGTATGACGTTTGCCTGAAGCGCGGTAGCGTGGCGGCTTTTGCTCTTTCAATAATTGAAGCGGACTGACTTCTGGCGTTACGCGCTGAAAGGCATCCAACAGGTTCAAACTATTTAAGGCACGGAGCAATTGGACCAAGGTGAGCAGCGATACAGCTTGGCCTTTTTCAATACGGCTGATGGTGGCGCGCCCAAGCCCTGAGCGTTCCGCGAGTTGTTCTTGGGTCATGTTCTGGCCAAGGCGGAGCTGACGCAATTGCAAACAAACGTGTGTGACAATTGCCTTGTCTGTCATGGCAGACCAGTCTTCGGTGATGCTTTTCTGATACATTAACGGTGATTTTATTGGTTAACACATCGTTTATGACACAAAGATAATAATTCTTTCTGATGTGTCAAATACATCACCTTGTACTACTTAAGCTTATATAATTCATCATTAGTGATACATTATTTGTGCGATGGAACAAAACCGAGCGACCCAATCCAAACCCACTAATTTTGCATCGTGAAAATCGCGTTCCACAATCATTGTTTAGAAATGGCTTCCGAAAAGGTGAATTCCTTGGAAGAAACAATGGAATCTATGCGCCAAGCTGTGCAAACGGAAAGTAAAAGCACAGCAGGCGATAAGCATGAAACAGGCCGCGCCATGATTCATTTGGAGCAGGAAAAGCTCTACCAACAATTGACAGAAGCGCAACAGCTGCTCACAGAATTGGAGCAGATAAAACCAGAACAGACTTTCGAAACCGTAATGAAAGGTGCGTTGGTGAAAACTGACCGAACCACCTTTTACATTGCCGTAGGTTTGGGAAAAATCAGCGTTGGCGGAAAAGACTTTTTTGTGATTTCTTCGCAATCACCCATAGGCAAGCAAATGCTGGGGAAACGTTCGGGCGAGCATTTCAATATGAATGGAACGGAATATGCAATTACATCGGTAGAATAGATGAAAACAGCACTGCTTTCCATCGTATTTCTGTTTTTCCCTACGCACGATTTCCACTTGTCGCTGACCGAGATAACCCACAACGAGGAGAAGAGAACGCTGGAGGTTTCCATCAAGCTCTTCACCGATGATCTGCTTGTTGCCCTGCAAAAAGCAGGCGCCCCCAAAATGGAGTTGGGAACGGAAGAAGAACCCCCACAAGCCAACGAATACATTGAAAGCTATCTGAAGGCACATTTCAAGCTTACGGTCAATGGTAAACCCGCTGAGTTCAACTACCTTGGAAAGGAAGCAGAATTGGATGCCACTTGGTGCTATGTGGAGGTGAAAAACGTCAGGCAAGTACAATCGCTGGAAGTTCAGAATTCATTTATGCTCGAAGCATTTGAAGACCAAACCAACATGGTCAACCTTAACATGAACGGGCGTAAAAAAAGTGGCCTTGCCCGAAAAGGAAACACGAAGCTGAAATTCGAGTACTAAAGAACGGCCACTACTTTTTCGGCTTGTTCAATCGCTGCCCCAATTTTCCAAACAACTTGATTTTCCTTTTCGGCCCGTTGTAGGAATTCCTTTTCGGCTTCAGGCCGGACACAGATCAGCAAACCACCACTTGTCTGCGGGTCGCAAAGCGTGAAAAGCTGTTCTCCACTAAGTGTGGTCGTTTTAGAAGAATACGTGCTGAAATTCTTCATGGTCATATCGGGATAAATGAACTGGTCGAGATATGATTTCAGGTTCTCGATGAGGGGAACATCAGCATAATTTATCTGGGCCGAAACGCCACTTCCTTCGCAGACTTCAATCAAATGCCCCATCAACCCAAAGCCTGTTACATCGGTAATAGCGGTTATGCCTTTCAGTGATGAAACCGAAGCTCCAAATGTGTTCAATTGAAGCATTTGGTCAACGGCTCGTTGATGGTCTTCAGGTGCGGCTTTTCCACGTTTTTGCGCTGCGCTGAGAATACCAACACCTAGCGGTTTGGTAATGTAAAGAAGGTCGCCAACTTGTGCAGCATTGTTCGTTTTGAGGTTGGAAACATCAACCATTCCGGTAACGGCAAGTCCAAAAATTGGCTCAGGCGAATCGATGCTGTGACCGCCTGCCAACGGAATATTCGCCTTAGCGCAAATGGCACGCGCACCTTCCATCACTTGTTGCGCTACTGCAGTTGGAATTTTATCTACCGGCCATCCTAAAATGGCAATCGCCATCAGCGGTTTTCCGCCCATGGCATAGACATCAGAAAGCGCATTGGCAGAGGCAATTCCACCGAACTGGAACGCATCATCCACAATGGGCATAAAGAAATCCGTGGTGCTGATAATGGCTTTATCACCATCAATTCGGTAAGCGGCCGCATCGTCTTTTGTAGCGTTTCCAACCAACAGGTTAGGAAAAGAGCTGGGCTTTTCGGAAGATGCTAGAATCTGCTCCAAAACCTGTGGTGAGATTTTGCAACCACAGCCCGATCCGTGGGAGAACTGGGTTAATTTGACGTCTTCTGAACTCATAGTTTGTGTTTGTTAGCCAATGCAATCATGAGCTTGGCGTTTTCGGCTGCATCATTCGATTTTAGCTCGATGGTAAAGGGCTTGCGATCCAAGTATTTCTTCTTGCTGAATGCATAGCGTTTATCATAATAGTTAAGTAGCAATGCAGCCACTTCAGCCAAGCGATTTGTATCTAATAATTCTAGCGCAGCTTTCATGTGCTGTCCGCCTAGTCTCTGCTGAAGTTTGCGGATGCCCATTTCCAGGTCTGCGTTGGAAGCCGAACCATAGTCGTTAACCAAACGCTCTACGCGTAAATCCTGAGATACCTCAATCGCAATGGCTGAGGAGGCCGTCATTCTTGTCCAAAGCGATTGCGGTAGATAAACCTTACCAATGTTCATTCCTTCTCGCTCTATCCAAATGCGTTTTTTCAAATCGAACGACCTAGTTTGTTGGAACAAATCATTTTGAAACTGTTGCGAACTTGGTTGTTTTCCCAACCCAATGTTTCCGAACACAGAACCTCTGTGATTGGCCATTCCTTCAAGGTCAAGAACCTGTTCTCCTACTTTCTTTAACGCATGGAGAATATCTGTTTTACCACTACCTGTTGGACCATCAATAACCAAAAGAGTATCGAGGCTCTCGAAGCTTGCAAGCGCTTCGTTCCTAAATGCCTTATAGCCTCCTTCTAGTACAGAACACTGAATACCATTCTCTTCAAACCACCATGCTGTTCGATTGCTGCGCATTCCTCCACGCCAGCAGTACAGGCCAACCTTTCCGTCTTTGGCGACCTTTTGCGCTTCCTGAGCAAGAATTGTCATTTTCGGCTCTACGAATTCCATTCCTTTATCTATAGCCGGTTGTTTTCCCTTATGCTTGTAAATTGTTCCAACAATGGCTCGCTCTTCATCTTTCAGCAACGGAATGTTTATCGCATCTGCAATGTGACCAGCGGCAAACTCGCTAGGAGAACGCACATCAATCACCGGCATGGGTGATACGACATAAAGAAAGTCCGAAGGAGAGAAGTATTCCATTCTTACTTATGCGAAGCTATCATATAGTTATCGAGTTCAGCCCAACATCTTAAACGTTTGGTCATTTGTGCTTACTTCGTAGCATGCAAAACAAGATTGCCAGAGAAATTGGTTGCAAACCAAGTCAGGTTGAAAGCACGCTGAAGTTGTTTGATGGAGGAGCAACGGTTCCGTTCATATCTCGCTACAGAAAAGAAGCCACTGAAGGTTTGGATGAAGTACAGATTGCTCAAATAAAAGCTCTTTTTGAGCGATATACGTGACTTGAAAAACGAAGGAACACGATTCTTGTTTCGTTGAAAGAACAGGATGTGCTTACCCCTGAGTTGAAGAAGAAAGTTGATTCAATGCAAAAGGGAGTAGGGATTACAGAAGATTCCAGCCAGAATTTTGTCTATCAGGCCAAGATAGATGTTATTGGATCAAGGCCCCTTTTCTATCCTGTAGCCTACCTATTGCACCACTAACCTATGTCGATACATTCCCTTGTCGGTTGCCGATAGGACAAAATAAATTCCGGACGGCAGGCCGGAAACATCCATCTGTTTCTGCTTGGAGGAATGAAGAACAGCACGCCCCGTAGCATCGAGAATGCTGATGCTGTGAACGGATAGATCGGTATTTATGGCGAATACGTCTTTGGCAGGATTGGGATAAAGGGTAATGCCGGAAGCGGCATCAGGCGTGTTTACAGAAACGAGGTTGCAGTTCTCACTGAAAAAAGATTGTGCGTCTATGTCGGTCCAGTTGGTGGTGCTGTATGTCTCATTGTCAACTTCTATGCAGATGAGGTCGGGATTATCGGTTGCATCGAACACGATAAAATTATCGTTGTTGGTGTTTTTGACATTGAGGGCGGTGAGTTCATTGCCTGAACAGTTCAGCATACGTAATACTGTATTCTGAGCAACGTCTAAATTCTGAAGACCATTATTCTGGCAGCGCAGATTGGTGAGCGCGGTGTTCTGAGTCAGATCCAATGTTGTCAGTTGGTTGGTGAAACAGAACAGATTCGTCAATTGCGTATTCTGACTTAAATCAATACCGGAAATACTGTTGACTTTGAAATTCAACATCACCAGCGAAGTATTCAGACTTACATCCAGTTCGGTAAGTTCGTTATTGGAACAATTCAAACTTGTCAGAACGGTGTTCTGAGTTACATCCAGTTGCGTAAGGTTGTTTCCTGACAGGGATAGTATATCGAGAGCGAGATTCTGAGAGACATCCACACTTGAAATGCTGTTGTAATCACAGAACAGTTCGGTCAGATCCGCGAAATCCTCAATACCTGTCAGGTCTGAAATACCTTGAGAGGATATATTTATGGAAAGTGCCGTATCAATATTTGCTGTTGGCACAGAATCATTCAGTGGCCCAACATCATAACCGAGACCGATAAGCGCTTGCTCAAAATTATCGTCAGGAACGTAGGTCTGCTCCACCAAGGCGCAATTCTCGCTGAAAGCCGACTGCGAATCCACATTGACCCAATTTGCCGTGCTGTATGCGGCATCATCCACCTGAATGCAGGTGAGGTCAGTATTCCCAGTAGCATTGAAAACAGTGAATTGGCTATTGTTGCCATTGGCCACATTGAGTTCGACAAGTTGATTATTATCACACCATAGAACAACGAGGGCCGTATTCTGAGTTACATCCAATACTGAGATCTGATTGGTTCCGACATTGAGGTTTGTGAGGGAGGTATTCTGCGATAGATCCAAGGTGGTGAGTTGATTACCGAGGCAGTTCAGATTTACAAGTGCGGTAAAATCTTCGATTCCTGTAAGGTCGGCAATGCCCTTGTTTGAGATGACGAGACTGGCAACCGTGTTGATGTTGGCGGTGATGACCTGATCGTTCAACACATCGTCCAATCCGAGGTCGATGAGCGCCTGCTCAAAATTGTTGTCGGGCACATAGGTCATTCCCACCGAGCAGTCTTCACTGAAACTGGATTGGGCATCAACATTGACCCAATTTGCTGTGCTGTAGGTGGCATCATCCACCTCTATGCACAAAAGATCGGAGTTGCCTGTTGCATTGAATGCGGTCATATTGAGATTGTTCCCGTTCCTCACATTCAAACTGACCAACTGATTATTGTAACAACGGAGTGAACTGAGGTTCACGTTCTGTGAAAGATCCAAGTTCTCGATCACATTATCTCTGCATCGCAGATCTGCAAGTGCCGCAAAATCGGCAATACCGGTCATATCCGAGATGTTCCTGTTATTAACATTCAACGCTACAACTCCACTGATCTCTGTGGTGGCAACCTGATCGTCCAACACATCATCATACCCGAGATCGATAAGCGCCTGCTCAAAGTTATCATCGGGCACGTAGGTAAGGTTGCAGTTTTCGCTGAAAGCGGTCTGTGCATCTATCTGAAACCAAGTGGCATTTGCATAGTTCACATCATCCACCGTAATACATTCCAGATCCGGATTACCCGATGCATTGAATGACACATTGTTCATTTGACTGTTATTCCCGTTTCTGACGTTGAGGGAGGTAAGAAGATTATTGTTCGCGTGCAGTAAGGTCATGGCCGTATTGGCAGAAACGTCCAGTTCGGTTATCTGATTGAGCCTGCAATCAAGACTTTCGAGTGCCACATTTCCGGACACATCCAGCGCGCCAAACTGACTGTTGTTACAAGTAAGGGAGGTAAGTGCGGTATTATTGCTCAGATTCAGCGCATTCAGCGAGGTGTAACTCACGTCCAATAAGGTCAATTGGGTATTGTTGGAAATATCGAGTGTAGCTATGGTATTGTCGTAGCATTCCAAATTCTGCAGGGCCGTGTTGTTGCTGACATCCAAACCAGAAAGGTTGTTTGCACCACAGAAGAGATTGACCAAAGCCGTGTTGCCCGATACGTCAAGAGCTGCAATCTGATTGTTCTCGCAGTTGAGTACCTGTAGTGCCGGGCTGTTGGAAACATTGATGGAGGTTATGAAATTGGCCGAACAGAAAACCGTTTCAAGCGCTGTGTTCTGACTCAGATCAAGGGAAGTGAGATCGTTGGTGTTGCACAGCAACGTTTGCAGTGCGGCAAACCCTTCTATTCCGCTCAGGTCAGAAATGCCTTTGTTATTCACATTCAACGTGGTGATGGTGTTTATATCATTGGTAAAAACCGAGCCATCCAAGATGCCCGTTCCATCAATACCGAGGTCGATGAGTGCCTGCTCGAAATCGGCATCGGGAATGGCGGTGATCTGCGCAAGTGCGTTCGCACTCATCGCTATTAACAACATCAGAATGAGTGAGATTCTTGAAATTTTCATGTTTTTGAATTTAATGTACCTGTCAGTTTAACCACAAACATCGGAAGCGTCCGTACATATTACCAACTGAAATTCGGTATTTTTACATATTCCGAATCAGGAATTGTCACCCTAAAAAGCTGATTACCAATATATTAAAAAAGAATAAAATATATTTCTGAATGAAAGAACACCGTGATCTTCGCGCACTTATCGGCTCCATGACGGGTTCGGAGAAGAGGTATTTCAAACTGAACGGTGGTTCGGGGCGTTTCATGCAGCTTTTTGATGCCATAGTCAAAGGCCGCGACCTGCCGAAAACAGGAAAGGAGAACCGGGCTGTTACGGCCAAGTATCTGACCGATTCAATCCTCGATAATCTGGACGCTTTCAACACCAAGAATTCGATAACCGCAGAACTTGCAAAACAGGTGCGGCACGGGGCGGTTCTTTACAACAAAGGGCTGCACAAACAGGCATTGAAAGTATTTTTGAAAGCCGAAAAAATTGCCCACCAACAGCAGGAGTTTATTCAACAGCAGCAGATATACTGGTACATGCGCTCCTTATTGGCAAGAGGCACGGAACAAAGCAATGGTGGCCTGACCATGGAAGCTGTTTTGGAGCGCAATCAGCAAGCGGCAGAAGAAATAATGCTGATATCGCGATTGAGGTTTGTGCAGTACGCTTTTCAAAAAACAGTTACCGAAATGAATAGCGTTTCCGCAGAAACGCTGCACGAACTGAAAAAGCTATTGAGTTCAGAGGCCATGAAACAGGTGAATGAGAAATCAGGATTCTTCTCTCAACTAACGGCTGACAACATTATAAGCCAATATTACCTGCTTTCGGAGAATTTTGAGGCTGCGTTGCATCAAGGAAAAAAGGTGTTTGATCTTTGTTGTTCGCATAAAAAGTTACTGCACGACCGCGGTAAGCTTTTGGTGGGCAGTGCCAACAATTATATGGCCCGCTGTTTTAAGGCAAAGAAATTTGAAGAGGTAAAACGGGTGTTGGATCTACTTGAAGCGGAAAAACCGAACAAGGAATCTGTGGAGATTATGCGGTTGGAAACATATTACAGCTACCTGCTCATTTACCTTATCGCCACAAAACAGTTTGACGACACGAATCTGCTACCGATTATTGGGAAAAAACTGAATGAGGTCGGGCACAGAATGAATCAGGCGTTCCTTATGTTGATATATAGCCATTGCTCGCATTATGCTTTTTTTCGGAACGATATGAGCGCTGCCCTAAAATGGATCAATCTTTACCTGAACCATCAAAACAAGGATGCGTTGGCAAAGCTCCTTTCGGTGGCCTTCGATTTTCGAATAATCATTTATTACGAGCAGAATAAACTCGACCTGTTGGAAAACATGATGCACCTTAAACAGGACAAGAATTCGGAATGCAACGCGTTTTCTCAGATAAGAACAGCAGTACGAAATTTTATAGCTTCCGAACTGAGCCAGGGAACCCAGCAAACCGCAAATCTGAAAATGCTACGCGAAGATCTTCATAAATTGAAAGCTGCAGGTAAGGAAGATGAAGGATTCGATTTCTTTCCTTTTGATGAGTGGGTGGAATGGAAGATGAAATGAGCTGTTTTGGCACTAGATTCGGGTTTCAGAGCCAGCTACAAAGTGGTTTGTTTGAGCAGTATAGAATTTGCACCATTGTCGGCATCCGATTTACGTTCCGATTTGTTAATGCTGATTTACGAGTTTGTAATTGTTCACTAGTACTGACGCTGATATTTGTAGGGTTCTCTCTAATTCTCGTATCATATCAACGGTTAACCTTTTCTTTCGATTAAGAATTTCAGATACGCGGCTTTTTCCGCCAATTATTCCAACCAGATCTTTTTGGCGCATATTCAGTTCCTCCATCCGAATTTTTATTGCTTCTATCGGGTCGGGAGCTTCAATCGGATGATTTTCGTTTTCGTAGTTTTCAATGAGTAATGAGAGGACCTCCGCTTCATCTCCTTCTTTTGTGTCAATGGCGGCATCAAAAATCACATTCAAACGCTCAAGTCCGTCTCTGTAATCCTTCTCGTTTTTAATTGGTCTTAAATCCATCATGTTGTTCTTAAATAGTGTCTGCATCTATTTTATCATACTCAGCGTGCGTACCAATAAAACGGATAAATGCCCATTGTTTTTCGTAGTTGAATTTGACAATTAAACGGTAGGAATTCCCTTTAATATTGAAAACTACCCGACCTCCTTTTACAATACTTGCGTTGATATACGTTTGTTTTACATCGTTTGGCGAATACCATTTGGCACTTCTTGCAGTATCGTACCAAGTTTTTAAATATTGCTCCGAATCTGCATGTTTTTCCCAATATTCCCGAAGCGTACTTTTTGCAACTATTCGTTTCATCGGTTCAATTATAAGAACAAATATACGGAAGTTCTCAAAACAAGAACACTATGGTCGGGCGATATGATTAAAAAAGCGCGCTTTTTTGAGGTTCAATTGGTATTATTTCCTGAAATGATAAATCTCCTAAACGGGTCTATGAAAAAAGAGGACAATCGCACCGACAATTGATTAACGAATAAGCGAAACCCGCCCCAATTTTTTCTGCCTTCTTCCACGGAAATCTTCGAAAAAAACCTGATAAACATATAGTCCTGGCTTTACATCGCGTCCAGTTTTCTTATCGGTTCCATCCCAGCCTTTGGTAATATCATCGGTAACGAAAAGTTCCTTTCCCCATCGATCAAACACGCGGAAATCGAAGTAGAAAACATCCTCTCCGTAAGCGTAGAAAACGTCATTAATTCTATCTCTGTCTGGCGAGAAAGCAGACGGAACATAGAGCGTGGTAAAAGGCGCGATATATATGGAATCACGCACTGTGTCCCCACAATTGAATTGGTTAAATGTTATCAAAGTAGTTACCTGATATCCTGTGTCAGCATACGTGTGCGATGGGTTTTGGTCTGTTGAAAAGCCAGAAAAGTCACCGAAATTCCATTCCCATGAAACCGCATCCTGCGAGAGGTCTTCGAAGTTTATTAATGGTTCAATGGCCGTTGTATAGCTTGGTGTTGCAGCAAATTGAGAAACAGGTGTTGGATGGACGATGACTGTACCAATCGCAGAATCTGAGCAATTTCCCAAAAGCACACTCAACGTAACAGTAAAACTGCCTTCTACCTGATAGAGCACAGTAGGAAGCTCATTAGTAGATGTTTGTCCATCACCAAAACTCCATAGATAGGTCACGCCAGTTGGCGGATCTGTCAGGTTATCGAACGTGAATTCCTCCCCAATACACACATCACCATCACTAAAATTGACCGTTGGAACGGGTTCAATCACCAACGTTATCATGTCTGAACTCACGCATCCGCTTGCATCTGTGCCCATAACCGTGTAAGTGGTGGTTGCCGTTGGCGATGCGCTTGGGTTTGCAACACTTGTACTGCTCAATCCTGTTGGTGGATTCCAAACGTAAGTTACCGCTCCAGTTGCATTGAAATTGACCGTTTCTCCAAGACAAATCGTGTCGTTGGCTCCAGCAACAATGGTTGGTAAGGCGTTTACGACAGACAGAATGCTATCAATCGTTGTGCAATTTGAGTTTGAGGCGGAGTAGTAGAGTTGGTAACTGCCGACACCTGCAGTTGATGGCGAAAAAATACCAGTGGCGTTGGTAATTCCTATTCCAGACCAAGTTCCACCAGCGGGTGTAAAGCCACTCAAGGTCACATCCGTAGCATCTATGCAATTGTCTATATCAGCTCCGGGGTTGACCGTTGGAGAAGTAATAATTGTTGTGGTGATGGCAGCACTTGCAGCGCTGGTACAGCCCAAATTTGTCGCTTCAACTGTAACGCTATTTCCAGAAACCAACCCAGTTGTTGTCCAAAGTTCTGAAGCCGAATTCTGCACGGAAGTTACGCCATCAAAGAACTCATAGCTGTCCATTCCACTAGGGTTGGCTGTGAATGTAATCGATTCGCCTTCGCAGATTTCCGTAGCGGATGCCGCCATGGTCACGGTCGGGTATGGATTGACTGCTGTAGTTATAATGTTGCTCTGACCACCAATGCAACCTTCAGGACTTGTGCTAATTACAAACACATCCGTTCCCGTTACCAGCGAACTTGTTTGATAAATATTGGAAGCGGCTGATTGTACAGCCGCCACGCCTTCGAAAAACTGATAGTCTGCCATTCCGAGTGGAAGTGCGGTAAAAATGATGTTGTCTCCTTCGCAAATCATATTGTCTGGGTCGGAGCTTGTGACCGTTATAATTGGGAGCGGATTTACCTGTGTAACGATGGCTGCGCTAGCTGCGCTTGGACAACCATTGTCAGTAGCAACCACCGTAATGCTGTTGTTCGCTGGAACTGTGCCGAAGAGAATATTGCTCGCTCCATTTTGTAATGAGTTGCTTCCATTGAAGAACTCATAACTATCCATTCCAAGCGGGTCAGCGGTGAAAGTGATTGTTTCCCCAGCACAGATTGTATTGTCCAAATCGTCTGAAGTAAGGGTAACCGTTGGAGTAGGGTTTACGGTGGGAATAATCGTATCGCTCGGATTGGCAAAACAACTTCCAACAAATGCTTCGACATAAATACTATCGCCCTGCTGAATGGTTGAACTAGTGTAAACCGCAATGGGGCCATTCTGAACGGAAACGCCATCAATAAAGAACTCATAGTTGTCGTAGGTAGCTGGAGTAGCAGTAAAAACAATTGGGTCGCCCTCACAAATAGAGGTAGAGCTAGCTGTTAGGGTAACGTTAAACGCACTAAGTTGAACAGTAACCTGCGTAGAATCGGTCACGGGCCCGCAGCACTCAGTTAGCACGGTAACTTTTATCCAATAAACACCCGGAGTGCTGAAGTAAACATCTGATGTTGTAGTAATCAAAGCTCCTGATTCCGCTGCTGGAGAAGCTGCTGGCCCGAAATTCCAATCGTACTGACTGCCAACAAGCGTAGTTGTGAATTGATTGGGACAACCCACATCAACAGTAGGATTTGCTGGAGAGATGGTCGGTAATGTTGGGCCGTTATTGAAGATTCCGATGAAATCGGTGAAAGTTGTTCCTGCATACGTAATTGTTCGTCTCCCAATGGTTGGATAAGTGACTGCAAATGGTCCATTTCCCGTTGCCGTTTGTGGGTTTGCGCCAGTACCAAAGTTCCAAGCTCCATTTCCGCCTGTTGCCGAAAAAGAAATATCAGAATTAGTACAACCGTAATTATTCACATTGATGACAGGTGGATTGCCCGGAACAGCACTAATTCCTGAGAAAGTAACGGGAACTCCACCACCTTCTTCAGCTAACGCTAGGCTAGGGCCTGTTGCTCCTGGTCCGCCAGCACCTCCATTCCCTCCAGCTCCACCAGCTCCGCCATTTCCTCCTAGGTTTGCTCCGCATGGACCACCGCCACCGCCAGCACCTCCAGTACCTCCATTTCCTCCAGCACCCCCGTTACCTCCAGCACCGCCAGCTCCTCCAGGCCCAGCATTCAACGCGCAATCTACAACCGTTCCATTTGCTCCATTGTTCCAAAGGAATACGGCAAATGAACCACCACCACCAGTACCCCCTGTTCCACCAGAACCACCAGTTCCTCCACCGCCACCGCCACCGCCAGAGCCACCAAAGTCATCGGCACCATCTCTCTGACGGCCCGCACCGCCACCACCACCGCCACCACCGCACCCATCAGTTCCGTTGGTTCCGTTTCCAGCAGTACCACCAAGAGCAAAGTAGCCAGATATGTATGTTCCTTGAGGGCCAGCCCCACCCGTATTTCCAGTGTTTCCAGTCCCACCTGCAGTTCCATTACCTCCAGGGCCGCCACCACAGGAAGGGTCGCTGAAGAAACACCCCGCTGAGCATCCGGGGCCATCTGGCGTATTTCCTCCGAGGCCACCACAACCGTTGGGTAAACCTGCCGAACCACTAGGTTGAGGCGGGTCATGCCTTCCTCCGGGAGCTCCATTTCCACCATTTCCACCACCATTTCCGCCAGGTGGTTGAGGACCAGTCATTCCTACGTTTCCTGAAGTTCCATTCGGACCTAAAGCACCTGCTATTCCGTTGGAGCCAGATAACCCCTGGCCTGCTTGTCCAGTATTAACCTCGCATCTAACAATGCTGTAATTGGAACAGGCGGCCAAATAAATGCCATAAACGGAGATTCCGGCAGAAGGAGCGGCTGCAACATTTATCGTCAAATCTTGAAGTCTAAAACCAGTAGCGTTTAAGCCTGCAAGCCCAACCAAGGCATTTGCCGGTGTTGGAATTGCATTTGCGGAGGTTCGGTCAATTATTGACGGAGTGGAGTTGCTCTTTACCCAAGTTGTTGGGTCAAACCCTCCTTCAATTGTAATATTGTTTGGAATGGAAAGCACATCGGTAATAGTATAGATTCCAGCAGCCAGCCAAAGCACATTATTTGTGATGTTAGCTAGGCTAATAGCCTGTGTCAAATCAGCGGGGTTTGCTCTGGTTCCAGTGGTTCCGGAGGACGCTCCGTTAGGCGAAACATAGATGATTCCACATTCCTGAGCCGTGCCTAAGAAGGCGGAAGTAAAAACCAGAAGTATGATTGCAAAAAGAAACCTTGCTACTTGCATGTTGGGGGTTGTGGTCTAAGCAGTACGAGCAACACTCGTTTGGGTTGTCTGTTGCAAAGTACAAAATTGGCTTGTTTGCATCTACTATCGCGATGAAAACGCCAGCGGTTTGCGCCTAATGCTGAACTAAGCCATTTTGTATCTTCGCGCTCCGTTTGAAATATCTATGAGCAAGAAGTACAACGAATACAAAAAACTTAATCTGCCAGCCGTAGCAGATGAAATTCTGGAATTCTGGGAAAAGAATGACATTTTCCAGAAGAGTATTGATACGCGTGAAGGTCATGAACCATTCGTTTTTTACGAGGGACCGCCATCGGCAAATGGCATGCCGGGCATTCATCACGTTATGGCGCGTACCATCAAAGATATATTCTGTCGGTACCGCACACTCAAAGGCTACCAAGTAAAACGGAAAGCTGGCTGGGATACACACGGTCTTCCGGTTGAGTTAGGAGTGGAGAAGGAGCTGGGAATTACTAAGGTGGATATTGGTAATCCGAGTAGCCCCAATTACATTTCTATTGCAGATTACAATAAGGCTTGCCGAAAGGCGGTAATGAAATACACAGATGTTTGGAACGACCTTACCCGAAAAATTGGGTATTGGGTTGATATGGACGATCCGTATGTGACATACGACAACAAATACATAGAGTCCGTTTGGTGGCTTTTAAAAAACCTGTTCGACAAAGGATTGATTTACAAAGGCTACACCATTCAGCCCTATTCGCCAAAGGCGGGAACAGGATTGAGTTCGCACGAATTGAACCAACCCGGAACCTATCGTGATGTAAAAGACACAACGGTTGTGGCGCAGTTCAAGATCGGCCTCCCCCTGACCCCCTCCGAAGGAGGGGGAAATTCGCAGCTTCCTGCCGCACTTGCCGAGGCATTCAACTCCCTCCCCCTCGGGGAGGGTCGGGGTGGGGCTTATCTCTTGGCTTGGACGACCACGCCTTGGACGCTTCCTTCAAACACGGCTTTGGCTGTAGGCGAGAAGATTGATTACGTGGCAGTAAAGTCATTTAATCAATACACGTTTGAGCCAACCGTTGTAATCATGGCGAAGGAGTTGGTCGGAAAATGGTTTAAGCCAGAAAATACGGAGTTGTCTTTTGATGAATACAAAGCGGGCGATAAAAAGGTTCCGTTCGAGATTGTTGCTGAATTCAAAGGTTCTGAATTGGTTGGAACCAAGTATGAGCAATTGATGCCATACGCGAAGCCTGACGGAGATGGTTTCCAAGTAATAGCTGGAGATTTTGTTTCTACCGAAGACGGTACAGGAATCGTGCATATTGCTCCAACTTTTGGTGCAGATGATGCTCGGGTTGCTAAGGTTGCAGCAATCGGAGCTATGTTGGTTGATGATGGAGCAGGAAACCAAGTTCCATTGGTAGACCTTCAAGGAAAATTTCGGCCAGAAGTAACTGACTTTGCAGGCGAATATGTGAAAGCCGAATATTACTCTGACGAGGAAATTGTTGAGGAGACTAAAAAACAAGGACGAGAGAAATATCTTTCTGTTGATGAGCGAATTGCCATCAAACTAAAGGAAGAAAACAAGGCGTTTAGAGTTGAGCGATATGTACATAGCTATCCGCATTGCTGGAGAACGGATAAGCCGATTCTTTACTATCCGTTAGATTCTTGGTTTGTGCGTACCACAGATGCCAAAGACCGCTTGATTGAGCTCAACAAAACCATCAACTGGAAACCAGAAAGCACAGGAACTGGTCGTTTCGGAAACTGGTTAGAAAATCTTCAAGACTGGAACTTATCACGCTCACGTTTTTGGGGCATTCCGTTGCCAATTTGGTCTACAGAAGATAAAACCGAACGTAAGTGCATTGGTTCTGCTGAAGAGCTAAAAGCAGAATGCGAAAAAGCTGTTTCGGCTGGTTTGATGGATAAAAATCCGTTGGCCGAATTCACGCCAGGAAACATGGACAAGTTAAATTATGACGTGTTCGATTTGCATCGCCCATATATGGATGATGTAATTCTGATTTCAGAAAGTGGACAACCGATGCATCGCGAAGCAGACCTTATTGATGTCTGGTTCGATTCGGGCGCCATGCCCTACGCGCAGTTCCATTATCCATTTGATAAAACGAACGCAGAATTTCTACCTCCGTTCCCGGATGGCACCAACTCCCTCCCCTCGGGGGAGGGCTGGGGAGGGGCTGATTTTATTGCCGAAGGAGTGGATCAAACGCGTGGTTGGTTCTTCACGCTACACGCCATAGGAACCATGTGTTTCGATTCTGTGGCATACAAAAATGTTGTTTCAAACGGTCTTGTGTTGGATAAACAAGGGCAGAAAATGTCCAAACGATTGGGCAATGCGGTTGATGCCTTTGACACCATCAAAAAGTATGGCCCTGACGCCACTCGTTGGTATATGACCACCAATGCCGAGCCTTGGGATAACCTGAAATTTGACATTGACGGAATTGGCGAGGCGCAACGCAAATTCTTCGGAACGTTGTACAACACGTACGGTTTCTATGCGCTTTACGCCAATATTGACAGCTATGATTACAGCGATGCGGAAGTTCCGCTAAACGAACGGCCTGAGATTGACCGTTGGGTAATGTCTAAACTCAACTCGTTGATTGTAGAAGTTGATGAGCACTACATGGATTTTGAGCCGAAAAAGGCGGGGCGAGCAATTCAAGAATTTGTGAATGAAAACTTGAGTAATTGGTATGTTCGTTTATGTCGAAGAAGATTCTGGAAAGGTGAGCCTTCTCCAGACAAATCAGCCGCTTACCAAACCCTTTATACTTGCCTAGAGACGGTTGCGAAGTTGATGAGCCCAATCGCGCCATTTTATGCCGATAAGCTGTTCAGAGACTTGAATGCTGTGACGGACAGAGATAAATCAGAGTCTGTGCATTTATCTGATATGCCAGTTGCTGATAAAGGAGCCATCGACATGGATTTAGAAGAAAGAATGGCTATTGCTCAAAAGGCAACTTCGCTGATTCTGAGTATCAGAAAGAAGGAGAAACACCGTGTTCGTCAACCGTTGGCTAAAGTGATGATTCCAATTTTAGACGAGAAATTTGAGCGTCAACTGAAATCGGTGGAAGGACTAATTCTTTCCGAAGTGAACGTGAAGGAACTGGAATACTTGAAGGAAACCGCTGGAGTTATTGAAAAGAGTATCAAAGCCAACTTCAAAACCCTTGGTCCGAAATATGGCAAGCAGATGAAGCAGATTGCAGGTGCAATTGGTCAAATGTCTCAGGCAAATATTTCAGCATTTGAATCTGCTGGAACGTATGATTTGGGTATTGATGGCAACACCGTATCCATCTCTCTCGAAGATGCTGACATTCTGTCTAAGGATATTCCAGGATGGGCAGTGGCTTCTGAGGCTGGTATAACCGTGGCCCTCGACTTAACACTTACCGAAGAGCTCAAAGAAGAGGGGTTGGCAAGAGAGCTTGTCAACCGTATTCAGAACTTGAGAAAGGACAAAGGCTTGGAAGTTACTGACCGTATAAATCTGTCCATTTTGAATCAAGCAAATATTAACAAGGCAGTAACGAACAATCTTAAATATATTTGCGCTGAAACACTGGCAGAATCGCTAGAGCTGGTTTCTGTTTTAGATTCACTAGAATCGGTAGAAGTTGAATTGATTGGCGACCTTAAAACACAGATAAATATTACTATATTGAATTAAATACGATTGGCATGTTAGAAAAGAACAAATACACAAAGGATGAACTGAAGGAGTTTCAGTACATCATCAACGAAAAGTTAGCTACAGCGAAGGAAGACCTAACGCTGTTGGTGGATCAATTATCACACAAAGATGATCATGGAACGGAGGACACTTCGCCAACATTCAAATTGATGGATGAAGGATCGGATGTGCTTTCAAAAGAAGAGGTTAATCAGTTAGCTGCCCGTCAGCAAAAGTTTGTCCAAAGCCTAGAAAATGCGCTCATTCGTATTGAGAATGGTACTTATGGTATTTGCAGAGTGACAGGTAAATTGATTGGAAAGGAGCGATTGAAAATTGTTCCGCACGCTACACTGAGCATCGAAGCGAAGAACGCACAAAGCTAATTTTTGGAGTAGATAGGGATAATTAGGGGCTGATTTTTGGCCTCTTTTATTTTTAACCCAATTGAAGAAAGCACTCGCAATCATATTTGCCGTTCTGGCAATTGACCAAATCTCAAAGGTTTGGGTCAAGACAACCATGACCCTTGGCCAAGAACATCACATTACTGATTGGTTCATCCTTCATTTTACGGAAAATGTAGGTATGGCCTTTGGGATGG
>Ga0316208_1000311_pt1 | contig 64088 bp, 55 predicted proteins | sample 3monopyrite_MG_FD_204944 | JGI IMG/M metagenome (GOLD analysis project Ga0316208, IMG submission 204944) | Microbial mat bacterial communities from mineral coupon in-situ incubated in ocean water Damariscotta River, Maine, United States -... | ecosystem: Environmental > Aquatic > Marine >... | reverse complement strand
ACGGTGCGATGGTGACGGCAGGCGGACTGGGGGGACGCTTGGACAACGGGACCTCCAAAAGGGATCTCTTCTGTTCACACGTCTACGATCAAGGTTCAAGGCACTATCTCTATGCGATTGCCCTGAGGATTTCACGGATGTCGGCGGAGACCTGTTGTTCGCTTCGCGACCCGAACATCGCCCTCTCGTCCGCATAGAACTTCGAGACGTCCCCAGGGGTGACGGACTCCCGCCCGGCGCGTACCAGATCGCGTATGGCGGTGCGTGGTGGGAGGGACTGTGGCGCGTCGGAGTCGGGATGGAGGCGTGCCAGGGGCCCGGGAGCAGCGCCGCTACAAGGGCTGTAGCTGCTGATAGCGACGGGCCGGGGTTGCGAGCCGTTCACTCGCTCAACTCCAGCTCCGCATTGCCGACCCAGTCGGCGGGTGTCTCGATGAACACCACGGGGCGTGAAGGTGCATGGAGAACCGCGTCATTCCTCTGCCGAATCTTGCCTTTGACCGATCCATCTCGTAGTCGAAGGGAGTTGGGCCGAAGGACCATACCGCTCGTGGTACACGCGTATAGATAGACGGTGAGAACCGCCCGGTTCGAAAAGTCGACATCATCGGGAAATCCGGTCTGATCGGCGAGATCGTCGATGAATATCTGCTGAAGTTCAAAGCCCTCAAAGACCTCCTCGGGTGTGGTCGCCCAAGAGTACCGCAGGTCGTCACAACAGTCTTCCAGGCACTCCGGCTCCATCGGAACCAATGTCGAGGCCCACTGGTCGGCTCGTACCTCCCACGGTCGACACCCGAAACAGGTCGAGAGAAGCAGCACTGCCGGAAGATAGCTACGGCACCTCATTGGATATCCGCCGTTGGACCGTCCGCGTCATCGCGGGCACTGTCTTCGAAGAATACACCGATCGATGGGGGTACGGTCATTGGTGTGATGCGGACGAACCACTCGCGCCCTCCCGGTGCGATGTTCGCCTGCAACAGGCGGGTGTTGGTGTTGTTTGCGCCGCCTCGGCAGTTCACAGTTCGACCATGTCGCCAGCGTCGCAGATGAAGTCCTCGCTGTCAAGCCAGGATTCCCGTAGGATCTTGCGCGTCTCATGCGATGGCTGATTGTATGGGGGGGGCGGAATATCGGAATCGATTGATTTTCGGATCCGCGCCGTGAATTCTACCCTCGATCGTGATCCGAAGAGCATCGCGCAGTCGGGTAGTCGGCCGTGGCGATCTCGGCAGAGGTCGGCCCCTACGCCCCGTCTACTTCTTCCGCCTCCGCTTCGGCTTCGGCTTCTCCGGATAGGGAACCAAGACCTCTGCTGCCCCCTTGCCCATCCGGATATCGATCAGCGTATCGTCGACCGCGTAGATCCCCCGGGGCAGCAACCCGATGAAGTTCCCCGTCTCGGCCAGGGTGTGGATCGCGAAGTCGATGGAGCGGCGCTGGACCGGATCGAAGGGACGCCTCTCGGGCACGAGCTCGGCCTGATCGTAGGCGATCACCTCGACCTTGGAGTAGTTGCTGTCGATGGACCACAGCCAGTCCACCACGTCCTTCTCGCGATCCGTGGCCAGGGGGAGAGCGGCGGCCAGGCGCTGATGGGTGGCGAGCATATCTCCGCGGGCCTGGGAGGCATAGGCCGCGAGGTAGTGGTCGGAGAAGCTCATCGGAGCCCCGGTGGCGACGCAGCCGAGGTAGGTGCGCTCCACTGCGTTCCAGGTCTGGCGCTCGGCATAGCGATGCAGCTCCTGGGTGAGGCGCTGGTACTCGGCCAGCAGCTGGGCCTGGGTGGGTGCGTCGGGGTCGGGGAGCTGCTGGGCGGATGCGCCAGGACCCCACAAGACCAGTCCGAGGAGGAGGGTTGTCATGAGCGAGCGGTCGCCTCCGGGGAGTCGAGGAGGACGAGGAGCTCTCCTTCATCGACGGTGTCCCCCACGGACACCCGGACCTCGGTGATGGTTCCATCGGCCGGAGCGTGCACCGTGTGCTCCATCTTCATCGCCTCGAGCACGAGCAGAGCCTGGCCCTCGGTGACGACCTCCCCGGGAGCGACGGAGACCGCCCGCACGGTTCCGGGGGTGGGAGCGCGGCAGGAGCCGGGATCGATCTCGGGTGGAGCGGGGGGCGGGAAGCGGGGAACGAGCCTCGCAAAACCCTCGGCCTCACCGGAGTGGATGTAGACCGCATCCCCATCGTCCAGCCGAGTGCGCCCCCCGGCGCTGGGGATGTGGATCACCCGCCAGCGCTGGCGGATTCCGTCGACGCTGAGCAGCAGCTCATCGCCCCGATGGCCGTGGAGGATGACCTCGGCCGAGCGGGCCTCCCACTCGATCTCCAGGGTGGAGCCGAGGAGGCGGTGGCGGACCTCGATGGGCTCGGCGCCGAGGCTCCATCGATCGACCTCCCACTCGGGACCGGCGACCCGGAATCCCTGGGGAATCGCGGCGGGGAGGGGGGGCCGGCTGTGACAGACGAGCAGGGCGGTTGCGCCGATCAGGGTGAGGGCGGGATCGATCGGAGGGGGCTGGGGGAGCGAGGTGCGGCCGAGGAAGTGGGTGTCGAGATCCCCGGAGAGCCACTCGGGCTGCTCGGCGATCTGGCGGAGCAGGGGGAGGTTGCTGACCAGGCCGGGAGCCCAGGCGAGCTGGACGGCGCGGGAGAGCTTGCGGCAGGCCACAGCCCGGGTGGAGCCATGGACGAGGAGCTTGGCGAGCATGGGGTCGTAGTGCACGCCCACGGTATCGCCGGAGCGGTAGGTGGCGCTGACCCGCTCGCCCTCGAGATCGAGCCGATGCAGCGGGCCATGGGAGGGCATCCAGTCGCGGCTGGGATCTTCGGCGTAGACGCGGACCTCGATGGCGTGGCCGTCGATCTGGAGCTGCTGCTGGGTGAGGGGGAGCGCGGCGCCCTCGGCGATAGCGAGCTGCCAGGCGACCAGATCGACTCCGGTGATGAGCTCGGTGACCTCGTGCTCGACCTGAAGCCGGGTGTTCATCTCCAAGAAAGCCCAGCCTCCATCGGCCCCGAGCAGGAACTCGACCGTGCCCGCCCCGACATAGTCCACGGCCCGAGCGAGGCGGATGGCGGCCTGGCCGAGCTGTTCGCGCAGGGCGGGGCTGACGGCGCTGGACGGGGCCTCTTCGACGATCTTCTGATGCTTGCGCTGGATGGAGCACTCGCGCTCGAACAGATGCACGATATTGCCGTGGGTGTCGCCGAAGACCTGGACCTCGATATGGCGGGGTTTCTCGATGTACTTTTCGAGGAGCAGGGTGCCATCACCGAAGGCGGAGAGCGCCTCGCGACGAGCTGAGTCCAAGGCATCGGGCAGCGCATCGGGGCCGTCTACGACGCGCATTCCGCGGCCTCCACCGCCGGCGGCGGCCTTGACCAGCAGCGGGTAGCCGATGGCCTCGGCGGCGGCTTGGAAGTCGGCGAGCTCCTGGCTGGGGTCGTCATAGCCGGGCACGACGGGGACCTGCTGGGCGACGGCGAGCTGCCGGGCCCGGGCCTTGTCGCCCATGGCCTCGATGGCGGCGGGGCTGGGGCCGACCCAGGTGAGCCCGGCCTCGAGCACCGCGGCCGCGAACTCGGCGCGCTCGGCGAGGAAGCCGTAGCCCGGGTGGATGGCGTCGGCCCCGGTGTGGCGGGCAGCCTCGAGGATGGCGGCGATGTTCAGATAGCTGTCCGCCGAGGGGGCGGGCCCGATGCACACGGCGCGATCGGCCTCGGTGAGGTAGCGGAGCTCGGCGTCGGCGTCGGAGTAGATGGCGACGGTGCGGATCCCGAGGGCGCGCGCGGTTCGGAACACCCGGCTGGCGACCTCTCCCCGGTTGGCGACGAGCAGTGTTCGGATCATGGCGCGGCTCTCCAGAGCTCAGTGGCGGAAGGTGCCCCAGGTGGTGGTGGTCTGGATGGGTGCGTTGTGGACCACGGAGAGCGCCATGGCCAGCACGGCGCGGGTGTCTCGCGGGTCGATGATGCCGTCGTCCCACAGCCGGCCGGTGGCGCTCCAGCAGGTCTGCTCGTGCTCGATCTTGCCCACGAGCATCTGCTTCATCATGGCGAGCTGCTCTTCGTTGACCGGCTTGCCCTTGCGCGCGGCGCTGGCTCGCTTGACCAGGTCGAGGACCCCAGCGAGCTGCTCCGGGCCCATGACGGCGATCTTGTGATTGGGCCAGCTGAACAAGAACCGGGGCTCGTAGGCCCGCCCGGCCATGGCGTAGTTGCCCGCCCCATAAGAGGCCCCGATCATCAGGGTGATCAGCGGCACGGTGGCGTTGCTGACCGCGTTGATCATCTTGGCCCCGGCCTTGATGATTCCCGATTCTTCGGCGGCCTGGCCGACCATGAAGCCGGTGATGTTCTGGAGGAAGAGCAGGGGCGTGCCGCTGTGGTTGCACAGCCCAATGAATTGTGCGGCCTTGTTGGCGCTCTCGGTGAACAAGATGCCGTTATTGCCGAGGATGCCCACCCGATACCCGCCGAGCTCGGCCCAGCCGGTGACCAGGGTGGGGCCGTACTCGCCCTTGAACTCGTGGAAGCGCGACCCATCGACGATGCGGGCGATGACCTCGCGGCAGTCGAAGGGCTGCTTGAGGTCGGCGCTGGCGATGCCGAGCAGCTCCTCGGCTGCAAACAGCGGCGGATCGGCGGGCCCGGTGGGTGGGGTGGGGGCGGGGAGCCCGATCTGGCCGAGGATCTCGCGGCCGATGCGCACACAGTCGGCCTCGTCGGTGGCCAGGTAGTCGCTGACCCCGCTGACCCGGCTGTGCATCCGCGCGCCGCCCAGCGCCTCGTCGTCGACCTCTTCGCCGGTGGCCATCTTCACCAGTGGAGGCCCGGCCAGGTACATATAGGCGGCCTGGTCGACCATCACGGTGTAGTCGGACATGCCGGGGATGTAGGCGCCCCCCGCGGTGCAGGAGCCGAACACCAGCGAGATGGTGACCAGCCCGTCGCGGCTGCGCCGGGTGATGTGCCGAAATCCCCGGCCCCCGGGCACGAAGATGTCGGCCTGGTTGGGGAGATCGGCCCCGGCGGACTCGATGAGGTGGAACTCCGGGAGGCGGTTCTCGACCGCGATCTGCCCGAGCCGCTGGGAGCGCTGCAAGCCCCAGGTGTTGATCGCCCCGCCGTTGACCGTGGAGTCCGAGGCGGTGATCATGCAGGGTCGGCCTGCGATCCACCCGATCCCCGCGATGAGGGAGCCCCCGGGGACGATGCCCCCCTCGTGCAAGCCGGCGAGAGGACAGAGCTCGAGGAAGGGGCTTCCCCGATCGAGCAGTCGATCGACCCGCTGGCGTGGGAGCAGCTTTCCCCGAGAGAGGTGCCGCTCAATATAACGCTCTCCCCCGCCTTTTCGTGCTCTGGCAAGGTGCTTGTGCAGCTTGGCGAGGGCGGCGAGGTTGGCCTCGCGGTTGTGGGCGAAGCCGGCAGAACCCGGGTCGATGGACGAGCGGAGTGGCGTCATGCCGAGACTGTATCAGGGCGCGTCGCAGATCCAGTTGCTGTAGCCGGGGGAGCCGAGGGGCTCGGACGGCGTGCAGGTGTTGCTGTAGTACCAGTTGTTGCCGTTGTCGTTGAGGTCGGCGTCGATGGCGCGGGCGTCGAGGGCGATGCTGCCCTGGACCAGTCCGAGGTCGACGAAGACGGGGATCTCGTCGATGAGGGTGCCGCCGGGGGTCTTGATCCGGAGGTTCTCATTGCCGTTGTTGTTGATGTAGAAGCTGGATGCGTAGAAGCCGTCGGGGAAGGCCTCGGACTCGCACCAGGAGGCGGCTGGACCCTTGCCGAACAGCGCGTATCCGCCGTTGGGGACGAGCACGCTGGGGAGGATGGTGCGGCTGCCCTGGTAGTCCTCGAGGGCGATGCCGGCGGTGTCGATGGTGGCGCCGCTGTTGTTGTACAGCTCGACCCACTCGCCATTGCTGTCGAGGCAGTTGGTGTCGATCGCGTCGGCGATGAACTCGGTGATGACCATATCGCCGTGAACGAGGTCGTCGGCGGCGAGGGTGGTGGTGTTTCCGGGGCCGGGGACCGTAGAGACGGGGTCGCAGGCGAGGAGAGCGGTGACGCCAACGGCGATCGAGAAGATGCGCATAGAACACTCCAAAACAGGGAGGATAAGAACAGAGTGACTCAAAACAGGAGTCGCCGCCTTTGTAACCGAGCCGCTTTGGGTGTCAAGCGAATGGGGCGCTACTCCGCCGCGATCCGCCAGGCGGTCTGCCCACCAGCGCGGATCGGCACCACCACATCCGCCCCGAAGTCGTAGTGATCGGGGATGGGCTCGGGCTCGCGCACCAGGGTGATGCGCTCCTCGTTTGGAGAGAGCCCGTAGAAGGCGGGTCCGTTGAGGCTGGCGAAGGCCTCCAGGCGGTCGATGGCGCCGACGGAGTCGAAGGCCTCGGCGTAGAGGGCGAGGGCGACCGGGGCGGTGTACATCCCGGCGCATCCACAGGGCGACTGCTTGCGGGCTCGGCCGTGGGGAGCGCTGTCGGTCCCGAGGAAGAAGCGGGGGTCTGTGGAGGTGGCGGCCTCGAGCAGAGCCTCCTGGTGGGATCGCCGCTTGAGGATGGGCAGGCAGTAGCGATGGGGGCGGATTCCCCCCTCGAAGAGGTGATTGCGGGAGAGGAGCAGGTGGTGGGCGGTGAGGGAGGCGCCGACCTTGGGGCCGGCGGCGCGCACGAAGCGGATGGCCTCGGCGGTGGTGGCGTGCTCGACGACGCAGCGCAGATCGGGATGGCGCTCGAGCAGGGGGGCGAGGGTGCGCTCGAGAAAGACGGCCTCCCGATCGAAGATATCGATCTCGGGATCGGTGACCTCTCCGTGCACGCACAGGGGGAGCCCGCTGCGCTCGAGCTCTGAGAAGACCTCGTCCAGGGCGGCTGGATCGCTGACCCCGGCGTCGGAGTGGGTGGTGGCGCCGGCGGGGTAGAGCTTGACGGCGTGGATGTCGGGGTGGGCGGCGGCCTCGGCGAGGGTCTGGGGAGAGGTGGTGTCGGTGAGGTAGAGGGTCATCAGCGGGCGGAAGTGATGGCCCGGGGGCAGGGCGTCGAGGATGCGATCGCGGTAGGCGCAGGCCGCAGCGACGGTGGTGACCGGAGGCAGCAGGTTGGGCATCACCAAGGCCCGGCCGAAGTGGGCGGAGGTGTGGGGGAGCACGGCGTGCAGGCCGTCTCCATCGCGCAGATGGAGGTGCCAGTCGTCGGGGCGGCGCAGGGTGATCACGGGTCGAGCTCCGGGTAGTGGCGAAAGAGGCCGTCTTCGTTGAAGGGAAGCGCGTCGGCGGTGGCCCGGTACGCGGCGATGCGGGGGCGGTCGAGGGCGGCGCGCGTGAGCCTGGGAAGGGCGGCCACGGTGGGCTCGACGCGCTCCATGGCCCTTGGGAAGGCGTAGCGCAGGCCCTCGATGGTGTGGGCGAGAGACAGATCGACATAGCTGAACTGCCCCAGCAACCAGGGGCCCTCGGACTCCCGGGCGAGGCGATCGAAGTAGCCGAGGAATTTGGGGAGGCGGCGCTCCCGGAAGACCTCTGCGCGCTGCAGGGCGACCGCGCGCTGGTCTTCGTAGTAGGCACCGACATCGATGGGGTGGTGGGTGTCGTGGAGCTCGCTGACCAGGTCGGTGATGCTGAGCTGGACCGAGTTGGCCTCGTATCGATCGACGGCTCCGTCTCCATAGGTATCGGAGAGGTATAGGAGGATATTGGCGACGTGGGAGAGGCGCCGCGGCCCGTCGATGAGGACGGGTGGGGCGAGGGGTTGGAGGCGCTGCTCGGAGCGGGAGAGCTCGTGGAGCACCCTCGCCGCACCTTCCGCGCGCGCCACATCGGTCCATTCCAGACCGAGCTCTTCGAGGTAGAGGCGCACGTACTCGCCGCGTCCTGGTATGGGTGGCCAATACACCAGCTCGAGCGCCATCGGGCCTCCTTGGGTGAGCCACTGTATGCTGCGCGGCGTCGACGTGGAAAGAGTCGCAGATGTGGGTCTGGATCGGATTGATGGCATGCAGCGGACCGCCGAACCTGGAGCTCGTGCGGCCGGCGGGCACGATCGCGGGCAGCTTTCGGGTCGATGTGAGCAGCGACGGGACCGAGGTGGTGTGGTGGGCGGATGGAGCGAAGCCCCGACCCGTGGTCGATGGGGAGTTCAAGGTCGACACGAGCGGCTGGCCCGATGGCGACCACAAGGTGACGGTGCGGGCGACCCGCTGGCCGGGTCCCGCGGTCGAGCAGCAGTTCACGATCACCTCGGACAACACCGGCCCGGCGGTGTCGATCGCCGAGCGCAGCCTGGAGGTGGAGCAGGGCCATACCCTGCCGGTGGTGTTCCGCATCGAGGAGCCCGCCGTCTCGCTTCGGCTCGCGGTCCTCGATCGGGAGCGCACCGCCTTCGAGCAAGCTCCGGGGGTGTGGCGCGCTCTGGTGGGGGTGCCCATCCGCCAACAGCCCGGCCGATACCCCATCGAGATCGAGACGGTCGACAGCCTGGGCAACCACGCGATCTATCGCCCCGAGTTCGAGGTGAAGGCGGTGGAGTGGGAGACCTCGGGCAAGCTGCCGCTGTCCAAGCGAGAGGCCCAGGTCGACCCACCCGCGATGCTGAAGATGCGCGAAGAGCGCGATGCGGTGTACGCAACCATCCTGCCGCGGCAGTGGTGGACGGGCCTGTTCGGCATCCCGGTCTACCGGGGCAAGCACACCTCGGCCTTCGGGACCTTCCGCGAGTACCCGGACGGAGAGCGCTCCCATCACGACGCCCAGGACATCGCCCGGCGCCGGGGGGTTCCGATCTACGCCGCCAATGACGGCATGATCGGGCTGGCCCACGCCCAGGAGGTCCACGGGAATGCGGTGCTGATCGAGCATGGTCAGAAGGTGGTGTCGCTGTACAGCCACCTCCGCACGCTCCTGGCGACCGAAGGCCAGATGGTGAAGAAGGGCGACAAGATCGGGACCATGGGCTCGACGGGTCGCTCGACGGGGCCGCATCTGCACTGGGGCATCGTGGTGGACGAGGTGCCGGTCGACCCGATGCAGTGGGTGAACGAGGACTTCGGCGTCGACAGCTTCGCGGAGTTCACCCGGCTGGAGCCGACGCGATAGGGCTCTGGTCATGGCCAACCCCGAACACATCCCCCAGCTCGATGGCTTCGACCGGTTCACGGTGCGCTTGTACCGGTCGGGGCTGGCGCTGGCATCGGTCGGAGTAGCCGTGCTGGCGGGCCTGTGCGCGACCGGGGGGGCGGTGGGCCCGGCGGTGGCGCTGATCTTCGTGGGCACCCTGCTCTCGGTGCTGAATATGCACCTGTACGACAAGCGGGTGCGCTGGGTGATCGCGGCGGCGGGCCTGCTGGGCGCGGTCCTGGGCTATATCGGCGCGAGCTCGGGGGTGGCGCTGGTCGATCAGGCGGGCCTGGGCTTCGTCTTCGTGGCGCTGTCGGGTTTTGCACTCAAGGAACAGTTCTGCTTCCGGATCCCGGGCCTGCGTCTGGTCCCGCTCTTCCTGGCGGTCGGGCTGATCCCCCTGGTGCTCGGGTCGGGGCCCGGGGCTGCGGCTTGTTTTGGGCTCGCCGCGCTGCCGCTGACGGTGCTGAGCATCGCGAAGTGGAGGATGCCGCTTCACTTCGATGTGGGAGACAAGTCGCGGTATCAGATCTGATCCGCCGGCGACCGAAAGGTCGTGATCCAGTCCGAGCCGTGTGCTGGCGAGGGCCTGGGTGAGCGGGCGCTCGAGTGCGCGGTGTGTCGCTTACGAGGCGGTGCCGACCACGGTCGCCTTGCGGGCGTCGATCCAGTGGGCTCCCCCGCCGGGGTCGTGGATGCCGAGGCGATCGCCCGGTCCCTCCTTGGAAGGCCCGGTCCAGAACACCACGCCCTCGACCTCGACCCCGTGGAACTCGAAGCGGACCCGAGCGCCGATGGGGGGCAGGGGGAGGACCGGGGCGGGCTCGGTGGTGGGCTCGAGGTGCTTGAGATCGATCCAGTAGGTCTGGCCATCGTCCCCTTCGATTCCGGCTCGCTTGCCATCGTCGAAGCGATTCTTGCCGACCCAGAATACCGTCCCGATGACCCCGACGGCCTGTCGCCCCGTTGCGACGCGCACGCGGGAACCCTTGCGCATCAGTCCTTTCTCTCGGCCATCTTCAAGAACTCGTCGAAGGTGATCCGACCGTCCCCGTCGAGGTCGCTCTCTGCGATGAACTCGTCGATCTCGGACTGGGCATTGACCCCGGCGGCGTCGAAGATCCCCTTGAGCTCGTAGGCTGTGATCGCTCCGTCTCCATCGAGGTCCATGGCCCGGAAGGCGCGGACGAGCTCGGGGTCGACGGTGGGGGGAGCGCCGGTGACCAGGAGGTAGAACTGGTCGAAGGAGAGCGCGCCCTTGGCTTCGGTGTCGTAGGCGTCGAGGGCGTCGCGGATCCGATCCTTGGTCCACCCGCCGCCGAGGTTCTTCAGGGCACGGGTGAGCTCGTCGTGGTCGATCGAGCCGTTGTGATCACGGTCGAAGGCGTTGAATACGGTTCGCCAGACGGATTTGTTCTCGGGCACGTTTGCTCCTCGGGCCCCACGGTCGCAGAGCGCAGGGAGCTTGGCAAGGGGCGCCCCTATGAGGACGCGCGGACCCGCATATGGATGGGCAGTTCGGGGCGCAAGGTGATGCTCGGAGACATGGCCAGAGACTGGCCGGGGAGCAGCTCCAGGTCCACATGCTGGACCAGGGTTGCGAGCACGATTCGGGCCTCGAGCAGGGCGAAGTGGGAGCCGATGCACTTGCGCTGACCCGCCCCGAAGGGCATCCACGGCCCGGAGCTGGTGGACTTCGACAGCCAGCGGTCTGGGTCGAAGCCCTCGGGATGGGGCCAGTAGCGGGCGTCGTGGTGCATGGCGTAGATGCAGATGGTGAGGTTGGAGCCGGCCGGGATGGCGTGCCCGTCGAGGATGGCGTCGGTGGTCGCGTGCCGCGCGAGGGTCCAGACCGGCGGGTAGATGCGCAGGGACTCGCGGATCACCGCATCGGTCCAGGTGCGATCGTCGCCCTCGTTGACCTCGGCGACCAGCTTGCGGAGGGCCTGGGGGTGGCGGGAGAGCAGGGTCCAGGTCCAGGTCAGCGCGTTGGCGGTGGTCTCGTGGGCGGCCAGCAGCATGGTGACGACCTCGTCGCGGATGGCGTCATCATCCAGCCCGCTGTGGAGCCACAGATGCAGCAGGTCATCTCCATCGGACCCCGCGCTGCGACGCCGCTCGATGAGCCGGCTGACGACGGCGTCGAGCTCGCGCACGGAGCGGCGGTAGGCGACCGCGGGTCCGACCGGGAGTCGCTCGGGGTGGGCGAAGGGCTGGGTCACCATCCGCAGATAGGCGGCGAGGATGCTCTGGAGCGCCTGGTCGACCGCCTCGGCCTCGCCGTGGAGATCGTCGTCGAAGAGGCAGCGGGTGGCGATCTTCAGGGTGAGCTGCATCATCTCGTGGCCGACATCGACCACCTCGCCATCCCGCCCGGCCCAGCGCTGGGCGAGGGTGGTGGCCTCTTCGACCATGCTCTGGGCGTAGACCGCCAGCTTGGGCCGGCGGAAGGCGGGCTGGGCGATGCGGCGGCGCTCTCGCCACACCGGGCCCTGTGCGGTGACCAGCCCATTGCCGAGCACCCCGCGCAGGACGCGCTGACCGCGGGTGTCCTTGGTGAACACCTGGGGCTGCTGGAGGATCTGTTCGGCCAGCCCGGCGTCTGCGGTGACCAGCAGATCGAAGGGGCCCACATCGAGCGGGGTCAAGTCACCCTGAGCGGTGGCCCGGAGGAAGAGCGCGAGGGGGTCGGTCCGGGCCTCCCAGAGGTTGGCGAGGCTGGCTCCGGCGGACTCGAACCTCTGAATGGCGCTGTGCAGCATGAGGGGTCTTCCTGGCTTCTGGGGTGTGCTTGGAATATATGTGAGCGTTGACTCATGTTACAACTCGCATTCGCTCAGAGGACGCCATGAAGGCATCGATGCTGACAAAACCAAGGAAGAACCCTAGACAAGACCGTGCAAAGAGAACGGTCGAGGCCATTATGCAAGCGACTGCTCATATTCTTAGAGAGCACGGGGCAGAGGGGCTGTCGACGAACAAGGTCGCCAAGCGGGCCGGGGTCAGCATTGGCTCGCTGTACCAGTACTTTCCGAACAAGACGGCGCTGATCCTGGCCCTGGCGCGGGAGCACTCGGGCCAGCAGGTGGCCGCGGTGGCCGAGAATATCGGTGTGCTGGCGGGGGCCTCGGTGCAGCAGGCCGCTCGGCGCTTTGTCGAGGCCACGGTGGCGGTGCATCGCAGCGATCCGGAGCTGCACCTCGCCCTCACCAGCGAGGTCCTGGTCCGGGGCCTGCACACGGCGATGCAGGACCATGCACGGGCCCGCGAGCTCATCGCGACCTGGATCCGCTCTCGAAGCGATGTGCAGGTCGAGGACCCCGATATGACGGCCTGGTTGCTGGTGACCTCTGTAGAAGCGGCGGTCCATATGGCCCTGTTCGAGCAGCCGGAGATGCTCGACGACCCGAGCTTCACCGAAGGTCTGGTCGGCCTGGTGGCCCGCGCGCTCGGGGCAGAGGCGCGTTAGAGCCCGGCCATGTCCTCGAATCGAGTCGCGCTGATCATCGCTGGGGTCCTGCTGCTCTTGGTGGGCGGGGTGGTGCTCCGCGGCACCTCTGTGCCCGCGATCGCACCGCCGGTACCGCTGCCCACCGCCGAAGCGCCGTCTTCCAAGCCCGCTCCGCGCGCCCCAGCTGTTGCATCGGCCCCGCCCCGCGCCGAGCCCGATCGCGAGGTCGATGGGGTGCAGATCGCGGTGCTCCAAGAGGGAGAGGGTCCGGTCGCCTCGGATGGGGACCGGGTTCTGCTTCACTTCACGACCTGGCTGATGGACGGCAAGCGGGTCAGCAGCACCCAGCAGAAGGGGCGGCCGGTTGGGGTAAAGCTCGGCGATGGCGCGCTTCTTCCCGGGCTCGAGTCCACGGTGCGCGGCATGAAAGCGGGGGAGCGTCGCAAGGCGGTCATCCCCCCGGAGAAAGCCTTCGGGGCCCAGGGGCGCGGGCCGATTCCTCCGAACAGCTCGGTGATCGTGGAGGTCGTGCTGCTCGAGATCGGCTGACCGGGGGTCCATTGTCGGCCTAACGCGGGTAAGGTGTGGCCGATGATCTCCGCCCTGATTCTCTGGCTCGCATCGGCGAGCGCCCAGTCCACCGGACCGGTCAACCCGTTCCGCGAACCCGACGAGAGCGAGCTGTTCCGCTTCGACGAGCAGCTCGTCACGGTCGCCTCGCGCTACGCCCAGACCGTGCGCAAGGCGCCGTCCATCGTCACCTTGATCACCGCCGACGAGATCCGGATGAACGGCTTTCGTACCGTCAGCGACGCGCTGCGCACGATCCCGGGCGTGTATCTGTGGAAGTCGTCGGAGGGGCGCGACCTCGCTGCGGTCCGTGGGGTGATCAGCCCAGACAACAACAAGCTGCTGATCATGGTCGATGGGGTGCCCTTCTACGATGGGCTCTACACCCACGGCTTCATCGGCGATCCGCTCCCGATCAGCGCCATCAAGCAGATCGAGGTGATCAAGGGGCCGGGCTCGGCGATCTACGGCACCAATGCCTTCACCGGCGTGGTCAACCTCGTCACCTGGCGGGGCTCGGACCTCGAGGGCGCGCGGATTCGGATGGTGGCGGGCTCGGGCAACCGCTTCGATCTCACCGCCAGCGGAGGGGGAACAGAGACGGTGGCTGGGCTCAAGGTTCAGGCCAGCGCTTATGCGCGGATCTTCTCCACCCGGGGCTTCGGCTTCGATGTGATCCCCAATGGGCGCCGCAATATCGAGGGCTTCGATCCCCGCGAGGGCATGAATGTCGGGGGCAATCTCCAGGTGGGCGGGCTCAAGATTCAGGTCCACGCCATCGACTTCGCCCACCGGTTCCGCCAGTTCTCGGAGTTCGACGACCCCTACGACGCGATCGGCCAGGACCTCGACAACTTCGGGCTGTACTACAACAACAGCTTCTTCGATGCGCGCTACACCCTGGACGTGGGAAGGGTGTCGATCACGCCCTTCTTCATGGCCCAGAAGCACAACAACCCCGGGGCCTTCTACTTCACCCGGGGCTTCGACACCGTCGACAATGGGGATGGCACATTCTCCACGAACCAGCTCTACAGCGTGGTCGAGACCGAGAAGAACACCACGCGCTGGTCGACCGGTCTGGACTTCGAGGCGCGCCCGGGCATCGACCATCGCTTCGTGGCCGGGGCGGGTATCGAGAGCATCGAGGTCAGCGCGGTCGCCGATATTCGCTACGACGATGGCGCGCATTCCGGCGTGCTCAACGATGCCTTTGCGGTCTACAACAGCTGCGGCGTGCTCACGGGCTACGACGATCTGCGGGTCACCCTCGACGACTACCCCGCGGGCAAGTGCAAGAACCCCTCGCTGCGCACCCTGTACGCATACGCCCAGTACACCTGGACCCTGCTCCCGAGCGTCGAGCTCACGGCGGGAGGCCGGTTCGACAATCGCCTCGCACCCATCAACTCCTCGCCTCCACCGGGCCTGGGGCTGGGCGGCAACCTGGCGGACAGCACCTTCTTCAACATCGCTCCGCGAGCGGGCCTGCTGCTGGTTCCCAGCGAGGTGGTCACCGCAAAGATCCTGTATGGGCAGGCCTTTCGGGCGCCTACCGTGCGCGAGCTATTGGTGGTGGCCCAGTACGACGAGGACGATGGCCAATACCCCAGCACCACGGGCAACTTCCAGCTCAAGCCCGAGACCATCAACACGGTCGAGGCCGAGGTCGCCGCGGAGCTCGAAAACGGCTTCAAGGCCCGCCTGGACGGCTCCTACTCGGTCGTTGGCTCCGAGATCGACAAGGTCGATCCGGGCCTGTACTGCAACCTCCCGGGCCAGCTCTCGGTGGTGGCGGCCGAGGCCGACCTCTCGGCGCGGCTGGGTTTTGTAGATGCCAACATCGGCTACGCCCTCACCCTGGCGAACTACGGTGGGAATGACGCCCAGAACAACTGCCAGGACGGCGATCGCAACAACTTCGCCCAGGGCGACAACCCCTACCAGGGTCGCAAGCAGTACGAGTTCCCCCCCCATATGGTCAAGGCCCGGGTGTCCGCCCGAGCCACGGACAATATCCGGCTCACCGCCCTGGGCGAGCTGTACGGCAAGCGCCCCCGAGCCGAGTGGTTCGATCCCGGAGTGGCGGTCGATCAGCCCCTACTGGACGGCCCTTCGGTGCTTTTGGTCCACGCCACGGCTTCGGCCCTGCACCTGGGCAAGAACGACCGCTACAATATCGACGTCTCGGTGCGCAACCTGCTCGATACCCGCTACAGCACGGCCCAATACCGCGATGATGTGAACGACATCACCACGGACTACCGGGGCAATACCGTGCCTCGCTATGGCACGGGCTACGTGGGCGAGGGGCGCACGGTGAATGTCGGGGTCGAGATCGTGCTGTAGACTGCGGCGGGTCCTCATGGAGCGCTCAAGGAGGTGTAGCCTGACGGATCGCCCGCGAATCAGCGCAGAGACTGTCCACGTAGATGACCTCGTGGCTCGTGCGATGCAAGGGCGTATTCGGGTTCCTCTCTTTCAGCGGGGTCTGAAGTGGCGAGACAGCGATGTCCAGGCTCTATTCGATAGTATTCATCGGGGTTTCCCGATCGGAACGCTCCTGATGTGGAAGCGAGCGGGGCAAGAAGAGCGCGTTCGGCTAGGGCCGGTAGAGGTGCAGGCCGGTGCCACCGATGACGCCTGGTGGGTGGTCGACGGGCAGCAGCGGCTCACGAGCTTGGTCGCGGGGCTTCGGAACCCAGATCCTTTCGACCCGGACGACCCATTCGTCGTCTACTACGATCTGAAGTCGGGTGACAAGCGGTCGGAGTTTTTTCGTCCCAACCGGCTTCGGAGGCGGACTCCTTACTGTATCCCAATGGCCCGTTGTTACGAGGCGGCGGAGTTTCAGCAGTGGTTGTTCGAGTTCGTCGAGCAGACGGATCGGCGGGATCTCATCGCGCGCGCGAGCGATGTCGCAACACGAATTCGGAACTACCGGGTCCCGGTCTATGTGGTGGAGACTGAAGACGTCGATGTGGTTCGGCAGATCTTTCTTCGCACCAATCGGGCCGGTCGACGTCTCGATCTACACGAGGTTTTTGCGGCTCTCGTGCCATCGACGCTCTCGTCGCGGACTCGCCCTGACACCATCGCCGAGGGGTTGTCGATCACCTACGGGCCTCTGGAGCCCAATGTGGTGGCCAAAGCAGCGAAGGCGATCGTGAGCAACGATGTGACGCGGATGGATGAAATCCCGGTGGGCATGAACAGCCAGACCTTGATGCTCCGCGCGGAGCGCGCGCTGGAGCGAGCCCTCGGCTTCATTCGGGGGACGGGGGTGCCGCACCTGCGGCTTCTTCCCTATATTCCAACCCCTGTGGTGACACTCGCCAGGTTCTTCGACAGGTTCCCCGAACCCTCCCTACGCAACTCGAGGCTGCTTCGTCGATGGCTCTGGAGGGGGTTCTTTGGTGGGGGACTGGCCTCGGACGCGAGGACGTTTCGCCGAGCCGTGGTCGCTGTGGGGCCAGATGAGGAAGCGTCGGTGCAGGCGCTGCTGTCCCAAGTAGACAAGAATCCATCCTATGAGCTTCCTGGGGCCTTTGATGCACGGAACTCGTCGGCACGGCTGGTGGCGCTCTGCTTGGCCTCGAGGGTGCCCTCTCCCCTGTCGTGGAGAACCGCGGAGGGACTCTTCGGTGGAGAGGAGGAGCCCCAGAGCGACGTGTTCGATTGGCTGCAACAGCACGGCGTGGGGGCGTTCTCTCGTCTGTCTGGCGTGGGGGGGAACCCACCGGCCGCCCGATTTCTCACTCCCGGTTCTTCAGCTGCCAGCCTTCGAGATGCGTTGACGATCTGGGCTCGCCAAGACCTGGAACACCCCGCGCTCGCGTCTCATCTGGTGCCTCCCGAGGCTGCTCAGTCATTGCTCGATGAGGATTGGGAGAGCTTCGTGGCGATCCGCTCGAGGTCGATTCGCACGGCGCTGGAGGCTCTGCATGCGGCCAAGGCCGAGCCCGAACACAATGACCGACCCGGTCTGTCCCTGGGGAATCCATGAGCTCGCGGGTGCTGTCCGTGCTGCTCTACGACGAGGTCATCGGGCACCTGTGGAGTGATGGAGAGAAGAGCTTATTCAGCTTTCACAACAACTATCTCGAAGGTTCGGCACGCCCCGTGCTGGGTCAGTATTTCGAGGATCGCCTTCACCGGGCTGCTCGTAGAGGTCAGGGACTACACCCGTGGTTCGAGAACCTGCTCCCAGAGAGAGGCGGAGCGCTTCGCGAACGGTATTCACGAGCGCTTGGAATCGGTTCGGGGGATAGCTTCGGGCTGCTCTCTGCTCTGGGGGGAGATCTCCCAGGGGCGGTCCGGGTCGTGGCAGAGCAGGATGAGATCCCTACCATCGAGCAGGTCATCGATGAGTCGAGGAGCGATGTGCTGGCGACGACTCGGTTCTCTCTGGGGGGGATCCAACTCAAGTTCTCCATGTCCGGTGAGCCGGATCGCCTCGTCTTGGGGGTCGTGGATGGGGGGGGAAGCCAGTGGATCCTGAAGATCGGGTCGGCTGGATATCCAGGACTCGCCGAGAATGAACACGGGGTGATGAGCTGGTGTCGGGCAGCGGGATTCGATGTACCCGAGACGCGCGTAGTCGATGTGAGCGTCCTTCCAGACCTCGGTGCACTTCCGAGCACGCCTACCGCCTACTTGGTGCGCAGATACGACCGAGCCCAGGGGAATCGGCTTCATCAGGAGGATTTTGCCCAGGTGCTGAATGTCTCGCCGGGGAGAAAATACGATGCGACGGACGCTGCGGGAGTGGTCGACCTGGCTGGGCAGATCCTGGGCGTCGAAGGTGCGGAGGAGGCCCTGCGGAGATTGGTCCTGGTCGTCGCGACGGGAAACGCGGATGCTCACCTCAAGAACTGGTCTCTGTTGTACCGGAACCGGATGCGGGCGAGCTGGGCGCCGCTCTACGATCAGGTCGCGACCATCGCCTACCCGTCGGTGGATGGAAATCTCGCGCTGCGGATCGGACACGCCAAGCATCTGAATGAGGTTCGGGGGGAGCATCTCCGCTTTGTCGGGGAGAAGGCAGGGCTTCGTTCCAGCCGGGTCGATGAGCTCGTCTCGGAGACCCTCACCAGGCTCCGGATGGCATTTCCTGTCGCGGAGATGGAGAGCTCTCCGAGCTTGACGACCGTGTTGCGAGAACACTGGAATCGGGTGCCGCTGCTCCGTGATTCGGCCCTGTAGTTCAGTGCTTGGAGCCCCACAGCTCCGCCACCCGCCGGTCGCGACCACAGCCGGTGCGGTAGCGGTTGTAGTGGTCGGGATTCTTCTTGTAGTAGTCCTGGTGATAGCCCTCGGCGAGCCAGAAGGGCTTGGCGTCCCGGATGGGGGTGACGACCTTGGCCGCGAGCTCTGCGGCGGCCTGTCGCTTCTGATCGACGGCGATCTTGCGCTGCTCGGCATCTCGAACGAAGACGGCGGTGGTGTACTGGTCGCCCTTGTCGCAGAACTGCCCGTCGGTCTGGGTGGGGTCGATATGGCGGAAGAAGTAGCGGACGAGCTGCTCGTATTGGACCTTCTTGGGGTCGTAGACGACCCGTACGCCCTCGAGGTGATGGGTCTTGCCATACCCGACCTGCTTATAGGTGGGCCCCTTCTCATCGCCCCCGACGTAGCCGGACTCCGCCTCGATCACTCCGGGTAGCTTCTCGAAGTCGGACTCCATGCACCAGAAGCAGCCACCGGCGAAGATCGCCTCGGCCTGGCCGGCCTGAACCGGATCTGCGAGGCGGGTGGCGTCGTCGCCATAGGCGCTGCAGGCAGCGAACAACATGAAGGTGCCGAGGACGAGAGGGCGCATGGAGACTCCGGGTGTGGGTGCTCGGGGGTATGCCGGACGGGGCGCTGGGGTTACGGCCGAGGGCCGCTTCGGGTTCACCAGGTGGCCTCGGCCAGGCTGATCTCGTAGGCCTCGCAGGCCTCGTGAGCGGGGAGCTTCCGGCGCACATTGGTGGGCTGGTTGGGGGCCAGGTGGCCCAGGTCGACGACCCAGCGCTTCTCTCCACAGCGGACCGCAGCAGACGCACTGGTGATGTCCTGGGAGCTGCGATTCATGGTGTCGATCTCGACTTCGACCCGGCCGCCGGGGTAGCGAGAGAAGGAGGCATCGAGGTCGAGCCAGGGCTTGATATCGAGCTTGCGATCGAAGGTGCTGCGCTTGGCGAAGGTGACCTCGCGGCGGTCGGCATCGATCGCGACGTTGAACCCGCCGGCGACGTTGAGCCCCAGCAGCCCGGCGGTCTCCTTGGAGGAGCACTCGTTGCAGGTGGCCAGAGCGACGCCCTCGAGCCGCAGATCCCCCAGCCAGAGCTGCTCCACAGCGAGGATATGGGCCTCGCGCTCACCGTTGGCGGTGTGCAGGCGGATCACGGGATCGGAATCGGACTGCTCGATCCCGAGCTGGGCCAGAACATCATCCGAGAGCGTGGTGTAGGTGGCGCCCGTGTCGAGCATCATCATGACCTCGATCTCTCTGGAGCCATTGCGGAACACGACGGGGATGGCGAGGTTGCGCCCCTCGCCCTCGTATGGAAGCACGATCTCGTCGTCTCCGACGGGAAGCGCAGGGGGCAAGATCGGGCGGTCGAGCTCTACCGCCGAGGCCAGCTCTGGGGCTGCGACCTCGGGCTCGTCGGGGAGCTGATCGGCGACGCTGCGTGCGAGCTCGGACCAGTCGCTTCCGCCGCCGAGCAACGCGAGCCCGGTGGTGACGGCGTCGCGCCTCTCGCCGGGGAAGTAGACGGGGAGCAGCAGCAGAGCAGAGCAGGACCAGATGAGCGCTGCGGTGGCGAAGGCCAGCACCCTCTCCTTGTGGACCGCGACGGTGGCGAAGAGCGGCGGCATGAACACGGCGACGGTGGCGGCGATGCTGACCGCCCAGGGCTGCCCGTGCCGATGGAGACCCAAGCCGACTGCCGCAGCGTAGAGCAGGATGGTGGGTGCCAATGCGAGCAGAGAGACCCCGATTCGAGCGAGCTGGCGGCGACTCAGTGCACCACCCACTGGTCGGAGCCCAGCACTTGGGCTATCGGGGGCCGCCGGGAGATCGGATGGCGCGCGCGACGTGGTTCTGTGTGGACATCGAGTGCTCGGGCCCTGTGCCGGGCCTGTACGATATGATCTCGCTCGGCGCGGTCGTGGTGAGCGGAGAGTCGGGTGCTCTCTCCATCGACGAGCAGCTCTATGTGGAGATCAAGCCCACCGCGCCCCGCGTGGATGCGGGCGCGATGGCGGTGAATGGCCTGGATATCGAGGAGCTGAAGCGCACGGGACTGGACCTGGCGGAGGCCCTCGATCGGCTCACGGCCTTTGTCGTCCGGAACACCCCGGCGGACTCCACGGCGGTCTTCGTCGGCCACAACGCTCCCTTCGATTGGTCGTTCGTGAACTACGCCTATCACGCGAGCGGCCGGGACAACCCGTTCGGGTACAAGGCGCTCGACACCAAAGCGCTGGCCACTGGGGTGCTCGGACTGCACTGGCTCGACTCCAACAAGGAGGAGCTCGCAGTGCAGCTCGATCTGCCCGCTGTCGAGGCCGATAAGGTTCATCGTGCCGACTGGGATGCGTGGTATCAGGCGCACATCCTGGTTGGGTTGCTCGACCGGCAGGAGAGCTGAGATGTGTGGATTCGTTGGGATGATCGGCCACTCTGACGTCGCCACATCCATCGCGTTGGGTCTCTCTGCGATCCAGCATCGGGGTCAGGATGCGGCGGGGCTGGGGACCTTCGATAGCGGTCGTCTGCACCTCCACAAAGACACCGGCATGGTCAGCACCGCGCTGCCACCGTCGATCGTGGCGAGCCTTCCTGGACGGGTCGGGATCGGCCATGTTCGCTACCCCACCCATGGCTCGGGGGGGCGCGAGGACGCCCAGCCCTTCATCACCCGGCGCCCGGGGATCGTGCTCGCTCACAACGGCAATATCACCAATGTGCCGGAGCTCGAGCGGAAGCTGCTCTCCAGGGGGGTTCATCTGCTCTCCGGTTGTGACTCGGAGCCCATCTTGCTCCTGCTCGCCGACGAGCTGTCCAATATCCGCACCCACGATCACTCCGAGGCGGACGTGGTGATCGCGCTGCGGGCGGTGATGGAGCAGGTGCATGGCTCCTACAGCGTGGTCGCGGCTCTCGAGGTCGATGGGCAGCAGACGCTGCTCGCCTTCCGCGATCCCCATGGAATTCGCCCGGCTGTGTACGGTCAGCGCGAGGATGGCGTGTGGATCTGCGCCAGCGAGAGCGTCGCCCTCGATGTACTCGACTGCCCCCTGACCGCCTCGCTCCCACCGGGGCATATGCTCCTGCTCCGCGAGGGTCAGGAGGCCGTGATGCGCGAAGTCCTGCCTCGGGAGTCGCGTCACTGTGTGTTCGAGGACATCTACTTTGCGCGCCCGGACAGCATCAACGAGGGCACTCGGGTGAACCGGGTGCGAGGGCGTCTTGGCCAGCAGCTCGCTCGAGACATCCAGGCCAAGGGGATCGAGGTCGATGTGGTGGTCCCGGTTCCCGATACCAGCCGCCCCGCCGCCGAGGCCATCTCCGAGCTGATGGGCATCCCCAACCGCGAGGGCTTCATCAAGAACCGGTACTCCGGTCGCACCTTCATCATGCCCGACCAGGCTACCCGCGAGGCGGCGATGCGCCTCAAGCTCAACACCATCGACGAGGTGTTCCGGGATCGCCATGTGTTGCTCGTGGACGACAGCATTGTTCGGGGCACGACCATGCGGCGGATCGTGAACATGGTTCGTCGGCACGGCCCCAAGGCGGTCCATGTCGGCGTATTCAGCCCTCCGGTGGTGCATCCCTGCTACTACGGGATCGATATGCCCTCCCGCGAGGAGCTCGTCGCGACACGCTGGGAAGCGGACTCGATCGAGGATTCGCTCGCCGAGGTGCTCGGTGCAGACACCGTCACCTACGTCTCTGAGGTGGGTATTCGACAGGTCGTGGGCGATCGCGTCTGTGACGCGTGCTTCACAGGAAGATACGTCGTTTCTGTCACAGATGAAGAACGCAGCTTCATCCTAAAGGAACGTCGAGGTGGATGAGGACGACCGGAATTTGTCGGAGAACTCCGGTAAAGTTGCGCGAATGAGTCGCGAGGTCACAGAGGCCCACTACCTTCACGAGCGCAGCGGGCTCGAAGCCGTTCTCCGCCCACCCGTGAAGTACCCAACTGCTTTGGCATGGATTCCGAAGCGGGAAGAACTCGTCGTGACCACGCGAGAAGGCCAGGTTATCAGCGTCGATCCTGTGCTTGGAACCAGGATTATTGCCGAAGAGATCGGCGAGGGGGCGGTGCTCTCGCTCAAGGATGACCGCAAGCACTACCTGGTCATGAACCGCCAGGGCCGGTGGATCATCGGCACCCTCAAGGGCGAGATCCTGCTCCGCGGCAAGCATGACTTCCTCGGGGCGATGTCGGGGTTTTTCGCCGGCGAATATGCGGTGATGATGGGCGACACCGGCGATGGGAAGCGCACTCTCCAGATCTTCAAGGGCGAGAAGAGGGTGGCCAATGTCCGGTTGCCTGCGCGCGTCACCGCGACCCTCTCCGAGAAGGGCAACCTGCTTCTCTGCCGCTCCACCCATGCAGGTCTCGAGGTCGTCCCGCTCTCGGCCATGAAGAAGGGCAAGAGCTTCCAGAAGGGGCTCGAGTCCACTATCCACCGGCTGCGTCCGAGCGGGGCCCACATCCTGGGCTTCACCAGCACTGGCATCGTGCTCTGGGGTCAGAAGGGGGGCCAGCCGCGCTCCATGCGTCTGCCCGACCTCACCGCTGGCGATATCTCCAAGGGCGGGAAGTACCTGGGTCTCGGTACCCGCAACGGGGCCGTAGCCCTGGCTCGGATCGACAACCTCGAGAAGCGCATCCGGCCGGATCTGGTGCGGGCCTTCAACAGCCCGGTCACCTCGGTCGCTTTCTCGACTCGGGGCCGCTGGTTGGCCACGGGGGCCGAGGGATTGCGGATCTGGAGCTGGGAAGACTGAGACGCCGGTTCGGCGGCCTATTTCGCCGAGAACTTGGTCCTTCGCTCCTAGCGTAGCGAGCTACGTGTCATCGCTCGAACCGGCGCCCTCGAGCCGAACGAGGCCCCCGCCGATGTGGGGAATCCCCAGAAGCATATCCAGCTTTTCGGAGTCGAGGTGCCGAATACGATGATGGTGTACCCGTACCGCGAACTCCTCGTCATCACGAATGTCGCAGATGAAGACTCCGCGATGGCCACCCTTGGCTTCGACCTGATCCTCGACAGCATGTCCGTCCCCTGACCCCAGGTCGGCTGCGAGCTGCCGACCCTACTTGACGGCGACCGGGTGCACAGTGCGCAGGGACTCGGGGATCGCTCGCCAGGCCTCGTGGTCCTTGGGAGTGAGCAGGTTCTGGGCCTGGATGGCGTACATTCCAGACTCGAGGGGCTCTGTGGTGGTGAGCAGGTAGTGTCCCTTGCTCTTGAGCTTCTCGAGATCGAACTTCACATTGCCATCATCGACCCACATATGGATGGGCACCGGGGTCTCCTGGCCGCCCGCCACGCTGACCATGGTGGTGTTCGTGACGAACTTGAGCTTGCGGATCTCGAGGCCGAGCTGCTGGAGCTGGTGCATGGCCAGATCGATCCGGTAGACGATCTTGAGCTGATCCCCCTCGACATACATGTCATCCGAGGGGCCATCGATGCCGTAGATCGCGTCGACGGCGTGGCCGACGACCTTGACCGTGTCTGGTTTGATCTTGAGGTAGTCGCCGACGGTGACCGCGTAGAAGCCGGTGGACTCGGGCTTGCGGTAGAGCTGGAATACGGGGCCCTCTTTCTGGCTCTCTGCCAGCTCGACCTCGATCGATTCCTGGATGTAGCCCTTCTTGCCCGCTTTCATGGCGTGCTTTCCGGCGGTGGCCTTCATCGTGTAGACGCCGAACTCATCGGTGAGCGGCCTCTCGCCGGCGCCCTCCATGAGCACGGTCGCGCCCTCGATGGGCTCGTTCCAGATGTCGACGACGCGTCCCTTCAGGGCGGGGGGCTCGGTACAGGCGAACAGGAGCAGCAGCAGATGGGTCATTCGTCCCTCGAATCGTGAACGGCGTACCTCAATGGGCGGTCGGGAGCAACTACGCGCGTCGGGAGAGTGCGCCCCGGATGGGCTCGAGAGACAGTGTACCGACACGGGCGAAGGTCTCGACCATAGAATATCCGAGCTCGGCCAGGCCCAGCAGACCCCGTAGCCGCTCGAGGGCGAAACGGTCGTCCTCATCGGCATCTTCGAGGTTCTCCAGGAGCTCGATCGCTTCGCGGAAGTGCTCCCTGGACTTGCCGATGAGCCGAAGCTCGCGCTCGCGGAAGATGCGCCTGACGATGCCCCAGACATCGGTCTCGGCTTGGTAGTGACGCGGGCGAGCGCCGGGCACGACGGCGCGCTCGACGATTCCCCACTGCATGAGATCGTGCAGCCCCATGGACACCGCCCCCGAAGACAGCCCGGTCCGCTTGGAGATCTCTGGGGCTGCCAGGGGCTTGGTGGAGAGATAGAGCAGGGTCCAGATCTTGCCCATGGAACTCTTGAATCCCCAGAATGCGACCAGGTCGCCGAGGGTGCTGCCAGCGAGGAGGATCGCGCGATCGCGGGAGGTGGACATGGCGTCTCCTAACCCAGTCCTCACTTTCTTCAAAATGAATTGAAAAAATCAGATCGAGGCGATACGGGTGCCCTCTTGGAGGACCCATGGAGCCTGTGGCCCGTCGTCTCGCTCGCAACCGACCCTCGGGTCTCCGAGCAGGCGCCCCACTCACGCGGATCGAGGGGCCGGCAGATGCGCTGGCTCTGGTTGCGGAAGATCTCGCCGCAGCCGAGCGCACGCTGCGCGAGCTGGTCATCAGCGATGTGGCGGAAATTCCCGCCATCGCGGGCTACCTTGCAGATGCAGGGGGCAAGCGGCTCCGGCCTGCGATCACCGCGCTGGCACGGGTCTCTTTGGGCATCGAAGAGATGCTGCCCCGGCTGATGTGTACCGGAGAGCTGCTCCACCTCGGCTCCCTGCTCCACGATGATGTGGTCGACGATGGCCTGACCCGGCGCGGCCAGCCCACGGCCCACAAGGTGTATGGCACCCCGGTCACCGTGCTCACGGGCGACTTCTGCTTGGCGCGCTCCATCCTGTTGGCGGCCGAAGAGGGCGGGTTCCGAGCGGTCACCGAGCTCGGTCGCACGGTCACCCTCATGGCCGAGGGCGAGGTGCTCCAGCTCAAGCGGGCCCACGACCTGGCTACGGATGTTCCGGGCTACCTCGATGTGGTGGATCGCAAGAGCGCCTCGCTGATCTCCTGGTGCGCGGCGGCTCCGGCCTACCTGGTCGGTGACGATGCGGCGGCAGACTGCCTCGCCGCCTTCGGGCGTGGGGTGGGCCGGGCATTTCAGCTCACCGATGATGTACTCGACTTCAGGGCGGGCACGGGCAAGACCCTGGGCGCAGATCTGCGCGACCAGAAGGTCACCCTCCCGCTCATCCACGCCATGCAGCGCGATCCGGGGCTCCGGGCCGAGCTCGAGGCGGGTCCTCCGGCAGAGGAGCGCATCGAGGCTCTCGTTCAGCAGGTGGTCGCGACCGGCGCCCTGGACAGCACCCTGGCGGTCGCGCGGGGATTTGTGGCCGAGGCCCTCGAGGCCCTCGACGGCCTGCCGGACAACGTGGGGCGCGAAGCACTCGGGGTGCTCGGCACCTACCTCGTCGAGCGCACGCGATGAGGATCGTCGTCGGAGTCGGCGGCGCCAGCGGGCATCCCTATGCGGAGAGGCTGCTCGGTTTTCTCTCCGATCACCGTGGGTCGCTGGGGCTCGATGTCCACGTCGTCTTCTCCAAGATGGGGCGGCTGGTGTGGGGAGACGAGGTCGGGGTCGATCCCCGTAGCTTCGAGTTCCCGATCTGGGGCCCTGGCGATATGACCGCTCCCTTCGCCTCGGGATCGGCTCGCTTCGATGCCATGGTGGTCGTGCCCTGCTCAGGGGGAGGGCTCGGTCGGATCGCCCATGGAATCAGCGCAGATCTCATGGGTCGGGCGGCGGATGTCATGCTCAAGGAGCGCAAGAAGCTCGTGCTTGTGCTCCGCGAGAGCCCCTACAGCCTCATCCATATCGAGAATATGGCGCAGATCACGCGGGCGGGGGCGGTGGTGCTGCCGGCCTCTCCCTCCTTCTACAGCAACCCCGCCGATCGGACCGAGCTGCTCGACACCGTCACCAGCCGCATCCTCGATCAGATCGGCCTCGACAACGACCTCATGCGCCGGTGGACCGGCAGGAAGACCCCATGACGCTGCCCCCATCGCTTCAAGCTGCAACCGCCGCCGCGGGGATCGCCGATCTCGCCGCCAAGGTCGAGGCGGGGGAGAGGCTCGATCTCGACGACGCCCGTCGCCTGTTCGAGGTGCGGGATCTCGCCGCGGTAGGGGGGCTGGCGAATCGGGTCCGCGAGCGGATGCACGGGGATGTGAGCTGGTTCAACCGCAACCTCCACATCAACGCCACCAATGTGTGCGAGGCCACCTGTATCTTCTGCAGCTTCTCGCGTCTGAAGACCGGCCATCCAGACGCCTACACCATGTCTTATGAGCAGGCGGTTGGGCGGGTCGCTGCGCTTCGGGATGCTTTCATCACCGAGGTCCATATCGTCAACGGCCTCAATCCGGACCTCCGCTTCGAGTACTACCCCGAGCTGCTCCGAGCGCTGAAAGAGGAGCGGCCGGACCTGCACATCAAGGGCTTCACCGCGGTCGAGGTGCACTACTACGCCCAGAAGTACGGCATGACGGTGGGCGAGGTGCTCGAGCACCTGCGGGAAGCGGGCCTGGACAGCATGCCGGGTGGGGGGGCCGAGATCTTTGCGGAGCGTGCCCGGAAGAAGCTCTGCCACGACAAGGTGGGTAGTCAGGCTTGGCTCGATATCCACCGCGAGGCCCACCAGCGGGGCTTTCGGACCAATGCCACCATGCTCTTCGGCTCGATCGAGACGGTCGACGAGCGCATCGATCATATGCTCCGCCTGCGCGACCTCCAGGACGAGACCGGGGGCTTTCAGACCTTCATCCCGCTCAAGTTCCACAACGAGAACAATCGCCTGCGCAATGTCGCCGAGACCACGGGCCTGGACTGTCTGCGCACCCTGGCCATCAGCCGGCTCGTGCTCGACAACTTCGCCCATATCAAAGCGTATTGGCCGATGATGGGGGTTCAGGTGGCTCAGCTCTCCCAGGCCTTCGGGGTGTCCGATCTGGACGGCACGGTCCGGGAGGAGCGCATCTACCATATGGCCGGAGCGGCGACTCCCCAGGGCCTCAACCGGGACGAGCTGATCGCGCTGATCGAGCGCTCTGGTCGCCTCGCGCTGGAGCGAGACACCCTGTACCGGGTCGTCGCCCCGACTCCGGCGCTGCTGGCGACGGATGCCGGTGCGCCGCCGACCCGAATCGCGAGCGTGGGCTACCTCAACGCCTGGCCGCTCACCGCTTTCATCGACCGCGCCCAGCACACCGTGGTCGAGGCGGTGCCCTCCGCGGTGGCCGAGCAGCTGATGGCGGGCCAGGTCGATGTGGCTCTGGTGCCCGTGGCGACCCTGCTCACCGAGGGAGACTGGCGCATCGTTCCGGGCATGGCCATCGGCGCGGACGGCCCGGTGGAGTCGGTGCTATTGGTGGCCGAGGGGCCTGTGGAGAGCTGGACCGAGGTGGTACTCGATGGCGAGAGCCGGACCTCGGCGGTGCTCGCGCGCCTGCTCCTGGCGGGCCCACTGGCGGAACGGGTCGGAGAGCTGAAGATCCGTGAGGTCGGGCGCGGAGAAGCGCTGGGCCTGGCGAGCGGAGGCACTGCGGCCCTGGTGATCGGCGATGCCGCCAGAGAGCTGCCCGAGCGGCTGGGCGTGCGCCTCGATCTCGCCGAGCTCTGGAAGCAGTGGACCGGGCTTCCGTTCGTATTCGCCGTGTGGGCGGGGCGTGCGGGTCTCGATCCGCGCATCGGCCACGATCTGCGCGCTGCGGCTCGGAAGGGCAGGGAAGCGATCGCCGATCGATTCCACGAGGCCGATCGCGTGTATCTTGCGGAGAGGCTGCGCTATGACCTGGACGATCGCGCCCTGATGGGGCTGCGGCGCTTTGGCGCGCTCGGTCGCCGCGCCGGCTACTTCCAGAATGGGGATGTGGAGCTGCTGGAGCCCCAGCACCGGCGGGTGTCCAGTCCGGACGGGGACGACCCGCTCACCCTCGCCCAGCGACCCGTGGCCGAGCTGCTCTCCCGGGCCTCTGCCCAGGCGCGCCGTGGCTCTGTGCGCTGGGCGCTCCGTGCCGAGGTCGGGCCGGGGCTCGAGGCTGTGGATGCAGAGGTCAGCCGGGTGCTGCTGCGCGCAGAGAGCGCAGAACAGCTTCGGGCCGGGGTTCAGCGCTGGGCAGAGCGGGGTCCGGTGGAGGTCCCTCTCGATCTCGCCGAGCGTCTCGGAGTCGATGGGCTGGTCGTCGATCTGGATGATGGCGGAGCCCTGCTCACCGAGCCCCATCGCCGGGCTGCTGCAGAGCGCGCCGCTGCGGTGCTGGGCTGTGCGCACTTCGGTCGCGGGGAGTCCTGGTCGGATCGCCTGGCGCATCTGCGGGCTCTCGAGACCCTGGGAGCGACCCGGGTGGTCCTGCGCTACGCCGGCTGGCGTGGGCCCGACACCGAGGGCGAGGGCACGGCATCGGACTGGCTACGCATCGCCGCTTGGGCTCGGCTGGTCACCCGGCTCGAGCTGGTCGTGCCCCACGAGATCGAGGGCCTGGCCGTGGCGGGGGTCGCCCTGCAGAGCTGTGTCGATGGGGTCGCAGATCTCCGCTACGCAGAGGGCTGGGAGGCCCGGGCTCACGAGCTGGACCGGGCCATCCGCGATGCGGGTCTGGAGCCTGTCCGCGTGGGAATGGAGACTCCAGAGGCCTCGGTTCGGCGGGTCAAGCGGCGTCGGGTACCCAAGGCGATCCGGCCGGATATCCGGTGATCGCGGCTCGGCACGGCTTTGTGGGCGGGCGCTTCGTCGAGGGGCTCACCGTCGAGCACGACAGGGGGCAGATCACCGCCGTTCGCCCGTGGGCAGCGGGGGATCCGGAGCCCCTGCCGGGTACCTTGATGCCGGGCCTGGTCAACGCCCACCTCCACGCCGAGCTCTCCTGGGCCCACCGCCAGATCCCGGGGGGCCAGGGTTTTGCAGGCTGGGTCGATGGCCTGCTCGCGCTTCGGCGACCCGAGGGCGATGCGCCGGCACGCCAGGCCGTGGCGATGTTGCTGAGCCATGGCACGGCGGCGGTGAGCGATATCTGCAACGGGCCCGACACAGGCGGTCTGTTTGCGGCATCCGGCATCGGCGGCGTGGTGCAGCGCGAGCGCTTCGGTATGCATGGGCCTCGCCTGGCGGGCTTGCTCGCCGAGGCTGCTCAGCCGCCGGTTCGGCACTCGGGTCGGGTGCCGGTCATCAGCCGGGCCTCGCCCCACGCGGTGTACTCCACCCCTGCAGCGCTGATTCAGGCCACGGCAGGGGCCGAGGGGCTCGGCTATCCCGCCTCCATCCACATCAGCGAAGACCCGCTCGAGCACGCATTCCTGGCGGATGGGTCGGGGCCGATGTCCGAGCGCCTCGATGCCATGGGCGCGGACTGGTCCTGGTACCAGGCACCGGGGCTCTCGCCGATCGCCTGGCTGGACGCGTTGGGCGTGCTGGGCCCGGGCCTGCTGTTGGTGCATGGGGTTCATCTGGACGCTGCGGACCGCGACCGAATCGCTGCGGCGGGCGCTTCGCTGTGCATCTGCGCTCGGTCGAACCTCCATATCGGTGGCCAGCTTCCGGACCTGCCGGCGCTGCTGGAGTCGGGCTGCGGGTTGGCGCTGGGCACCGACAGCCTGGGGAGCTGCGATGATCTCGATGTGCTCTCCGAGGTCCCCGTGCTCCACGAGGCCTTTCCGCAGATCCCGGTCGAGCGCCTCGTCTCCATGGCCACAGCGGGCGGTGCGGATGCGCTGGGCCTGGGCTGGGCGGGTCGGATCGAGGTCGGGCGTGCGCCGGGTCTGGTGCTCTACGAAGCCCCGCCGGCTGCGCTATACGACGCCCCTCGGCGCTGGCTTGTTCCCCCAGGAGTTCTGTGATGAGCGCGATCGCGACCTATAGCCGGATGATCAAGCTCTCCCACACGATCTTCGCCCTGCCCTTCGCCCTGGCGGCGGCGTGGCTCGCCTCGCGAACGGTGCAGGTGACCGCCCTGCAGATCGTGTGGATCGCGCTGTGTATGGCCACGGCACGGTCGAGTGCGATGGGCTTCAATCGCATCGTCGACCGGGACATCGACGCGGCCAACCCGCGCACAGCCAACCGCGAGATCCCCTCCGGGCAGATCAGCCTGGGTGCAGCCTGGGCTTTTACCCTGGGCTCTGCAGCGCTATTCGTGGGCTTCTCGGCGCTGCTCGGTCGAACCACACTCTATCTCGCCCCCATCGCGCTGCTGGTGGTGTGGGGCTACTCGCTCACCAAGCGGTTCACCGCGCTGTGCCACCTGTGGCTGGGGGGCGCGCTGGCTCTGGCTCCCACAGCGGTGTGGATCGCGCTCACCGGTGGGTATTCGCCGATTCCGCTGGTGCTCTCGGTGGCCGTGGGCACCTGGGTGGCGGGCTTCGATATCATCTACTCCTGCCAGGACTTCGAGTTCGATCGAGACCGGGGGCTGCGGTCGATTCCGGCGGCTGTCGGGCTTCGGGGGGCGCTGATCGCGTCGGCGGTGCTGCACCTGCTCACGGTGGGCGCACTGCTCGCGTTGCCGCAGTTCATCGCGCTGGGATGGATCTACTACGTGGGCGTGGGGATCATCGCAGCGGTGCTGGGCTATGAGCATGCGATCGTGAGCCCGGGTGATCTGTCGCGCATCGACAAGGCATTCTTCGACCTGAATGGCGCGATTTCCCTGCTTTTTCTGGTGTTCGTGGCTCTGGCATAGGGGAGATCCAAGTCATCCCATCATTGACGCGCTCGACAGCGCTCAGTCGACGACTTCGACGAGCTGGTGCTGGGCGAAGTCCTTGAACCAGCCCTGGACGGCATCCGCCAGCGCGTCCGGAGCGACGATGCCCTGCTCGACCACCGCTGTGATGGCCTCCATCAGCTCCTTGCCCTCGGAGAGCCCCTGGAGCACGAGCCACGCGCCCTGGGACAGCTCCCAGTGGCGCATGCGGTTGTCGCGGCGGAAGATCACCAGGTACACATCCTTGTCGAACTGCAGCTCGGGTGGGTCTTTGTCCTGTAGGGCGGCGCCTCGGATCTCGTGCACATTGGTGCTGAGGTGCAGCAGGCTGACCGGCGGCTGGAGCCGAATCCGGGGCAGGTTGGCCAGGGCATCGGGGGTGATGGGCGTGCCATCTGTGGCCTCGAAGCCCGACTGTACCGCCCGATCTACACGGGCCATCTCGATCTGTTCGACGGGGGCGCCCTGCTCGATCAGCCAGTCGACGATGTGGTCTGCGATGCGGTTGAGCGTCCAGCTCTGGCTGGGGTGCGCGGCGAGGTAGCGGAACAACACCTCGCGGGCGTCGTCGCCGAGCAGGTACTCGAGCCCCAGCAGCTCTTCGATCATCGCGTCGTACATGCGCAGCTTGTACTGGCCCCGGTAGACCGTGATCTGCTCGAGGGCTGAGAGCGCCGGGCCCCCTGTGAACATGGCGTCATCCAGGGGCGTCATGCCGGCGATCATCGAGGTCATCTGCTCTCGCCAGTCGTCGGGGAGATCGGTACTCAACTCTCCCTCCACACCGCCAGCGCCTTGTCGCGGACGGACCGCGCCCGCTCAGCCTCCTCCTGGAGACGGGCGAAGCTCGGGATATTGCCATCCCACTCGATGAGGGTGGAGACCGGGCCGGTCTTCTCGATGGTGCGTTCGTAGAGCTCCCAGACCTCGTCACAGACGGGCGCATCGTGGGTATCGAGCCGGTAGCCGTCCATGATGGAGTGCCCCGCCAGGTGGATCTGCACCACGCGATCCATGGGGATGTTGTTGAGGTAATCCATCGGGTCGAAGCCGTGGTTGATCGAGCTGACGAAGATATTGTTCACGTCGAGCAGGATGGCACAGTCCGAGCGCTCGACCAGCTGGGAGAGGAAGTCCCACTCGGGCATGGTCGTAGACTTGAAGCCTGCGTATGAGCTTGGATTTTCGAGAGCGAATACCCGCTCCATCGTGCCGATGGTCTGCTTGATCCGCTCGATCATATGGTCGCGCACGGCCGCGGTGTAGGGGACCGGTAGCAGGTCGTGGGTTCGGAGACCCTGGGTGCCGGTGAAGCACAGGTGGTCGCTGAACCAGGGTGTGTCCATGCGGTCGAGCAGCTGCTTGAGACGTCGCATATGCTCTGGATTGCCCTCGCTGCCGAGGGACATGGAGACGCCGTGGGGGATGACCCGGTAGGCGTCGGTGACCCGCTCCAGCCAGTGCAGGGGCGAGCCACCGTCGACCATGAAGTTCTCGCTGACGATCTCGAACCAGTCCATGGCCGGATGCTGCTCCACCACCTCGCGGTAGTGGGGCACCCGATACCCGACGCCGATGCCGAGATCGGGGACTTTGAACTTGGAGACGAGCGTCTTGGCGGGAACTTCGGACATCAGGTGTGCTTGCAGCCGCCCTTGCCCTTGCACGGGTTCTTGCCCTTGCACTCGTTCTGGCCCTCGACCTTGCAGCCGCCCTTGCCCTTGCACTCGTTCATGCCCTTGCAGGTGTTGCCGGCCTTCTCGCCGCCCTGGTCGCCCGCAGCAGCGGCAGCGAGCTTGGCCTGCTCTTCGGGAGTGACCTTGCAGGCGCCCTTGCCCTTGCAGTCGTTCTGGCCCTTGCACGCGTTCTGGCCTTCGACCTTGCAGCCGCCCATGCCCTTGCAGTCGTTCTTGCCGGCACACTCGTTGCCCGCGTACTTCTTGTCGCCCTGAGCGGCGTCGGTCTTGGGCTCGGCCTTGGCCTCGACCTTGGTCTCGACGGTTTCGGTTTTGGCTTCGCCACCGGCCTTTTCGGCGGCGGGCTCGCCCCCACATGCGGCGACAGCGCCCGCCATGAGACCGGCGAGCGCGCCCTTGAGTACTGCGTTCTGAAGAGAGTTGGACATGTGCACCCCTGTAAATTTTGGCGTGAGCCTATCGGACTCGTCTGAGAAGGGAAGGGGATGTTACTCAGTTCTCCGTCTCCTCAGGGCGAACAATCCCACGAACAGCCCTATGAACACGGGCCCGTCTGTCGATATTGTGTTTTGGCACGTCCACTGTTTTCGGTACGTTCCCGGGGTGGGAGTGGTCGGTGCACCCCAGGGAAGTTCGGTATCGATGTCGGAATCGGTGTCGGTGTCGGTGTCGGTGTCTGCTTCATCCGGGGGGATCTGGCTCGGATCGACCACGAGGGTGGGGATGTACAGGTTGAGCCAGGGGATGAAGGCATCGACCCGGGTGGCGCCGCTCTGGCCGCCCTCACAGCCGTTGATCACGAAGGCGTTGACGCCGGCCAGTTCAAGACCGTCGGGGGTTCGCTCGAAGGCGGGGCCGCCCGAGTCTCCTTGGCAGATATTGGTCTCGGGATCGCTGAAGTACAGGTACTGGCTGTCCCAGGCTGTGAGCGGGATGTCGGTGAACCGCTTGGTTCCGGTCTGAAAGGCGCCGTCGAAGGGGTCTCCGAAGCCGACAAAACGGAAGGCCTCACCGAGCCAGCTCCCCTGGGGAAGGTCGTCATTCACCGCCGAGATCGCGACATCAGCGACGGGGAACTCGAGCTCGATCACCCCGATATCGTTGAGGAAGTTCTCGGATTCGTAGTCGGGATGGGGCCACACCTGGGCGATGGGGATCGAGGCCTCTGCGGTCCCGCTTCGAAGATCGCTGCCGATGAGGACCTGGCTCCTGTCCAAGGAGAGGTCGACCAGGCAGTGGGCCGCGGTCACCACATAGCTTGGGTGCACGAGGGTCCCGGTGCAGAAGACCCATGGGTCTGCGCCCTCGGACACCACGGCGATCGCGACGACATTGCGATGGGAGGGGGTCGGCGTGCCGTTGACGATGCGGTTCCTGGGAGGCGCGACCGGTGGGGGGAAGGCGAGGGCTACGTGCAACCAGAGCATGGCCTTCAGGCCATCTCGGTGGGCTCGTCGCTGGTGTCTGCGGTTCGCAGTCGCACCGGAGCGTCCTCGTTGGGGTCGTCGAGATGCTTGAGGAAGGGCCGGTGGGCGAAGGCCCGTGCCATCTCTGGTGAGAGCGTGGCGGTGAAGTCCCGAGCGAGCTCCTGACCCACGGTGCGGTGGGTCTGCTGTTCTTCGCCTTCGGAGAGTAGGGCCATCAGCGCGCGGGCCTCGAGGGAGAGCAGACGGAAGCCACGGCTGCCAGCGGTGTGGAGCACGGTACGGGCTTTTGCGCGCGCCTTGTCGAGCTCTGCGATGTCGCGATAGGCCCACGCGAGGGCCAGCTGGACCTGGGTGCGCCGGGGCACGGGGAGGTCGACGAGGGCGCCGTCGGAGCGGCGGATGAGCTCCTGGGCGACCTCGGGGAGCTCGGCTGCGATGGCCCGGGCCTTGAGGGCCTGGAGCAGGGGAGTGGTGCGCTCGGGGTCTCGGCCCTCTGCGGCGGTGTGCAGCCCCTGATCGGCCCACTCGTTGGCGCGGTCGGGTTGACCGAGCTCGAGATAGAGCTGGGTGAGGCCCACCAGGCAGGCGAGGATCTCCTCTTCGAGCTCGATGGTGCGGGCGAGCTCGGCGGCGGCATGGAGGCCGTGTTCGGCTTCGTCGAACAGCCCCAGGTCGAGGGCGGCGATGGCCGTGGCGCGCTCGGCGGCAGTCTTGCCGAGCTTGTAGTCGAGCTCGTCGGCGAGCTGGACGGCGACGTGGGCGCGCTGGCGGGCCTGGAGGGGCTCGCCCTGCCAGGTGAGCAGCTCGGCGATATTGGCGAGGGCCAGGCAGCGCGGCCGCTTCATGCGCAGGTCGCGGAAGATGCCCTCGGCTTCGGTCAGCCCGCTGGTGGCGCTCGCGAGGTGGCCACGGGTGGCCTGGGCTGCGGTGAGGGCGAGCAGCAGCTTGGCGCGCTGCTCGGTGAGCTGCCCGCCTTGAGCGACGAGCAGCCCTTCGTTTGCGGTGCGCTCGCACTCGTCGAGGTCGCCGTTGGCCCAGGCCAGCGAGGCCATACAGTGCAGCGCGTCGGCCACGCCCTGGCGGAAGTGCAGCCGGCGGGCGGCCTCGAGGGCTTGCTCGGCGAACTCCTGGCTGGCGGCGTAGTCGGAGCGCCGCCGGAGTACCGTGGCGAGCCGGAGCCGCATCTCGCAGGCGAGCTTGGCGTCTCCGTCTTCTTCGGCGAGGTTGAGCACGGCCCGGTAGGTTTTTTCGGTGTCGACCCACTGGGCCCGGTTGTAGTGGACCTGGGCCCGGACGAGCAGGTTGTCGCGGCGGTAGCGCCGGAAGTCTGCGGCGGGGAGGTCGCCCATGGCCATATCTTCGAGAGTGCCCGCTTTCTCGGTGAGCTCCCAGGCCTCTTGGGCGAGGCTGCGATCCGCCAGGCGCTTGGCCGCAGCGACGAGGTAGCGGTAGGCCCGACCGGCATCCCCGGCGCAGCGGTAGTGCTCGCCGACGATCTCGAGGGCAGAGGGGTTGTTGGCGTAGTGAAGCTCGAGAGCGGCGGCCATCTTGCGGTGCAGAGTGGCCCTGCGCTCGGCGTTGAGGTCGCGGTAGACCACATCGGCGAACTTCTTGTGGGTGACGGCGTGGAGCACGGACTCGCCGGCCCGGCGCTCGCGCACGATGCCGCTCGCAAGCAGTCGATCGAGGGCGTCGAGCACGTCCTCTTCGTCTTCGTCGAGCACATCGAGCAGCACATCGAGGTCGAGCTCTCGGCCGGCGATGGCCAGGACCTCCAGGACCCGCCGGTCGTCCCGCTGGACCGCGTCGAGGCGGGTCTTCATCATCTGCCGGACCCCGAGGGGGATCTCGAGGTGGCCGGTAGTGATCTCGTCGGGCTCGATGGTGAGCTTCCAGCGGTCTCCGTCCGGGACGATCACCTTGTTGGCGAGCAGACTCCGAAGGAACTCGATCACGAAGTAGGCGTTGCCCTCGGTCTCCTTGTGCAGGCGCTGGGAGAGCAGCCGTGCGGGGAGGGAGTCGCCCATGAGCCCGAAGATAACGGTGGCGATGTCCTCGCGGGAGAGTGCGCCCACCATCAGCTCTGTGGGCTCGATTCCGAGGTCGTCTCCGGTGGCGAAGTCGTCTGCGGCGCTCGATCCACGCGGGCGGAGGGTGGTGATCACCAGGAGAGGTAGCTTCTCCTTCGCGATGAGGGTGCGGATGAGGAAGGCGAGGAGGTGCAGGGAGCGTGGGTGGGCCTCGTGGATATCGTCGAGGATGAGCAAGCGCGGCTGCTCGTCCAGGGCGTGCTTGAGGCTGGCACGGGTGCTGTCGTACAAGGCGTAGCGGGCGTCTCCGCGGACCGGTTCGCCCATGCTGTAGGCCTTGAGGTCGCGAGCGAGCTCCTGGGCGCCCGAGTGATGCAGATCCCGGGCGATCTCGCGGGCGATCTTGAGGACCACACTGAAGACCTGCTGTTCTTTGCGGAACTCCTCGCGGTTGTGGGGGATGCCGAGGTTGCGGGCGCGGTCGACGGCGAGGTCGAGCAGGCGGGACTTTCCGGCGCCATCATCGCCTTCGAGCACCACGACCCCACCGCGTCGATCGGTGAGGGCTGCGATCGCGTTGCCGATGGCCTCCATCTCGAGGTCGCGACCGACGATGGGGGGCTCCCAGCCATCCGTGGCGCGGGGCATAGGAACCCGCTCCTCGGCCTCCAGGCGGTAGAGGATCTCCTGAGCGCTCTGGTACCGATCCCGCGGAGCTTTCTGCAGCAATCGCCGGCAGATCTCGTCGAGGTGGGCGGGGATCTTGCGGTTCACGTCGCGGGGGGCGGGAGCGGGTCGATCGCGGTGCAGGGCGAGGTAGCCCGACATATCGTTGGCGACGAAGGGCCGCTTGGAGGTGAGCATCGCGAACAGGATCACGCCGAGGCTGTACAGATCGGAGCGGTGATCGATGGCGCTGCCGGTGATCTGCTCGGGGCTGGCGTAGGCCCAGGTGCCCACCAGGGTGGTGGAGAGGTGTGGATCGCGACCGGGGTCGAGGTCCTTGACGATGCCGAAGTCGGTGAGCTTGCAGGTGTCTTCGGAGGAGATCAGCACATTGCTGGGCTTGAGGTCTCGGTGGACCAAGCCCCGCTTGTGGATGGCAGCCAGCGCGCGGCAGAGGTCGACCAGGATCTCTTCACAGCGGCGCCACCGCCTCTCGGGTTCCCACGTTCGGAAGCCGCGGATGAGGCTGTGGAGATCGGGTCCGTCGACGTACTCCATGGCGATATACGGGTGGCCGTGGAGGTCTCCGTAGGCCTGGACCTCGACCACATTGGGGTGGTTGATGCGGGACAGCGCCCGGAACTCGCGACGGAAGCGGGACAGGCCGGTCTTGAAGCGGCTTCGGCGTAGGACCTTGAGCGCGACCAGCTGGCCGCCCGGATCTTTGGCCAGCAGCACGCGGGCCATGCCGCCGCTGCCGATCTCGCGTAAGAAGATGTAGCTGCCCACCCGAGCACCGGGATGCAGGACCATTCCGCCGATCTCGAGCGGGTCTTCCTGCTTCTTGGTGCGAGTGATGCGGTCGCGTGTCGACATTTCCGACCCTCGGGTCCTCTGTTGTAGCCGTAGTGGGCCTCCGGGCCAACCAGGGGATTTGCGGGCCCGCGGAGATGGGCGCTTCGATCCGTCCGGGATCGATGCCGAGTGGCGCGCGTGGGGCGGGTTGGGCTCTGCACAGAATCTGCGTGAATGGATCGGAATGAGGTGGCTAGATCTTCCTCATGTGGATGCTGCTCTCTCTCGCAAACGGCGCTCCGGACTACTCGGCCCTGGCCAAGGACCCACGGGACCGCTTGCTCTCCGACTCCTCCACACCGCGGGGTTTTCGGATCGTAGCGCTCTCCCACCTGGCGGAGGCCTGCGCTGCGGATGGGGATGTGGGCTGTGTGGAGCGGGTGTTTCGAGCGGCGATCCATCCGAAGATTCGCTCCGTAGATCCTACGGGAAAGCTCGGCGAGCATGGGCTGTACCTCTCTCATCTGGCCGTGATCCTCGGGAAGTGTGCCGAGGTCGAGGGGCGCTGCGATGCAGCCCTGCACAGCCGGGTCGTCGAGCATCTTGCCCGAGGATCGGTGAAGCAAGGGGTCATCGCGAGCTTCCCAGGGGGCTCCTCGCGCTATCCGGCCGACCAGGCGGTCACCCTGTACGGCATCTTCCTCTACGACCGAACCCGTGGAACGGACCTGCTCCAAGAGGCGCTCTCGGCCTACCACCAGCGCGTCGATATGACAGCGGAGGCGTCGTGGTGGGCGCTTCCGGCGTCGGAGGTCACGGGGAGTCAGGAGTGGTCGGCGATTCCGCGGGGCTGTGCGGCGGCGACGGCCTTCGGTATCGCCGCGGCCCATGTGGTGGATGACGACCTGGTCGCGGCCCAGCTCGAGGGCACAGAGAAGCTGGTGAGGATGAGGGGCCACCCGGCAGGGGACTCGGCGTTGGCGGTGGCGATCACGGCGGCTTCCCAGCGACTATGAGGGATCGCCAGGAGGCCTGTGGGGACTCTCAGATCAGCGGCGGACAGGCGGCCGCTTCGGTGAGGCCGGCGCTCCGCGCTAGCTTCGAGGCTCCACACCGGACTTGGTGGGCTCGGTCTCCAGGGCTGCACCGACGATGGGCCGGCGGAAGAAGCTGTTGACCGCGGGGCCGGGCATTCGGGCCGCGATCCGGGTGGCGACCTGCTGGAGCGCGTCCAGAACGCGTGGATCGGGGCTGGCGACGTGGAGCGCCACCAGCATCTCGAGGCGTATCCCGTCGCCCCCCAAGCCCTTGAGTAGCTTCAGGCCGCGCTTTGCGGCGGTGCGGGCGGTGTCGTTGAAGCCCGCGGCGGTGAGCGCCTTGCTGGCATCGAGGGCGATGAAGGCGGCCCGGAAGCCGAGCAGGGGCTGTTGCCGGGTGAGGCTCCACACGGCGAGATCCCGGGAGGCGGAGGGATCGGTCGGGGCGAGGATGCGGGCACGGATCGCGGCGTGCTGGGCGGAGGGGTCATCGACCCGGGTGGTGGAGAGCCCCTCGGGGGCGGGGAGCACGCCCTCGGCTTCGGTGATCTTGCCGAGATCGAGCAGCACCCGAGCGATGCGGAGCCTGGGCTCGAAGCGGGCGGGATGGGCCCTGGAGAAGACCTTGGCCTGGGCGACCGCGTCATAGGCCTCGTTGTGGGCGCCGATCCCACACAGGATCTGGGCGAGCAGGGCATACGCTTCGGGTAGGCGCTCCGAGAGCTCTCGGCGCCGAGCGAGATCGACCAGGAGCTCGGCTCGGCGAACGGCGGTCCCCCAGAAGCCCGAGAGCATGTCCAGCTCGACTGCTCGGGCGAGTACCCCGGCTCGGACGCGGGGATCTCCATCGAGGGAGAGCAGATCGTCGGCCTCTTCGAGGAGCTCGCTGGCTTCCTTGAGCCGCCCCTGGAAGGCCTTGAGGTGCGCCAGGCCCCGTCGCGCGCGGGCTTCTCCGTCGCGGCTACCGGAGCTCTGGGCGACCTGGAGGGCTTGGTTCCACAGGACCTCAGCGCGCGCGAGCTGCCCTCCCCGGAGCTCGATATCGGCCAGGGCGCGGGTGACTCCGGCTCGCTCCGGAGCGCCGTGGTCGAGCCGGTCGAGGGACTCCTCGAGCAGTGGACGCGCTCGGGAGAAATCCTCGAGCCGGAACCAGGCCCGCCCCAGCCCGCCCAGTACCCGCCCCACAGCGGGCTGATCGGGCTCGTCGCGGGAGGCGCTGAGCGCGATCTTGAGGGCTTGGCGAGAGGCCTCGAACTCGCCCCGGGAGAGCAGCGCCTCGCCCTTGAGCTGGTACAGGGTCCGCCGCATCGTGCACGCCTCGGCGGGGTCGATCCGGGGCTCGGCGACCTCGCGGAGCTCCTCGGCCCGACGGCAGAGGTCGAGGACCTCGAGGTCGCTGCTGACCCGGGCGGAGCGTCGGGCAGCGGTGATGAACAGGGGGTAGGCGGCCTGGAGATCCCCCGCCTTGGCGAGGTGGTGGGCGACCTCGAAGGCGACCCCGCGACGGCGCCTTCCGGACAGGGCTGCCGCGATGCAGGCGTGCAGCGAGCGGCGCGTCTCCGGGTCGAGGGCGTTTCGGACCACCCGGGCGGCGCTGGGATCCTGGAAGGTGAAGCGCTCGGCGGTCTCGTCGGAGTCGGTGGTGAGGATGCCGCGGCGCCCGAGATCATCGAGATGGGCTCCGGCCTCGAGAGGCTCGGAGGTGCACCGACCCAACAGGGCTGGACCCGCAGGCCGGTCGAGCAGAGCGAGCAGGCGGACGAGGTGCAGAGCGGGTTCGGAGAGGGTGGTCAGGGTGGACTGGATCGCCGCTGCGACGCTCTTGGGTACCGGCATCTCGCCCTGTCGGAGCTTGTCGAGATCGACCTCGAGGGTGAGGGCTCCGGGTCCAGGGATGGTGAACCAGCCCTGCTCTATGAGGGTGTAGAGCTGGGCGACCATGGCCCCGGGCTGCCCGGCGTAGTCGAGGTGCAGACGCCTCCCCAGCAGGCGGGCGGCGACGCCGGGAACGCCGCGATCCCGCATCATCGCGATGGCAGAGGTCTCGTCGACGCGTCCTACGGGGATGAGGTCGGCTGGAATGCCGGTGGCGTTGCCGTTCACGAGCCCCGCGATGGCGTCCAGGCTGGTGGCCGTGGCGAGCAGCAGCAGGGGTTCTCCCTCGAGGCTACAGCGGTCGCGGAGGAGCTTGGACAGTGACGCGATGGTCCGCTTCGGCGCCCGGTCGAGGTCGTCGACGGCGATGACGGCGGGGCCGTGGCCGAGGGAGCTGATGATGGCCCGGGAGAGCGCCGCTCCGAGTGAGCCCTCCGGGTCGAGGCCGGCTTGCCGTGCGAGCTCATCGAGAGGGTCGCCCTCCCAAGAGAGGGCGGCGACGCAGCGGGCGGTGGTGGTGCGTGCGACCTCGACCATGGACTCCAGGAGGTGGCTCTTACCCGAGCCGACGGACCCATTGATGACGACGCAGCCGCCGGCCCCCTCCCGGAGAGCGGAGAGCCTGCGAGACCACCCCTGGAGCTGCCGGTCGCGTCCGCGCAGGGCAGGAGGTTCGTCGTCTCCGTCGCGATCGAGGGCCTGAACGACCGCGCTCGCGCTGGGATAGCGGTAGGCGGGGTCTTTGAGCAGGAGGCGGTTGCACACCCGCTCGAGGGGGCGCGGCACATCCGGTTCGAGCTCTCCGGGAGACTTGGGGACCTCGGTGAGGTGCCGGGCGAGGTAGCCGGCCACGCTGTCCGCCTCGATGGGTCGCCGGAAGGTGAGCATGAGGTAGAGCATCGCGCCGAGGCTGTACAGATCGGCGCGCGCGTCGACCCGCTCGTCGGTGGTGATGATCTCGGGAGCCATGAAGGCGACGGTGCCGACGAGCCGGCCAGCCATGGTGAGCTGGGTGATCTGGGTGGACTCATCCTGGCCGGACTTGACCACGCCGAAGTCCGACAGTTTGGGCTCTCCATCGGAGGTCAGCAGCACATTGCTGGGCTTGATATCGCGGTGAATGAGCTTGCGATCGTGTACATATTGCAGCGCGGTGCAGAGCTTTCGGAGGATGGTGTCCGTGCGTTCGAAGCGGTCCGGAGGGGGGGACTTCTTCCACTTCTCGATGAGTCCAGAGAGGTCCTGACCGTCGACGAATTCCATCGCGATCCATGGGTATCCCCGATGGATTCCCGACTCGTAGACCCGCACGATGTGGGGATGATCCATTCGGGAGAGCGCCTTGTACTCCCGCTGAAAGCGCTTCACATCCTCGGGGAGGACCCGGGCGGGGTTGAGCACCTTCACGGCATAGGGGTCGCCGTGGGGATCGAGGGCGCGGTAGACCGAGGCCATTCCCCCGGCTCCGACCCGCTGGTCAAGGGTGTAGCGGCCGAGCTTGTCGCCGCTTGTGGGGTGGGGTCCGAGGGGCTCACTCATGGTTGGGATCGGTTGGCCTCTGCGCCCCAGTTGCGCTCGAGGAAGCGGCGACCGTCTTCGCGGGGGAGGTTGGCCGCGAGGGAGCGGGCCAGGCCGTTTGCGACGCGGGCGTGGCGTGCGCGGGCGGTGTCATCCGAAGCGATGGCGGCGAGCTCGTGGTGGGCGAGGAGCTGGAAGAAGCGGTACTGAATTCGCTCCGCCGTCTCGAGGGCGCGCCCGAGCAGCTTCTCGGCGTGGGCGTGGTGGCCGAGCATCTTGTAGGCCTGGGCCCAGGCGAGATCGGCCTTGACCTGGGTGTTCTGCCAAGGCTCGCGGGGGGGGCGCTGTGCGGCGAGGACATTCTTGGCTTCGGCGGTGCGCCCGAGGGCCGCGAGGGCCTGAGAATGCCAGGCGACCATCAGCGGGCGGCGGCCCTCGTTGTCGTGGCGATCGAGCATGGGCTCGGCCTGGAGAACACACTGGAGCGCTTGTTCGGGTTGGCCCATATCGAATGCGATCTCGACCATGATGCACAGCGTGGTGAGCTTGTCTTCGAGGATGCCGTGGGCATCGCAGAAGCGGATGGCTTCCTGGGCGGTGCGCCAGGCTTCGTCGAGGCGCCCGAGGACCCGCAGCGCATAGGAGCGCCAGGCCAGTCCGACGGCGATACCGTGGACATGCCCGACCTCGCGGGACTTGGAGAGGGATCGGTCGATCTGGGACAGCGCCTTGCGGAAGATGCCCGTGGACAGGTAGACCTCGGCCAGGTTGACGCGGATGATGCCGAGAGGCCCGACCATTCCCAGCCGGTCCATCTGTTTGGCCGCCTGCTCGAAGTGGCGCCGACCCGCCATGGTGTCGCCCGCACACACATGGCCGATGCCCAGCCCGTTGTTGGCCCAGGCCGCGCGCCGGTCGTCGCCGAGGCGCGTGGCCAGCTCGAGAGACTGGCCCCACAGGTCGATGCACTTGGGCAGATCGCCGGTGCCCCACGCGATCCCGCCGAGTTGGTAGAGGATCTGGGGCATAGAGGTCTCGTCGCCGGCCTCCCGTGCCTTGGTGGCGGCCCTCTCCAGGCTTCGGCGAGCCGCTTGGAGCTCCCCTGCTGCTCGCTGCCGAAGCCCCATCTGGTTTGCGACACGGGACTCCAGGGCGGGGTCGTCGACGGCGCGGGCGATGCGCTCGGCTGCCTCGATGCTCTCGATGGCGGACTTGGGCTGGCCCAGGTCGTGCTGGGCCTCGCTGCGGTGCAGGTAGAGGTCGGCGAGCAGGGTATCGGCTTCGTCCAGCAGCAGATAGGGGCGCGCGGTGGGCTCGATGTCGAGGGCCCGCTGGATGAGCGCGAGCGCCTCGCCGAACAGGCTCTGGGCGACATGCCTCTCGATGGACATGCGCAGGAATGCGTAGGCCTTGGTGGCGAGCCCGGCCTGATCGAAGTGGTAGCCGAGCTCTTCGACGATGGGGCCGAGGCGCCCGCGGTGGTGGCTCTCGAGGGCCTCGCCCATCTTCCGGTGCCAGCTCGCACGCAGGTCCGGATCGGAGTCCTCGAGCAGTACGTCACGGAAGCGGGAGTGGGAGAGCTCCACGCGCTCGAGGTCTGAGTCGCGGTCCTCTTCGACGATCTGAGCATCGACGAGCTCGTCGAGGGCCTCGATGGCGGCGTCTTCGTCGAGGTCCACCACCTCGAGCAGCACATCGAGCTCGAGGCGTCTGCGGGCGAGCGCGAGGATCCGCCCGATGTTGAGGGCGTCTGGGGACAGCGGCGCCAGGCGGTCCTTGAGGGCGACCCGCAGCGACGGGGGCATCGGCAGCCGAGACCGGGTGATCTCGGCGACATCGACGGTGATCTTGTAGCGGCTGTCGGTGCGGATGATGAGGCCATCGTCGAGCAGACCGCGGAGCATATCTGCGATGAATGCAGGGGAGCCGGAGCTCTCGGCGTGGAGCCGCTGGGCGAGGGCAAGAGCCGCGGGCTCGTTCCCCAGCACGCTCACCACGAGCTCCTCGACCTCGCTGGGCTCGAGGGGGCCGAGCTCCTCGGTGATGACGGGCTCCAGAGCCATGAGCTCGCGCAGGACGTGCTGCTCGGGCTGCTCGTGGGCGAACACGAAGACCACGCTATGGCTGGCGAGCTCGAGGGTGTTGCGCACGAGGTACTGCACCATCTCGAGGGTGGCGGCGTCGGCCTGCTCGACATCGTCGATGGCGATGACACAGGGCGCGTTGGCGAGGAGCAGCTCCTTGAACGCGGCGATGACCGGGTAGCGCTCGACCACCGTGCCCTCGCCCTTGAACACCGACTGGAGCAGGGGATCGTCGCCCTTCTCGCAGAACTTGTCGTAGATGGCTGCAAATGCCCCGAACGGGCGATCTTGTTGGCGGCAGCGGCCCCGAGCGATGGGGAGGCCGAGGCGGTGGCCGTGGGCCAGTGCGAGCTCGAGGAGCCGGGTCTTGCCCTGTCCGTTGGGCCCGGTGAGCAGGAATGCGGTGCCCGCGCCGGTGCTCGCCAGGGCATCGAGAGCCTCGCGCATACGGGCCCGGGTGGTGGACCGGCCGACGGTACGTGGGGGCCACTCGTCGAGCTCGAGCATGTCGTGGGTGTCGCCCAACACATGGAGCAGGTGGGCGGCGCTGGCGTAGCGATCTGCGGGCTTCTTCTCGAGCAGCCGGAGCGTGATCTCGTCGAGATGGGCTGGCGTGAGGGGATCGACCTGGCGGGGCGGAACGGGAGCCTCGTGGAGGTGTTTCTCCATGAAGCCGTGGATGGTGTGGGCGTTGAACGGCCGCTTGCCCGTGATGAGAAGGTAGAGGACGCAGCCGAGGGAGTACAGATCGGCCCGGGCATCGAGGTCGGCGGAGGTGATCTGCTCTGGGGCCATCCAGGCGACGGTGCCGATGACCTCGCCCACGGCGGTGAGATCGGCGCCCATATCCTTGACCACGCCGAAGTCCATGATCCGGGTGCTGCCATCCGGGCTGACCATGATGTTGCCCGGTGTGACGTCGCGGTGGACCATGCCGCGCTCGTGGATGTAGGCCAGGGCGCGAGCCACCTGCTTGAGGATGCTCTCGACGCGCGCGAAGCGATCCGCTGGCTGGAGCTTGTCGAGGACGGTGATCTCGTCTCGGAGATCGCGTCCGTTGACGAGCTCCATGCTGAACCAGGGTCGATCTCCGTGGATGCCCCACTCGTAGACCTTGAGCACATTGGGGTGGTTGAGGCGGGATAGCGCGCGGAACTCACGTCGGAAGCGCGACCGGGCCTCTTCGGCGTGGCTGAGAGGCAGGAGCAGCTTGAGCGCTTTTGTGGACCCATCGCGGGTATCGGTGACCTCTAGAACGGTCGCCATGCCCCCGCGCGCGACCATGCGCACCACATCGTACGCACCGATCCGCTCTCCCGGACCGGGATCCCCAGAAGCCTCTTGGACCAGGTTCCCCGCTGCCAAGGGGTCCTCGCCGCGATTGGATGGCGGTAGCAAGCCACTCACTCCTTTCCGTACGCACCCGCCTCACTCTATATTGCGGGGCGGCGCCCCGGGGGGCCCAGGAGACTCCATGCAATTGGAAGCGTACGCCCACACGGACACAGGGCCGGTTCGCGAGCACAACGAAGACAGCATGCTCATCGACTTGGAGGCGGGCGTTTTCGTGGTTGCCGACGGGATGGGAGGCCATGCTGCGGGCGAAGTCGCGAGCGCGATGGCGGTCGAGGCTGTGCACCAGACTCTTGTCGGTGCACCCGATCCCGACGAGACCCGTTTGGTGCGCGAGCACGAAACAGACGATCCAGCCGACGTGCTGCGCGAGCGTCTTCGGTACGCCATGAACCAAGCGTCCATCCGCATCCGCCGCGAGGCCGAGATCCGTCCAGACACCAAGGGCATGGGCACCACGCTCGTGGTCCTGGTGATCGATGGCGAGCAGGCCCACCTCGCACACGTGGGCGACTCGCGCGCCTACCTGTACCGTGACGGTCGCCTGGTGCGCCTCACCCGCGATCACACGGTCGTGCAGCAGGAGATCGATGCGGGCCGCCTCACCCCAGAGCTGGCGAGGCTGCTTCCCCATAAGCACATCCTCACCCAGTCGGTCGGCTACCACGGGCCGGTCGAGCCCGACACCACCACGCGCTGGGTCGAGCCGGGAGATATCTTCATCCTCTGCTCGGACGGCATGAGCGACCCCATGGATGACGACGCGATCCGCAAGATCGTCGGAGACACGCCCCTCGATCTGCTCGCCAATGTGATGGTGGACGAGGCCATCAAGGCGGGCTCCGAAGACAATGTCACCGTGGTCGTCGTCGGCGCGGGCGATCAGGATTGATTCCGCCGGGGTCTACTGCCCCAGCAAGCGGACGGCCTGGGCGCTCGACAGGGTGTGCTCGGGATCGTACTTGTTGCGCACCTCGAGGAACTCGGGGAGCCGGGGGTACATCTGTGCGAGCTCATCGGGCTCGGTGAAGGCGTCCTTGGCGAGGTAGACGCGCCCGCCGTTGGCGATGACGAAGGCATTGAGCTCGTGGATGAGCTTGTCGATGCCGTCGAAGAGCGGGATATCCAGGGCGAGAGAGGTGCCGGGCTGAGGGAAAGAGAGCGGACCCTTGCCAGCGGGCCCGCAGTCCTTGAGCACGGTGATGAAGGAACAGCCGCCGAGGGCCTGGAAGCGGCCGAGCAGCTCGCGATACAGCTCGATATCCTTGGGCATCACGCACTGGTACTGGGTGAAGCCGCGCTTGCCATAGCCGCGGTTCCACTCGGTGAGCAGGTCGAGCTGGTAGAAGCAGTTCTCGGGGTGGATGACGTGCTTCTTGGTGGCCGCGCCATGGCGCCAGTGCCAGAGCGCGTTCATCCAGCGCACAGAGAAGCGGTTCATCACCCCGCTCGGCAGCCAGAACGGGACCTCGAGTGAGGGGCGGGGCCGCGGCGGCTCGGCCGGGGCTTCCGCCGGGGTTGCCCAGCGGCACTTGTTGAGGATGCCGCGGCCGAGCTGGTCTCCCGTAGCGCTGGTGTCGATCCAGGCGACGGTCATGGGCCAGCTCTCGCCGGCGGCGACGAGGGCCTCGTAGATGTCGGTGAGGCTGTCGTAGCGCTCGCTCTCCTCGTAGATCCACGGGGAGGCGAGCCTCTCGAGCTCGAGCTCGACCTCGAGGATGTGGCCGGTGAGCCCCATGCCGCCGCAGGTGGCCCAGAACAAGTCTGCGTGGGACTCTGGTGTCGCTTCGATCACCTCGCCGGTGCCGGTCCGGATTCGAAGCGCGCGCACGAAGTTGCTGAAGGTGCCGTGCCCGTGGTGGTTCTTGCCGTGGACATCGCTGGCGACCATGCCCCCGAGGGTGACGTACTGGGTGCCGGTGGAGACCGGGGAGAACCAGCCGCGCGGGAGGAACACATGCATCAGCGAGGACAGGGATAGGCCGGCCTCTGCGCGCATGACCCCGGTGCTCGGGTCGAAGGAGAGGATCCGGTCGGCGAGCACGGTTCGGGCGACGTGGCGCTCGCAGTGGGCCGGAGGGAGTGCGGCGTCTCCGTAGGCCCGGCCAAGTCCCCGGGAGAGCACGGCGCCCTGGGTGAGGGCCTCGAGCTTCTCGGCGGCGCGGATATGCGCCGGGACCACAGGGTAGCGGCCCCAGCCGTAGAGCTCGACCGGTGGAGGGGTGCTCACTGCTTGCCGTGCATCCAGCTCTCGATCGCGAGCTTGAGCTGCTGCACACCATAGCCATGCTCGATACGTACGAACGGGACGCCGGCGTCCTTGCAGGCGTCGCGCAGTGCGGTCTGGGCGGAGTGGCTGGAGAACCGGGCCAGGAAGAAGACCATGCCGATGGAGCCGTTCTTGATGCGCTTGGCGAGGCTGTTGACCTTGCGCTCGGAGGTGTCGGAGCTCCATTGTACGTCGTCGAACTGGAAGGTGGCGCGGATGCGTTCTGTGGCCTCGGGGCGGGCGTCTCCCCCGAACACCACGGCTTCCTTGCCCTGGGTGATGTGGAGCCACGGCCAGTCTGGGCCAACGAGAGGGGCTTCTTCGGTCTGGTCGTCTCCGGGCTCCTCGTCTTCGTCGCGGAGCGCTCGGCGAACGGTACGAAGCCGGGGCTCGTCCTTGAGGGCATCGGCCCGTGGGGCGAGGAGCTTGAGCAGCCGGGGATCGGTGGCCGGGACGCCGTTCTGGATGGCGTGCATCACCGCGGCCTGGACGACTGGATCGCTGACCTTGCCCGCCAAAGTGAGGTTGAGCTCGTCGAGCTGCTTCTCGGTATTGCTGGGCTCGGGGTCGATATTCGCGGCGAGGCAGAGCTCTGTCCACCAGTAGTGGGAGTCGTCGGCCCAGGTCTCGCGCTCTGGGCGGTGGGACCGGGACAGGCCGTGCACGAACCCGGGTCGCTCCCGTGCGGAGTAGCGGGTGAGCGCGCGGAAGACCTGCTCGAGCACGACCTCGTGGCGGCTGCTTCCGAGATCGAGGTTCTCCTGCCAGACCCGGGCCTTGCAGGTTCCGTAGGCCAGGAAGAGCTGTTGGACCCTGCGGGGCAGGCGCTTCCACCGGTCTGTTCGGTCGCTTACCCGGGCCAGGCGCTGGATGCCGTCGAGGAACTCGAGCGGTGTAGAGGGCGGCTCGGCATCGCCGATGGAGTCCATGAACGCGCGCACTGCACTCATGGCGTCTGGACGCTCGGCGGCCTCGTGATTTCCGAAGCTCTCGGCGAGGGTCTTGAGGGAGTCCGGGTCGGGGGGAAGCACCCGATTTGTATCCACTACCCGGCGACGTCGACGGGTGATCGTGGGGGAGTCCGTGGTGTAGGGGTCGGCGGAGAACACCGTCTCGCCGGTGTCGTCATCATCCTCGGGGAAGTCGTCGTTGAGCGCGCTCTTGGATGCGCCGCTGCCATCGGTGAGGCTGCCTCCGGCCGCGATCCAGTGGAGCAAGGCCTCGCCGACCGCCCGCAACGATTCGTCGCGCTCGGTCTGGCGCTCGCGCAGGGCTCTCTCCAGGCGCCGATCGGGCGAGGAGGAGGCCGCGAGCCGGGCGAACACCTCGGACATCGCCTTCTGTTGCTTGCGTGCTTCGTCGATGGCCTTGGCCAACGCACGCTTTTCCTCGGTATCGCCCAATCAAGGTCTCCGCGGCCAACACGCCGCTGGGAGCAATGTAGCAGGCCGAGCTAGTCCTGGAACAGCTCGTCGAGATCTGCGATCGCTTCGTTGGCGAGGGAGGCGGTCAGCTCCACGACCCCGCGGTTGAATTCCGAGCGTGCGTAGAGCGTGTCGCCCTCGGGCAGCTGGAGCACGGAGAAGCCCCAGGTAGTGGACCCCGATGTGAGCTGCACCGAGAAGGACTCGGTGGCGCCGGACAGATCGACATCGTCCGGGTAGCTCTGGGCCTTGAGGCGCAGCAGCTTGTCGAGCCAGGTGGCGGCGACGTCATCCTTGCTGTCCTCGTCGCCTTTGCGTGCCCAGAAGGCGGCTTGGCGGTCGTCTTTGTTGCGCTGCACCAGCCCCAGGGACTGGCCATTTCGCTGCACGACCGCAGTGTCGATCTCGTTCTGTACCAGGGGGTGCAGGCGCCTCTCGACCAGCCGGGTGCCGGCGAACTGCAGCGGGCGCACGGTGGTGTCCTCGAGCAGCATGAGCCGGTTGTTGTAGCGGGCGTAGCGGTCTTTCGAACCGTAGGTCTCTCCGCCGAGCTCGATGCTGAGCTCGCCCGAGGAGCGTGCGACCTGGATGGTGGCCTCCGCCGGGTTGAGGCCGAAGACGTCGAGGTCGGCCCCCTCGGGGTCGAGATCGCGCAGCGCGGTGAGGGGCTCGAAGCTTGTGAACAGCCCATCAGAGGCGTCGTTTCCGAGGAAGGCGGTGCGGGTGACCTCGAGGATGGGCTCGGGCTCCGGCTCGGGGGCCAGCTCGGGGCCCTCCTCTCCGTCCGGGGCGTCCTCGGGATCGACCACGGGGGGCGGCTTGGGGGGAGCGGGTTTCTCCTTGGTCTCCTCGATGGTGACCCAGACATACTCGCCCTTGGGATCGGTCTTGCGCTCGACCGCGACCTTGAGTTTTTCGCTGTCGAAGGCGAGCTTCTTCACATCGCCCGCACGGGCGGTGTAGACCGCGACCTCTTCCTGGCTGGCTCCGGCGGCCTTGGGGGCCACATCGCTGGTCCAGGAGATATAGGCCCCGACCATCGCGGCCGAGAGCAGCGCTGCGTACAGTACGACCTGCTTCATCGCATCCTCCGTGCAATGACGAACAGGATTCCAGAGCCCAGAACGATGACGGGGATGCCCATCACGGTCAGGTAGAACCACGCCCAGTCGTCGTCTCGGGTGTGCTGGATCTTCACATCTTCTTCGTTGTTGACCTCGCCCTGGATGTTGTCATCACCGACCAGCCAGCGAACAGAGTCGTAGGAGAAGATCTGGTTGGCCTGGCTGAACTGCACGACGGGGTCGGCTGCCCAGTTGACATCGCCCATCACGATGGCGCGCCAGGAGGGTTCTCCGTCCGCGGACTCGGGCCCAGCGGAGGCGACGGCTACGTCCCACACCTTTCCGATCTCGTCGGGGTCCTTCTGGCGATTGGGCGTGGTGTCCGGCCAGGTGTCTGGGAAGGTGCGGATGAGCGTGCTGACCTTGCCAGGCGGGCTCTCCGATTTGTCGACGCTGAGCACCGTGGGCACGATCATCGCCAGGGTGGTGCCGTTCTTCGACAGCGTCTTCACCGAGGTGTGGCTGCCGTAGCGGTTGGTGGCGAGCAGCACGCGGTCGCCGATGCCATCGGACTGGCGGATATGGGACTTGGTATTGGCCAGGGGTGCGGCTCCGAGGGAGAGCCCGAAGTGGTCGAGCAGCCCGGTCATGGGGTCGCCGCCGGGATCGGCGAGGACCATCAGCGCGCCGCCACCGTCTGCGTAGCGGGTGAGGGCTTCGACCTCCTCGGGCAGCAAAGGCTTGATGGGGCCAGGCACGATGACCAGGTCGGCGTCGTCGGGCACGGCATTGGCCAGCCCCTCTGCGACGCCGAGGTTCCCGGTCTTGAAGTTCTGGCTTTCGAGGACCTTCTTGAACAGATTGAGTTTGCGGAGCGGGTCGTCTCGCTCGCGGAAGTTGGCCTCTCCATGGCCGACGACGAAGTAGGCATGCCGCTGGCCCTTGGAGACCTTGAGCAGGTGCTTCTGCACGGTCTGGTCGAGCTTCTTGAGCTCTCGCTTGGCTTTGCGCAGCTCGGTGCCGATCTTGAACTTCTCGAGGCTATCCCCCATCTTCAGGGTGATGTAGCCATTGTCCCGGATCTTCAGATCCTTTGCGAGCTCGGGGGCCATCGCCTGGTCGACCCGGGTGACCTCGATGAGACCGCCGCTCTGTTCAGCCAGGGTCTGGAAGTAGGGCTCCACTTCGCGGCCCACATCGGAGCCCGAGGAGAAGAACAGGGTCGCCTGGATGGGCTCGGAGAGGGTCTTGACGATGGCGATGGTGGACTCGCCCGCGCGGGTGGTGCGGAAGTAGGCCACGTCCCAGCTGACCTCGTTGCGCTGGGCGATGTAGTTGATCGGGAACACCAGCGCGATGGCGAGGGCAGCGGAGAGCCCGCTCGCGAAGGCGGCCCGTCCGGCCCCGCGGGGGATGCGGAGCGGGTGGTTGAGGGTGATCATGTCGAGCATGACGATCGGGATGAAACCCGCCAGGGTGAAGATCGGCCATATGCTGCCGATCGCCCCCGTCCACCGTGCCAACCCCTCGTCCGTGGAGACGAAGCTGCTGGCCACGCTGTCGAGGCTCAAGGCGTACAGAACCAGGCTGATCCCGATCAAGCCGAGCCCGATGAGCCCGTAGTTGTGGACGCTGTGGTTGGCGGGGTTGTTGCGGCGGTGCTGGTTGCTGATCCGAACCCCACCGGAGAGGACCAGGACGAGGACGGCCGCCCCGGACATCACCAGACGCATCTTGCCCTCGCCCACGCCGCGCTCCGAGAGGAATAGCGTGAGCAGTGCGGTGAAGACGACCAGGGCGTTGCCGGTGCCCATGAACTGGGAGGCCGCCAGCCCCACGGCGACGAAGGCCGCGAAGTAGGGCGCGGAGGCATAGACGACGTAGCTGACCCCTCCGAACCAGTAGGCGGCGATGGAGGTGAGGAAGAAGGCGGGGATGGTGACCCACCCTCCGATCAGGAGGGCGAACGCAAGGTTTTTGCGGTTCATGACCACCTCCTCAGCCCGATCATTCGGGTAGCCAGGGTGAGGAAGACGAAGCTGAGCGAGCCGTAGTAGACCAGGCCGGTGGAGCGCAGGCGGCCCTCCATGAAGGGCTGGTATTGCTGGTCGTAGAGGGCGGCGAACTCGAGGATGGAGGTGAAAGGCGGATCGGTCTTCTGGGCGACCCACCACAGCAGGATGAAGCCGAAGATGATCGAAGCGGCGATGAGGCCGGCGAGGAGGCTGGTGAGCGCCGAGACCCACATTGCATCGCTGCGGAAGAGCGAGCTGCCGAAGATGCCGACGGATACCGCCACGCTGCCGACGCCGAGCACCCCGATATAGCCGACCCCGATGTGGGCGAGGCTGACCTTGCCGTTCACGAAGATCATGGCGGGCATGTAGATGGAGAGCACCGTGAGGATGGTGACCATGCTCATCGCGGCGATGTACTTTCCGGCGATGATCTCGAGGTCGGAGACCGGAGAGGTGGTGAGCAACACATCGGTGCGCTGGCCGAACTCCGTGGTGATGCTGAACATCGTCAGGAAGATGCCGGCCGCGATGGTGAAGCCGAAGCACAGCTCGAAGAAGCCCTCGAGCACCTCGTGGCTGTACTGGGGACCGCTTCCCAGGGCGAAGAAGTTGAAGAACAGCCCCTCCCCGAGAAGGATCAGGAAGAAGATGACATAGCCGACATACCCGTTGAGGTAGGCCGCCAGGTCTCGTTGGGCGATGAGCAGCGCGTTTCTCACGCGACCTCCTTGGTGAGGCCCAGGAAGATCTCCTCGAGCTCGTCTTCGGGGGCTTCGACCAGCCACACCTTGAACCCGGCTGCGAGGGCGTCTGGAACGATGGATTCGCGCACTTCGTCGTCACGCACGTCGATGGTGGCGGAGGCGAAGCCGGACCGCTTTATGGGGTGGGCGGTGGTGCTGAGGACCCCGGGCTTCTCTTCGAGCCACTTGGTGAAGGCGGCCTGCTCGCCCTTGACCGTGAGCACGACGCGGTGGTCGCCCTTGCCCGCCTTGGCGGCGAGCTCGGCTTCGGTTCCTTCCGCCGCGAGTCGGCCCTCGTTGATGACCAGGATGCGGTCGGCGACCTGGCTGATCTCGGAGAGGATATGGCTGCTGACGATGACCGCACGCCCCTTGGCCAGCCCCCGGATGACGGTGCGCATGCCGACGATCTGCTTGGGATCGAGGCCGCTGATCGGCTCGTCGAGGATGACCAGGCTGGGGTTGTGGATGACGGCCTGGGCGATGCCCACCCGCTTGCGGAACCCATGGGAGAGCGTGCCGATCACCTGCCTCTCGCGGCCCTGGAGCTGGGCGAGCTCGACCACCTCGGGGAGTCGCTTGCGGACCTCTGCAGCGGACATGCCCTTGAGCTTGCCGATGTAGCTGAGGAAGGCGGTGACGGTCATGTCCCGGTACAGGGGCGGGTCTTCCGGGAGGAAGCCGATCTGGGCGCGGACCGAGTCGGGGTTCTCCGTGATGTCGACCCCATCGAACTTCACCGTGCCATCTGAGGCGGTGATGAGCCCCGCCAAGATCTTCAGCGTGGTGGACTTGCCCGCACCATTGAGCCCGAGCAGGCCGATGATCTCGCCCTTGTCGATATTGAACGACACCCCTTCGAGAGCTGTGAAGGAGCCGTAGTAGCGGGTCAGATTGACGACCTCGATCATGGATGTCCTCGATTGCCGAAGTCGGGTAAACACTGTGGAGGGGGGCGTCAAGGTGAGGGAGAGCGGCGGACTGCCAGGGAGCTTGAAACGAGGGCGGGCTCTGACGGCGGGGCTCACCGCCCTGCCGGTGCTAACCTCGGCGCTGGTCCAGTCCCGGCTGGTGGGGGGCTTGATCCTGGTTCTGTACGCGGCTGTGGAGCTGAACGGGCTGTTCCGGCTGAGCAGGTTGCTGCAGAGCATTCGGTCGGGGAGTGGCGATCGTATCCTCCCGACCGGGGAGCGGGTGGGATTCGGGCCGATGGTGGCCTACTACAGGGTTTTTCAGCACGAGAAGTGGCTCTGCTACCTCGGTTTTCTGGGGGTTCTCTCATCTGTTCCCCAGATCGGATGGCCTGGGCTGGCCTGGGGGTTCTTCACCCTGATTCCCGTCCTGATGGTGCGTGCGAGCGCGCGAACAACGGGGGGCGCCGCCCGGGTCCTTGGGGTGGGCTCGGTCCTGATCGCGGGTCGGGTCGACGAGGCCGCTCAGCGCCTGAAGAAGCTGGGAAGCGTCCATCCGAGCTTCCACTCCAATGTGCTCTCCCTTCGCTCCACAGTCGCGGCGCGTCAGGGTCGGGTGGATGAGGCGATGGAGTTGTTGGAGTCCTCCTGGGATGGTGCGGTGGCTCCGTCGGCCGTTCCGTTGGCCCTCGCGCGGCTGGAGCGTGGGCAACGGTCGCTCATCGATGAGCTGCTCGCCGGGGGCGAGTCGAGCAATGCCTACGAGCGCTACCTGCTATGTGTGGCCGCCGCCCATCGGGACCTGCTCGATGGCCGCTATCAGGCGGTCCTGGATGGGACCGAAGCTCGATCCGAGTGGCCCGAAACTCTGGCGGAGCCGCTGCTGCTGCTGAGAGCCGCGGCCCAGCGGGCCCTGGGCCAGGACTCAGAGCTCTCCGAGGAGCTCGAGCGGCGCTACGCCTGGTGGGAGCACTGGTACCCCGCGGCCTGGGCGATCCTCCACGGGGACAGGCCTCCCGAGGTCGAGCCTCTCCGGCCCCGTCCGGTGGTGGCGCCGGAGCCGGCGCCAGTAGATCGGAGGCGACTGGGGGTCGTGCCCTTCGAGTGGCTTCCGGTCGGTCGGAACCGGGGAGCGGGCGCCGGTAGATCGGAGGCGGCTCGGCTCGGGCTGTTGGGGGTGATGTTCGCGTTGGGGCTTCTCCTGGGCCCAATCACGATCCTGCTTCGGCTCGCTGGGTCACCGGATGTCGTGCTACTCGCGGCGTCGACCGGGATGACCGTGGTGGCCTTGGTCATGCCTCTGCAGGAGCTCGCACGGAGAGGACTCGTCCGGTGGTCTCAGGGCGGGGATCGCCGGGTGGTGCTCTCGAATGGGAGCGCGGTGAACCTCGAGCGGATGGCGCTGTGGAGCTTCTCCAGGAAGCTGATCCTCGGCCCCGTTCTGCTGCTCGTGGTGGGCTCCATTGCCGCGGAGTACCTGCTCCAGGGGAGCGTGTCGACCGTCACCATCGCCGCTCCGGTCGGCCTGCTCTTCGGCTGGATCTACGGGCGGGTGGCGGTGCTGGAGTGGATGATTCAGGTCGCCCACACACAGCCGCCTTCTGCGTGGATCCGCTTCGCCGACCGGGTCCCAGGGTGGCTGATTTTGGGCGAGGGCGTCTCGGTCATCCGGGGACTCGGGTGTCTATGGGGCGGGGACCGGGAAGGGGCTCGGGCATCCTGGCAGCGGGTCGTGGTCTATCGCTCCCAGACCGAGGAGCTGTCCTTCTGGCTGGGCGCCGGGGATGGGGATGTAGACCTCGACCACCTGATCGGTCGTGGCCTCCCGGATGCTCTCGGACCGGCGTATCGCGCAGGGGTGGCCATGCTGCTCGCGGCCATCCGGGCTGGTCAGGAGTCCGCGGTTCCCATCGAGACGAGAGCGCGTCTGCACGAGGTCGCAGAGCGCCTGCCGAACCGCTTCGGGGAGCTGCTGGGGGCGCTGGTCGCCCGGGTAGAGGACCGCGGCGCCGCCCTGCCCGAGGATCTGGAGTGGATCGAGGCCGTGTGGCCGGGCCTATGGCGCGGACAGCCCGCAGAGGAGTAGTGTGGGCGGGCGAGGTGGTGATGAGCGAGTTCTTGTGGGCCAGCGGGGACAGCTTGTTCGAGGCGGCCTTTTTGGGGGTCGCCGGCGGGGCGCACTGGGTGGGCGTGGTGCGACGGGCGGCTGCGGGCTCCCCAATGCCCCTCGACATCGGCATCCGGCTCGGTACCCGCACGGTGCTCACCGATCTGTGGAAAGCCCCGGATGGGACGCTCTGGGTGGTGGGTGAAGACGGGAATGTCCGGGTCAGCGGCGACCCCTGGGGCAAGCATGCCGACCAGTGGGAGCAGCGCGCCCTGGACTGCCCGCTGTACGGGATCAACGGCGTCGACCGCACCTGTGTCCTGGCCCATGGCATCCGCGAGAGCGACGGAACCCATGTGCTGCGGCTGTTCAACGGGGCCCGGTGGAATCCCCTGGGCGGGCCGGAGATCGCCATCGAAACCACCGATATCTCCGCGCCGGACCGCATCTGGATCGGGGGCGATGGGGTCGCGCGCTGGGATGGCCAGGGCTGGGAGGTGCTGCAGACCCCGCCGGTGCTCGATCTCCACGCGCCCACCGACGATCAGGTGGTGGTGGTGCTCGAGGACGGCACCTTCGGGCGGGTCACTCCGAGTGGCTTCGCAGCGCTCGGCCAGATCGACGGAGCCTGTGCAATCGCCGTGTGGCGCGGGCGGATCTGGATCGGGGCCGGGGAGAACGGGCTGTGGCGGGCCGGGGGCGGAGAGACGGTGTGCGTGCGCGAAGATCGGCACTGTGTATCGCTGGAGCCCCACCCCACCGGGCTGATGATCGGGTGCTCGGATCTGGTGAGCAGTACGGCCGATGGAGAGCGCTTCCCCGGTGGGTGTCGCGGCTATCTGGACGGGTTGAGCCTGTAGTCAGCCCACCAAGACCTCGGCGCTGGCGCAGGGCACCTCGCCGGCTGCGATGGCCTTCAGGGTGTCCCGCCAGCGGGTGAGCTCGTCCGCGGCCCAGTCGATGGCTGTGCTCAGAGGGGGCAGAGCGACGGCCCAACGCTGGGTACCGGCCTGGGGACCGGCGCTGACCTCGAGCACATGCTCTCCATCGGCGAGGGGGAGCTCCGCCAGGGCCACGCGCTCCTCGGGGGTGGTGGGGAACAGGACCTGCCACCCGTCGGCGTGTTGGCGGAGCACCACCACACGTCGGGTGTCGGCATCCAGCAGCGCGGGTATCCGCAGCTCGAAGCGGTCCCCAGGCCGAAGCCCTCCGCCGAAGACGGCCACCTGATGCGGGCGGAGCTGGAGCCCAACGCGCCCACCGGGGACACCGGGAGGGGGAATACGCCAGGGATCGGTGGGGGCCTCGATGAGCTCGGCTCGAAGCACGGAGACCCGGCTGAGCAGGGCGGGGTCTTGGCGCAGAGCCTCTTCGACCCGGAGGGCATCGGGGGGCTCGAGGGCCCCGGCCATCCAGGCGTGGAGTGTGGCGTCGGTCAGTGACACGGATCCTCCTCGAGAAGCGCAAGCGCCCTGCGAGCGTTTTCGACGAATGTGGGGAAGCCCGACCGGGGAAGGGCGATCTCGGGATGCCAGCTGGGCTCGATACGGGCCAGCACCCGGTTCTTGAGTCGCCGATCGATGGGGAGCACGGAGAGGGCTTGCAGCACGGGCTGGTTGGCCTCGAGATAGCGAACGAGCTCGCGGTTGAGGTGGATGCGCACGCGCTTGTAGCCCCCATCGGGGTCTCCGACGCGATCGGGCAGATCCTTGAGGAGCCGGGCCCAGGTGCTGTCTCGATCCCCGGTGCCGCCGGTGCGGACCCAGCGCTCGAGGTGGGCCCAGCGGCCCTTGAGCAGGACCAGGAGCACCCAGGTAGGCAGGGCGGATGCGCTGTCATCGGTGAGAGGAGGGAGCCCGGGGGGGAGGCTGCGGCACGGAGGGGTGGTGGCGCGCCCTGCATCGAAGCTGAACCCTCGGGACATCTCCTGCCACGCCCAGCTCCAGGCGAACCGCGCTACTGCGGCCTGGGTCCGGGCGTGGAGGGAGTCGACGGCGAGCAGGGCGCTCAGCCAGTAGCGATCTGCGCTGACGAGGGCCCGCAGTCGTCCCCGGGCCTTGCCGCGGTTCTGGGTGACCAGGCGCCACGACGCCCGCCGGTCGTCGGGGAGGGCCTGCAGGAAGCGGAGCGCGACGTGGAGGTCGAGTACCGCTTCGAAGGTCGCGGGATCGTGGAACAGCTCGGCGACAGCGGTCGCTCGGCCCTCTCGATCGGGGAGGGTGGCGAATAGGGCGGCCGTCGTGCGAGCCCACCCGGCCCGGCTTGTCACGCACTGTCCAGCCAGGGAGCGACTCTGCTGAGAGAGCGTGCTGGCGGGGCCGATCACGGGGCCGATGGTCTCGAGCACCCGCACGGCCAGCTCCGCCCAGCCTGGGGTGGAGTGGCCGTCTCCGAGCAGTCGGTAGAAGAAGGCCTCCCGGAGATCGGACAGGACCTGGGACCGGACCTCCGAGGGGAGATCCCGAGCGGCCAGGACCCCCGAGAAGGAGCGGGTAGCGGTGGCGAGCCAGAGCTCCTCACAGCGGTCGCGCAGACCCCAGGGGTTGCCGGAGAACAGCGCCGCCCAGACCTCGGCTGCGTCCGCGTCGCGCGTGGCATCCACCGGCCACTCGCGGACCCACGAGCGCCGCTCGCGGTCCTCGATCTCGCGGCCGAGTCGGTCGAGCTCGGCGATGCGCCAGGCGGCCCGATGGGCGGAGTCGTTGGGTACGGGTTCGAGACGGGTGAGTGAGCTCTCGTGCACCCGGCGTGTGGCGGACAGCTCCGGCCCAAGCGGTGTGGGAGCCAGCGCCAGGCTCAGCGAGGCTGGGCTTGGTGCTGGCTCTTGGAGTCGAAGTGCGCGGGACGCCACGGTCACAAGGGGGGAGTGGTCCGCGAACGCCCAGCTGCGAAATACTGTGGGGGGATCGGGGAGCGACAGGGCAAAGACCCGGCGCTCCTCGCGTTGTTCAGTCCATTCTGCTCGGCTCATCCGACGCTCCGGCTCCACGAGCAGAGGCAAGCTGCCGACCGTCCCCGATTCCGTCATAGGACCCTTAGGAGGGTTCCGGGGGTGAGGCAGAGCTGGTCGCCCACCCGCAGCCGTATGGGCCCGGGCTCGACCGCTATCCATCCTTGTGGGGAGCTCCGCGTGGCGGGCTTCAGCAGCTCCGGACCCCGCTCCCCCCAGATCAGAGCTCTGCGAGACAGGTAGGGATCGACGAGGGGGGAGTCGCGGTACAGCCCGTCTCTGTCGGGGCTTGCGCGGCCGATGGTGTCCCCGGGACCGAAGCGACGTCCGTCCTCGGGCCCGCCGAGGACCTCGAGGGCGCTGGCTTCGGGTGCCAGGGCGGTGGCGGCTTCGATGGGCATCAGGGTGGTGTGGGAGGAGATCGCTTCGGGGTCCGAGCCCGCGGGCAGATTGAGCCAGGCCTGGAGCAGCTCCTCGGGTTGGTTCCACAGCAGCCGGGCCAGTCCCTCGAGATCGACGGACTCGGGCTGGAGGGCGCGCAGCCGGGGGGTACCATCGAATGCTCCGGGGTGGCCGGTGCGGGGGCGCAGCGAGCCGAGCCGAAGGAAGGGATCGGGGCGGTGGGCCAGGGTGTAACGGAGGTGTGCGCTCCAGGAGCCCCCGCCCTCGGTGGGCCAGGCAGCGAGGAGGTGCTCGATCCCCACGAAGCCGTGAGGAGAGGCGAGCTCCCGGGCGCGGTGGAGCAGTGCGGTGACCTCTGGGTGCTGTGGAGCCCAGCCGGCGGGGCGCCAGTGCGTGTTCTGCAGCCTCTGGAGCGCAGCGGCGTCACCGGAGAGGTGGAGCACGGGGTTCATCCAACGGCTGTCCGGGTGGGCCCGTCCGAGATTCCGCACGGCTCTCCGGCCGTCGGAGACGGATTCGGCGATGCATCGACCTGCTGAGAGGCCCTGGTACAGCCCGTCTGCGAAGGCCTCGGCCGCTTCGACTCCCAGGCGGGTGGCCGGTGCGACGACCGCGGGGGCGCCGGCTTCGACCAGGCGGGCCCCGGGAATATAGGACTCCGGCGTGGAGGTGTTGCCCGCATCGCACACATCCAGGACGACGAGCTGGACGGCCGAGAGCCAAGGCGTGAGGCTGTGGGCGGCGGTGCCTGCGGAGAGGGTGCCGTCGGGGCGGAGGACCTGGGCCTCGGCGTCGTCCACAGCGCCGTGGGCGACGATGTGGAGGACCTGGGGACCCGAGATATCCGAGGCCTTGGACATCTCGACGCAGGGGATCTTGCGGGCGGCGAGCGAGGCCTGCAGGGCCTGGAGTCTGGACCGACACAGGGAGTCGTCGGGGTCGGGGGAGCCCAGCACCACGGTGAAGCTGGAGGCGGGATCGGTGGGGTTGGCCGCGCGCCCCCCCACGAGCCGGGCCAGCACCGCCTCTCCACGGGCTTCGAGCGGGCTGCCGTCCCCGAGCAGCTCCCAGGGGAGCGCGCGTGGGATGGGCTCGGGGGCGTCGACGAGGATCAGGGCGAGCTCGGAGCGTCCCCGGGCCTCTCCGAGCAGGCCATGCAGGGCTGCGTTGACCTCGGAGGACTGGAAGAGTCCGGCGAGCTCAGTCCCCGCGCTCTCCTCGCTTCGGCTGCGACGCGCGTCGGTGGCCAGGACTGCAGCAGGGGCCAGCAACATCCCGATACGTTCTGCAGCAGTAGCGACCGAACCTTCAGAAAGGTCCGTCTGGGCCGGCCTGGAGTCGGCTCGACCCACCGAGAGACGCCAGCCTCCGGGGATCGATTTGAGCTGGATTCTCAACGCCAACATAGTTGCCAGGCTAACCTCCCCAGCATCTGGGAGGGATCGATGAGCGAGAACGCAACCGAACAAGTACAGACTCCGGGTCTGGTCCTGCTCATCGCTGGCGGCGTGCTGGCGCTGTTCTACGCAGGGTATGCGCTGTGGTCGGGTATTGGGCTGATCACCGGTTGCATGGGCTCGGGCGTGCTCGGAATGATGGCCGCCAATGGCGATTCCGATGTGTTGTTCAGCCTCGGTTGCTCGATGTGGGGCCTGTTGCTCAACGCGCTCGGCTTCCTGATCTACCTGGCGCTCACCGCCGCGGGGGCCTTTGTGGCAACGGGCGGCATGAGCCTGCAGAGCCTCGAGAACGCCGACAAGGTGCGCAAGACGATGATCATCGCGGTGGTCATCCCGGTGGTGGGTATCCTCACCAACCTGCTCACCACGATCGCGACGATCAGCTTCTGCGGGGCTCTCTCCGGGACCGTTCCCCAGCTCATTCCGCTTATCCTCGGGGTGGTAGCGGCCTTCCTGGTGAATGGCGTGATGTCCGACGAGTCGGTCGTCAGCGCCTTCGAGAGCTGATCGTGGACTACGACGAGCTCTACGAGCTGGTGGCGGAAGCGATCCGCGACGGGTTCCGCGACGAGGCGGGTGGGGGCGATGCGCGCCTGAGCCCCCGTATGGCCGAGGGTCGGGTGATCTTCGAAGACGGTCAGGGCCGGCAGTTCAAGGAGGTGCCCGCCGGTACCTTCTTTCGCAAGGTGACCTCGGTCCGCGACAAGCTGCGCGTGCTCGAGCAGCGCATCAACAACCACGGCGCGCTCACCGCGACGGACAAGGCGGAGCTGCAGGTCTACATCACCCGGGCCTATGGCTCGCTCACCACCTTCAACTTCCTGTTCCGGGACGACTCGGACCGTTTCAAGGGCGGCTGATATCAGCGCTGCAGCGATGCCAGCCGCTTCCGGTCGGCTTCGGCGCGTAGCCGGTGCTCTTCGGAGAGCGCTCGCCGGTTGCGGTGGGCGTTGAGATGGTCGACGAGCCAGCGCTGGTCGGCTTGGGAGTGTTGTCCGATGGGCACCAGGATCGCCGACTCGGCTGTGCGCAGCAGCAGCATGGGTAGGCCCTGGTCGGTGTGGATCTCGATCGGGTGGAGGTCGGCCCAGTCCATGAGGAGCTGCCCCTCGAGCTGCACCCCGGCCGACTGAATCGTGAGAGCCTGCCGCCCCGAGCTCTGTCCACCGACGCTGAACCGGGCGGAGTTCATCTGGGCTTCGACCCGGAAGCTCTGCGGAGCGTTCGCGCTGGAGCCCGGCTCGGTGGGGTCGGCGAGGGCGGTCTGATGGAGCTTGTCGAGCGCAGATCGTCCCGTCTCGGTGGGCTCGATCGCATCGACCAGGAGCTGCTGTGCGGACTTCTTGGAGTAGTAGAAGCCCAGGATCAACAGAATCAGGGTGGCGGGACCGATGAAGATCATGCCCCCGATCGTCAGCGCGATCGGGAGCATCGGCAGGCGGTAGCGAACCTCGAGCAGCGTGCCCCCAGAAGCGGGTCGAAGTCGGCAACCCAGGGTGGGGCGGAGGGGGTTGGGCTGCCCCCCGACGGCGACCAGGAGCTCCGCCTCGGTACCTGAGCCGATCTCGCCGCGGAGGTCGGGCGCTCGGTCGAGTCGGCGCCGGACCTCGTCGAGGGGCTCGGGGCTCCACAGATAGTGGGGATCGCCGAGGATTGCGTGGAAGACAGAGGGTTCCATCGGTGAAGGACGCCCGTGGAGGGGAGATCGGGGGCAGGGCTGAACACCGTGCGGACTCAGCTTACCCCAGTGGAAGCTGACAGGCTGACGCGAGAGCTTCACTCGATGTCACAGCCTCGACAAGGTGGCAGAGCTGCTCCGTTTTCTACGCTAGAAGCAGGGTTAATCTCCGGTGCGGTTCCTGCTTCTCTGCAGCGCGGAGGTACTCATGATTCTGATCAGCTCACTCTTCGCCACTGCCGCCGCCCAACCCCCCGTCCTCGAGGAGCGCTGCATTGGAGTCGGTGTTGTCACTACATTCTCGGGCGACTTTGGTATCCGCCCGGTGGTGAGCTTACGGTGGCAGGCCTCTCCCAAGTGGGTCCTGGAGCCGAGCATCGGGGCCTATACTGAGACTCTCAGCTCCTACTCCGACTACCCGGACGTGATCGAGAGCGAACTCGGTTTGGGCCTGACCGCGCGCCGGGTTCTGGCATCCAAGGAGAGTGTGCACCTGGTGGGCCAGGCGGGCCTGACGACCGGGTTCATCAACGTCTCGTACGGTGGGCCCAACGACCTCCAGAGCCGGAAGAGGTCGGATGGCAGCGTGCACACTGGGCTGGGAGTGGAGTGGACCCCCAAGGGACCCCTGGCCATCGGGGCCGATCTCGTCACGCCCCTCGCCAGTATCAGCCGCCGGAGCAGCGACGTGGACCCCTCCACTCGCATCGAGGTAGGGCTGAGCCCTCAGGTGCGGGTGTCGACGCACCTGTATTTCTGATGGGTAGGTAGAGCGATCGCTGTGTTAGGCTGCCCGACCATCAGGAGCTTCGATGAATACCCGCACATTCAAGATTCCCCTCACCATGGCCGCCGCCGGCCTAAGCGGCTGTGGGGGCTTCGACTTCGAGGGCAACTGGGATGTTCGAAATATCTCACTCACATATGCCAATGACCCAGGTTATATCTACTCGACGGACTATCCTCAGGTCTACGAGGACGAGACCGAGACCTGGACCCTCCAGGTGGATCCTGCCGCAGTGAACCTGGTGCAGCTGTACGAGTACTCGGATGGCACCAGCTATACCTACAACCTGGGCCCCTTCTCTTGGTTCGAGAGCGAGAAGAAGCGATTCGAGATCACCGGCGCGGTGGACTTCGATCGCTTTGTATGCGACGCCGATCCAGACGACAATGACAAGCTCGGCTGCGATATCGTGATCGATCTCGGTACAGATGCCGAGTCGACCGCCAGGCTGAGCCTGGATCGGGTCATCCCGTAGGTGCGCTTGTCAAACGTCTTCCATCCGGTAACCCCGAACAGATTCCGGGCCTCCAGTCGAAGTGAGACGGTTGGTTAGCCCTGGTTGTCAGCCGCCTGACCATCGAGATCTCCCCACCTGACGGGGCT
>Ga0316208_1000310_pt1 | contig 64267 bp, 55 predicted proteins | sample 3monopyrite_MG_FD_204944 | JGI IMG/M metagenome (GOLD analysis project Ga0316208, IMG submission 204944) | Microbial mat bacterial communities from mineral coupon in-situ incubated in ocean water Damariscotta River, Maine, United States -... | ecosystem: Environmental > Aquatic > Marine >... | reverse complement strand
GTGGACGTTCTGAAAGCCAACCGTTCTGCGATGGATCACACAAAGGAAGCGAATTCTCACCGCAAGAATTCACTGTAGAAAATACATCTGTAATGGCCGTCTGCGGTTGCAAACATACAAAATCACCGCCCTTTTGCGATGGCAGCCATGGCCGCCTTTAAATATAGAAAAATTCAAAGAGCTGCTAATTCACTAAACTAGCATATCTCTATTTTTTAATTAGCACATAAAAAAACGGGCGCTTTAAGCGCCCGTTTTCCAATCTTAAAACCGATTGTTATTTACCGCTACCTCGCGAACCAGTAAATTCTGGATAGGCTTCCAAGCCACACTCGCTGAGATCAACACCTTGATACTCTTCTTCTTCGCTGACACGAATACCAAAAACCATCTTGATAATTACCCAAACGACAAAGCTGGTAACAAAGACCCAACCAAAGATCGTCACCATACCGATAAGTTGAGCTGATAAGGTCGCATCACTATTAGTGAATGCAACAGCGATCAAACCCCAGATACCCACAGTACCATGAACCGAAATGGCGCCAACTGGATCATCAATCTTGAGTTTATCAAGCGTGATAATTGAAAACACAACCAGAACACCACCAACGGCACCGACAAGCGTCGAAGCCAGCGGTGAACCTGCCGAAGGCTCTGCGGTAATCGCTACCAGTCCAGCCAGAGCACCATTAAGTGCCATCGTTAGATCTGCTTTACCGAACAATACACGTGCCGTTAACAGCGCAGCAATCACACCGCCCGCTGCAGCTGCATTGGTATTAACAAATACCAGCGCCACTGCATTGGCATCAGACACACCAGAAATTGTAAGTTGTGAACCGCCGTTGAAACCAAACCAGCCCAACCACAAAATGAAGGTACCCAGCGTTGCCAAAGGCATGTTCGCGCCTGGAATCGGATTAATCTGACCATTAGCACCGTACTTGCCTCTACGTGCGCCAAGTAACAAAACACCTGCTAAAGCAGCTGTTGCACCTGCAAGATGCACAACACCAGAGCCGGCAAAATCATTGAAGCCCAGCTGATCAAGAAAACCACCGCCCCATTTCCAGTAACCCTGAATCGGGTAAATAAAACCCGTCATAACTACTGAGAATGCCAGGAAAGCCCACAGCTTCATGCGCTCTGCAACGGCACCCGAAACGATAGACATCGCCGTCGCTACAAATACTACCTGAAAGAAAAAGTCTGACAAGACTGAATAATACGGGGCACCATCACCACCGGCCAATACATCAGCAACAGAATTATCTGTCATTCCCAACATGCCACCAAAACCCGGCCAGTAGGCGTTTACCGCCGCATCACCCGGATACATAATGGTGTACCCCATCAACATATACATAATACATGCGATCGCATACAGTGAGATGTTCTTAGTCAAAATTTCTGCGGTATTCTTACTCCGCACCAATCCTGCTTCGAGCATCGCGAACCCTGCCGCCATCCACATTACAAGCGCACCGCATACCAAAAAATAAAAGGTATCGAGCGCATAACTTAGTTCTGTTATTGCTTCCACTTTAGATCTCCCGCAATCAAATTGTCATAAGACTCAGAGCGCATCATTGCCCGTTTCTCCGGTACGAATACGCACAGCCTCTTCAAGATTCGTTACAAAAATTTTACCGTCGCCGATCTTGCCTGTCTGAGCCGCCTTACTGATGGCTTCAATCGTCTGGTCAAGAAGATCATCAGGAATGGCAACTTCCAATTTGACCTTAGGTAAAAAATCAACCACATATTCGGCACCACGGTACAGCTCGGTATGCCCTTTTTGACGTCCAAACCCTTTAACCTCGATTACCGTTACACCCTGAACACCAATTTCTGAAAGGGCTTCACGTACATCATCGAGCTTAAAAGGCTTGATAACCGCATTTACTAGCTTCATAGCATTATCCTCTTGGTTAACACTTAACTTATTTAAAGATTTTTAATCTGTTCTGGAAACGCTGCTAATTTTCAGCAACACCCCAAATCCACCTGACACATCAATGTATAATTCACTACATTCATCCGCTTCATGATCTCCTTTTCCATCGCGCCACTTCTTTTGCTCTCCACAAAACAAGCGACCGTCGAGCTTATAAAAGCAGAAATCATGCCAGCACAAAAATAACTAATTAAAACAAATGTTTACCAATTTTAAACTGACAATACCGACATCTATAATGCACCATAATAAGCAGCCAACTTTTATCCTGCACCATAACCGTGCACCATTGTTGTGCAAAAAAACACACTTGCAAAATCACCATCAAAAGTTAAAAATACCAACCATGATCGATCATAAAACTATCAATGAGTTTGCAGAAAAACTCAGCGCCGCCATCCCAGACGGCGCAAAAACATTTCAAAAAGATTTGGAAAAAAATCTTCGTTCGTTGCTCAACCATCAATTCGAAAAAATGGCGCTAGTAACACGCGAAGAACTCGAAATACAACGCGATGTGCTTTCCCACACACGTGAAAAACTCGACAAACTGGAGACACGCCTCAACGAACTTGAGCAACAGCTCAACGACTCTAAAACTAAAGACTAAATCTCAGCCTGTTGTCCTCGTCTAAAAAAGCAGAACCCGCCAATAACGTGACGAGTAACTTGACAGCCGCTCCACCCTCATAGCAAACTCAATACATCCAATGGAATGGCGAGGCCGACATCGATGTCGTACGCAATGCTTTATACCCGAGCCCAGCAGGGCATAGACTCACCACTAGTTATAGTTGAAGTCCACCTGTCAGCAGGATTGCCCGGACTTTCTATCGTAGGACTTCCCGAGACAGCCGTAAAAGAAAGCAAAGACCGTGTTCGTAGCGCCATCATAAATTCAAATTTTGAATTCCCGGCACGTCGTATCACGATCAACCTCGCTCCCGCTGACTTACCCAAGCAAGGTGGCCGTTATGATCTCGCCATTGCACTAGGCATCCTTGCCGCCTCCGGACAAATTCCTACCAAACAGCTTAAAGAATATGAATTTATTGGTGAGCTAGCTTTAACCGGAAAATTACGTGCGGTGCAAGGCGTGTTGCCCAATGCAATACAAACGCGAAGTGCGTCACGAAAACTCATTTTACCCAACGAAAATTTTCAGGAAGCCAGTCTCGTCAGCAAGCTTGAAATTTACGCCGCCACTCATATGCTTGAGGTGTGCGCACACATTTCAAACACCACCCTTCTTGAATTGAAGACAGCTCAACAAAGCTGTATCAACTACGAGGATGAACTTGATTTATCCGATTTGTACGGACAATTTCATGCTAAACGCGCTTTGGAAATTGCCGCCGCGGGCGCGCACAGCTTATTAATGAGCGGCCCACCCGGAACGGGCAAAACCATGTTAGCCAGCCGATTGCCAGGTTTATTGCCAGAAATGTCAGATACAGAATCATTACAAACGGCCAGCATTGCATCGATTAGCCAATCAGGTTTCAGTGCAAGAGACTGGAAAAAAAGACCCTTTCGCAGCCCTCATCACACAGCATCGGGCGTGGCGCTGGTTGGCGGGGGTAGCAATCCAATGCCGGGAGAGATTTCTCTGGCGCATAACGGTGTATTATTTCTTGATGAACTGCCTGAATTCGATCGCCGCGTGCTCGATGTTTTACGCGAGCCCTTAGAATCAGGAAAAATAAATATCTCGCGAGCAACACGACAGGTTGAATATCCCGCCCAATTTCAGCTCATTGCGGCAATGAACCCCTGCCCTTGCGGTTACCTAGGCGACCCCAGCGGACGCTGTTGCTGCAATCAGGAACAAATACAACGCTATCGCATGCGTATCTCGGGACCATTAATGGACCGTATCGATATGCACATTGAAGTGCCACGACTCAACAATGAAGGTTTTCTAGCACCACGCAAAAAAGATATTAATCAGGCCAGCAGTCTCGTTGTTCGACAACGCGTACAAAAAGCTCGTTTGTTACAAATCAAACGCAATGGCACAAGCAATAGCACCATGACTGTACGTGACATCATGACAAGCTGCCCGTTGAATAAGGAAAATATTTCCTTAATTGAAACCGCCTGCGAGCAGCTAGGATTATCTGCTCGCGCGCAACACCGAATTATCAAACTCTCCAGAACCATTGCGGATCTTGCGGAAAGCAAACACATTGAAAATCATCATATCAAAGAAGCAATTAGCTATCGCCGCCTTGACCGTAACTTATCAGGAAGCGGCACTAGATTAGTCGAACAAAATTTCGTTGACTAAAAAACTGAGAATTGTAGTAAAACTAAACAAACAAAGTCATTAGCTAATTACAGATCTTCCTGCAACCTATCAAGCTTAATCTTATGAGAAACGATATAGGGTTTTTCATCCGTTATTTTTTTGAGCACTGTAATAATTTCTCTAGCGTTGCGTTTTTCATTATAGGTATGAATAAAAATCAAAAAAAACTTTCCGCTATAAACTGTATTAGCCTCAACATTTTCGGTCTCAATCTCTTTCAGAAGCCCTTTATCCTGTTGCGCCTTAACAAGAAAATCATACCACTGCTGACGTGCTTCTTCAGGATAATAACTCGCAGCCGTTTTGAATTGCTCATCCTTAATCGCGCGCAAATATTCATTAACAATTTGGCGTGCTTCCTGATCAGATTCTTCCGCGCCATTGCTACAGCCCCACAAAATCATAGCCAGCAGCAATAACAAACTATAATTTAATAGCGTCCGGATAGTTCGTTTAGATAAAATTTGATTGATCATTTAATCACTGTTCTCCTGAACACCTACGCTATATATAATATACATTATCGTTTTCAAAAAATTAAACCAGGTAACTCTATACTGGGTATCCTTGCTCACGCAGCTGCATTTTTGCCTGAAAAGCTGTTAACGCCATATCCTGGTCTTTCTCCCAACTGTAAGGCGTTTCCGCGACCAGCTCAGTTCCAACATCAATAGTATGATAAGGCGTATCCGCAAATATTTTAACCTGACGAATTTCTTCAATGCTTGGTGTTAAATCTGGCCATACTTCATGCAACAAATCTTCAGGGCGAGTGATCGACCACTCAGCGATACACTTATAATTCTCCGGCAAATCACTGTAAGCCTCGGATGTACCTGTTTGCGGTTGCCCGGTGGAAGTATCAACATGATCGGTGTGAATAAAAATAATCAGCTTAGGTCGTGACGCAACAATCTTCGGTGTCAGGTTTTCCCCTGAAGGCATCCACACCGATAAGGCAACATCATAATCAAAATCGCTGTCCGTAGCTTCACGCATCTGATAACAATCAGCGTCATAAAAATTCTCTATCTGATTCGGTTTTTGTTTTGGATCGCGCACGCCAATAACATTTACACCTTCTCTTGCCAATAAACTACCAACAAAACCATTAGCCGCATGCAGATCACACACCACAGGACTTTCTGCTACCTGTTTTGCACAATGCGCAATCTGTTGCATCTCACCGCGCAACGGGTAAAAGGACGCAACGGTGGCTGCAAAATTGGCAGGGTCACGATCAGGATTACTAAAAATCAGCGCATGCAATGGCAGGTCTTTAATGCGCTCTGCAAATTCTGCCTCGTTATTCCAGGCAGGATGTTCTCTTTCCTGAAAGCCAACAATGCGATTAAACATCTCTTCTGAAAATTGATCCATGTGCCGCAGTTTTTCGAATTCCTTGGGCACCTTGGTTTCTGCAAAAGGGCTCGGCATGTTCATAATGTCATCCATTATTTTAAACCTCCTGCCCCTGTTGAAGCGTTGTTGCGTGCTGGTGATAAGCCGGACTCAATTCATGTACCGCTTCAATAAAAGCACCGGCATGTTCTGGATCAATATGCTGATGAATACCGTGACCTAAATTAAATACATGACCATTACCCTGTCCAAAACTTTTTAGTATCGTTGCCACCTCAGCACGAATACGCTCAGGCGAAGCATACAACACACAGGGGTCCATATTTCCTTGCAGCGCAACACGATCACCAACACGCTGTTTTGCCTCAGCGATATCGATCGTCCAATCCAGACCCAAGGCATCACATCTTGTTGCCGCCATATCTTCTAACCAGGCGCCGCCGTTTTTAGTAAACAACACAACAGGAACACGGCGACCTTCATTTTCACGCTGAAGGCCATTAACGATACGTTCCATATAGCTTAGAGAAAACTCGCGGTAATCGCGCGGTGTTAACACGCCACCCCATGTATCAAAAATCATTACGGCCTGTGCACCAGCATTGATCTGTGCATTCAAATAGCTGATAACAGAATCGGCCAATTTTTCGAGCAATTGATGCAACGTTTTTGGCGCATCAAACATCATGCCTTTAATTTTCGCAAACTCTTTTGTGCCACTGCCTTCAACCATATAAGTGGCCAAAGTCCAGGGGCTACCCGAAAAGCCGATCAATGGCACACTGCCATTTAGTTCACGACGAATGACGCGAACGGCATCAATCACATAACGCAACTCATCTTCAGGGTCCGGCACACCAATCGCGTCGACATCCGCCTGACTGCGCACGGGGCGTTCAAAGCGTGGCCCTTCACCTGCGGCAAACGTCAGACCCAAACCCATCGCATCTGGAATCGTCAAAATATCGGAAAATAAAATTGCGGCATCCAGCGGATAACGTTCCAGTGGTTGCAAGGTCACTTCGCACGCTAAATCTGGCGCGGTGCATAAATCCATAAAACTACCTGCACGCTCGCGCGTCGCACGGTATTCAGGCAGATAGCGCCCCGCCTGACGCATCATCCATACGGGCGTAACATCTACAGGTTCGCGCAGCAATGCGCGCAACAAACGATCATTCTTCAATTCACTCATCTGATTTTTAATCCACTCACCTTGGTAACTCACTACTTCCCATCAAAAACTGATCCACCGAACGCGCCACCTGGCGACCTTCACGAATCGCCCACACAACCAGCGATTGACCTCGACGCATATCACCTGCGGCAAATATTTTTGCGGCAGAGGTTTGATAATCATCGGTATTCGCTTGCACGTTACCACGTGGATCCAAAGCCACACCGGCCTGCTCCAACATGCCTTCCTGTACTGGATGAACAAAACCCATTGCTAGAAACACCAAGTCTGCCTTTAGCTCAAACTCACTGCCGGCAACGTCTTCCATTTGCCAGGCGCCCTGATCATTTTTTTGCCATTCGACGCGCACGATCTGCAATGACTCCACCTTGCCATGCTCACCCGAAAAAGACCGCGTCGCAACACTCCAGTCACGCGCTGCGCCTTCTCCCTGCGAACTCGATGTGCGCAACTTGTTCGGCCAATCCGGCCAGGTCAGACCTTTATCTTCTTTCTCTGGTGGCTTCGGCAAAATTTCTAACTGGGTAACAGATTTTGCGCCCTGACGAAATGATGTGCCGATGCAATCCGAACCGGTATCACCACCGCCAATCACGACGACATGTTTACCTTGTGCAGAAATTGAAACGTCATCGGGAATCATATCACCAGCGTTTCTTTTATTCTGCTGAACCAAAAAGTCCATCGCGAAATGCACACCGTCCAGATCACGGCCGGGAATGGGGAAATCTCTCGGCTTCTCACTACCACCGCTTAATACGATGGCATCAAAATCATCTTGCAAACTCTGCATACTGATCTCAGCTCCGATGTGGGCGCTGGTTTTAAACTCAACACCTTCGGCTGTCATCTGTTCAACACGACGATCAATCAGTGCCTTGCTCATCTTGAAATCGGGAATACCATAACGCAGCAAACCACCGATGCGATCATTTTTTTCAAACAAAACCACATCATGACCGGCCCGTGCCAGCTGCTGCGCTGCTGCCATACCGGCAGGACCGGAACCGACTACCGCAACACGCTTACCAGTTTTTTGCTTGATAAGCTGCGGCTTGATCCAGCCTTCATCCCAACCTTTATCGACAATAGAGCACTCGATGGTTTTAATCGTCACTGGTGCATCATCAATGTTCAGCGTACAAGCTGCTTCACACGGTGCAGGGCAAATTCTTCCGGTGAATTCTGGAAAGTTATTGGTCGAATGCAGTACGTCAAGCGCTTCCTGCCAGCTGCCTTTGTAAACCAGATCATTCCAGTCTGGAATAATATTATTCACCGGACAACCCTGATGACAAAAAGGGATCCCGCAATCCATGCAGCGCGCGCCCTGCTCTTTGAGGGCTTCTTCCTTTAATGGAATAACAAACTCTGAATAATTTTTCACCCGCTCTTCGGCTGGCGCATATTTTCTATCGTTGGGCTCAAACTCCAGGAACCCTGTTGGCTTACCCATTACTGTTCTCCCTTGGCACTTTGTGCCGTCCCATCAGTATCTTTGCTTGCATCTTGCGAGGCAGCCATTTCCTGTAATGCACGGCGATAATCAACCGGCATCACTTTAATGAAACGAGGCAGATATTGCTCCCAATTTTCCAGAATCGAGCGCGCACGATCACTATTGGTATAGTGCATGTGTTTTTCGATCAGCCCTTTGAGGCGCTGCGCATCATAGCGTGTCATATCATGGCTGATATCAACTCGGCCGTGGGTCTCAAGATCACCACCCTGATGCTCAAGCGCTTCCAATGCATCATCTTCGGCAAGAATCGGCTCCAACTCAACCATCGCTAAATTACAACGCTGCTCAAAGTCACCCGCTTCATCCAGCACATAGGCAATACCACCACTCATACCGGCAGCAAAGTTACGCCCCGTTTGTCCAAGCACAACGACGATACCACCGGTCATGTATTCACAACCGTGATCACCAACACCTTCAATGACCGCCGTTGCACCCGAGTTGCGAACAGCAAAACGTTCACCACCGATACCCTGAAAATAACATTCGCCATTGATCGCACCATAGAGCGCAGTATTACCAACGATAATATTTTCTTCAGGAACAATAGGACATTCACTTGGTGGATAAACTACCAGCCGTCCACCGGACAACCCTTTAGCTACGTAATCGTTAGCTTCACCAATCAATTCGATGCTCACACCGTGAGCAAGAAAAGCGCCAAAGCTCTGGCCCGCAATACCTTTCGCCGCAATGTGAATGGTATCTTCAGGCAAACCCGCATGTCCGTATCGCTCAGCAACCCGACCCGATAACATCGCACCAAATGAACGATTGGAGTTAATCAATGGCGTGTCAATACGAACCGCCTCGCCGCGCTCCAGTGCCGGCTCTGCCTGTTTGATCATTTCATTATCCAGCGCCGTATCGAGACCATGATCCTGTGTTTCACAGTTATAAATCGCTACATCATCACCCGCATCAACTTTGTGCAAAATGCGAGAATAATCCAGACCTTTCGCTTTCCAATGGTTGATCGCACGACGCATATCAAGCCTGTCTGAACAACCAATCATGTCATCAAATTTACGAAAACCAAGTTGTGACATCAATGCACGCACCTCTTCCGCCACCATGAAAAAATAATTGATCACGTGTTCTGGCTTACCGGTAAAACGACGACGTAATTCTGGGTCCTGCGTTGCAACACCCACTGGGCAAGTATTCAAATGACACTTACGCATCATGATGCAACCTTCGACAATCAACGGTGCAGTGGCAAAACCAAATTCATCTGCGCCCAATAACGCACCGACAACAACGTCACGTCCAGTGCGAATACCACCATCAGCCTGCACTGAAATACGACCACGTAGTTTATTCAAAACTAATGTTTGATGGGTTTCAGCGAGACCGATCTCCCATGGAGAACCGGCGTGTTTAATAGAAGTTTGTGGGCTTGCACCGGTGCCGCCATCGTAACCGGAAATAGTGACGTGATCGGCATGAGCCTTGGAAACGCCCGCCGCAACCGTACCGACGCCAACCTCAGAAACCAGCTTGACGCTGATGCGTGCCTGCGGATTAACATTCTTCAAGTCATAAATCAGCTGCGCCAGATCTTCAATCGAATAAATATCATGATGCGGTGGCGGAGAAATTAAACCCACACCTGGCGTTGAATGTCTGACCTTGGCAATCACATCATTAACCTTATGGCCTGGCAGCTGCCCACCTTCACCTGGCTTGGCACCCTGTGCCATTTTGATTTGAATGTCATCGGCGTTAACGAGGTATTCTGTTGTTACACCAAAACGACCAGAAGCCACCTGTTTAATCGCTGATCGCATCGAATCACCATGCGGCATAGGCTTGAAACGTTCGGGCAGTTCACCGCCTTCACCGGTATTCGACTTGCCACCGATGCGGTTCATCGCGATTGCCAGGGTAGTATGTGCCTCATAAGAAATCGAACCGAATGACATGGCGCCTGTAGCAAATCGTTTAACGATCTCCGCCGCGGACTCCACTTCATCCAAAGGAACAGGTGATGCGAGTTCTTTAAATTCAAACAAGCCGCGCAGTGTCAGCAGTTTTTCGTCCTGCTCATTAATAAGTTTGGCAAACTCATCATAGGTTTTGTAATCGTTAGCACGAGTAGCATGTTGAAGCTTGGAAATGGTATCCGGTGACCAGACATGGTTTTCACCGCGGACACGATAGGCATAATCACCGCCGACATCCAGAGCGTTGCTGTAAATCGGCGCATCGCCGTATGCATCGCTGTGGCAACGTACTGCTTCGTTCGCCACTTCCAGCAAACCTATACCTTCAATTGTCGTCGCGGTGCCAGTGAAATACTTTTCAATAAACCCGCTGGATAAACCAACCGCATCAAAAATCTGTGCACCGCAGTATGACTGATAGGTTGAAATACCCATTTTTGACATCACTTTCAACAGCCCCTTACCGACTGCTTTAATGTAACGTGTTTGCGCCTCTGCGAGGGTCAACTCATCCGGGAATTCACTGCGCATCGAAGCCAGCGATTCAAAAATAAGATAAGGGTTAACCGCTTCTGCACCGTAACCGGCCAGAGTGGCAAAATGATGAATTTCACGTGCTGCGCCCGTTTCAACCACCAAACCAGATTCCGTACGCAAACCTGCGCGCACTAAATGTTGGTGAACTGCAGCAGTTGCTAGCAATGAAGGAATAGCAAACTGCTCAACACTGATATTGCGATCCGACAAAATTAAAATATTGGAGCCGTCATTAACGGCCTGCTCGGCCTGACCACAGAGTGTCGCCAATGCCGCTTCCATGCCTTCTGCACCCTGCTCTGCGGGATAACACATATCCAGCGTACTAGTACGAAATGCACCGTTTGTGTGATCTTCAATATGGCGTATCCGTTCCAGGTCCTGGTTTGTTAAAACCGGCTGCTGCACCTCAAGACGCATGTGACTGCCCGCCTCATCAAGACCTAATAGGTTTGGCTGAGGGCCGATTAATGACACCAACGACATCACTAACTCTTCACGAATGGGGTCAATCGGAGGATTAGTAACCTGTGCAAAATTTTGTTTGAAGTAGCTCGACAGCGGCTTGGCCTTGTTTGAAAGCACGGCCATTGGATTATCTGCACCCATGGAACCGGTCGCTTCCTGTCCGGTAATGGCCATCGGTGCCACCAGAAACTTCAAATCTTCCTGCGTGTAACCAAAAGCCTGTTGGCGATTCAGTAGCGTTTCACTTTCACCTTCATCTGCAACGGCTGTAACAGGCAAATCTGACAGTTGAATTTGGGTATTATTCAGCCACTGCTGATAAGGATGAGCATTTGCTAACTCAGCCTTTAACTCTTCATCATCAATAATGCGTCCCTGCTCAAGATCAATCAAAAACATTTTTCCCGGTTGCAGACGCCATTTTTTAACGATTTTATCCTGCGGAATATCCAGCACACCCATTTCAGAGGCCATCACCACCAGGTCATCATCGGTAATCAAATAACGTGCCGGACGCAGACCATTACGATCCAGGGTCGCACCAATCTGACGGCCATCGGTGAAAGCGACCGCAGCGGGCCCATCCCATGGCTCCATCAGCGCTGCATTATATTCGTAAAACGCGTGGCGCTTATCGTCCATTAGCGGATTACCCGCCCAGGCTTCGGGAATCAACAGCATCATCGCGTGAGCCATGGAATAACCACCGGCCACCAGCAATTCCAGCGCATTATCAAAACAAGCTGAATCAGACTGACCCTCATCAATTAATGGCCACAGTTTTTCAAGATCGTCACCCAAAACGGCTGACGACATCGCATGACGTCGCGCGGCCATCCAGTTGACATTGCCTCGCACGGTATTGATTTCACCGTTGTGGGCAATCATGCGAAAAGGCTGCGCCAAATCCCATGACGGAAAGGTATTGGTCGAGAAACGCTGATGAACCAGCGCGAGCCCCGAGACCATTTTTTCATCGCTCAAATCAGGGTAGTAAGTGGCTACTTGATTCGACAGCAACATGCCCTTGTAGGACAGCAATCGCGATGACATCGATGGCACATAAAACATTTCTTGCATTTGCAATGCCTGCACCGCATGCTCTGCGCGCTTACGCACAACAAATAATTTGCGCTCAAAAGCATTCTGGTCAACGCTTAATGCTCCACAAGCAATGAATGCCTGGCGAACATTCGGCTCAACCTCGATAACCCCTTCGCCGAGACCATCATTGCAAGTTGGCACATCACGCCAACCCAATAATTCCAGGCCTTCTTCAGCAATGCATTTTTCAACAATCTGCTCGCACTGTTCACGATCCTGTGCCAACTGCGGTAAAAAAAACACACCGACACCGTACTCGCCCTGTGGAGGCAAACTCACATCCTGTTGCGCCATCGCTGCACGCAAAAAGGCGTCCGGAAGCTGAATCAGAATACCCGCGCCATCACCTGCCAGCGGGTCAGCGCCCGTCGCACCGCGATGGGTCAAATTTTCGAGAATTTGCAAACCCTGCTTGATAATCGCATGGTTCTTTTGCCCTTTAACGTGGGCGACAAAACCAACACCGCAGGCATCATGCTCATTAGCAGGATCATATAGGCCAGTACGGCCGGGCCTCTTGGTGCGGTTTCTAGTATTTTTCATTATGTAATTTCCTGATTATTTCTCTACGGTTGGCACAACCAACCCATAGTTTTTCGATTATTCAACTCTGATATAACTGTCTAACAAGCTGTGCGTAGCGCATTTAAGCGACACTATAACGGAAGCATTTCTTTTCGATCTGTCTCGCCAGCGCATCATTACGACGTGAATCAGCACTTTTACCCACAGCGCCTAAGGCTGGATCTTATTCTGTTTCTAACGGTTTTTAACGCAAAAAGACCTAAACAGCTCGAAGCAAAAGTGAAACGGATTGATTATACAGATCTGATCAAGGTCTATCAATGACTTAAGATTCAGAAACGATCCGAAGCATCAAAAATAAATATATAAAAATTAATAGCTTACAGAATTTAACGGGGATATTGAGAAAGAAAATAACGGGGCATTATTCTTTCGACGCAGAGCTCACACCAATAACTTGCTGAACAGATGCCAGCTGCCGTAGCCACGGGGTCACGCCAGGTAAGCGTTTCTGCAGCAAAGCAGCTGATTGCTGAGCATCAACACGATTTTTATAAACCCCCAACACCAAAGCCAGCAACGGCTGGTTTTTAGAAGCCGTCCTGAAATAACGCATGTCTTCACCCAAGCTGTTCTTGCTCACAAATGACAGCACCTTATGCTCCTCCATAGCCATCAGCTGTAACGTAAAGGCCTTCGGATCCAACGCCAACAATTGTGACTCATGCTCCGCGTACAGCTCTGTACGCTGGCGCGCCTGATTTAAGCCCTGAAAATCTTTTAGCGCGACCTGTACTGAAGCAAAAGTTCGAACCCAGGGCTTGATGCCTGGTATTTTTTTGCTCAGAGATTTACTGCCCTGCAGCGCCTCATCACGATTCTGAAAAACCCCCGTTACAACGGCCAGCACGTTTTTTCCGCCCGCCATCGTCCAAAAATACCGCGCCTCACGCAAATTATTCTTCGCTGCAAAACGCCTCACCGCCACCTCATCCATTGCCATCAACTGCAAGGTAAAGTGATTCGCCTGCTGTGATAGCAACCATGTTTCATCTGTACGGCCTTCACCTGAAACAGTTGCAACATCTGATTTAACTGCGATAACTGGCTGAGTTGACTCAGACTCGGCATCAGACCCAAGCTCAGACTCAGGTTTTTTAAGCGTTATAGGCACTGTCTTTTTAAGTTCAGCTTCAGCCTCATTCGGACGCATTTCACTTTCACCAAGCTTTAGTGACACATCGTTTTCCGGGGCAGTTCTTTTTGCGCCTACATGCTCAGAGCTAGCATTCTCCGACTCAACCGCCTCTAAGCTAGTCTCAGCTAAAAGCAATTTTTCTGTTGCGCTCTTTTTTAATTCTATATCTTGCGCAACGCTTACCGGCTTTGATACCTCTTGAGCGTTAGTAACAACAGGCCCATCACTTGCCACTTTTTCTTGCGGCATAAGCGAGTTTAAACTCTCGTTGTTTTGAGTTAACTCGGCCGCGCTTTTTAGACTCGGCTCATTCTCCAGCTCAATGTTCTCTATAGACTTATCAAGCTTAACTTGTGCATCTGCTGTAACTTTTACTTCAGCATCAACTTTTGGCGCTGCAACGACTGAAGGCTCAGTTTTTTGCAGCTTTATTATTTTGTTTGGCATTGAAGCGGCTAACTGAACAGGCTGTTTAATTAAAGGTACGTCATCCGCTTCCACGCTTACTAATGCCGCATCCATATCATTTATTTCCTGAACACCGAACCATTCCTGACTATTTCCCAACATCAAAACAAGCAAAACAGCCACCGCGATGCCCGGCAAAATAAATTTAAATTTCGAAGATCCATTCGATGCAATTTTCGAAGTTTTTTTCTTTACCTCAACACCGTGGTTTTTATTCCATGCCAGGCGTGCAAACTCATTGATACGTAAAGGCACACCCTGAGAAGAGGCAAAAATCGACTTGTATAACGAAGCCTTTAAATCATCCGGCTCACCCGCAATAGAAAGGCGATACTGTATATATGCGGCCGTTTCCTCTTCAGTAAAAGGTGCAAGATCAACACTGTGCACTAGCTGAGACTGCAACAATTGAAACGACTTTTCAGCTAAGCGCTGCTTAAGCACCTGTTCACCCGAAAGAATCAGCGTAATCTGTTTCTCGCTCAAGTCATCTGCCGCCATGAGGCTGGCCAACATATTCAACGCTGAATCATCCAACTTATGAGCGTTATCAATAACCAACACCAGCATCTTACCCTGGCTTCGTTGTTGCGATAAAAATCGACGCAAACTGGTTAAAGTGTCTTCATGAAGCTGGCTTTGCCAAAAAACCTTTTCCTGAATACGCTGAAGAATCAGTTCAGCTGATTGTGCAAACAAGGCATCTAAACTAATTGCTTGACATGAATCTCCAAGTCGCGAAAAAAATTGGTACAGCAACGCTGTTTTTCCTACACCTTTTTCGCCACTCAACAACATTGCACCGCCATACGGTGCTAAATGCAGCATAAGGTTTAAACGTTGAGCTCGGCCTTCTTCAGAATAATAAACCTTCTGCTCAAGGTCATCAGTGAACGGATCCTGATCACCGACAAAATCAAGCAGATCCTCGGGCAAAAATTGCTTTGATTGATTGCTATGTTCAGCCTGCATCTATACGCCCATCACCCTGAATATAAACTACCCGAAAACCTTTGCGAAGTTGTATATCACGCAGTTTCAACAGTGCTTCCTCAGCAGTATCGCGCTGCTTAAAATGTTCTTTTTTCAAACGACCTGAAGTCCCTTGGCGACCTGACTCTCTGATAAACGACCATCCACCCAACAGGTCAGCCTGTAAAAAAAGATGGTAATAACTTGGCGCTTTACCTTCAATATCTGGCTTCTGCATATATACCTGCATGATAAAACCTTACTCTCAACACTCTGACGTTTTAAATTCAGGTTAACTGATTAGGATCAAACATTCGCTCATATTCTGCAATCGCAAAACGATCCGTCATCCCAGCAATATAATCTGCAATCACACGCGAGCCCTCCGCCATCCCGCAAGCACCACCTTGAGTTGCGATTTTATTCTGATATTCAGGCGGTAATAAACCTGCATCACCCATAAACGTCTTAAACAAGGCATCAATAATTCTATCTGCCTTCGCGCTCATACGTCGCACTTTATAATGCTGATATAAATTCCGCCTGAGAAATTTTTTTAACTCCTGATTCTGCGCAGCCATCTGATCACTAAAACCAATTAAATCTTGCCCAGAAGAACGGATATCCTGAATACTTTTAGGCGCGACTTCTGCAATACGAGCCCTACTCGTTTCCACTAAATCCACAACCTGCGCATTGATCATGCGTCGAACAACTTCGTGCGTAATTCTGCGCGGCGATAAATTTTTATACGTATTCAATACCAATTGATAGGGCCCGGCAAACAATGGAATGTTTGAAAGTTGCTCAATAGAAATCAGTTCAGAACGCAACCCATCATCAACATCATGATTATTGTAAGCAATGCCATCCGCCAAATTAACTAGCTGCGCTTCCAGACTCGGGTGTGTGCCGCTGATAAAACGCTCACCTATGTCGCCCAGCTCCTGCGCACGTTTTTGAGAACAATGTTTTAAAATACCTTCACGCGTCTCAAAGGTTAAATTTAATCCACTGAATTCAGCATAGTGTTCTTCCAGCTCATCAACCACTCGCAGCGATTGTAAATTATGCTCAAAACCACTGTGACTTTTCATGCATTGATTCAAGGCATCTTGCCCTGCATGACCAAAAGGCGTGTGGCCAAGATCATGTGCCAATGCGATGGATTCTGTCAGATCTTCATTCAAACCAAGCACCCGTGCAATCGAACGCCCAATTTGCGCCACTTCAATTGAGTGCGTCAAACGCGTACGAAACATATCGCCTTCATGATTTACAAAAACCTGGGTTTTATATTCCAGACGACGAAAAGCCGCTGAGTGAATTATCCTGTCTCTATCGCGTTGAAATTCACTGCGATAATTTGGCGCATCTTCTTTAAAGCGTCGACCGCGTGAATTATCATCGCTTGCCGCATAAAGTTGCAATGCATGCAAGCTACTCATTGTAGTGCGCGACAGCTGTCGAGCGTAGCTAATAATACAGAAGGGTCATATTCGTCATATACAGAGGCATTACCGAGACTTTCCAGCAACACTAAGTGAACCTTGCCATCTTTTGCTTTTTTATCCACCGCCATCAATTCAAGAAAGCGTTCATTATCCATTTCACGTGGCGAACGAACCGGCAATGCCATGGCTTTGATCAAATTATCGATACGACAGACTTCATCGTCACTTAACATGCCCATACGACGCGACATTTCAGCAGCCATACACATACCCGTCGCCACCGCTTCACCATGCAGCCAAACGCCATAACCCATACCCGTTTCAATCGCATGACCAAAAGTATGGCCTAAATTAAGCAGCGCCCGCACACCGCTTTCCAGCTCGTCTTGAGCAACAATATCAGCCTTATTAATACAGGATCGCTCAATCGCTTCTCCCATCACCGTATCATCACAGGCAAGCATCGCCTGCACTCGGTCTTCAATCCAGGTGAAAAATTCAGCATCACGGATTAAACCGTATTTGATAACTTCAGCAATACCCGAACGCAACTGCCGTTCATCCAGCGTATGCAGAACCGCCGTATCGGCAATCACACACTGTGGTTGATAAAAAGCACCTATCATATTCTTCCCTAGCGTGTGATTGACTCCAGTTTTTCCTCCGACAGAAGAATCAACTTGAGCCAGTAACGTAGTGGGCACTTGAATGAAAGCAACGCCGCGCTGGTAACTGGCAGCAGCAAAACCTGCTATATCACCAACCACTCCTCCACCTAAGGCTAAAATTGTACAACTGCGGTCAAAACGCGCCTCTAGCAGCGCATCAAATATCGTATTCAGCACATCAAGATTCTTATATTGCTCACCATCGGGCAATATCACTTCTTGTACTTGAAAATCGGTCAACCCAGAACGGAGTCTTTCAATATAAAGTGGCGCTACAGTCTCATTGCTAACGATCATGACTTGCTTGCCACGAATATGCGGCGTAAACAGGCCGCTGTTACCCAATAAATTATGACCTATATATATAGGGTAACTACGATCACCCAGCTCAACATAAAGCGTTTTCATTTATTCCCACATTCGTTCAACGACGAAACAGCCACTAAAATTCCGATAACTTTTTGATCTCGCTAAGAATTAACTTAACACTATTAGACACATTTCGCCTTTCAGTATCAATAATTATATCTGCAACCTCGCTATACAGAGGATCTCGCTGGAGTAAAATTTCCTGAATTTTCGCCTTAGGATCATCCGTTTGCAATAACGGACGACTACGGTCTTTATTCGTACGCTGCAGCAGCTTTTCAAGTGACGCGCGCAAATACACAACGACGCCATTACTCATCAAATTAGTTCGGTTGCGTTCATCTAACACTGCTCCGCCGCCAGTTGCCAGAACGATCCCATTACGCTTGGTGAGCTCTTCTATAACAGCGCTTTCTCGGTCACGAAAACCTTCTTCACCTTCTATATCGAAAATCCATGGAATGTCCGCACCCGTGCGATCCTCAATTTCATGATCACTGTCAACAAACTGCATAGCCAAAGCTTTGGCTAACTGACGCCCAATGGTTGTCTTACCAACACCCATTGGGCCCACAAGAAATATATTTTTTGCCTCCATAAAAATGATATGCCTGAATACTGAAACAAAATCAAGCATCACTTATTAGTTAGCGGTTTAAATAAACTGTTTTGAGGCGCGCATAAACAACAAACCCGGCCATGCCGGGTTTGTTGTTTATGCATTTAGACGAGAAACATTAGCGACTACTAAGCAGGTCAGAACTTACCATACTCACGCCTTGCTTAAGAATTTTTGGCGTGACAAAAATCAACAATTCAGCTTTGTTGTCAACTGTCGTCGAGCGACGGAAGAGATTGCCAAGCACAGGGATGTCACCAAAAAATGGCACTTTCGCAATATCATCACTACGCACCTGCTCATATATCCCTCCTAGAACAACGGTTTCTCCGCTGCCAACTAACACCTGCGTTGAAACCTTTCGAGTGTTTATGCTTGGAACACCTAAGACCACAGCACCTACACTGTCTTTATTAACCGAAAGATCCATTATCACATTATCATCCGGTGTAATTTGTGGTGTAACGGACAAACTCAAAACAGCCTTCTTAAAAGCAACATTCGTGGCACCACTTGATGACACTTGCTGATAAGGTACTTCAACGCCCTGTTCAATCAACGCTTCAGACTGATTGGAAGTGATTACACGAGGGCTGGAAACCACTTCGCCGCGCCCTTCTGACTGCATCGCCGACAACTCCAGATCCAACATATAATCTGAACCTAATAGCGCAAATGCAATTTTACCCGCTTCGCCAATTACTGGAAGGTTAACATTGAGGCGATCTGTCGAACCTATTGCAGTGACTGTTGTTAAAGGATCAATAGCTGTTGAAGCCAAATTATCATTTTTCAACAATGTATCTGTGCCTGACAAGCTGCCGGTAGTCGCTCCGCGACCACCCTGCCCATCAATACTGGCATTACTTAAATCGGTGATGCCAAAGCGCGAACCAAGGTCTTTACTAAAGTCATCATTTGCGATCACTACACGAGACTCGATTAATACCTGACGCACAGGTCTATCCAACGTCACAACAAGCTTTTTGAGTTCTTCAAGCTTTTCTGCGGTATCCTGTATCAACAAGATATTAGTACGCTCATCAATCGATACACTGCCTCGTTCAGATAAAAGATTATTACCATCTTGCTTCATCAAAGCGGCAACTTCTTCTGCCTTGGCATAATTAATTTGAACAAAATCAGTGAACAACGGTGCGAGTTCTTTCAGTTGCTGCTGTGATGCAAACTCTTGTTTTTCTCGTGCCGCAATTTCCTCGCTAGGCGCAACCATAATCACATTACCCGTCTTGCGCATATCCAAACCTTTTGTCAGGAGAATAATATCCAAGGCCTGATCCCAGGGAACATTTTTAAGTCGCAAGGTTACATTTCCCTTAACGGAATCACTGGTCACCATATTCAAACCTGTGAAATCAGCAATCAATTGCAAAACCGCGCGCACTTCAATATCCTGGAAATTCAACGTTAAACGATCGCCTACGTAACCACCCACTTCACGTTTTCTTCTCGCATCCTGCTCATCTTTAACGACAGGCTTGATTTCAATCGTCAGTCGATTATCTAATTGATAAGTCACATGCTCGTACAAGCCTTCGGTGGAAACCACCATTTGAACATTTTCACCTTTCTGGGAAGTGTCTACCATTACTACAGGTGTAGCGAAATCCATCACATCAAGGCGTTGTTGCAGCGCTTCAGGAATTCTTGTTTTAATAAAATTGATTACCACCTTGCCGCGCTCTTCTTTTATATCCACAGGCACTGATGATTCTGATAATTTCACAATGACGCGCCCTTCACCCTTTTCGCCACGTCTGAAATCAATCTTCTTAATGCTCTGCGATTCTACCTCAGAACCCAAAACTACAGGTGTCTGCATAGTTGACGACACTTTCTTAACAGGTGGAGCCTGAGCAGCAAACACGCTGGCATCACTTTCAAGAATCAGATAAATATCATCATCCTCGATCCTGGTTTCATAAGGCACAATCTTCGTCAAGTTTAAAACAATACGTGTTCGCCCGCGCGCCTCAATAGCATTGATACTGCTGGCCACACCTACACCCACATCCTGCTTTCTTGGCAACTTGCTTACCATGCCAGAAAAATCGAGTGCAATACGAGCAGGATTATTCGTTGTAAAACTAACAGGTTTTTCCAGCGCACCTGTACCCGATGTGGACAATTTAATTTGTACCCTGCCACCCGGCAACGCCATAGCATCAGCTGCAACAAGTGTACGCTGCGCTTCCTGACTGCCTTCAGCCATGCTCTGGAGTGAAAACAGCATCAGCGCACATAACATTAACACGCTAATTACCCAGGCATTTGTACGATAGCCGTCGAGATTCTTTGTCCTTCCAGACCTTACCTTTATGTAGGTATTATTTTTCTGAAAAATCGCCATGGCCATTCTCTCTTTTATTATTAGGTTATTCTATATTCAATGTCAGGGATGCCTGCCGCTCTTCCCAACCGCCCAAGCCATTAGGAACAACCTCAGTAAGCACAATACTCTCTTCATTAACAAGTGTAACCTTGCCATGGTTGTGCCCCATATAATTACCCGCTTTGATCCGGTAAATAACGCTATCCGATGCCTTAACCAAACCCCACATGGCCCCCTTAATTTCAAGGACACCCATCATTCTCAATGTATCTAATGGGAATTCTTCCAGCTCATCTTTTTCACGCTTTTGATCTGGGCCACCGCCATGTCCTTTTAAAGAGGCGGATGAAACTTCAGTACGCCAGGTAACAAATGGGTCTCTAAATTCATCTGATTTATAAACAAAATTTTCAACCGGCAAAAATTCAGGCAAAGGATCAACGCTACCTTTTTTTGATTTTATATCACTGACATAATTTTGAAGATCACCGAGACTGCTGTCAGCACAACCCGTCAGTAAAAGTACAAAAAATATAACCACAGCCATAGATGCAACGGATGAAATCCGCACAGATCTTTTCACGGGCTTATTTATTTGTTTTAAACTGGTGACCTTTAACATCCAAACAATCCTAATTATTCTTCATCTATATAGCGATAGGTCTTCGCAGTCGCTTGCATCATAAGCTTACCGCTACTGCCTTTTACTTTGAGTGGGCTAATAGTAAAATCATGCAACGTCACAATACGTGGCAGCGTAGCAACATCACTCACAAACCGACCAAAATCATGATAGTCACCCACCACTTTTATTTTTATCGGCAATTCTGCATAAAACTCTGCTGGCACTTCTTTTTCGGGCTTGAAAAGATCAAACTCCAAACCATTTGCTAAACCAGTTTGAGAAATATCGACTAAGAGCGCTTCAACTTCCGTTTCACTGGGCAGCTGACGCAGCATTGCACCAAAGGACAGCTTCATTTCATCCATTTGTTTTTTATAATCTTCAAGGTTCGCAGCTTTATTATATTTAGTAGCAAATGTCTTTTTAAGCTTACTTTCTTCTTTTTGCGCTTTTTCTAAAACATCAATTTGATTCAAAGTATCAAACCAGATACCTGCACCTAATACCGCCACAGACAAAAAGAAAATAGCAATTACCTTTAGAAATAAAGGCCATTTAGCAACATCCTGATAGTCAATATCAGACAGCTCAGAGAAATCGACTTTTAAATCCATCGCCATATATCCTCAACTCATAAACCTTGCTTAAGCAAACTTGCCTGTTTTACATGCAATTTAAATTTACTTGCGCGAACACGTCTCTTGGCTTTATCGACCTGAATAACCTCTAGACGCGGATCTTCCATCCAATCTGTTGCATTTAAATTTCTCATTAATGTTGAGACTCGCGCATTCGATTGAGCAACGCCCTCGATTACAATTGATGTGCCCTTCTGTTTAACACTGGTCAAATAAATACCAGAGGGTACGTTGCGCATCAAATCATAAAAAATATGAACAATTTCAGGCCGTCTACCCTGCAACTGCTGAATAACACCCATACGAGCTAACAAGCTGGCTTTTTCCGCCTCAAGCGCCCTGATTTCTTTAATCTTGGCCTCGACTCTAGATATTTCTTTTTTCAAAAAAACATTGCGTTCATTCTGCGCGTCTATTTGACCGCCAAAATGCAGATGCACATAAAAAATAATCGCACCCATCAGCAATACCGCACCAACAGCAACCGAAACAAACTGACGCTGCTTTTCTTTGCGAATTGTTTCACGCCATGGCAGAAGGTTGATTTGCGTCATCGGCTGTCAAACCTCCGCATCGCAAGTCCGCAAGCAATCATCATGGCTGGAGCGTCAAGATTTATCGCTTCCGTTTTGATACGTGATGCTAATGACATATTTGCAAACGGGTTAGCAATCGATGTGGTAATACCAAGTTTATCTTCAACCATTTGCTCCACACCCTGAAGTGAAGAACATCCGCCAGCCAATACAATATGATCCACATTGCCATGCTGGCTGGATGAAAAGAAAAACTGCAGTGATCGACTTACCTGTTGCGTCAGCGAATTCTTAAAAGGCTGCAAAACATCCGCTTCATAATCATCTGGAAGTCCACCCTGTTTCTTGGCCAAACCCGCTTCTTCATATGAAAGCCCATAACGACGTTGAATTTCATCGGTTAATTGCTTACCGCCAAATACCTGTTCGCGGGTATAAACCACCTTGAAATCATGGGACACACTCAGCGTCATCATCGTTGCGCCGATATCAATAATCGCAATGGTTTTGCCAATTCCATTATCCGGTAACTGCTGCCCTAGCAGTGAAAATGTCGATTCCATTGCAAAGGCCTCAATATCAACAACCTTTGCATTTAAACCTGCCAATTCCAGCGCTGCAACGCGAATATCCACATTTTCGCTGCGCGAGGCGGCCAACAACACATCAACTAGATCTTCCTGATTTTCGGTCGGCCCAAGCACTTCAAAATCCATATTAATTTCTTCAAGTGGATACGGAATGTATTGATCCGCTTCAAGTTGAAGCTGATCGGCCATTTCTTCATCCGACAAGGAGGCAGGCATCGAAATAACTTTGGTTATCACTGCTGATCCGGCCACTGCAACAGCCACATTCTTGGTGCGTGTACCCGCGCGACGAACTGCTCGCGAGATCGCGGCACCTACAGCTTCAACATCAACAAGGTTTTTTTCCTCGACCGCATTTGCCGGCAAAGGGACGACTGCATAGCTTTCCACACGATAGCGTCCGCCTGACTGCGCTAGCTCAAGCAATTTCACGGTTGTGGAACTTATGTCCAGACCAATAAGAGGTGGAGCTGATTTTTCAAATAAACGCATTAAACGCCTACTACCTTTATTCCCATTATCAAAGAAAGTTGCTGCAGGCAAATCATGACTCAGCAACCCTATACCACAGCTAATTCAAATAGCAAATATATTTACCTTTCGCTATGTTATCGTCCGCAACGGGAAAAAGTTTTATACTAAATCACTTTATTAGACTCTATTAGCAAACTGGTATTTTTTAATGCGACGGCCATCACGAATATTTAAATTTATTCTGTACACATTTCTAAGCGGCACATTTTTAATTTTGCTCGCTATAGCTACCAGTTATATCTATATTTCACCAAATTTACCTTCTACAAGCGATCTAAGAGACATACGCCTTCAGGTACCGCTTAGAGTCTATACACAGGACCGCAAATTAATTGCTGAATTCGGCAAAATGAAGCGCACCCCACTGAGATTTCATGAAACACCTGACATGATGATTAAAGCGCTGCTTGCTGCTGAAGATGATCGATTTTTTCAGCATCCGGGCGTTGATTATCACGGCATTCTGCGCGCCGTTGCCAATCTTATTCGCACCGGTAAAAAATCACAGGGTGGCAGCACCATAACCATGCAGGTTGCACGCAACTTCTTTTTAAGCAGAGAAAAAACCTATCTGCGAAAATTAAGTGAAATCTATCTGGCTCTTAAAATCGAACGCGAACTCAGCAAAGAAGAAATTCTCGAGCTCTATCTCAATAAAATTTACCTGGGAAATCGCGCTTACGGTGTAGAATCTGCCGCACAAATTTATTATGGCGTCTCTGCCAATCAACTCACTATCGCCCAAATCGCAATGATTGCCGGGCTACCCAAAGCCCCCTCACGATATAATCCCATTGCCAACCCCGAACGTGCATTGATCAGGCGCAATTACATCCTTGATCGCATGTATCAATTACGTTTTATCAACACTGCCAACCAGTTAGCTGCAAAAGCAGAAAAGGATAACGCCCGCATCCATCGACTGGTTATAGAAACTGAAGCGCCCTATGTTGCCGAAATGGTACGCGAAAAAATGTATCAAACTTTCGGCGACGATGCCTATACAAAAGGGCTTAAGGTGTATACCACTATTGACTCACATCTCCAAAAATCGGCTAACACGGCTTTAAGAAAAGCGCTTTATGACTATGACAAACGCCATGGTTACCGAGGTGCGTTAAATCACACAGATCTGAAACGCCTCTCAGAAATGGAAAACTGGCTAGCTATCTTTAAAGGGATACCTCATCCAGCAGACCTTCTTCCAGGATTAGTGTTGATGGCCGAAAATAACAATGCCTATATTGTTCTTGAAGATGAAACAGTCATAAACCTGACACTGAAAGAGCTTTTATGGGCACGCAAATACATCGATGATAACCGCCTCGGCCCTGTTAGAGAAAGTGTTTCAGACATCCTAAATCAAGGAGATATCATCTATGTAAGAAAGGATGCCAAAAACACATGGCAGCTGGCTCAGATACCTCAGGTTGAAGGCGCAATCACTTCGCTGAAATCGGAGGACGGCAGCATCGATGCACTGGTTGGTGGCTTCGACTATTATCACAGCAAATTTAACCGCGTCACCCAGGCTAACCGACAGCCAGGATCCAGTTTCAAACCCTTTATTTATTCTGCAGCACTTAACAAAGGGTTTACCGCCGCCAGCATCATCAATGATGCGCCTGTTGTATTTGATGACCCTGGCTTGGAAAGCGCCTGGCGCCCGGAAAATTACAGCGGTAAATTTTTCGGCCCAACACGGCTTCGCATTGCATTAATGAAATCACGCAATCTTGTTTCAATACGCCTGTTACGCTCTATTGGCGTCAAATCTACAATTAAATATATATCACGCTTTGGCTTTAACACTCAGGATCTACCTAAAGATCTCTCTCTAGCACTCGGTAGCGGCGCCATCACACCCATAGAACTAGCAGAAGGTTATGCGATTTTCTCTAATGGAGGCTATCATGTCACGCCGCATTATATTAATTATGTCGAAAATTTAGATGGTGAAATCATCATCCAAACATCTCCTGAAATTGCTTGTCCTGATTGCGAAGAAATACTAGAAAAAACCAAAATATCTCTACAGCAAACCGCATTGCCAGACAAACAGGATTCTCTCGAAACAGATAATTCTGACCTTGAGAATGATGACACTAGTAACGAACAAACAAAGCCAATCAAACTGGCCACACGGGTAATCACAAAAGAAAATGCCTATTTGATGAATTCATTAATGCGCAGCGTAATACAAAACGGCACCGGTCGAAGGGCACGCCAGCTTGGCCGTCAAGATATCGCAGGTAAAACAGGCACCACTAACGATCAACGAGACGCCTGGTTCTCAGGCTTCAATCCTGAAGTTGTCACCATTGCATGGGTTGGTTTTGACAAAACCCGATCACTGGGCAATCGTGAAACGGGAGGAAAAGCAGCTCTGCCAATGTGGATAGATTATATGAGAGAAGCACTTAGGGGTAAACCTGAAAAACCTCTGAAACGACCTTCAGAATTAGTGACAGTTAGAATCGACCCCGAGTCTGGATTGCTCGCCAACAGTAATCATTCAGGCGCAATATTCGAAACGTTTCGCCCTCAATATATACCGAAACGTAAAGCTGAGGCTAAACGCAGCACTACCTCTACAGACAACAAAAATACACAAGCAGATAGCACTGAACCACTTTTTTAAGTGGCTCAGTAATTAAGCTTTAAGTCATTAAAGCTTGCATTTATGTGCGCTTATCTCGTGCTATATAATCGCGCTGCCCCGCACCCGAATAAATTTGTCGTGGTCGACCGATGCGTTGATCAGGTTCCGCTATCATTTCCATCCACTGTGCGACCCAACCAACAGTTCTTGCTACTGCAAACATCACGGTAAACATATTGTCTGGAATTCCCAGTGCTTTGTAGATAATGCCTGAATAAAAATCCACATTGGGATAAAGTTTTCGTTCAACGAAGTACTCATCCTCTAACGCTATCTCTTCGAGACGCATCGCCAATTCAAACAGCGGATCATTGGCATGATCAAATTTTTCCAACACCTCATGACACATCTTGCGAATGATTGTCGCACGTGGGTCATGATTTTTATAGACACGATGCCCAAACCCCATCAATCGAAACGGATCATTTTTATCTTTGGCTTTTTCTATGTATTTTTGAATATTATCCTTGGTGCCTATCTCAGCCAGCATACTCAAAACAGCTTCATTCGCTCCACCGTGAGCAGGCCCCCACAACGCTGTAATTCCAGATGAAATACACGCAAAAGGATTTGCACCGGAACTGCCAGCCAATCTAACTGTAGCCGTACTGGCATTTTGCTCATGATCTGCGTGCAAGATAAAAATCATATCCAGTGCTTTTTCAGCAATGGGATCAACTTCGTAATCTTCGCTGGGCATAGAAAACATCATATGCAATAAATTGCCGCAATAGCTCAAACTGTTCTTTGGATAAACAAACGGTTCGCCAACAAAATATTTATAACTCGCTGCAGCAATGGTCGGCATTTTTGCAATCATTCTGTAAGCTGCTAATTCTCGCGATGCTGAGTCATGAATGTCAGTTGAGTCATGATAAAAAGAAGACAATGAACCGACTACACCTACCATGCTCGCCATCGGATGCGCATCATGATAAAAACCCTGATAAAAACTTCTCAGACTTTCTTTAATCATGGTATGGCGGCCGATGCTGTATTCAAATGCTGGAAACTGTTCGTTGCTCGGCAATTCACCGTACATCATTAAATATGCGACTTCTAGAAAACTACTGTTCTGCGCCAATTGCTCAATAGGGTAACCGCGATGCAATAAAACACCTTGCTCACCATCAATATAAGTAATGCCACTATTACAACTTGCCGTAGATTGAAAGCCTGGGTCAAAGGTGAAGTAATCAAACTCGCGATACAAACGGCTGATATCCATCGCAGGCGCCCCCAGATCACTGCGAATTACGGGAAGCTCAATTGTTCTGCCCGTAGAATTTTCTGTAATTGTGATGGTATCTTTTGCCATCAATGTTCTCCCGTATTATCCTTTCAGCGTTGCAATATCAGCTTTTACCTGCTCTGCTGATCGGTTCAACTCCTTTCTTTCGTCATCACTCATCGATAACTCAACAACCTTCTCCATTCCAGATGAACCTAAAATAACCGGCACACCCATTGCAATCCCGTCGCCACCGTATTCACCATCCAGTATTGCAACGCAAGGCATAATGCGCTTGCGATTATTACATATCGCATCCACCATTGCTGCAACGGCAGCAGCTGGTGAATCATTCGCACTGCTGGTTTTTTTAAGCGCAAGAATTTCTGCGCCGCCATTACGCGTGCGCTCAACAATTCTATCTATTGTTGCTCGATCCATAAAATGCTCGACGGGAATCCCGTTTATTGTCGTATAACTCACCATCGGTACCATTGCATCGCCGTGCCCACCTAATACCATGGCTGAAATATCTTTAATAGAAAAACCAGTTTCCAATGAAATGAAACTTGCCATGCGCGCCGCATCAAGTACGCCAGATAAACCAAATACACGACGACGATCCCAACCCGTTTCTTTCCAACAGGCATAAGTCATCACATCCACCGGATTAGTCACTAAAATAACAATCGCATCGGGAGCGTATTGCTGAATATCTGCTGCAACACTTTTGATGACTTGATGATTCGCATCCAGCACATCTGAGCGAGACATACCTGGCTTACGTGGCAAACCGGCTGTGACAATTACAATTTCCGATCCTGACATGGCCTTGGCATGGACATCACCAGAAACTTTAGTGTCAAATCCGAATAAAATGGCAGATTCCTGAATATCCAAAGCCGTGCCTTCGGCAACACCATCACGAATATCAGTTAGCACCACTTCATGGGCATATTCTTCAATGGCTAAAATCTGCGCCGTCGACTCGCCAACGCGCCCGGCTCCCACAATGGAAATTTTTTTCATGTCTGCTCCTCATTCATGGTTCAGTCACAAGGCAATTCATTCTTCCTGAAAACCTTAAAAATGAAATCGAACCCTAAGCAATCTAAGCTTGTGCAAAGGGGGGTTCCCTATAAAAATCTATCGACAGAAACCCTAAATTTTTTAGCGCCTTAGCAACAACAATGCAATAATCAGGCACATTCCTCAACAGGTTTTTCAGCTGTGAAACGTGGGTAAAAAACGGGATAAGGCAATCTGGCCACGCCTGATTCAACCGCAGCATGTGCAATAGCAGGCGGCAGGTGATCAATCAAACGCGGATCAAGCGGTTTGGGAATAATGTAATCAGGCCCAAATTCCAAATGTTCAAGATTATAGGCTACCAAGACTTCCTGCGGTACTGCTTCATGGGTCAGAGCAGCCAAAGCCTTGACTGTTGCGATCAACATATCGTTATTGATACAGGTCGCTCGCACATCCAATGCACCTCGAAAGATAAAAGGAAAACCCAATACATTATTAACCTGATTTGGATAATCGCTGCGACCCGTTGCCATCACCAAATCATCACGCACTGATTTGGCTAACGCTGGGTCTATCTCGGGATCGGGATTTGATAGCGCAAACACAATCGGAGCGGCTGCCATGCTTGCCACCATATCTGCGCTGGCAAGGTTCGGTCCGGACAAGCCAATAAAAACGTCCGCGCCATTCATCGCATCTGCCAAGGTTTTATCGTCCGTATCAACAGCGAATTCTTCTTTATAAATATTAACACCCGCACGTCCTTTGCTTATCACACCACGGCGATCCACCATGCGCATCTTATCCTTATTCGCACCCAGCGCTGCCAGTAATCGCATTGATGCAATGGCCGCCGCACCTGCACCCAAGCAAACAATTTTCACATCAGTAAGCTGCTTATTTTGTAGCTTACAGGCATTCATTAACCCTGCCGCAATAATTACCGCAGTGCCATGTTGATCATCATGAAAAACGGGGATGTCGAGACTTTCGCTTAAGATCTTCTCAATTTCAAAACAATCGGGCGCGGCAATGTCTTCAAGATTAATGCCTCCAAAAGTCGGGGCAATACATTTTACAGTCTCAATGAATTGCTCAGGTGAATCGCTATCAACCTCAATATCAAAGACATTGATATCGGCAAATTTTTTGAACAGAACACCTTTACCTTCCATGACTGGCTTGCCCGCCAGTGCACCGACATTGCCCAGACCCAATACCGCACTGCCATCTGTTATCACAGCCACCAAATTTCCTTTTATGGTATAGCGATAGGCATTATCAGGATCATCCGCAATCGCGCGCACCGGCTCAGCAACGCCTGGGGTATAAGCCAGACTCAGGTCATATTGACTCGCACAGGGTTTGCTGATATCAACACTGATTTTTCCGGGTTCAGGCTCGGCGTGATAATCCAACGCCGCCTGCTTGCTATCTTTACTCATTGGGAATCCTAGGCAACAAAACAAAAACGAATAGCAGCAATTATCCGTGATTGGCTTATCGACTGCAAATAGTGTCGACGATTGAAATAACACAGGTCACGCCGGATTAGTCAGACTATGAAGAGATACACTTTGGGGATCAAACAGTTAAAGAGGTGAGAAGTGCAGCATTACTTTTTAGCGATTCATATAAATCAAATTATTTTGACGCTTACCGTAATCGATTCTAGTCAGCGATGCATAATCAACTGTTAGCTGACGATAACCACCAATCGGCATATTCAGCGCATCAGTAATGCACATGCGAATCGGGCCAACATGCATGACAACAACAATTAACTGCCCAACATGTTTTTCGATGATACCCTGCACGGCACCTGATATGCGCGCCATGTGATCTTTAATCGATTCACCACCTTCAGGCACAAAACTTACTGGGTCGCACTTCCAGGCCTTAAAATCATCGGGGTAATCTTTCTGAATAGCATCGAAATAAAGACCATCCCAAATACCAAAGGGCCGCTCTTTTAATTTTTCATCGATATGAATAGGAACATTGAGTGCATCAACAATCGGTTGCGCCGTCATTTGCGCGCGCTGCATGGGGCTTGAATAGATAACATCCACGGGCTCACTGCTTAACGCCTTCGCTGCGCCCTCGGCCTGCTGCTGCCCTTGCTCAGTTAAAACAGGGTCTTCTCGTTCATCGCAATAAAGCCTGTCCAGTGAAAAGTCAGGCTGGCCGTGTCGAACATAAATGATGCGTGTCGATTTTTCCTTTTCTCTCATAGATTGCGAATCCAGCCTATGTAAGTGGACGACTATGCACGTGTGGTTTGCCTTCACCTGTGTGACTGTTCTCTGATACAGCCACCGGCACCATGTTCAATTTGCCATGACGAACACCGCGCTCCGCCATCACCGTATTAGCAAATTCTCGCACCTCACTGATAGCACCTCTCAATACCGCAACTTCTAAACAATTATCATGGTCCATATGGACATGAAGACTGGACAGATTTAGCTCATGATGATGATGATGTGCGTTTGTAATGCGGCTAGCAAGCTCCATCTCATGATGATTGTATACGTAACTCAGCGTGGCTACACAAGAGCCTTCATCCGAAACTTCAAGGCGCTCTTTTTCAAGGCGCTGTCGAATCAAATCTCTGATCGCTTCAGACCGATTAGTGTAACCCTGCTCTGCAATAAATTCATCAAACTGACCTGACAAAGCTGAATCCAGTGAAATTGTTATTCGTTCCATAAATATCTAACTCCGCAAAAATATAGTGTAACCGTATGGCTTAACATCTGGTTTATCGGTTAATCAGCGTATTTATTTACATTTTTTCATAACGAGGTGAAGGCCCCCAAAGCTCCCAAAGTATTCTCAATGACATAATGGCGATACAAATCCCCACTAACGTCCCAGCGATCATTGTCATCCAGGCAAAACCGTCTGAAACAAAACGCGTCAAACTGAGGCTGACAATATCACTTAAAAATGAAAGAAACAGTGTACCTACCAACAATACTTTCACCCCTTCTGACAAACGTGTCATACAAGTTAAACTGCCGAGTGAAATCAACAGCAGAGAAAAAGCCAATAAATGAACATGAGAAACCTGCGCAAAAATTTGTGGGGGTAATGAATCATCCGCGGGTGCCATTGCACCATGGCCGTCATTCATTGGCATATCCATTCCCTTGGACATATCATGACCAGAATGATCCATGCCTGTCATCTCATCTTCTTCGTCATCAAAGGAAAACTCTTCCTCGACAAAACCCTGCTGAGCAAACATGGCTTTTTCTTCTACGGATAAACTTTTATCACCATAATGCTCAGCAATAGCATCCACTGACACACCCACAGACAAGCTTGCATTTAAGGCCGCCGAAAGATAACCAACAGCAAGAATGATTACAAAACCACTGAATAAAACTTTCCAGGATAAAGTTAATCGTGATAAATTAATTCCATTTGCAAACATAAAGATTCCCTATTATTTTATCTTGTATTTTGTGGAACTAAATGCCCACAATAATTATTTAAGCCCAATCAATTAGACGCTGGTTTGTTTTCATGCTCATGAGTATGAGCATCTGAACCTTCATCGTGTGTGTGGGGGACGCCAATATGATCATGACCATGGTCGTGATCGTGATCGTGATCGTGATCGTGATCGTGATCGTGATCGTGATCGTGATCGTGATGATCATCCGAATGAAAATGCGCATCATCAAGGTTTTCGTGAAGATGGCCATGATCATGCCCATGAACATGCAAATGAACATGCGGATGACCGTCTGGCCCATGCGCATGCCTGTGAGCATGCAGAAATTTTGAAATAATATCGCGGTGCTCATCGTCCATATCGGAAGAATGAAGCAAGCCGTGTAAAAGCTCATGAGTCATCAAGGCCAGTGGAAGTTCTAATTTATTCTCTTCCAGCAACTTGCGATCATAGAGAATTTCTTTAGTTAAGCCTTCCGCTAAAATTTTCCCATCCGTTAACATCATGCAACGATCACACACTTCAAGCGCAATATCGAGATCATGGGTACAAAGCAATATTGTTTTGTCTGATTCTTTCAGCCAATTTATCAACTTGCGTCGATTCATTGGATCCATGTTTGTTGAAGGTTCATCAAACACTAGAATATCAGGTTGATAGGATAAAACGGTCGCCAATGCCAAACGCTTGCGTTCACCAAATGACAAATGAAACGATGAACGTTCTTCAAAACCTTCAAGGCCTACAACCTGCAGTGCTTGCTTAACTCTTTCTTCAATTTGAGATTTTTCCAGCCCTAAATTTAATGGTCCAAAAGCGACATCATCAAATACTGTTGGACAAAACAACTGATCGTCGGGATCCTGAAAAACGATGCCTACTTTTCGTCGTACGTCTTTCAAGGTTTTTTTATTGATCTCGACGCCATCAATACATATACGACCCGAACTGGCTAATTGCACACCGTTCAAGTGGCTCATAAAGGTTGACTTACCAGCACCATTTGGACCAATCAACGCCACCTTCTCACCTTTTTTAATTTGGCAAGATAAACCACTTAGCACTGAATGACCGTCCGGATAAGTAAAACTTATATCATCTACGTCAATCATTATTTCTTCAGACATACTCAGCTCCTGCCACTCGTGGCAATTCAGTACCAGCCCTGCTCGGCTCTGTGGATGAAACCACTGTAATCGCCCGCAACAAGAGAAAAAGCAATAACAATGACACACAATGCCTTCACATAATCATTCGTATTGGATTCGAATGTCACCATGCTATGCAATTCACCTTGATAACCTTTTGCCAACATTGCATTAAACACCCTTTCAGTACGTTCAAAACTGCGCACCAACAACGTTCCAACAAAGTGACCAAATATTTTTAATGTTTTCACATCCGTGCGCGCAATAAATCCTCTCACTTTCATCGATGTATGCATACATTTCATTTCTTCTAAAAAAACAAATGTGTATCGATAAGTAAATAAGAGCATCTGAATAATCGTTTTTGGAAATTTCATTTTTTGCATCGCCATCATTGAAACATCAAAACGACTCGAACCAAAAATTGAAAATGTAAGCAGCACAATTGACAGCGCCTTTATAAATATCAACGTTGCCAAACGCAACCCTTCCCAGGCAAAAGGTAACCCTAGCAGAGAAAAGGAAGCTTCACCCGGATAGGTGAACGGCATAATCAGAAAGAAGGGAATAAGAAAGACCAACACAAATGACAGGCCATGCATAATAAAATGATAAGGCAGCGCACTGATGACAAGAATTATGACTGCAAAGATAATTGCCACAATTGCAGCAGGTATTGTTTTTAATAGCGCAATTGAAAATATCAATAAACCCAGCGCTACTAACTTAACACGTGGGTCCCATCTATTAATTGGAGATTCAACATGGGCATAACGATCAATATCAAGAGCCATAACTACTCATCTATTTTAAAAACCCTGAAAGGGAAACAATTAACTTCTACGATGACCTGACAACATTTCGGGTTTTATTTTTAATAAAAATTCAGCACAAACACCCGCGAGTATTGCTTCAATTATCATTATGGGAATGTGAGCTACGAGAACTGTTGTGGCTATCACATTAAAAGCTTCGCCCGTGGTCATTAACGCGAAAGCCAAAACACTACCCGAAAATATTGTTCCTACTGCGCCTGCTAACGCACCGAAAACAAATTCTCTCTTCGCAAAATTAAAGTAATGGCGCTGCTGCCAAACCAAGTAGGCGACTAATGCACCACCACCCAGCATTATCGAATTCACGCCGATCACAGTAATGCCACCATGACCAAAGATAATCGCCTGCAAAACAATTCCCAGCGTGATGGCAATAAACGCTCGCCAACCTAAAACTACACCGACAAGACCATTGAGAATAAAATGAATGCTTGCTACGCCTAAAGGAAATTTAATCAATGAAGCAATAAAAAAAACTGCTGTCAAAACCGACACCTTCGGAATTTCTTCCATATCCATGTTACGCATCGTTACAGCTGCGATTGCCACGGTGCCGACGTAAGCGGCCCCCCAAACAGGCAGGTCAATAATTCCTTCGGAGATATGCATTAAAATTCCTATTAACTATAAATTCTTATTTAGAACAAGTATCGGTCCTTTCATCTCGATCATTAGCAAATATCAACGCTGAACTATGCTTTCTTTTCATTCAACAACTTCCGCGCTTTGACGTAATAAAATACACCGATTATTCCAACTATAAATCCCAGCCCACCAACAATATCACTGAATGTACGCTGCTCTTTTAACTCGGAAAGCCCACGCATTAACGGCTTAATAGATCGGCCAACAGCCTTGTTAATCATAGGTTGCAAATTACTCGGCACACTGGCGTTAGACAACTCTGTCTCGGCAGCTACGATACCCACCTCAGATACTTCTGAATTCTCAATGGAACTGTTATCAGGTTCATTTTCCGCGCCCAATTCTTCTGCCGTCAACATGTATTCTGTCATATGCCCCTCACCTGCATTTAAGGTAATACGCATATCCTGTTGACTTGGTATTTTAAAATGATACGCACCTTCATCGTCTGCCTGACCAACAAGCAACTCAACATTACTGCTGTCAAAGACTTTTATTTCACTGTTCTTTGGTTTTTTTCCGTCCGTAAAATAACCTTCGACAAAAACTTCAATGCCATCAGAATAAGCGAACATATTCACCTTATGCGCCAAAACAGATGGACTGAATAAGACACTTGATAGCGCCAAAACAGCAATGGCTAGCACTTTTATTGGGTGGTTATTTTTAATCTTTTGCAAATAAAAGCCAGACTTAAACATTAACTTCTCCATTTTCCGTTATTACAAATGAAAAATTTCCACTGATTAGATCGGCCGGTAAAATTTAAACATAATGCCCCGCGAGCACTAATGTATGAAGTTTTAATTATACAGAATACTTCATACCATAGCAAAAATATATGTCACTATTTATAAAAAAGAACTTAAAAAACAACGACTTTGAAATTTTTACATGCTAATAAAAAAGCGGACTTAAGCCCGCTTTTTTATTTATCTATTCAACTTAGGACAATTTTAATTATTCATTAACAATACGCTGTGCAACACCTGGATCTTCAGAATTATGTTCGACCCAATGCTTCTTGCCTTCAGTCGTAATTTCACATTTCCAAAAAGGTGCATCTTGCTTCAAATAATTAATGATGTAACGACAAGCATCAAATGAATCAGAGCGGTGAGCCGCCCAAACTGAAATCAGCACAATTGGGTCTGAAGGAACCATATCACCAACACGATGCACAACAAAAGCATCCATAATATCCCAGCGATCCAGCGCCTCCTGACATACACGCTCAATATGCTTTTCAGTCATACCCGGGTAATGATCCAGGTGCATTGCTTTTACGTCTTCACCGTCATTGAAATCACGCATCGTTCCAAGGAAGGTTACAATGCCACCATGCTTGCCTTGAGGCATAGTCTTTTCGTATTCTTCAATCGCTCTATAAGGATCGAGACAATCTTTCTCAATAACAACTTTCATACTTAACCCCCAGTTACTGGTGGAAAGAAAGCCACCTCATCACCCGCCTTCAACTTGTGACTTGCATCGGTATATTCCATATTTACTGCAACCAAAATTGAATCGGGCAACGCTTCGTCTGATAATTTAGTCCACAGATCTGAAACGCTCACATCATCATTATCAAAACTTACTTGATCATTTGCACGACCCATACGATCACGCAGACTAGCAAAATATTTAACCTTGATATCCATTGAATCCTCTCTTGAAATAATCTTCTATAGGATTAGGCGTCTTCGCGCGTCCAGTCACCAGATTTACCACCTGACTTGGAGAGCATGCAAACATCACTGATACGCATAAAACGATCAACGGCTTTACACATATCATACACAGTCAAAAGTGCTATTTGCACAGCATTTACAGCTTCAATCTCTACCCCAGTCTGACCTTTACAACGTACTGCGGCTTTACAATAAACCGCATTATTTTCCGGCTCAGCCATTAGCTCTAAATTCACGTTGGTAATCATCAACGGATGACACAATGGCACTAACTCTGCCGTGCGCTTAGTTGCCATCACACCAGCGATACGCGCAATGCCAAGCACGTCGCCCTTTTTGTGGTCGCCATTGATAATTCTATCCAGAGTCGTTTTCTCCATATAGATACGACCGTCCGCAACACCCTCGCGCACCGTCTCTGCCTTCGCCCCAACATCTACCATATAAGCTTCGCCGGAAGAATTAAAATGTGTCAGATCGTTATAGCTCATAAAAAATACCCATACTCATTGTTAATTACAAAAGAAAAGAATAACTATCCACCAATTTGGGTCATGCTCGGCCGCGAACGATTGATATCAGAAACATTCACCTTAGCAGCAATGCTCGCCGCCTTTTTAGCTTCAAAGCCATCAATGTGTTTATCGCCGTATGCTTCACGGAATAATGCAATCATATCCTCATCTGAACCACCTCGCCTCAAAAGATCTTTAAGCATATATGGCGACTCAGAATACAGGCAATTCATAATACTACCATCGGCTGTAACGCGAATGCGAGAACAATTCCCACATAAACTACGGGTGAAAGCAGGGATGACTGCAATTTTACCTGCGTAACCTGGAACACGATAAATGTGATGCTCGGTACGGGTTCCGTCCGCAGGAGCTATACCAGTATAATGTTTCTCAATTTGAGCTGTGAGATCAGCAGCACTGGCAAAGTGCTGACCATTTTCCCAAATTTGATGCGCATCAAAAGGCATAAATTCTATAAAACGCATAGTAATGGGTTTGTCTTTGGTCATTTCACAAAAGGCGATCAACTCATCCTCATTGAATCCACGCATTAATACCACATTGACTTTTACGCGAGGAAAACCCAAGTCTACAGCTAAATCAATACTTTCAAGGACTTTATCAAGCCCTTTACGTCGCGTAATAGTTTCAAACTTATCTTCATGCAAAGAATCCAAACTAATGTTGACACCCATCAAGCCTGCTTTTCGCAAATCTTCAGCATAGCGTGGGAACAGCAAACCATTTGTTGTTAAATGAACGCCCTTGATGCCTGGCGTCTTAACAGAAGACTCCACAATATCAACAATATCTGGACGCATCAGGGGTTCACCACCCGTATAACGAACCTTTTTGACGCCCATCCTGGCTAAACTTGACACCACACGCTGAATCTCATTGGTGCGCAAAACCATGTCCTTTTCTTTAAAGTCCATACCTTCTTCTGGCATACAATAAGTACAACGCAGGTTGCATTGTTCTATCACCGCAATCCTAACGTAATCAAAGGTGCGGCCATGTCGATCTTGAAGAGGGGGCAGAGGTGATCCAACTGCTTGATCTTGTTTCACCGAATCATTGGACATATTGTGTCTCCTAATGTGCGTAACTTAAAACGCTTAATTTCGATTCTACACGCTCGAATAACCAAGCGCACTACTAAGGTATTTGCCGCGTTCGCTACTTGGCATTAATGCATCGGCCACCTTAGGCCGCAGCATCCTTTGCAACAAAAACTCCGTATTAATTCTGATTCTCGGACAGCAGATATAGCGCCTGCCTTTTCAATGATATTCTCACATAGACATTTTGCAAGAACATTATTTAAACACCAAGAATTGTACCATAAAATTCGATAAAATATTACCAAAGCAAGCGCACCCAATGAAAAAAAGCCTTTCAATCTACGCTAATAGATTGATTTAAATAAAAAATAAAGCCTAACAAGTTAAATACCAACCTGTAATCATATGCTTTTTTTCCTCATACGACACTGTACTTTTCAATGCTACATCAAACTATTCAACAATTGACAGCCGTGCTGATTTTGTTCAAGCTGAGTGTTTTTCAGCCGTCAAAATGTTGTCGACTGAATATCGGCATTCTTAAATCTGAATTGCGAGAAAACTATGGCACACACTGAAACAACATACAGCCAGGGCACTTGGCAAACCAAACCCCCTGCAGCAGTCGCCCGATCACATTGCCCAACCATCGTATATAAAGATAAAATATACGGTTTTGGTGGCGGTGGTCCCAATTTCAAGAGCATGAACTCTGTAATTATTTACGACCCTGAAACCAACCAATGGGGCAGCGGAACAGACATGCCGACGTTACGCTCTGGAGCCATTGCGACACTGGTCAACAATGCAATCTATGTCATTGGTGGCGGCTTCAAACAGGACAACGGTACATTCAAATTTTTACCTACCACTGAAATCTATTACCCGGACGAAGACCGATGGGAAAAAGGGCCGGATATGATCATGCCTCATGACTTCCCGGGTGGAGCCTACCTGGATAACCACATTTATATATTGGGAGGCCATCATCCCGACGCTGTCGTAGCTGGCCCTCAGACTGACCCAGGCTTTGAATTCTGCGAGCGACTCAATTTGTCTACTGGAAGATGGGAAGAAATCGCACCTTTACCAACGCCGCGCTTCGCGCTCACTGCCGTGGTTATCGACAGCAAAATTACAACAATGGGTGGTGTAGCCTTTAGACCCGAAGGCTTCAATAATTTTGATCACACTGAAATTTTTGACCCGGCCACCGGCACATGGTCACAAGGTGACATCACACTACCGTGGACATCAGCGGGTCAGGGCTCCTGCATGATTGATAACCATATGTTCGTATTTGGCGGTTACAGCGGTGACGGTATCAGCAATCACGCAGCCTGCTATAACACAATAAACGGTGAATGGAATATACTGCCAAACATACCCAACACACTTGCTGCGATGGGCGTAGGTGTATTAAACAACACAATCTACCTGCTTGGCGGCTGGGCCGACGACAAACGTGCACCGCAAGATTTCCTATTTGCTTATAATTTTTAATCCATGACAAGCTCTTTAACTGACGCACAACTTGAGCAATACAGCCGTCACATTTTACTGCCCGAAATAGACACCGAGGGACAGCAACGCTTTCTTCAATCTAAAGTCTTGATTATAGGTCTTGGCGGCTTGGGTTCACCGACCGCCATGTACCTTGCCAGCAGCGGCGTAGGTCACATCACTTTGTGTGATCACGATCACGTAGAACTCGGCAACCTCCAACGCCAAATCATTCACCGCCACAAAGACGTAAAAAGAGCCAAGGTCGAGTCCGCCTGTGACACACTGAAATCAATAAATCCGGACACCCACATTTCAACTGTCAACCAAAAACTCACAGGCAAATTATTAAATGAGCAAGTTAAGCATGCTGACCTTGTCATCGATGCCTGTGATAATTTTGAAACACGTTTTGAAATCAACCAAGCCTGCATTGATCACAAAACAAGCCTTGTAAGTGGTGCAGCAATTGGCATGAGTGGGCAGGTTGCCATCTTCAATCATAAAACAAATAGTCCGTGTTACCGCTGCCTATACAGCAACAATGACAATCATGAAAATGAAGATTGCCTCTCAAACGGCGTTTTAGCACCACTGGTTGGAATCATTGGTTCCATCATGGCTACAGAAGCACTAAAAGTGCTCGCTGATTTTGGAACATCGCTCGCAGGCAGACTGCTAGTGGTCAACGCTTATGACATGACAATGAGACCCATAACCCTAAACAAAGACCCAGAATGCCCAGCATGCGGCAATAAAAAATCACACCGAGACAAAACGTCGCTAACAACATCAACCTGAAAAAAGCTATGACTCAAAACCCGTTTTTAAAAATTTATGATATGATTCAATTTGCCGTTAAATCTAACGTCGTACGTTCACGACACTATTAAACACTCTCACAACAAACAAACCCGGCTGGAGGTTTACAGATGAAGGCCAAAGACCGCCGACTCTCAGAACTACGATCTGAAATAACCGAAATAACCCCGTCTGAAGCTATCGAAATGATGGGTGAAGGTGCCGCACTCGTTGATGTGCGCGATCCTGACGAAGTCTCTCAAGGTAGCCCAAAAGACGCTCACCGCTTAGGTCGCAGCTTTTTGGAGCTGCGCATTGAAGACGCCGTCCCAAGCCTTGAAACCCCTGTTATGGTTATGTGCGCAGGCGGTGTTCGCTCCCTGTTTGCCTCCGAAGCATTAAAAAATCTCGGCTATAACAATATCTACTCCATCGCTGGTGGCTTCAATCGCTGGAAGAATGAAGGTCAACCTTTTGAGATCCCACGCCTACTCGATGCTGACGCCAAAGAACGCTACGCACGACATTTAACCATCAAAGAAGTCGGTGAAGCTGGCCAGCTAAAACTAATGGATAGTAAAGTACTGCTTATCGGCGCAGGTGGGCTTGGCTCTCCATCGGCCTATTATCTTGCAGCAGCAGGTGTAGGTACAATCGGAATCGTTGACCATGACGTGGTTGATCGCAGTAATTTACAACGGCAAATTCTGCACACTGAAGAAAGCATCGGAACCCCAAAGGTTGAATCAGCCCGCAAATCACTTGAGGCCCTCAACCCAAACGTTAATGTTGTCACCTATCAATTTCTTTTGAATCCTGAGAATGTTGAAGATATTTTTAACGAATACGATGTAATCGTTGATGGCACGGACAATCTAACTGCCCGCTATTTAATTAATGATGCCTGCGTAAAACTTGATCTACCAAATGTTCATGCCGCCGTTTATCGCTTCGATGGTCAAATTACCGTATTTTGGCCTTCTTTCAACAAGCCTCATGGTGGCTGTTACCGTTGCATGTTTCCTGAGCCACCACCGCCTGAGATGGCACCATCGTGTGCTGAAGCAGGCGTGCTTGGCGTAATGCCCGGAGTATTTGGTCTATTGCAAGCCGTTGAAGTTCTAAAAATATTACTGGGCATAGGCGAACCACTCGTAGGACGCATGCTGATTTACGATGCCTTAAGCGGCGATTTTGCAACGATGAAAACGCGACCCAACCCAGAGTGTAAACATTGCAAAAAAGGGGCTGAATTTCCTGGTTACGAAGATGTTGCGCAAATTTGCTCCTCTGCAAAACCAAATTAACCCTTTTCTTCAAACAATAAAAAGCCCGCCATAATAGGCGGGCTTTTTATTTAAATCACCTCTATAACTTTAGCTTTAACGCCCCGTTGAAAGGTGCATCACCATACTATCCAAGCCTACGCTTTCATCCAACACACGCTTAGCAATCATCTTCGCTTGATACTCACCCAGCCCCAGTCCCTCAAGGGCAAATTCAGGCATCTCTTCGCTTGATGCCTCCCCGATGCCATGCTTCTTCAATAAGCGGTCTGACAACAACACCAATTGAGCATACACTGCATGATCACCGTAATAATGCTCATTATGATGCTCACGAGTGGCAACGATAACTTCTTCCGGCAACCGCCACGCTTTCATTAACCAAGCGCCAATACGCCCATGATCAACACCCAAAACCTCTAGTTCAATTTCAACTACGCTTTTATCTGGGTTATTAGTAATAAATTTATTTAACAGCAAAAATTCCTGACGGAACAAATGACCAACCAGCAAATGACCAAAGTTATGTAGCAAACCCGCCAAATAAGCTAAACCTGCTGGTGGGCGCGATTCTTTTGGTAAAGCATTACTTAACGCCTGAACAAGTGCCGCGCTGTATACAGCATGTCGCCAGAAAGCATCCAGTCCCAACGGAATATTTTTTGGCATTTTAAACGACTTGGCCGTCGCAACACCAAGCGCCATATTCATAACCATGGTATATCCCAGCACACGTGAAACAGCCACATGTATTGAGTCTACCTTACCTCTATAACCAAAAAATGGGGAACTTGCATAACGAAGAACCTGCGCCGTCAAACTTGGATCAATCTCAACCACAGTGACCAAATCTTTAACGGCTGCATTTGGATTGTTACTAAGCTTTAAAATGCGCTGTGCCATCTCCGGCATTGGAGGTAGTCTCTTAAGACCCGCAATACGAGACTTAATATCAATTAACGGCCCCGTATTTTCAGGACTATCATTTTGATTTAAATTCAATGCCGGATCAGTCATCCATCGCAACCTATGCCTTAAAGAAAAATAATAATTAAAAAAAATTTATACCGACATAAATAATGTCAGCTTTCCAAATGAAACTATCGGCTCAAAACTTACAACACTCAAATTTATGTTATGAATCTTTGACGAAGTTCAGCATCGCACTGTGACAAACATCACACTTTAAATAGTGCTCCAACTGAAACATTGACCAGATTAATGAATAAAACCGTTACAGCTCAAAAATGATGTTTAACCGGGAAATGTGAAGCTGCTTTAATCCTTAACAAAAATATTATCTTTTTGCAGCAAACCACCCTCAAGCCGCTGCTCTCCAATGCGCAACAAACTCGGCAGCAATAAAATTGTAAACACCGTACTTATGGACATACCGCCTACTATCACAGCGGCAAGCCCTCGGTACAATTCAGAACCAGCACCGGAAAGTATTAACAAAGGCAACATACCAAAAATACTGGTCAGCGTGCTCATCAAAATAGGACGCAACCGTAAGCGTACGGCTTGACCAACCGCATCGCGACGAGTAATACCACTTCGTTCTGCAACACGAGTCTGATGCACCAACAAAATAGCGTTATTCACAACAAGGCCAAGCAATATAACAAAACCGATCATGGTCAGAAGGTCCATCGTCAAACCCATTAAAAATAAACCCACTACCCCACCCACTGTTGCCAGTGGAATAACCATCAAAACTAGTAAGCTGTCTTTGAATGAACGAAAGAGTGCGCTGATTAATAAATATAAAATCACTATAGCCAGCAAAAACGTGCCCATCATATTACTCAGCGCCGTCTCCAACTTATCAGCAGCACCGGTATAATGTACTGTGCCGTCCTCAGGAAGAAGGTTGATAATGCCGGGCTCTACTTTTTCGCGCAACGTTTGTATCGCGGCATCAATAGACATACCTTCAGGTGGTCGCACCTGCAAAGTAATAGTACGCCGTCGATCCAAACGACGCAGCTCATCAGGTCCCGCTGTACGACGCAAGTTGACCAAATCCCCCAAGAGCTGAATACCGGCATCAGGAGTCATCAACGGTATTGACGCCAACTCCTCTGGTGTTTCCCAATTTTGCGTACGCAAAATAACATCCAAACTTTGCTCGCCATCAAAATAATCACCCACATATAAACCATCGCCCAACGCACGAACAATGCCTGCCATGGTGCCGCGATTCCAACCTACTTCAGCAATACGTCGCTCATCGGGAACCATTAATAATTCAGGCGCCGCTAAATCCAGCCCGGGGAACGGCCGCACACTTGACCCTGGAATTTCTTTTCGTATCGAGGCAAAACCTGTTTGCGCCGCACGTAATAACGATTCCAGGTTGCGCCCCTGTATATCTACATTAATCGAATTTCCACCGCCGAAGCCACCAAACAATGAAGCTCTAAAAGCAAAGCCCAAGGTGTCGGGAAAGCCTCTCACAACACCATTAATAATCGGTAGTAGCTGCGCAGTCTTTTCTGGGTCAACGGTTCGAATGCCCATAAAAACCCCACTAGGGAATGCTACAAAAAAATAATTCAGCACCTGCGGCTCTTTATTTCCGTCAATATAAGGTCGTAAATACTGTGCAATCACATCGCCCATTTCTTTTTCCGTAGTCGCGATGTTTTGTCCAGGTGGTGGATTGATAAAAGTAAAAACCAGATTTCGATTACCCTCAGGAAGATAATCAGCATCGGGCTTTAACATAACCGCAAGCAATATCGGCAACGTTATCAAAGCAATTATCCAAGCACTTCTACGCATAGGCGTATCCGTTACACGCATCACAAATGCGGTAACAACTTGCCACCAATGCTCATGCGGATCGTGCATATCTATATCTTTAAGCCAGTGCATCGCAGATGCAGGTAAAACCGTAATCGCTACAATCAATGAAAAAGTAATCGCAACGGCAATGGTCAATGCCAGGTCTGCAAACAATTGCCCCGATTCATCGCGCAAAAAAACCACCGGTAAAAATATTGCGATTGTCGTGACAGTCGAGGCAAGCAATGCGCCCCAAACCTGAGCTGTTCCATGTCGAGCTGCAGCATGACTATCTTCACCCTTTTCTTTCAGGCGAACAATATTTTCCAATACAATTATCGCTGCATCCAACACCATGCCAACCGCAAAAGCCATACCCGCAAGCGAAATAACATTGACTGAACGACCAAACGCATTTAGCAAAATAAAGCTGCCTAATACACAAATAGGAATCGCCAATGCTACGAGCAGCGTTGCGCGAAAACGTCGTAAAAACCACCACAGCACCGCTGTGGCCAACAGCACACCTAGACCCAGATTGGTCTCTACCATTGAGATAGAGCGATCTATATATATAGTCTCATCGTAAACTTGCTCAAAACTTAAACCCGCTCTCGCCAGCGGCCCTTCACGCAGTTCTCCCACCGCCTGCCTGAGGCCGCTCATTACCTGCAAAACGTTTACACCCGTTTCACGATGAGCATTAACCGCCATCGCAAGCGTTCCATTTTGAATAACAAAACTACTGCGATCCACCGGCTTCAAATCAACACGCGCCACATCACGCAGATAAACAGGACGACCATCACGCCAATCAATAATCATTGATTCCAGATCATCAAGCCCATAACCACCGGTATAGCGCAGCGTATAACGACGTTTACCGACTTCCGCAAAACCAGCAGAAATATCTTTACTGCCCGTTAATTTGGCAATCTCCGGCAACTCAATCCCCAGCAAGGCCGCACGGTAAGGATCAAAAGTGATGCGTAATTCATTCTCACGACCACCACGCACCTCTGACATTGCGACTCCGGGAACCCGTTCAAATCGTGACTGAACAGTCTCTTCAACAAAATCTTGATAACTGGAAATATCCCGATCATTACCCGGCAATGGCTTCAAAATAAACCAGGCTATCGCACGACTATTCCCCCCCACCGCACTAATAATCGGTTCATTGGCGTCGGTAGGGTAACTAGGTACACGATTCAGGCGATTCATCACCTCAAGCAAAGCACGACGAAGATCTGTTCCGACCGCAAAGGTGACGGTAATCTTTCCCTGTCCACGTTGAGCCTGTGCTAAAAATTGTGTCGCGCCGGGCAAACCACGCAAAGCTTCTTCCTGGGGTTCTATAATTTCTGCTTCAATTTCTTCAGGCGCAGCAGCACGCCACGAAGTAGAAATACTGATTTCAGGCTCTTCAACTTCAGGCGTCAATTGAACAGGTAAACGCGTCAGACTAATAAGGCCAAACAACATAACAAGTAACACAGCTACCACAACAGCAACAGGATTCGACAACGATAAGCGCGTTAATGTCACGACTAATTACCGCTTTCCAACATCTGAACTTTTTGGCCAGGTCTTAAACGTTCTCCGCCACGAGTAACAATTTTATCCCCTTCCGCAACATCACCTAAAACTTGAATCACATCACCCTGCGCAATACCGGTTTCCACCGCGATACGCTCAGCGGTATCATCAGCTTTAATTTTAAAAACAGCGGCACCATCACGGCGCAAGACCAAAGCATCACGTGGTACCGCTATCACCAATTGTGGCTCGGCCGAAGGAATCGCCACCTCCACAGTCTGACCAGCAATCCAGCCGTTCATTTCAAAATCAACGCGCATCTCCAATAAACGCGAGGTCTGATCTCCCGCAGATACCAAACTTCTCACCACACCTTTTACTCGCTGATCACCATTTTTGATATCTAGAACAGAACCCGATCGTAAAAACTCAAGCGCGAACAAAGGTACCATCGCCTTTACCTCGAGTGTTTTTACATCAACCAAGCGCAGTAATGATGTTCCCACTGATGCCCAGCCACCTTGCTGCTGAAAATGTTGCGCCACCATCCCAGTAAAGGGCGCTTGCACAATTTGACGACCATTCAAATCTCGCGCCTGTTCCAGCTGCGCACGTGAAAGACTCAACTCCGCGACGGCAACATCACGATCTGCTTCAGTCTGCTCAAGCTGAGTACGAGCGGCATTATTATTTCGGGCCAAACGCCTCAAGCGCGCAACTTCTTTATTTAAGAATTTTTGACGCGCTTCAGCACGCGAAACATTGGCTTTGAATTCCGCTAAACGAAAATTCAATTGCAAATTTTCCAGTTTAGCCAGTTCATCCCCTTTCAAAACGTGGCTGCCAATATCTACTAACGAGACAAGCCGTCCTTCAATTTCAGCAGCAATGTTTGCATCGTATCGGCTGATAACACTACCGGCTATCCAGCTCACTGGTGCAAGTTGCGCTTTTTTAGCCGCTACTACTACAACCGGTGCGGAAAAAGATCGCCCCTCAGCGTGGAGCGCTGAGATAACAAAAAAAACACTGAATATAAAACATAAAAACTGCATGCTACTAATAAAAATTACTTTTTTCATTATTCTTTTCAGTGCCTTAACAATTGATGCTTTCAGAAATATCACAAAAACTAGATATAGTAAAAGTATATAGTAAAAAAGTTCGTCACTTTAATTATTGTAAATAACCACATTACTAAAAAGTATTGGATAATTTATAGCCAACAAACTCAAAATGACGACAATGCGGCATTCATTGCCGGCATAATCTTTTTACGTAATAAAATAGCCAAATTTTCAAGCTCTGGGTAACGGCAGCTCACATCATGAATATATTTCAAGGTGCATGGAATATCCTTAAGATAGGTTGGCTTTCCATCGCGGCAATTTAACCGCGCAAATATTCCTGCCGCTTTTAAATGTCGCTGTATTCCCATCAAATCAAACCAACGCCTAAACACATCAAAATCGACATCCACAATGCGCTGTTCCAGCAACATCTCATAATAGGATCGCAACCAATGATTAACACGCTCATCAGGCCAGCTGATATAACAATCTTTTAATAATGAAACCACGTCATAAGTCACAGGGCCGCACACCGCGTCCTGAAAATCCAGAATAGCGGGATTCGCCTGATGGGTTCTCATCAGGTTGCGTGAATGAAAATCACGGTGCACCCAAACAGCAGGCTGCTGCATTGCAGATTGCGCTAACAACTCAAATGTTTCCTCCAAATCATCAGCACCGCTTATGGACAAATAATCACCCAGCAAGCAATCACCAAACAAACACATTTCACTGATCAATAAATCATAGTCATAAGCTGGCAAATCTGCTGGCACAGCGGCTTTCTGCAGTTTCAGTAAAGCGCGGAATGCATCGTTATATAGCGCATCTACATTCCCTGCATCCAACACATCCAGATATTGCTCATCACCAAAATCCGTCAGCAGTAAAAACCCATCCTCAATATCAGAAGCAAGCACTTCAGGAACATTCAAATCGAGGCGCTGCATAGCCGTCGCTATTTTTACAAATGGCCGACAATCTTCCTTGCCTGGCGGTGCATCCATGACTATAAAGCTCTGCTCTTCCTGGAAAATACGAAAATAACGACGAAAACTCGCATCACCCGAAGCCAGTTCAAATGTGAAAGGTTTTTCCAAAAAATATAAATTCAGCCATTTTAAAAGCGCCGCTAATCTTTCATCAGCTTTCAACTCATTATCTTTCATCTTCATCCACTCTGTACGATTTGATAGACTGATACAGTTTTGCAATATTCTATAAAAATCACAGCCATATAAGCCAATCAATGAAGCTTCTTTCAACATCGAGCAACGGTCTCGCGCCAATAAAAGCAATCATCTCACTATTGCTTTTCGCAATGCTGTTCCCAGCTGCGTCTCAGGCTGCAAGCACAGACATGACTGGGCAATGGCGTCATTGTAGCGCCCAGTACAAACCCACCTTACCCACTGATGCTTATAGTGAAGAAATCGTCATCACTTCTGACAGCGTCAACTCTACCAAAAACAATGAATATCAACTGGATGGCAGCGTACTAATAAATGGTCAACAACAGCAATTAAGCGCAGACCACGTCATTTACAATAAATTGCTAGACACCAGCAAGGCCAACGGTAACATCACATACAATAAAGAACAGCTAAGCCTACAAGGTAGCCGCGCCAACATACACCATACAACTCAATTAGGCACCATTGAAGATGTCAGCTTTCAGCTGCAAGAAAGCCACGGCAACGGTACCGCCAGCGTAGCCCGACTCGAAGAATCTGAAATCACGGTACTCGAAGACGTCAGCTTTACCACCTGTGAGCCCGGAAAAACAGACTGGTTGCTAACGTCGCCGCGCATCAAACTCGACCATAAACAAGGTTTTGGCACAGCCAAACATGCTGTATTAACTTTTGCCAAAGTACCCTTCCTTTATTTACCTTATATAAGTTTCCCTATTTCAGATCAGCGTAAAAGCGGCTTTTTAACGCCCAACATCGTCAACCGATCCACTACTGGTAATGAAATTTGGCTGCCCTATTACCTCAATCTCGCAGCAAACATGGATGCTACGATCACGCCACGCAGCATGTCAGATCGCGGCACAATGTTAATCAACAACTTTCGCTATCTCACGCCCAACAGCACAGGCAGCGTGGACATTGAATATCTCGCCAGCGATAAAATATACGGCGACGACCGCAATTACGCTGTTTTCAAAAATAACAGCCGATTGGCGCCCACTCTGCAAGCAACGCTGGATCTCAATTACGTCTCCGACTCACAATATTTCTCAGATTTCAGCAGCAATTTGAACACAGCCAGTATCGGACACTTAAAACAAGCAGCGAGCCTCAACTTTCAAGGCAGCAACTGGAGCTGGGACACCATCCTGGAAGCCTACCAAACAGTTGACCCCAACATCGCCTCAACCAGCAGGCCTTATCAGCGCCTGCCGCAAATACGTCTGAGCAAACAACCCGCTCTCACCGACAGCGCCCTAAAACACAGATTCAACAGTGAATATGTCTATTTTAAACGCGAAGCACGACTCTCAGCACAACGCATCAATCTGCAGCCCAGCATAAGCCTGCCCTATGATTCCCTGTCCGGTTACATTACACCCACATTGCAACTTCAATATACCGGTTATTTGATCGACAACCCGGCCATCGGAGATGAAGCACAACGGTCACGGACGCTGCCTATTTTCTCGCTGGACAGCGGTGCATTTTTTGAGCGCGATCTGACTTTCAACAAAACCGGCCTGTTACAAACCTTGGAGCCTCGGTTATTTTATCTTTACGTCCCTTATCAGGATCAAACCAAACTACCTATCTATGACAGTGGCTTGCCCGATTTTTCATATGACCGCCTGTTCGCAAGCAATCGATTCAATGGCATAGACCGTATCGGCGATGCCAACCAAATCAGCCTCGCGGTCACCAGCCGTTTCCTTGAAAAAAGTACTGGCCGCCAACTTTTATCCGCATCCATTGGTCAAACTTACTACTTAAAAGACCGTAAGGTTGCCCTCAGCGGAAGTGCCGTCGACACCAATACTAACTCCGAAATTCTCGCTACTCTACGCGGTAATTTCACAGATAACCTCTCCCTGACTTCCGATCTACGCTGGGATGACGAGCAAAACCAGCTCGACAAAAGCAACCTGTTATTAAGCTACAACAACCATCAACGTAGCATTTTCAATGTATCTCGCCGCTTCCAGCGCGATGTTCTGAATCAAACCGATGTTTCACTACTGTGGCCCATCAGCCATAAAATTCACCTTTTGGGGCGCTGGAATTATTCGCATTTAGATAAAAAGCCACTGGAAACCCTATCAGGACTGGAATACCAAAACTGCTGCTGGGCCATACGCCTCATCTCACGACGCTACATCAACACTGCCAGCACAGGCGACGAATACCAAAGCTCCATCGCCATTCAACTGGAATTAAAAGGTATGGCCAATATTGGAGACAACATCGAAAATATCCTGGAAAGTGGTATTCTAGGCTACCAAAATTAACTGCCTGGAAATTCGCTGGATGAAAAACCCTTTGTTTCGCTTTAAAACCATATGCTCGCTCTCATTTATGGCAGCCCTGTTGCTGTCCATACCCGTTCAATCTATCGCCTCAGAGATAGACCGCATCGTCGCAATCGTTAACGAAGACATCATTACGAAAACAGAACTCGCCAAAGAGCTAAGCGTTATCAAACAACAGTCTCAGATGCGCTTACCTTCCGATGACATCCTCAACAAACAGGTGCTAGAGCGCCTGATACTAAAACGTATTCAGCAACAACTGGCAGACATCAATAACATAACTATTGATGACGAAACCCTCAATAACACTCTGCTCGGCATTGCCAAGCAAAACAACATGTCACTCAGTGAGTTTCATGATGCGCTGAGTCGCGATGGAATGGATTTTGAATACTTCCGTGAAAACATTCGCAACGAAATTGTATTGCGTAAACTACGCCAACGCTTCGTCGATAATCAAGTCACTATTTCCGAACAGGAAATTGACAATGCGATGGCCAACCAAAAAACGCAAGGGCGCAGCGGCGATGAATACCAGATCGGCCATATTTTAATCTCAATACCAGAAGCTGCATCTGCACGCCAGATTGCTGATGCTGAACAACGCGCCAGTAACATCCAAAAAGACCTACTATCAGGCGAAGATTTTTCTCAAAGTGCCATCAAAAATTCCGACGGGCAACAAGCATTGCAAGGTGGTGATCTTGGCTGGCGCAAAATTAGCGAACTACCTAGCCTGTTTACCAATGTCATTCTCAAAATGGAAAACAACGAACTAAGCGAACTGATCCGCAGCCCAAGTGGTTTTCATATTATAAAATTACTCGATCACCGCAGTGGCGAAAGGCACGTCATCGCGCAAACCAAAATACGCCATATTTTAATCAAGCCTGATGAACTACTCGACGAAGAACAGGCTCATCAAAAATTACTGGAAATCAGATCTCGAGTTGTAGACGGCGAAGATTTCAGCACATTAGCGCGTGAATTTTCAGCAGATAAGGGCTCTGCCGCAAACGGCGGCGACCTGGGCTGGGCGAGTCCCGGTGAGATGGTGCCTGTATTTGAAAAAGCTATGGACACACTCGCCATCAACGAACTCAGCGATGCTGTAAAATCTCAATTTGGTTGGCATTTAATGCAAGTTCAGGCACGTCGCAATCACGATGATACTGAGCGCTTCAACCGCGACAAAGCACGACAACTGATCTACCAGCAAAAGATTGAAGAATCTTACACAGCCTGGCTGCGACGTTTAAGAAGCGAAGCCTATATCAAAAACATGTTAAACCCGCAGGGATAAACAGGCATGGTTAATGCCACAACGCCGGGGCTCGCACCTCAGCTGATTCTTGTCGACGGCTCGTCTTATCTATATAGAGCCTTCCATGCCATGCCGCCTTTAAGCAACTCAAAGGGACAGGCCACCGGCGCAATCTACGGTGTCATCAACATGCTCAATACGTTGATTGATGAATACCAACCGCAGTACCTGGCAGTGATATTTGATGCTAAAGGTAAAACTTTTCGCGACGATCTCTACGCGCAATATAAAGCGAATCGCCCTCCCATGCCTGATGAGCTGCGCAGCCAGATTGCGCCACTCCACGAACTGATTCACGCACTGGGTTTGCCCTGCCTCGTGATTGAAGGTGTTGAAGCTGATGATGTCATCGGCACACTGACCAGTATGGCCAGCCAAGCTAAATTATCAACGTTGATTTCAACCGGCGACAAAGACATGGCACAACTGGTCAATGAGCATGTCACCCTGATCAATACCATGAACGGTTCAATTCTCGACCCGAGCGGCGTCAACGATAAATTCGGTATCCCACCAGAACACATCATCGATTACCTAGCATTAATCGGAGATACATCAGATAACATTCCTGGCGTTCCGGGCGTCGGCCCAAAAACAGCCGTAAAGTGGTTTAAACAATACGGGTCACTGGATAGCATCATTGCCAATGCAGATGAAATAAAAGGAAAAATCGGCGAAAAATTCCGCGCTCACCTTGACCAACTGCCGCTCTCTCGGCAACTTACCACCATAAAATGCGATGTTAAGCTGGATGTTACACCTCAGGAATTATTGCAGCAGCCAAAAAATACCGTAAAACTGCGCGAACTGTACGAACACCTGGAATTTAAACGCTGGTCTTCTGAGCTTGCCAGTGAAGAAAACACTGATCTTTCTTCAAGCCAATCTGAACAGACTGCTACGCTTAGCGATTACCAAACTATTCTTAACGAAGCTGATCTCGAAATATGGTTAGCTAAAATTCAACAGGCCGAACTGTTTTCTTTCGACACAGAAACAACATCGCTGGATTACATGTCTGCGCAAATCGTCGGCATATCGCTTGCGGTCACAGCCAATGAAGCCGCCTACATCCCAATTGGCCATGACTATGTTGATGCGCCACCGCAACTTTCACGCACCTATGTTTTGGAAAAACTGCGCCCCATTCTCGAAGATAAAAAGCAATTCAAAGTAGGCCAAAACCTAAAATATGATATGGCTGTGCTCGCAAATTATGCGATCAAACTGCGTGGCATTCAATTCGATACCATGCTTGAATCCTACGTTATCAATAGCACGGCCACACGCCATGACATGGATTCCTTAGCCCTTAAATACCTTGACCGCAAAACCATTCATTTTGAAGATGTCGCAGGTAAAGGTGCAAAACAAATCACTTTCAATCAAGTCCCACTTGATGAGGCAGCACCCTACGCCGCAGAAGATGCAGATATAACGCTACAACTGCATCAAACACTGTGGCCTAAATTTTCAGATAATGACGAATTAAAAAAGGTTCTCAATGAAATAGAGCTTCCACTGATTCCTTTACTTTGTGAAATCGAACGGCGCGGTGTTCTCATCGACAGTGAAAAATTGGCTCAGCAGAGCGGTGAACTCAGCCAAAGCATGATGAATATAGAAACACAGGCCTTTGAGATTGCCGAACAACCCTTCAATATTGGCTCACCGAAACAGATTCAGGAAATTCTTTACGAAAAACTCGGCTTACCGGTCACACAAAAAACACCCACGGGAAAACCCTCAACGGCTGAATCGGTTCTTCAGGAACTGGCACTTGACTACCCGCTGCCCAAGCTTATTCTCGAATACCGCAGTATGAGTAAGTTAAAATCAACCTATACAGATCGGCTGCCAGAGCAAATCAATAGTACTACCGGACGCGTGCACACCTCCTACCATCAAGCGGTCACCGCCACAGGGCGCTTATCTTCAAGCAACCCCAACCTGCAAAATATACCCATACGCAGCAAAGAGGGGCGACGTATTCGCCAGGCCTTTATTGCACCAGAAGGACGCTGCCTGATCGCTGCTGATTATTCACAAATTGAACTTCGCATTCTCAGCCACTTGAGCGCTGATCCCGGCTTAACCGCTGCCTTCGCAGCAGGCATGGACATCCACCAGGCTACCGCCGCTGAGATTTTCAGCATAGAACCTGATCAGGTAACAAAAGATCAACGACGCAGTGCCAAGGCCATCAATTTTGGCCTTATTTACGGCATGTCAGCCTTTGGCCTGGCAAAACAACTCGGTGTAAACCGAAAAGATGCTCAACACTATATGGATCGCTACTTCACTCGCTTTCCAACCGTTGAAAATTTCATGGAAATCACGCGTGAATTCGCCAGAGAAAATGGTTACGTCAAAACCCTCTTCGGACGACGTTTATACCTGCCAGATATCAACAATAGAAACGGCCAGCGGCGCCAATACGCTGAACGCGCGGCTATCAATGGGCCAATGCAAGGTACTGCCGCAGACATCATAAAACTAGCGATGTTAGCGACCGATAAAAATCTCAAGCAAAAAAACATCGACGCCAACATCATTATGCAGGTGCACGATGAGTTAGTTTTTGAAACAGGAAATGAACATGTTTCCACTGCGGTGGAGGTCATTCGCAGCAGTATGTCCAACGCCTGTAAACTGTCCGTACCTCTAATAGTGGATATCGACACAGGACTTAACTGGGACGAAGCTCATTGATTTTAAAAGAGAAAATAATTATTTATACGAAAATTTAAATTTTTTGAACTTTTTTCTTTAAACCCTGTCTTAAAGTACATAATCGCTTATGTAATTAGCTCTCCCCCAAAGAGCACATTGAATGGTTTCCCCGACCAAACAATACAAAAACCCCAGTTAACGCTGGGGTTTTTGCGTTTATAAGCAGCAATTATTATATAAATAAAGATAATAAATGTAGCATTTAAAATATTATTGAACTTATTTAATACCTGACAGTCTTAGTATGTAGATCGCATTACAATTTGAAGAAATCTGCTCGAACAACCTCCCTGTAAGAGCAGACAAGCCCGGCAACCCCAAGCTGGGTGCAACGCTGAGCCCCGGTACTCCCTCCCTCTCTGACCGGGGCTTTTTTTTGTCCTTAATTTACCGACAACCAGCCATCTAACTGTTTACGCACCTCATCAACACCGGTTTTCTTTAAAGCAGAAAACAACTGCACTGTAATAGATAAGTGCTCAACATCAGACTTCACGGGATATATTTCACGCAATTCCTTTCGCACTTGCTGAAGCATATTATTGGCTGCGCCACGGCTCAGCTTATCTGACTTTGTTAACAGAATATGCGCTGATAAATTCGCCTCATAACACCAGTCTAATAGCTGCCTGTCATAAGGTGTAAGCGGACGACGTGCATCCATCACTATCACAAGCCCACAAATCCCTTCACGAGTGCGCAAATACTCACCAATCACCTTTTGCCAGCGCTCTTTAACCGCCACCGGCACCTTCGCATAACCATAACCAGGCAAATCCACCAGGTAACGGGTTTCATCCAGCATGAAATAATTCATTTGCTGTGTACGCCCAGGTGTTTTACTGGTGCGCGCCAGCGAACGCTGGCCGGTTATTACATTCAACGCACTCGACTTACCGGCATTAGAACGTCCCGCAAAAGCGACTTCCAAACCATGATCCTCAGGAAGCTGAGATAAATTGGCGACACCCAACATAAAAGTGGCTTTTTGATATATATAAGCGGACATGACCGCCTCCATAAGCGGTTATATTTGAACAAAACAAAAGAAGCTGGGCAATTTTAAATCCACCCGAAATATTCTAAATGACTAGCGTTTTCCTTTTCCAAACATATAACGCGACAAACTCATCTCATCCGAGCTGACACGCCGCACCAAATGATCCAGGCTAATAATGACATGTTCAAGAAGATTTACCGCGATATATGGATGCTCAATTCGCAGGCGTTCATACATAATGCGCGACAATTTCAGTAACTGAGTATCTGCTTTTCTGGCACGAATACGCAATGAACGAGGCTGACGATCAAAAAAGGACATCTCACCGACCATCTCACCTGATGTCATATGGCCCATTTCACGTTCCTGTCCACCATCATCAAAAAGCAAGCCCGCCTCACCGCTGACAACAAAATAAATTGCATCACCCACATCACCGATATCAGCAATAATTTCGTTTTGATCGCAGCTAACCAACTCCGTGTACTCAAGCAATTGCTGTACTTCTGTGATGGTTAAAGACTCACACAAATATTGCTGGCTCAAAAATTGAGTCAAATCCTTTTTTTCAGATGACATTAAAATTCCTCCCCATTCAGTTAAGCCAATTTTCTACCACTGTTTGCGCATTATTCCGCGCCATTTTACTACTCATCACAAAACTTAACAGCAAAAGCTTTAAAAAAGAATATTATCACTATACATAACAAACACCGGATGAAACTTAGACAAGACAGGATATAATCACAGACATTAGAGTTTTTGAAAAATGAACTCACTGACAAACTCTGATAATCTTATAGGCTACTCATCACAAGTGGAACAATCATTATGAAAAGGTTACTCATCGTCACGATTCTCTTGCTCGCAGGCAGCATTTCAGCCCACGCAGCAAGCAATGACTTTCAGGAAGGCAGCGCCTATAAGCGAATCACTCCCGAACAACCTACCGCAGATCCATCCAAGGTAGAGGTTGTCGAATTATTTTGGTACGGCTGCCCACACTGCCACCGCTTTCAGGTACACGTTGACCGCTGGCTAAAAACCAAACCCGACAACGTAAATTTTATTCGCATGCCAGCAATCCTAAATGAAGAGTGGGCATTACACGCGCGTGCTTTTTACAGTGCACAAATTCTTGGCGTTCTGGACAAAATTCACCCTGCCCTGTTTCATGCCATCCATGAAGAAAAACGGAAAGTATTTACAGAAAAAGCATTAATGGCCTTCTTTGCTGAGCACGGCGTTAACAATGAAGATTTCAAAAAAACTTTTCATTCCTTCGCAGTTGATGGAAAAGTTCGTCGCGCTCGCCAAATGACACGACGCTACCGAACTCGCGGCACACCAACCGTTGTCATTAATGGGAAATACACAACCGGCCCAGGCATGGCAGGCAGCTTTACCAAGCTGATCGACGTCATCGACTACCTAGTTAAAAAAGAAAGCGATACAACGCTCTAAAAAATATTTAACATAAACTTCAACACAAACATAACTCGTCTAAAAATGAATGCCTCCGAACTGTTTGTAAAGTGCCTTGAAAACGAAGGCGTCGAATATATTTTCGGCATCCCCGGGGAAGAAAACCTTGCCCTAATGGATGCTCTGAATGACTCGACAATTAAATTTATCACCACTCGCCACGAGCAGGGCGCTGGTTTCATGGCAGATGTTTATGGACGCTTAACGGGTCACGCAGGTGTTTGCCTTTCCACACTTGGACCAGGAGCGACCAACCTGCTTACCGCCGTCGCCGATGCCAATCTCGACCACGCACCCTTAGTTGCTATAGCTGGACAAGCGGGTACCGACCGTCTACATAAAGAATCACATCAGGTGCTAAACCTACAAAGTATTTTTTCTCCTGTGAGTAAATATACCGCCAGCCTGTTAACACCCAACATCATCCCAGAAGTCGTACGCAAAGCATTCAAAAATGCACAGATGGAAAAACCAGGCGCGTGCTTTATAGAATTCCCGGAAAACATCGCTATCATGGATGTAGACGACGAACCACTGCGCGCCCAATTTCCCGTGCCGCCCGAACCGCCAAACACAAGCATACAACTTGCCGCTGAGCTGCTATCAAAAGCACAGCTACCGATTATCCTTGCTGGCAACGGCGTAGTGCGCAACAAAGCATGGAATGAACTAAGTGAATTTTCAAAACAATTAAACATTCCCGTCGCCAATACCTTTATGGCCAAAGGTGTCATCCCATTTAAACACCCGATGGCACTAGGCACCGTAGGACTTCAAGCGACTGATCATGTCAATGTAGGCTTCGAAAGCGCCGACGTTATTATTTGTGTTGGCTACGACCTCGTTGAATATCATCCACACATTTGGCATCCAAGTGATGATAGAAAGATTATTCACATCGATATGTCTCCTGCGGAAGTGGATACAAAATACATTCCTGAAATTGATGTCATCGGCGATATAAAACACAGCCTAACGCGCATCCAAGCACTGACTACTGCACATCAAGGCCACCGTATGAGAGCATTGCGCGACGCCTTGATAGAAGATATGAATCAACATCGCGATGACCAGAGCTTTCCGATCAGACCTCAAAAAATCATCTGGGATTTGCGCACAGCCATGGATCTTGAAGACATTGTAATTTGTGACGTAGGCGCACATAAAATGTGGATGGCACGAATGTTTCGCTGCGAACACCCCAACACTTGTCTAATTTCAAATGGCTTTGCCAGTATGGGTATCGCCGTGCCGGGTGCACTGGCTGCTAAACTGGCCAACCCAAATCGAAAAGTGGTTGCGGTAACTGGCGATGCAGGTTTTTTAATGAACTCACAAGAAATTGAAACAGCATTACGACTTAAAACAGCTTTTGTTATTTTAATCTGGAATGATGCCAGTTACGGACTAATCAAATGGAAACAGATGCAAAGCTATGGACGCTCAGGTCATGTTGATTTTAACAACCCTGATTTCGTTAAATATGCAGAATCTTTTGGTGCAAAAGGTTATCGTCTGGAAAATACTTCCGAGCTATTGCCTACATTAAAAAAAGCACTGGCCGACAATACTGTCAGTATCATAGATTGTCCTGTCGACTATGATGAAAATTTAAAACTGACAGCTCGGCTTGGAGAAATGGTGTGCCAAATCTGAGGATCTCCTTCAGAGAAAAAAATGACGCTCGCTGAACAGCCTCAAAAACTTGACCCGGCCAACGGTCATAGCAAGAGTCATATTGGTGCTCACCTGAAACTACTCAGCTTCAACATTCAGGTTGGCATTACCACGTCACGCTACCGGCAATATCTGACACAAAGCTGGAAACATCTATTACCGCATGCAAAACGTTTTGAAAACCTCGATCGCATTGCTCACCTCTGCAGAAACTTTGATATCGTCGCCCTGCAAGAAGTCGACGCAGGCAGCTTTCGCAGTAACTTCATTAACCAAATAGAGTACCTGGCAAATAAAGCACGTTTTCCTTTTTGGTATAATCAGGTCAATCGTAACCTTGGAAAAATCGCTCAACACAGCAATGGTTTACTCAGCCGCACCAACCCTAGCAAAATTATCGAGCATAAATTACCCGGACTACTTCCCGGTAGAGGCGTCATGGAAGTGCGCTATGGAAACGAAAAAGACCCTCTCGTTCTGCTCTTGATTCATCTAGGCTTAGGAAAAAATGCACGGGTACGACAACTTGACTACGTCGCCAATCTCGTCAATCAATACAACCATGTCATTGTGATGGGCGACTTTAATTGCCAGGCTATCAGCCACGAAATCGAAACATTAATTCAGAAAACACATCTTTGCGAACCTGCCGACGACCTCCACACTTTCCCCAGCTGGCAACCATTAAAGAACATTGACCACATTATGGTGAGTCCGAGCATAAGCATTTATAACATTGAAGTTATACGCGAGCCTGTCTCAGACCATTTGCCTATCATGGTCGATATTATAGTCCCAGAATGTATTGCAAAATGCTGGCATGCAGAAGAAATGAATTCCAACTGCTAGATAACTGCGGTTTAGTTATTTAAAAAATACGCCTTCAATACAAAAGCGAGCATAGATAGCTTAATACTTATGCTCGCTTTAAGTTTCAAATACTAATAAGACTAATGGTTCGTGGTAAAGACTCGAAAGCCATGCTTCCCTGCTTTCTTGACTTCATACATCGCCGCATCGGCTCTTTCCAGCAAGGTTTCTGCATCAGTCGCTGATTCTGGATATACGGCAGCGCCGATGCTGATGCCGCACGATATTTTGTGACCGTTGATATGAAAGTCTTCTGTCATAGCATCGATGGCTTTCTTGGCGACAGTGGCTATGTCTGCGGGGTTGCTGATCTTGTCAGCAATAATAGTGAATTCATCGCCGGCCAGACGTGCAACAGTATCCGAAGCACGTACACTTTCTTTTAATCTCCTAGCCGTTTCTAACAAGACATTATCACCTATCAAGTGGCCATAGCTGTCATTGACCTGCTTGAATCCGTCCAGATCAATAAAATAAACAGCAAAACTTTCTTTTTTACGTTTAGCGTGTGCAAGTGTATGGTTCAAGCGGTCATGAAACAAGACGCGGTTGGGAAGGCAAGTTAAAGGGTCATAGAAGGCTAGTTGAATTAACTTGTCTTCACTTGTTTTGATGGAGGAGATATCAGAGAATGTACCAACATAACATTGGACGTTATCCTTGCGATCTTTTACCGATGTAATGCTGAGCCACTCGGGAAATATTTCTCCATCCTTGCGTCGATTCCATATTTCCCCCTCCCAGCGACCGTGAATATTTAGCTCATTCCACATTGATGTGTAAAAGGATTTATTCTGCCGACCTGAATTCAAAATATTCGATTTATTTCCAATAGCCTCCTTTGTTTCATAGCCGGTAATTCTGGTAAAGGCGGGATTAATGGCGATAATAGTATTATTTGTGTCAGCAATCATTACGCCATTGCTGGTAGCTTCAAAAAAGTTCACGAGGATACTTGGCAGGTTATCGCTGATGCCAAAACTGGTCTGAAATTGTTTCAAATTATGCGCTGACACAAAATTATCCTTTGAAGCTAAGTTAGTTGACCCTGATAAGCTAATCGGCAGGAAAATGTACAATGTTTAGTAAAATAGTTAGGTTTCGGTTACCCGCTTTTAGTGCTGTCATAAAATATTTGATTGTAGCGATTAGTGTTCCCCGTCAGAACCAACTAAACAGTATGACCTGATTGTGTAAGAGACGGTTTTAGCTCATCATTAACTCAAAGAGGAAATGATGATGACAAAGAAACGTAGCGAGAACTCTGCCGACGAGAAGGCATCAACAGTAATGTTTACTACCGTTGGTCAAAAGAATTTCTGGACGCCGGCAAGAAACGTTTATCCGGTGATACCACACGCGAAGCCACATCTGATGAAGTTAAAACACTTCGTTCAGAAGTAACGAACTTAAAAGAAGCATTGACTGAACTGTTAATGGAAAATCGCCTGCTTAAAAAAACGTTATCGAGGATGGGGAGGATGTTTCATGAGATATTTGACCTCAGAAAAGTACGAAATCATTCGGTTGATTGAAGAGTCTAGCTTGCCGATGCGCAAAACACTTAAACAACTCGATATAGGCAAGTCTACATTTTATAGCTGGCTAAAGCGTTTTGAGACGAATGGGATAGATGTATTAGCTGATCGCAAGCCTTCACCTACACTGATATGAAATCAGATCTCTGGCACACTCGATAATGCATTGCAATTCACCGGACTGGAACAAGCTAATGTAAAACATAAACCACGTTTGTTGAGCCACAACGATCCGTGTTACGTCTCAGGTAAATTATCGGATTATCTGAAGGCAATGGTATGACTCAAGCACGTAGCCGCCCCTATCATCCTCAGATGCAGGACAAGATTCAACGTTGGCTCCGTGACAACCCATCCAAACCACCATAAACTCTTCCACAATAAAATTCTGCACGCATTACTGCGATAATTTTCTGAGCCTCTAACAAATGCAGGATCTCCACTTTCCGCTCCGCATTTTTTCAGTATTGCCACATCGAGCGTAGTCAGTGAAACTCCGGCTACAAAAATTCAAGTAATATCTATACCCCATTTTCTACGCGTCATTCCATGTTATATCTAACTTAGAAAAATATTATATTACGCCAGCCATATGATTGATTCAGCGTGGCTGGTCATAGAGATCACCCCGGGTTAATGGAAGCGGCTTGGAAAAAGATGCGCGTTTGGATGCCAGAATTTGGTATACCCCTGTACAGCCTTCTTCAAATTGCTGAGCACTGGCCGCCATATACAATCGCCAGATACGGTAGGCGGACTCAGACACGTGTTGCAGTGCCTCCTCAGAGCGGAGCTCAAGGCGACTTACCCACGCGCGCAACGTCAATGCATAGTGCTGCCTAAGACCTTCGACGTCATGAATTTCCAACTTGGCATTTTCCATGAGCTGCTGCACCGTGCTAATGGTTTCGAGTTGACCATCGGGAAACACATAGCGGTTGATGAATTTGGTGGCGACGCTTTTTTTCCAACCACCTTCATCGCTAGTGATACCATGATTCAAAAATAGCCCGCCAGGTTTGAGTAATCGCTGCGCAATGGCAAAGTAGCTCGGCAAATTCTTCAAACCCACATGCTCGAACATGCCTACGCTAACCAGCTTGTCATACTCGGCCTCGCCCTGGAGATCACGATAATCGAGCAGTTCAACAGAAACTTTTTGTTCCAGGCCGCGCTGTTTGATCATGCGTTGAGCATAATCATACTGATTTTGACTGAGCGTAATACCATGTGCGTTCACACCATAATGTTGCGCAGCCCAGCAGATCAATGCGCCCCAACCGCAACCGATGTCGAGCAGGCGCTCTCCGGGTTTGAGTCGCAATTTACGGCAAATATGGTCGAGCTTGTTCCGTTGCGCTTGTTCCAGACTCTGACCGACGTCCTCATAGTAAGCACAGGAATAAACCATTTGTTCATCCAGCCACAGTTCATAGAAATCATTGGAGGCATCATAGTGAAAGGAAATGGCTTTGCGATTAAGATTTTTACTGGATTTCAGCCCCAGCTTCTCCCCGAATGTTTTTGTCCAGTGGGGTGCGTCGCTGCCATTTAAGTCGGTTTTGTCTGATCTGATTCTTAATGCCTTGGCCACAAGTCCGGCCTTTTCCGTCAGGGAAAGCTGCAATGAGGACAGGTGGTGACGCAACTTGAGCGCGCTGTAGAGGTCGCCATCAATGTCAATGAATTCCTTGAAATATGACTCAGCGAGACGTAGCGGATCGCGCGCCAGTACGAGCCCCCGAAAAGCCCTTGCAGAGTGGAAGTTCAGCGAAAACGCCGGGGGTTCGTGACCGAGATTTACTACCGAACCATCCCATAAACAGACGCGTAACGAACCGTCGAAATTCAAAAACAGACGATGCAGAATCTGTTTAGCCAACTCGACGCCGGGCAAGGCAGGCGGCAAATTTATTTCCGTGGAGCTTGTCATCTCACTTAATCCTTTTATTTATAGATGCCCTGATCAATTCTGATAAATCCTGGTCGGCCTGGCGGCAAGCCTCCAACCCATCAGCAATCAATTATGCTAATCCTTCTCCTCAGTCACTAACTGATCGATTTTCGCCTCCGCAACCAGCCAATTTTCTATATCACAACCGCTGTTGAATCCACCGCTCTCGGCGATGTAATAAGCCGCAACCTCAATATCATGTTGGCGTGGGCTGTCGGTATCGGTTTTGCTCTTGGTTTTTTTGCTATTGCTACTCATGGCTTGTCTCCTATGTACATTATTAACTGAAGGTTTGTCACGGCTACCTTCTGTGCTTATCGTTGCATTGGTCACGATAAAACATGTGCGTTACACACAAGTCAATCTTTTATTGCAATCGTTTCGATAAGATGGCAAATGACGTTGCCATCCGGTATGTCGTCGGCCATCTTTATCCAGAGCGCTGACGCATGTTCCATTCTCGCCAGTAATTTTTCCAAATCCTGCAGCCTGCAGCGGTTCTCCTGCAGGCGCTGCGCCATAATCTTCCGGGCCAACGGACAGGAAGGGCGGCTATGGCTGCTTTCTTCCAAAATATCGCCAACGTCTCTCAAGCTGAATCCCAGTAGGCGCGCCTTACGGATAAACAACAAACGCACAAGGTCGCTGCTGTTGTAATGCTTATAACCACTGTTTTCATCGCGACTTGGGACAAGTAAGCCTCTTTTGGTGTAGTGCCGCACGGTGTCCGCAGTTACCTCGGCACGTCTGGCAAGCTCTGAAACCGTCATCTCTTCTCCTTAATTATCCATGTCTTTAATAAGAAAAGTAATATCTAGAGACCTTTGCACGATGAAGCGTTTCGAACACACTCAGCCATGCCGTTCATTTTTTTCTGATCACCAGTGACTTTTGCCCGTCTCTATGACGATTAATCGTGCTTTTAACCGGTGATCTCTAGTT